>Ga0316220_1003727_pt1 | contig 12427 bp, 7 predicted proteins | sample TBH18005metaG_FD_203632 | JGI IMG/M metagenome (GOLD analysis project Ga0316220, IMG submission 203632) | Freshwater microbial communities from Trout Bog Lake, Wisconsin, USA - TBH18005 | ecosystem: Environmental > Aquatic > Freshwater > Lake > Hypolimnion/Profundal zone | place: USA: Wisconsin...
CCAGTCAGAGCTTCAGTGCAACGAGCATTACCAGTTTGCTTAGCGGCTCCTCAGGCAATTACTCAGCAAGCGCGGCGAACACCATCCATGATTACATCGATTCATGGGATGCCATGAGCGCGCTGAACCAGACTTATAATCTCAAATCCATCTATGGCAATCAGCAAATTGATATTATCAACAGGTTTGGCGGCGTGTTATATCCGCTGACCAGCTTTGTAGAATTGCATCGTTACTACCAGTCCAAGGTGCTCGACAGCATAGACAGCACCAGCGGCACGACCAAGCTGACCGTCCATGCTTACAGCGCTAAAGATGCGCAGAAAATCAATGCCTTCCTTTTGCAAAAAGGCCAGGACATCGTCAATCAACTCAATGACACAGCGCGCAACAAAGCTGTACTGTATGCGCAGGATCAGGTTGACCTGGCAGGCAGAAGACTCACCGCCGCCACACTCGCCCTTGCCCAATACCGCAACAAGCAAAAGATCTTCAGTCCCCCCGCACAATCGGTGCTGCAACTGACCATGATCGCCAAAATGCAGGAACAGTTGATCACGCAAAAGAGTCAGCTCGATGCCATCCGTACTCATGCGCCCAAAAATCCGCAATTGACGGTGCTCGAAGGCAATGTCCGCGTGCTGGAAAATGAAATCAGCAATGAAACCGGCAAAGTCAGCGGCTCCGATCAATCTCTGGCCAGCAAAGACATTAAATATGAAGCACTGACAATCGATCAGATGCTCGCGCAAAAGCTGCTTGAAGCATCAGTTACTTCACTGGAACAAGCCAAAGTCACCGCGCAAAAGCAGGAACTGTACCTTGAAACGATCAGCAAACCCAATCTGCCGGATGCCTCGCAGGAGCCCAAACGCTTTCAGGATATTCTGGCAACCCTGCTGGTCTCCCTCATCGTCTATGGCGTACTCACCATCGTCATCTCCGGCGTAAGAGAGCATCATGATCGATAATCTATTAAGCCGTCATTCCGGCGTAGGCCGGTATCCAGTCTTAGTCCGTCATACCGGCGTAAGCCAGTATCCAGTCTTAGTCCGTCATACCGGCGTAAGCCAGTATCCAGTCTTAGTCCGTCATACCGGCGTAAGCCGGTATCCAGTCATAAACAATATTCTGCGCAGCAGACCAAACCTGAATTTTGTCCATCTTACACAGGGAATGAATAATCACCTGGATACCGGCCTGCGCCGGTATGACAACGTTATTGCTAATGCACAATTCAGTCTTAATGCTCAATCATGGAGCTTGCGCCATGATAACTAGGCCTAAAACCAGCTTCTTGTATCAGCTAGGGATACAACGCCGGGTGATCTGGGCACTGGTCATGCGCGAAATGATCACCCGCTATGGCCGCGAAGGTATAGGCGTCTTGTGGCTGGTAGGCGAACCTGCATTATTTATCGTGGGCGTCATGGTCATTTTTGGCAGCATTGAAGGTGCCCGTAATGGCATTTCGATGGCCGAGTATCTTGCGGTGAGTTACCCCACCATTATCTTATGGCGCAATACCACCGGGCGCGTCGCCAAAGCACTGGAAGTGAACGCAGCACTGCTGCATCTTAATCCTGTTCGTCCTATCGATCTTTATTATTCTCGCATTTTTCTGGAATTTTCAGGAGCAATCGCCAGCTTTTTAATCCTTTATCTGATATTTGTCGCGGTGGGAATTTGTCAGTGGCCGGCCGATGTGCTGATGATGACCTTTGGCTATTTCATGGTGGCCTGGTTTTCCTTCGGCTTCGTGATGATCATGGGCGCCCTGTCGGAAATGAGCGAAACCATAGACCGGATCTCCCACATCATTCTGTATCTGATGCTACCCTTTTCCGGAATTTTTGTGCCGGCCTATCTGGTTCCCGCACAATACAGGGATCCGCTATTGCTCACCCCGCTGATCAACTGCGTCGAGATGTTTCATGCCGGTTATTTCGGAGACCGCATGCATACCTATTATTCGATTACCTATACCATTTCGATCAATTTGCTGATGACTTTTGCAGGACTGGTGATGGTACAAATCGCTATTCGGCGAGTTAAATTAGTTAAATAACCATGCTCGAACTCGTCAACATTTATAAAAGCTACCCCATACATCACGGCAAAGCCGAGCGCATGGTGCTGAAAAACATCAACCTGCGGGTAGAAAAAGGTCAGCGCTGGGGCATTCTGGGACGAAATGGCGCTGGGAAATCCACCATGATTCGCCTGATCAGCGGAGCTGAGTTCCCTCATTCCGGAAAAATCAACCGCGACATGACGATTTCCTGGCCGCTGGCGTTCGGTGGAACCTTTCAGGGAAGTCTAACCGGCCGAGACAATGTCAAACTGATCTGCCGCATCTACAATATTGATTTCAAAGAATGCATGGCATTTGTAGAAGAATTTGCCGAACTGGGTGCCTATTTGCGCGAACCGGTCAAAAACTATTCATCCGGCATGAGCTCACGTCTGGCATTTGCCATTTCCATGTCAGTTGAGTTTGACTGCTTTTTAATCGATGAAGGCATGGCTGTAGGAGACCATCGTTTTCATCAAAAATGCAAATACGAATTGTTTGAAAAGCGAAGCGACCGCGCAATGATTATCGTCGCACATCAGATGGAACTCATTCGTGATCATTGCGACCATGCCGCTGTACTGGAAAACGGAGAACTCACCATATATGACACTGTTGAAGATGCAATAGGAATTTATAACGCATTATGAATAAAAAAACTACCACACTTGCCAAAATTTTTGCTGAACATACCGGTAAAGTATCAGATAAATGGTCGATTTATATCACAGAATATGATCGGCTTTTCCAACCCTATCATGACCAACCGGTGAGCTTACTTGAGATCGGCATACAAAATGGCGGTTCACTGGAAATATGGGCTAAATTTTTCACTAAGGCGAACAAGTTTATCGGTTGCGATATAAATCCAGCTTGCGCGCAATTGACGTTTGACGATCCAAGAATTGCAGTAGTCGTGTCTGATGCAAATATAGATGAAACTCAGCAACTCATAGATAAGCTTTCACCTAATTTCGACCTGATTATTGACGACGGATCGCATCATTCGAGCGACATCGTTCGTTCATTTTTATGCTATTTTACTCGCCTCAAAGATGGTGGTTTATATATTGCCGAAGATCTGCATTGCAGCTATTGGCAGGATTATGAAGGTGGACTGTACCAGCCCTATTCTTCCATCGCATTTTTCAAGCAACTTGCCGATATTATCAACCATGAACACTGGGGTATTGATAAAACACGCAGCGAATTATTAAAAAAATTCAATCAGCAACATAACACTAGTCTGGATGAAATTAATCTCGCGCACATTCATTCTATCGAATTCATCAATTCGATCTGCGTTGTTCGTAAAGAAAAACCTGCTGATAATATGCTGGGGTTACGTTTAGTTACAGGCACTATTGCCATAGTGAATGATGCTCCACTACTATTAAATGGCAGCAATAGCACACAACCGAATCAAAGTGATAATCAATGGTCACTAAAAGAAATACCGTTTGAAGAGGAGTTAACAGTCAGTACCCGGGAAATTGCCAGCCTCAGAAGAATAACAAGTGAACAAAAGGAAGAAATTATCAAAGTCAACCAGACAGCAGAGAACAGGCAGATCGAGCTGAACCAGCGTGAAAAGGCATACGCCGAGCAACTGCAGGAAATTCAGCAAGCGCATGCACAGCAAACTAATGAGCAACGCCTTGAACAGATGGAACGAGATCAAGTTCATGTTGAGGAACTCACACAGACAAGACTACAATTTGAAGCCCAGTTGCGTGAACTGAACGAGCGTGAAAAGGCTTTTTCTGAAAAATTGCTAATCATTGAGCAAGCACATGCACAGCAAAAAAACGAACAGCGCATTGAACAGGCAGAACGCGAGCAGGTATTTGCAAATCAACTAACGCAAACACAGCAACAGCTTGAAGCCCAGTTGCGTGAACTGAATGAACGTGAAAAATCATTCGCAGAACAACTCAAAACCATTCAAAAAGACAATGCACAGCAAGAGATTGTGCAAAAAAATAATATCAAAGAGCTGGATCAAGCAAATCGAAAACAACTCTATCAAGTTCAGTATCAGCTTGAAACCAATCTGACAAATACGGTTAAACGCGAAAAACTGATTTCTCATCAGTTACAAGCTATCAGAAAAACAAATGAGCAACAAAAGTCAGCACTCAGCAGCCAGTATGCTGAACGCGAACAAGTGCTTGCCGAACAGCTCACGCAAATACGGTTACAGCTTGAAGCACAGTTGCGAGAACAAAATGAACGTGAAAAGACCTATGCTGAAAAATTGCAAACTATTCAGCGAACTCATGCACAGCAGTCTGATGAACTGCATGATGAGCAGGCAGAGCGGGATCAAGTCCATGGAGCAGAATTAACACAGGCAAGACTACAACTTGAAACTCAACTACGCGAACTGATCGAGCGTGAAAAGGCACACACTGAGCAATTACAACAAACTCAGCAAGCGCATGCACAGCATACAAACGAACAACGCTGTGAACAAGCGGAACGCGAGCAGGTACTTGCCGAACAGCTCACGCGAACACGTCAACAGCTTGAAAACCAATTGCACGAAATGAACGAGTGTGAAAAGGCATTCGCTGAGCAAATTCAATCCATTCACCAAGCCCATACGCAGCAAACAGACGAGCAGCGCCGTGAACAAACGGAACGCGAGCAGGTACTTGCCGACCAGCTTACCAAGGTAAGTCAGCAACTTGAAATCCGGCTAGATGAGCAGATTGAAAGAGAAAAAGAATTCGCTGAGCAACTGCAGGAAGTTCAGCAAGCGCATGCACAGCAAACCAAAAAGCAGCTCCTGGAACAGATTGAACAGGATCGAACTCTCAATACTCAACTTCTTGAAAAACAGGATGAGCTATATCAACTGACACGAAACTGGCTGGAAGCAGAACAGGTGCAAACAAAGTCACTTAATCAGCTTCGAGACCAATTGAATGCAATACATAGCAGCTTTTCATGGCGATGGACGGCACCATTACGTCAATTAACAGGATTATTGAATAAAGATGTTGTTGATGAATTAATTAACAGGGATTCGGCAGTATTACCTGATCAAAGATCGAAAGTAGAAAAAAATGATACTTTAAGTATGCATTCAGCGAAGAGTATTGAAGAACTACTTTCCTATTACGATGAAGAGTTTATTAAATGCGCCTATCAAACATTTTTGGGACGAGTTCCAGATACAGAAGGCTTTAATTATTATCTTGATCGAATAAGGAAAGGCATAAGCAAAACTGAAATAATTTATCAAATACGATCTGGATATGAAAGTAAAGTTTTTAAATCTTATGTCACAGGTGTTAATAAGCTGAATATGCGCCATAATCTCTTGAAAATTCCTTTTTTTGAAAAAATTTTTCAGCTAACCAGTAAAAGTAAAATGAAAAATACCGTGCAAATAAATCAATATGAGATTAATAGAAATGAATTTGAGGAAATTAACAAAGAAAAAAATACGTCTAAACTCAAAATAGAACGAGAAACTAAAATTGAAATGAAACATGAAATCGAACTTGAAATAGTAAAAGACAGCGATAATGAAGAAACGCGTATTAAGAATCAGATAACAGCTTCAGGACTTTTCGATGCAAATTGGTATCTAGACTATTACCCAGATTTAAAAAACGCTGAAGTCGACCCATTGCATCATTATATAGAACATGGTGCTTTTGAAGGACGCTGGCCAAGTGCTTTTTTTCATAGTGATTATTATTTGAATAACTATATCGATATACGTGAAGCGAACGTAAACCCGCTAGTTCATTATATAAACTATGGTGAATCGGAGGGAAGAAAGCCGAGTCGTTTCTTTGATCCATCCTGGTATAGAGAAAAATACGGTATAGATGCCAAACTGAATAACACTTACTTAATGCACTTTACTAGAAATGGCGGATTTAAAACGAATCCATCTCCCTATTTTGATGCGATAAGATATTTTGTAGATGCCCCTGATGTGATGAAGGCAGGAGTAAACCCGCTTGCTCATTATTTATCATCTGGAATTCGTGAAGGGCGGCGTGCCATGCCCACTGAAACTTATCAGAAGGCGACAGAAGCTCAGCTCGTTATATTAAAAAATACACTGATCAAATTCGATCGCGTGGCAATTTTTGTTACGTATACACCTGATGGTTTTTTAAGAGCAGATATTAAACATTATATTAATGCATTAACCAAAAACAACGTAGAAGTTGCATTAGTAATTGTATCTGATCAAGTCAGAAATTACATACCAGCGGATATTATGGCCGTATGCTCAACGGTAATTGTGCGGGAAAATGCAGGATTTGATTTTGCTGCTTGGGCCCATGTAATGCAAGCGGTACCTGAAGTCTTAAATTCGAAAATTCTTTATTTATTGAATGACAGTATGATAGGGCCGGTATCTGATATTGAATTTAAAAATCTATTAATAAAAATAGATGATAATGAAGCTGAAATTGTAGGTCTTACATCTAATGGACATATAAGTTCTCATATTCAAAGTTTTTTCCTGTCAATAAAAAAGAAAGCACTTAGTTCATATTGGTTGATTCAATATTTCACTGATATAGTCAATTTACCTACAAAAGATGATGTAATATTTCAGTATGAACTGACCTTCACCGCACGCATGAAAGCGAAAGGATTTAATTGTGCATCAATTATATCGGCCTCAAGTGATAATATTAATGCAACTATTTTCAAATGGGGCGAGTTACTTGAGTCAGGCATACCGTTTGTAAAGCGGTCCTTGATAAGTGGTGAACATGAGGATAAAGGGGGAAAATTTGTCATTGAAGCCTTAGAAAAATGTAATTATCCAGTAAGCCTTTTAAGCAAACGGATACCTGATTTAATTGAGGATAAGTCTATATTTCTTGTTCATCTGCGTGGGCATGGTGAATTTCAGATTGAGCAATTAAATGCCTTAATTGAACCAGCAAAGGTAAATAAACTTAATTCAAAGTTCAATAAAAATATTACATTTATAAGTGCACACAATTATGCAAATGGGCTTGGTATGGCCGGGCGAGGCTATATATCTAGTTTGATGCATTCTGATATTAATTACAACATCCACCCTATATCAAAGCCATTTCACATACATACGAAAAGAGGCCCAGAATGGATTGTTAACCAATTTGAAAATTTACCTGACGTTGTCATCATCCACTTGAACCCTGATATAGGTGGATGGAGTAGCTTGTTGGATTATGAAGAACATCAAATTATAAAATCAGCAAGACGCCGAATTGGAATTTTTGTTTGGGAGTTATCTACACTACCAAGTTATTGGGTTAAGGGACTTAATACAGTTGATGCAATTATTGCCCCCTCTGAATATTGCGCAGAAATATTCAGAAAATATACAACTGTTCCCGTTTATGTTGTACCTCATCCCGTTTCTATTCCTGTTCCGGCATTATTGCCAGAACTTAAATTAAATCAGAGCGAAGATTCACGCTCACTTCGTGAAAGATATTCAATACCGGTTGATGCAAGACTCATACTTTATGCCTTTGACGGATCAAGCTTTCTTGCCAGAAAAAATCCTTTTGCACTAATTCGAGCTTTTAAAGCATCTAAACTAGCTCGCATGGGATGGCATTTGGTACTTAAAACAAAACATCTTTTTGATGTGCCAGAACGCGGAGAAGAACTTTTAAATGCTATAGGTAATAGCAAATCAATAACAATAATAAATACACCACTGACACCCTGCGATATGGATTTGTTGTTTGAAGAAATGGAAATCTATGCCTCCCCGCATTGTTCAGAAGGTTTTGGCTTAACTATTGCTGAAGCGATGAGCCGTGGAAAAATTGTTGTTGCAACTAATTATGGGGGAAGTAAAGATTTTCTAGATGCAACATGCGGTTTTCCTGTGAAAGCTAAAATTGTTAGCATCCTGGAAAACTTTGGCCCTTATCAAGCAGGAGGGCAATGGGCTGAGATAGATGAAGATTCACTTAGTATTGCACTCCAACAAGCTGCTGATGAAACAAATCTGGTATATGCTTCCAACGAAAATACAATGGCATCCAGGGCAATAGCACGCGTCAAAGAAAGTCTTTCTTACTCATCTGTAGCAGAGAAGCTTGAATACATAGTAAGTAAGGTTCATTCTGATATTCAATATTCTGACCGAAGCAGGAGCATCGAAAATGGACAATAATTATATTGTTAGTCAAAATTTACTTTCAACCAAAAGGTTAGATATTCTGACTATAGATTCAACAGATAATCTAGAGTTTTTAGATGATTTTGATGCTATATACCAAGATAAATTTTTTGCAATTATTCCAAAAGGTGCAATGATTCATTCGGACATTTCAAATGTTTTAGATGTTTATCGTCAGAAGCATCCTGATGTTGATATATTTTATGCAGATGAAATTTTACATCGGCCATCAGATAATAAAAAAACTCACATCTGCAAACCAGAATTGAATTTATCCATGCTGGTTGCAGATGATTACATTGGACTTCCAGTCTTTATACGATACAACGTATTAAGAAAACTTCTAGGAGGAAAGAAAAAATTATCAACTTATGATCTATATTCATTTCTAGTTAAATCTGCTCTTAGTGGAATGGCATTTAAGAGAATTTCGGAGTTTTTAATAACATATGAATTTCCTTACTCACGTCTTACAGCATTAGAGCGAATATCAATACTTGAGAGAGAATTTAAAAATGCTGGAAAATCTTATAATTTTTCTAAAGGCTTAACCGAAAATACCATTCGGATGAGTAAAAAATTTGATATTTTTCCGACAGTAACTATTATCGTACCCACCAACAGATCCAAAGACAAGACTGACGAAATGAGCCGGCCGCATATTTTAAATATGTTGGACAGTTTTGTTAATTTAACATGGCCAATGGATAAACTGAAAGTTATTATTGGTGACGATAAAGGCGTTAATGGGATTTATGAAGATCACAATTGGCCTTTTGAAATACAGGTTGTGGATACATACAAAAAAAATGTTCCATTTAATTATGCGAGAAAGATGAATGAACTTTGGCGCCTAAGTGAAACAGAAAATATTATCTTAATGAATGATGATATTGTCGCGAATAGTAAAGATTTTATTGAATCCTTACTTTCTTTTTCGACAGAATCTAACATCGGTGGAGTTGGTGCTTTATTGTTATTTCCAAATGGTAATTTTCAACATGCAGGTATGGTTGGTGGAATTTTTGAGGTTTTTGCACATCCTTGGTATAACCAATCACCTGATATTAAAACTTATGGAAATTGGGCATTGATTCATCGTGAATATAGTGCTGTTACTGGTGCTGTATTCGCAACACGTCGTTCAGTTCTTGAAGAAATTAATGGATTTGATGAGTTTTTTGCTTTAGATTTTAATGATACTGATATGTGTCTACGCATGAAATTGCTAGGTTATAAAATAGTTTATACCCCTTATGCCAATATGACTCATCATGAAAGTGCATCACGTGAAGCTAATTTTGCTCCAGGAGAACAGATCTTGAAATTTCTGAATAAATGGCGTGATGTAATCAAAGATGATTCAATGTACAGTCAAAGTTTAAGCCGGAATCAGGATAATATAGTTTGTCATCTTGATACTTCGCAGCAGTAACTGCACAAATGGATCGCTATTGCATAACCAATGCACAACAAAAAAATAATCAGCGATGTCAGGAAGATGCTCCTACCCGCTCCACATCCATTTGTACAATGGCTGGAGCGGGTTTTGATGTTGCTGCCCAGACAGTTTCAATCTGTCATATTGATGCCAGATAATGATGTCGAAGCGATCAGCGCTGAAAACGGTGATTATAATGCGAAGGTGAATCACCCCTGTTTTCAGATCAACGCTGGGTCAACTCATCAATCTGCGGGCTGGTTTTATTTAGAAGTTGCATTGGTGCGGCATGGTGGTAACCGCATAGCCAAGCTTTATCTTGATTTGGGCCATGGTTATTCTGAACAAGACAGTATATTCATTCCCTCGAATCGCAGAGGTTCAATCAGCGAAGTTATTTACCTGCCAAGAGGCATTAAAAATATTCGCTGGTCACCTATGGAAACCAGCGGACGATTTACTCAAAGCGCATTGATTTTTCATCGTATTACTGGCATTGAAAGCTATTGTCGCCGTTTTTGGCGAACATGGTCTGATTTATGGAAGCATCGTCACTTAACTTTACAGGCACGTGGTGGAATAAGTTGGCTTCATCTGATAGACAATTTACCTGCTGCTTATGCCTGGAGCGCAAATTTGCGCCGCATTAATTCAAGTACAATTGATTATCACGCTTTCATCAAGCGTAATGACGCGCTTTCATCTGAAGATTTACGCGCGATTGAATCCCATATTCCACAGTTGCCACAAAAACCTGTGCTGTCGATTATCATGCCGGTTTATAATCCGCCTGTTGATTTTTTCATTACAGCTTTGGATTCGGTTCTTACTCAATACTATCCTTATTGGGAGCTATGTATTGCAGATGATGCTTCTACTGATAGCTGCGTTAAAGAACTTATCAATGCTTATGTACAGAAAGACAATCGTATAAAAGTAACATATCGTTCTGAGAACGGACATATTTCCGCCGCATCGAATAGTGCGCTGGCTATAGCTACCGGTGAATTTATCGTATTGATGGATCAGGATGACGTTATTCCTCCTCACGCACTTTATCATATCGCTGTTGAAATAAACCGTCACCCTGATGTTGCCTTGATTTATTCGGATGAAGACAAAATAGACGAATATGGTTACAGGTCTGATCCATACTTTAAGTCTGACTGGAATCCGGATTTATTTTACTCGCAGAATATGTTCTCACATCTAGGTGCTTATCGGACATCGCTTGTGCGTGAGCTCGATGGATTCAGACTTGGACTCGAAGGATCACAAGATTATGATTTGGCATTGCGTTGTATTGCATGTACAAATTCAAGCACTATTAAACATATCCCGCGTATATTGTATCACTGGCGAATTCATCTTGAGAGTACAGCATCATCATCTAATGCCAAACCTTATGCAATAATTGCTGGGAAAAATGCGATTAATGAACATCTTGAATGTCAAGGAATACAAGGCAAAGCAGATTTTGTTGGACATGGTTACCGCGTACTTTACTGCTTGCCTGCAATATTACCGCTGGTATCGTTGATTATTCCTACCCGGGATCAAGTTGAAGTATTAAAAAAATGTATAGAGAGCATACAAGCAAAAACGGATTATCCAAACTATGAAGTGCTGGTTTTGGATAATCAGTCACAAGATGAATCCACTTTAGCCTATCTGGCTTCTCTTACGCATGATAGACGATTCAGTGTCATAAAGTATGATGCGCCATTTAATTATTCTGCAATCAATAATTATGCCGTGAAACTTGCTCGGGGCGAGATCATCGGACTGGTAAATAATGATATTGAAGTGATAAATTCAGACTGGTTAAGCGAAATGGTCAGCCATGTTTTGCGCCCGGAAATTGGCGCGGTAGGAGCCAAATTATTATATGGAAATGGGAAAATACAACACGCTGGCGTGATTTTAGGGATGGGTGGATTGGCCGGTCATGCGCACAAATTCACCAACGGCTTGGAATCGGGATATTTTGGCAGGTCTAATTTAACGCAAACTTTGTCAGCTGTGACGGCTGCTTGTCTGTTGGTTAGAAAAGAAGTCTATGAGCAAGTGGGTGGCCTGGATGAAAAAAATCTTACCGTGGCTTTCAATGATGTGGATTTTTGTTTGAAAGTCCGTGAGGCCGGCTACCGCAATATTTATACGCCGTATGCCACACTATATCATCACGAATCGATCAGCCGTGGGCAGGAAAACTCACCTGAAAAACAGGCCAGATTTTTAAGTGAAGTGACCTTTATGCAGAAAAAGTGGGGGGATAAGATTAAAGTTGATCCATATTACAATCCGAATCTTACTTTGACTGCGGAAGATTTTTCATTGGCGAACCATGATGTCAAATCTCCGCACCACGGATATCCACTATCAGTGGTGAGTGGTGAGTGGTGAGTGGTGAGTGGTGAGTGGAAAGTGGAAAGTGGAAAGTGAGGAATTGACTCACTACTGACTACTAACCACTTACTATTTACTACTGACTACTCACTACTGACTACTGACTACTGACTACTGACTACTGACTACTGACTATTTACTTTCAATTTAATTCAGGAATAACACATGATTTTAGTTACAGGTTCAGCCGGTTTTATTGGTTCCAATTTTGTTCTCGACTGGTTAGCTGGAAGCGATGAACCAGTGATCAATCTCGATAAGCTGACTTATGCGGGCAATCTGGAAAATCTCGCATCGCTTAAAGACAATCCAAATCACATTTTTGTGCATGGCGATA
>Ga0316220_1003734_pt1 | contig 12408 bp, 16 predicted proteins | sample TBH18005metaG_FD_203632 | JGI IMG/M metagenome (GOLD analysis project Ga0316220, IMG submission 203632) | Freshwater microbial communities from Trout Bog Lake, Wisconsin, USA - TBH18005 | ecosystem: Environmental > Aquatic > Freshwater > Lake > Hypolimnion/Profundal zone | place: USA: Wisconsin...
ATACTCGCGCCAGTAAATCTCCGTCGCGCCTTCCTTGGTCAGATGCTTGATGTCCACATCGGGATGGCTGCGCTTGTCGATGCCGAAGTGCGTCTCCCCGCCAGGATCGTCCGGGTCGTTCTCATACCCGCCCTCCCACCGGAAGATGAACGGGATGAACTCAAGAAACCGTTGGGTCATCATAATGCTTGGGCGCATACACGCGCTCAATCTTCTCCTCCTCCTCATAGCGCGTGGTCGAACCGTGCCGCCAATCCACGCAGCTCTGCCCCGCCACCAAGCTTGTAATCAACGCCGAGAGCGCCACCGTCGCCATGTTTGCCACCCCGGCCAGATGCGCCGCCTTCTCCGGCCCGGCGAACAGCGTCGCCCCCACCGTCACCACGAACACAAAGAGCACGCAACCCGTTCCAAACACCGCTGCTGTCCATTTCTTCGATTTCCAATGGTTCATCCCACGAACCCTCCGCACAACGCCCACAGCGGCTTGCGCAACGTCCACACCCCCAGCGCCAGAGCCAGCAAAACCAGCTTCCAAGCGCTCGCCCGCCAGAAATCGCGGCTCGCTTTGAGCCGGTTTTCCTCCTCCTGCGCGTTCGCCAACTCCCCGCTCATCGCGCGAAAAGCCCCTTGCAGCGCCTCCATTCGCCCGGCGGAATCCGCCAACGCCCCGTCCACCGCCTTCCACTGCGCCTGAGCCGAATCCAACTCCGTCCTAGTCGCCTCCACCGCCGTTTCGAGTTGCGTCACCAACGGGCGTTCCGCTGTTTCCCGCCTGCGGGCCGCTTGCGCACCCGCACAACACCCAAGCCAATAACACGAGCCGTTTCATCGGTGCAAAATGACCACCCCAAGCACGGCCACCAACACCAGGCTCAACGCAATTCCCACGCCGCCATACACGAGCTTCTGCACCGGCGAAAACTCCGCCCGCATCACAAAGCGCGACTCCGCGAATTCCTCGAACCGATCAATCCGTTCGATCAGATTGTCGATCCGTTCCGTCAACACACTCACCTTTTCAGTTTCCTCCACGCTCATTGGTTATTGGGGTTTGGGAAGTTCCACCTTGATTTGAAGCCGCTTGGTGAGCGCAGCAGTCTTCTGCGCCGCCCCTTCCGCCTGAATGGCGGGATCAGGCGAAGCCAACTTCGTCTCGGCATCAGCCAGATCATAGACCGACGCCTCCGCCTCATAACGCTTCGCGCGAGCCTGCTGGCATTCCGCCACAAGCTGCGCCAATTCCGGCGCGGGGCATTCCCGCCACGTCTCCGGCCCGCGCTGTTGGGCAATAACGAGCGTGCGAAATTTCAGGTCCACCTTTGCCGAAACCACGAACCCGGAGCCTTTCGGCCCCGTGTAAACATCCGTGCGAAGCGTGGCGTTATCGCCAATCGCTTGAGGCACGAATTTCGTAACAGGCGCCGTCTGTGCCAGAGCCGCTTGAAAAGCGGCATCCACCGCCGCGCTGATTTGGGAAATAGTCAAAGTGTTCATGCTGTGAAGGGATAAGTTTTACCGGTGCCAGTGTTGTAGAGAGCGGCGATTTCATCCGCCGTGAGAGCGCGTTTCCAACCAAAGCCCTGTTTCGTCTATCGCGCCCACGAGCGCATCGTCAGCTCTGCCAATGCGAATGCCACGCGTCCATGAGCCAATGCTCCCGCTGTTTCCACTCGTCTCCAGCACTCCATCAATCCAAAAATCATTATTGCCGGAAGCATGATCCCGCCGAACAACGTAGTGATGCCAGGCTCCGTCCGTGGGTGCCGCTGCTGAAATTTCCCCGCTCCCACCCAGATAAAGATTGAGGGTGTTTCCATTGGGGACAAATCGTAAATTGTAGGTGCCCCCGCCGATCCAACTATTGACCAAACCGGGCGTTCCACTTTGAGCCGATGGATCAAACTTCGCCCAAAAAGCAACGGTGAACGACTGGCCGTCCATCACGCCGCTCAAATCAGCGGTGTTAAGGTAGTTGGTGCCGTCGAACTGTGTGGCATTGCCAATCTTCCCTGCGACGCACCCGACCCCATTGTTGTCCGAAAGATCGTTGCCATTGCTGGTGGAATCCGCACGGACGCCGCTCGTTTCATTGAGCTTCCAATACCCTACCAAATCCGTCAAAAGCGAACTGCTTCCACCACCACTCCCTTCGGTTGTCGCGCGCGTGCCGATTTGCAGCCATCCGGTCTCATGCGCCAACAACGTAGTGTCGAGCACTTGATAAACCACTCGCGTATCGAGCTGTTCCACCTCATCGAATCGGTTGACCTGCGCCGCCGTCAACGCCAGCCGCGCGGTAGCATTGGCCGCGGTGAGCAACTTCGCCAGCGGAACAACCCCAGTCTCGCTCTCCGTCGCCGCCTGTTTGATTGCCGCGAACGCCAACGCCGGATCAGCCACATCGCCTAGGTTTTTCGATTTCTGGAGAAAATCCTGCATCGGCAAAACCCAATTGCCGCCACAAATTAACGTCGGCAGATCATAACTCTCCTCGTCGGTTGGAACTTCGATCAGCAGCGTGTCTGTGTTGCCAGTGATTCCCGAAAACAGCACGGAATAACGCCCCGCAAGAAGCGTCACACTCCCGTTTCCCTCGGCATCGAGCCGAATCGAACGCACCCCGGAAACCGCTAACACGGAGCCATTGGAAAACGGCGTATCCCCAGGATAAAAAATCACTTCGCACCCAGCCACCGCCACACCCAAAATGTCATTCAGACAAATATGAACGGTACTCATGCAGGCACTTAGAAGAGCCAAGTCGAGATACCGCAAGAAGGCGCAGAGCCTGCTGCGTCAAAATTCCGCTTACTTCCCGTTCCTCGCCGCGTGCAACTGCCGATTGATCGTCGCTGCCGCATATGCGGCACCAAACCCGTTGTCAATATTCACCACCGTCACCCCGCTTCCGCAGCTATTGAGCATCCCCAGCAACGCCGCCAATCCGCCGAAGCTCGCGCCGTAGCCCACGCTCGTCGGCACAGCCACCACCGGCTTGCTCACCAACCCCGCTATCGCGCTCGGCAACGCCCCTTCCATCCCCGCCACCACCACCACCGCATTGCACGCCTCGATTTGGTCCCGCACCGCCAGCAACCGGTGAATCCCAGCCACCCCCACATCAAAAAACCGCGCTACCCGGTTTCCGAAAATCTCCAGCGTCACCGCCGCCTCCTCCGCCACCGGCAAATCCGACGTGCCCGCGCAAACCACCGCCACAGCCCCGTCCATCTTCGGCAGCGCCACCCGCTCCACTGTCACAGTATGTGCGCGTTCGTGAACCTGCGCCTCGGGAAACGCCTCGCGCATCGCCGCAGCCTGCGCCTCGCTCACGCGCGTCACCAGCAACACCCCATGATGATCCACGATCATGCGCGCAATGGAAACCACATCCTCCGGCGTCTTGCCCGGCCCGAAAATCACCTCCGGGAAACCGCAACGATCCCGCCGCCCCACATCCACGCGGGCCACGCCAATATCCACAAATTCAGAATGATCAGCCATATAGCAAAGTCTCCGTATTGATTAAACCCCCACCACGCTCACCGCAAGCCTCCTTCGATGCGGCGCGCGCCGGTGTTCAAACACAAAAATCCCCTGCCACGTTCCGAGCTGCATCCGCCCGTGCGCCACCGGGATCGTCTCGCTCGTTCGCGTCAATACCATCCGAATGTGAGAAGTCGAATCATCCGCCCCTTCCGCTGTGTGGACAAAATAATCCTTCTCCTCCGGCACCAACCGCTCGAAATAAGCCTCCAAGTCCGCGCGTGCGGAGGGGTCCGCATTTTCAAAAATCACCAAACTCGCGCTGGTATGCTGTATCAACACCGTCACCATCCCCGTCCGCACCCCGCTTGCGCGCACAATCGCCTCCACCTCCTCTGTAATCTCATACGTCCCCTTGCCGCGGGTCGCCACCTCGAACGATTCGCAATGCGCTTTCATGGTTCCCAAAGATTCAAACTCCTCATTTGTAGACGATCATTTGAGCCTCAAAAGTGTAAGTCGTTTTCGCCTTCGTGCGAGTGTATGCAGGAGTATACTCACGCGGACTACATTGACCGGCGGATCGTCGATAGTCGGCCATTTCGGATTTCGTGGCATTTTTAGGTGGGGCGGAAGGAGGAGAGGGAGGGCTGAAATCGCTCCATGAGCCCGGATAGTAATGAGTGTCTTGCACGACATGCCAATCGCTTTTAATCATCACCACAGCATCCGCTCCTACCCGACGTGCTTTGTTCTGAATATCGCGGATCAAATCATCTTTATTGGTAGATTTCGCGGTGTTGTCGTCAGAATAATCCGTGCCTCGTAAGATTAAACGACCAATGACTTGGAACTTCTCTCTCGGTTCCGGGCTGAAAAGCGGGATAGGATAGTCTTTAGGCTTAGGCGGATATTTATGCGTTGTAAGTGATTGATATGTTGGGCTGAAAAGGCTGCAGCTTGTGAATCCGCCTACCAAACAAACGATCAACAAAGCGCGAAGAAAGCTGAAAATGTTCATTTTTCAGAACGTGAAAGAGTTCCACACTACTTCTTCTCCATCCCATGCAGCCGATCCAACAGATACGGCAATAGCTGCTTCTTGCGGGAAACCACCCCGTCGAGCACCCAGCAATGCGTTCCCTGGCGCGGATAATCAATCCGGCTCAAATACGCCTCCGAGCCACAGAGCAACAGCATCGAAGTCTGCGAAATAATATCCGTTACCAACAGTGCCGCGAACAGGTAACGCCCCGCACGGCAATAGGCTTCGAGTTCCTCTGTCAACGCCGCCTCTTTCTCGTGGAAATGCGAGAAACTCAGCTCCTCGATCTGCGCCACGGAAAACCTCTCCCCCTCCTCCTCGTAAGCCTTGCAGTCAGCGGAAATCGCCTGCTGTGCGCTCATCGTCAACAGCGGCGATCCCACGGAAAAAATCTCTTCCGCCAGCTTTGCAGGCGCTGTTTCCGCGATCTCCGCCAACCGCGCCATCAAGCGCACATCCAACGGCGTTGCCGTCGGCGAAGTCAGATTCAGCGTATCCGATATAAGACCCGCCATCAAAAGCCCCGCAATCGGCTTCGGGATCGGCACCCCCAACTGCTCGAAACAGAGCGCGACAATGCTCGAAGTCGAACCCACCGGATTATTCCAGAACAGAATCGGCGAATCGGTCGAAAACCCGCTCAGCCGGTGATGATCCAGCACCTCCACAATCGGCATCTCCTCCGCACCCGCCACCGCCTGCGAAAGCTCATTGTGATCCACCAAGATCAACTGCCGCGGCACCGTCTTCAAAAAATCGCTCTTGGAAAGAATCCCCACCAACCGCCCCTCCTTGATTACCGGAAAAAGAAACTGTGCATTCGACGCCGCCGCCTCCCGTGCGCTTGCGAGCAACGTATCCGGCGCAAAACTCAGAAACTCACTATCCAGCTTGTGCCCTACCTTCACCGCGCCGCGCGCCAGCAATACCGTCGTCGCCGTGTCGTAGGGGGAAGTCGCCAGCGTCACCCCGCATTTCTCTGCCGCCTCGCGCACTTCTGCGCTCAACGGCCTATCCCCTGTCACCACCACCGCCACCACGCTGTCCCGGATCGCCGCCAGTTGAATCTCCTCCCGATCCCCCACGATTAACACCACACGCTGTCCCTCGTATCGGTGCAGCCGGTTGAGGAACGACTCCAACCCCATCGCTCCCACCAGCAGCACGTAATCGCGTTCTCCCAGGGCCGGTTCCCCCTGAATCATCCGTCCCCCAAACGTATGAAAAATCTCCTCCAGCGAAGCCGTTACCACACGCGCGCTGGATGTCTCCTCGCGCGATGGCACCAGGTATTGCAGCACCTTGAACGCCGAAAGCAGCCCCAGGCAGCGGAACTGCCCGTCAATCACCGGCACCCCGCGCATCTGCTTGCGCTCGATCAACTGGATCGCCTCATAAATCGACGAATCCGCTGTGATCGTAATCACCTCATCCTCCATCACATCCCCCACGCGAGGCGAAACATCGGTCACCAGCATCGGCGCTTCCAGGCCAAACTTTTGCAGCACGTAGTCGATCCGCTCATTCGTATTCCCAGCCCGGGCCGCGATGACCCCGGTGTGCCCCGTCAACCGCTTCAACTCCGCGTAGCCAATTGCCGCGCAGATCGAATCCATATCCGGGTTCTTGTGACCGATCACAATCGTTTGCATAAGGAGGCAATTTACGAGAAATCCGGGCCATAAGGAAGCCAGAAGAATGAGGGAATACGGCATGAAAAAGCCGCGCCCTTCTCACGAAAGGCGCGGCTCAAAGAAACTAGCGTGTCCGGGACGATTATTCCGTCATCACACCCGCCACGATTGCCTGCTGGAATCCTTGGCGGAGTTGGAGATTGCGGGGATTGTCGAGTAGTTTAACCAGACGGTGCGCCTCGGCCTCTTATACATTAGGGCATTTATGGTTGCGTTTGGGAATCTTTGCGTAAAATATTCCGCATGAAAAACGTTTTAACCACCGAGGCTGCGGCCCTCTTCCTTGGCGTAAGTCGAGCGCGTGTTCGGAAATTAATTACGGATGGTCGTATCTCTGCGGAAAAGCGGGGTAGAGATTATTTGATTCAACAGATTGATCTTGAATGGTTTGCGCAACATGGTCGAAAAACTATTGGACGGCCTGCAGGAAAAGGTTGCGCAAGCGCAATAATTATGGAAGATCATGCCGTGTATCGAGCGAATTCTTCTCAAATCATCAAGGTCGGCAACGGAGAAATTCATGCTGGCGATGCGTTGAACGTGCTCCCGACGCTTGAAGCGAATCAATTTCAAATAATTATTGCAGACCCTCCATACTTTCAAGTTCTGCTCGAAGAGGATTGGGATAATACTTGGCAATCACCTGATGCCTATTTGGAATGGACGATTGAATGGGTTCGACAATGCAAGCGCGTTTTGCGCCAGGATGGTCTTCTCTATATTTTTGGTCAGTTAGGGAAGCGAGAACACGTATGGCTTCACACTTGCTCGTTGTTGGCAAAGCAAATGCAGTTCCATGACATGATTGTTTGGGATCGAGCTGTTGGATACAATGAAAGGTATGATTCATTTACACCTCAATATGAAATGATTCTTGTTTTGCGGCATTCTGCGAATTCCAAACCGTATTTTGACAAAGATGCGGTTCGTCTTGCGTATGACGAAGAGAAAATACAATCGTATCTCCGGGACAAACGCTACAAAGACAAGGAGGCCCGTGAAAAGCATCTGCGAAAAGGGAAATATGCGACCAATATATTGCGAGTACCGTCGCTCAAAGGATCTTCCAAGGAAAAAATAGGACACCCGTCACAAAAACCAATCGCGCTGATAAATCAACTTATCGCTTCGAGTAGCCGAAAAGGAGATTGGGTGCTGGACCCATTTCTCGGAAGTGGAACAACAGCCGCATCAGCAGAAGAACTGGGTAGACGCTGGATCGGCATCGAAAAAAACCAAAAATATGCGGCTATTGCTGAAAAACGCTTGCAGGAGATATTGTCGATTCCGGAATTTAATCTGGATTGAATGTTCGTGGAGAAGAAATAATCGGGTTATTGAATAGGAAGTCGAATAGATTTGTCGAGTCGCTGATTGTGGCTTGGCGTCCAACCGCTTCCCAAAACACTCGAAAGGGAAGGGAACATTGGATTCTACGTTGTGTTTTGGAGTCGATCTTGGGGTTCACTACGATTTTGCTACAGGAATCCTTGGTGGCCAGTCGCTTCCAGTTCCGAGCCAACAGCCTGGCATCCGAGTAAGGTATTCCAAGGTCTTTAATCTGAGAGTCAATCTCTTGAATGCTTTGCAATGTCAGATTGCCCCATAGTTCATTCCATTGATTTGGATTGAAGAAAGCCACGCCAATGTCCTCAACCCATTTCTCTGCATAGGTTCGCTGCCTCCAAAAGCCAACGATCATCAAAAATGGCTCGGAAATCTTTCGTTGCCTCAAAATGTCGCCAAGTCCGATGGGCGAACCATACTTGGTCGACTTTACGGACACAGAAACATTTCGGAAGGGCTTCGGGATACTCTCGTGTTGATTTATTTCGGGGGGGAATATCCCACTTCTGCATATAATTGCCGCAGTATCCTTGAAATAAGGTGTTTCTGACCCATTTTTCAAAGGAAAAACCGTGATGCTGAACTTCAACCATGAGTGGTAAAGTGTTTTACATTACATCCCTAAGTATTATTAAGTGCGCTGATAGTTAGGTATAAATGGCAGGTAAAGGTGCGGTGAAAGTGCGACTGGATGGTTTACTCAACCACACCCGCCTTCACGATCTCCACAAACGCGCGCGGGTCAAGGCTTGCGCCGCCCACAAGCGCGCCGTCAATATCCGGCTGGCTCAAAAGCGTCGCGGCGTTGTCCGGCTTCACGCTGCCGCCGTATTGGATGCGGACCTTGTCGGCCACAGCCTGATCGGCAATCAACGCAATCGTCTTGCGGATGAACGCATGAGCCGCCTGCGCCTGTTCGGGCGTGGCGACGCGGCCAGTGCCGATGGCCCATACGGGCTCATAAGCGATTACCGTCTCCACGATTTCCTTGGCACTCATTCCGGCGAGACTGCCGCGAAGCTGCGTCTCCAGCACTTCCTCAACCCGGTCCGCATCGCGTTCGGCGAGCGTCTCGCCCACGCATAGGATCGGCTTGAGGGAAGCCTCGTGCGCGGCACGAACCTTCTTGTTCACAATCGCGTCGGTTTCTCCGAACAACGTGCGGCGCTCGCTGTGGCCCAGCACAACGTAGCGGACATACAAATCGCGCAACATCGCCGCGCTGATTTCGCCCGTGAACGCGCCGCCCTTTTCGGACGACATATTCTGTGCGCCAAGCTTCACGCTCGACGAATTGCTCAGGCGCTCGCCCACTTTGGCCAGCGCGGTGAACGGAGGAACAATGACGACATCCACGCCACCTTCGTCGCCCATTTCGAGCAGGAAGGTGTCGAGAAACGCGCCGGCTTCGCCGACCGTCATGTTCATTTTCCAGTTGGCTGCAATGATCTTTTTACGCATGGGATTTAATGGGGAAAACTACTTGTTGGTCAACGCCGCCACACCGGGAAGCTCGCGGCCTTCCAGCAATTCGAGGCTCGCTCCGCCGCCGGTGGAGATGAACGTCATCTTGTCGGCCAAGCCGAACTGCTTGACCGCTGTCACGGAGTCGCCCCCGCCCACGATGGACTTGGCATTGGAATTGGCTATCGCTTCACCGACTGCCTTGGTGCCATCGGCGAACTCGGGAATCTCGAATATGCCCACGGGACCGTTCCAAAGCACCGTGCCCGCACTCGCAATCTCCGCTTTGTAAAGTTTGATCGTTTCCGGCCCGATATCGACGCCTGCCCATCCGTCACTGACGGAATTGAGCGCAGAAATCTGCGTTGCCTCCCCCGCTTTGAACTCCTGAGTCTCGATGGAATCCACCGGCAGAAGGAACTTCACGCCCTTCGTTTTGGCGTCGGCGAGAATCTCCTTGGCGAGGTCCACCTTATCGGCCTCCACGAGGCTCTTGCCCACCGTATAGCCGAGGGCGAGATAGAACGTGTATGCCATCGCGCCACCGATAAGAATCGTGTCCGCCTTTTCCAGCAGCGACTTGATGACCGTAATCTTCGAGGAAACCTTTGAGCCGCCGAGAATCACCACAAATGGGCGGGCAGGGGTGGCGAGTTCGTCCACGAGATACTTGAGTTCCTTTTCCATCAAGAGACCCATGGCCGCTTGGGGCAGGAATGCTGCGACCCCCGACGTGGAGGCGTGGGCTCGGTGGGCGGCACCGAAGGCGTCGTTCACATACACGTCGCCAAGAGCGGCGAGCTGTTTGGCGAATTCGGGATCGTTCGCTTCCTCGGCGTCCGTGTAGCGGACGTTTTCGAGCAGCGCGACATCACCCGGCTGGAGCTTCGCAACCACGGCCTTGGCGGATTCTCCGACGGTGTCCGTCGCGAACGCCACCGGAGCATTGATGAGCTTGGAAAGCCGCTCGGCCACGATAGCCAGCGAGTATTTCGGGTTCGGCTTCCCCTTCGGACGCCCGAAGTGAGCCATCAGAATCACCTTCGCACCCTTTTCGCGCAAAGCCGCAATGGTGGGAAGACTTTCGACGATGCGGGTGTCGTCGGTGATGCGCTGGGCACCGTCAACCTCTTCAGTGGGAACGTTAAAATCGACGCGGACGAGCACGCGTTTGCCCTGAACATCAATGTCGCGAACGGAAAGCTTGGCCATAAAATAAAAATTGTGACATTCCCAAATTCAATTTGGGAACGAGGTTGGAATTAAAATCCGGCCGGGGTCACCGAACCCCGGCCGGGAGAGTTTTTCAAGAAAGCGAGTCGCCCCGCGCTCTCCGGCAATCGGCGTTGCCGTTGGTTGAAGGTTTTACTTACCCAGCATTTCGAGCATCTGGACGCAACGGTTGGAATAGCCCCATTCGTTGTCATACCAGCCCACGATCTTCACGAACTTGCCGCCGTTGACCATGGTCAGGCCGCTGTCGAAGATGCAAGAGTGCGGGTTGCCCACGATATCCTGGAGGACGAGAGGTTCGTCGCTGTATTCGAGCACACCTTTCATCGCGCCTTCCGCTGCGGCTTTCATCGCGGCGTTGATGGCTTCGACGGTGGCCGGTTTGCTGAGAATCGCAGTGAAGTCGGTCACGGAGCCGTCTGGAGTCGGAACGCGGAATGCGCCGCCCTGGAGCTTGCCGTTGAGTTCAGGAAGCACTTCGCCGATCGCCTTTGCAGCACCGGTGCTCGAAGGCACGATGTTGATGGCTGCGGAACGGGCGCGGCGGAGGTCTTCATGCGGAAGATCAAGGATGCGCTGGTCGTTCGTGTAGCTGTGGATCGTGCTCATGAAGCCCGCTTCCAAGCCGAAAGTGTCGTTGAGAACCTTGACCATCGGGGCCAGGCAGTTCGTCGTGCAGCTCGCGTTGGAGACGATGAAGTGCTTGGACTCGTCGTAGATGATGTCATTGACGCCCATCACGATCGTGGCATCCGGGCCTTTGGCCGGAGCGCTGATGAGCACGCGCTTGGCGCCGCCCTGGATGTGGAGAGCTGCCTTATCGCGGGAAGTGAAGAAACCGGTGGATTCGAGGACCACGTCCACGCCGAGTTCACCCCAAGGGAGCTTCGCCGGATCGCGTTCCTTGAGAATCTTGATCTTGTGACCGCGAACGATGATGTATTGCTCGTCGTAGCTGATCGAGCCGTCGAACTTGCCATGCACGGAGTCCCACTTGAGGAGCTGTGCCAGCGTTTTTGTGTCGGTGAGATCGTTGATCGCCACAACATTTTCTGCCTGAGCGGGGGTCATAGCGCGCAGCACGTTACGACCGATGCGCCCGAAGCCATTGATGCCAAACTTTGCCATAGAAGAGATAATTAAGGTGTTGGTTAAATTAGAAGCGCTAAACCTAGCTGGGTTTTCGGTCCACCGTCAATCCAACTTTTGTCCGGACTTCATCTCCGGTTGCTCCCACACCCCCCGGTGCTCAAACTCGAAGCCGAGCGCCTCCGCCCGGCGCGGCAACACCCGCTGGCTGTCCAGAAACGCCCCCGAAAGCTTGCCGAAAACACACCGGATCAGCCACGCCGGAACATTCAACCCCGCGCGGCGATGAAATCGGCGGGCCAGCGCCCACGTGAAATCACTGTTCCGCAAAGGCACGGGCGACGTTGCATTGAACACCCCGCACGCCTGCGGATTCTCCACCGCAAACACCGCCAGCCGCGCCACATCGCGCACATCCACCCAGGAAACCCATTGCCGCCCTCCCCCCAACGTCGCCCCAAGGCCCAGCCGGAACATCGGGCGCAGCGCCTTCATCATCCCCCCGTCCTCCCTCAAAACCACCCCGAGTCGCAAAATCGCCACCCGCACCCCTCCCGTCTCCGCGCGGTGGGCCTCCACCTCCCAAACCTTCGCCACCTCCGCCAAAAAGCCGCTCCCCGCAGGCGAATTCTCGTCCGCGCTCTCCTCCCCCGTCTCTCCGTAGTAACCAACCGCTGAAACGCTCAGCAACACCTCCGGCCCCTTCGCTCCTGCAGCCTGCGCTGCCAAAATCGAATCCACCACCACCCGCGTCCCCTCGCGACGGCTCTCCAAGATCGCCTGCAACTTTTTCCCCGTGGGAAATCCGAAGATCGATTCCCCCGCCAAATGCACCACCGCATCGAGCCCCATGACAGAAAGCGGCTGCCTCGGCAAAAACCCGCGTGTCTCGATACACCCCTTCACCCCGCGCTCCGGCGTCCGGGAAAATCCAACGCAAGAATGCCCCGCCCGACGCAACGCCTCCACCACCGCCCGGCCCACAAACCCGGACGCTCCGGTGATACCCACTTTGAGTTGCGTTTTCATGCGGAACCCTCAGCCTAC
>Ga0316220_1003737_pt1 | contig 12402 bp, 9 predicted proteins | sample TBH18005metaG_FD_203632 | JGI IMG/M metagenome (GOLD analysis project Ga0316220, IMG submission 203632) | Freshwater microbial communities from Trout Bog Lake, Wisconsin, USA - TBH18005 | ecosystem: Environmental > Aquatic > Freshwater > Lake > Hypolimnion/Profundal zone | place: USA: Wisconsin...
TCATGATGTTGCTTAAAACCTCGGCAGACTATTTCATCAACTCCTCCCTATATTTGGCGAAAATGCGGCGGGAAACTTCAACGGCATTTCCCGCCGGCACAACGGCATAATTGCCATCGCGTCGCATGGCAAAGTCGGTTTTTTGGCCATCAACCCGGCGGTTGTCCAAGGCTTCCGGGGCGTTTTGTTCCGCCCAAATCTCCCACCGGGGCAGATAATAATCCCGCAGCAGGCCGTTCCATTCGCGGCGGGCGTAGTCGCGCAGCTTGCCGCCCCAGGCGGTGATGATTTGCCGGGCATTGTGTTCGTAATAATCCGCCTCGGCGGCGTTGGCGCCCCAGGCGCGGGCATCCTGAATCCATCGGCCCAGCAGAAATTCGTGGCGGGTGCCGGCGAGTTCATCCATGTCCCGCAGGATGTCGAGCATCACGCGGGTCTGCCGGGCGAGTTCCGGCTGGTCGTTATATTTTCGTGCCTGCTTGATGCGTTCCAGAACCGTGTCGGTATGGTAAGCGAGCGCCTGCCGCACCCAGTTGACGAGGTCAAATCGATAACCGTCGGCCTGCTGCGACTCGGGCGCGGCGGCGAGCAGGGCGTCAATCGCCGCCACCAATCCGCGCTGCAATTCCGGCGGCCGGCCGCGCACGTCGGCGGCCAGGGCGGTTTTGGGCGGCGGCGGAAGCTTGGCGTCGCTCGGGGGAGTTTTGGTCAGGGCCGAGCCCCGGTCGTGATGGCCGCGAGGACCGCCATTGAGCAACTGGCTTCGCAAAATTTCCCACGCCTTGACAACCTGCGGGTCGTTCCGGCCGGCCCGCCAGGTGGCATATTCGGCGATCCAGGTTTTGTCATCCAGCGCCCCTTGCGGATGCCAGGGTTGTTCAAACAGCATTTCATACATGCCGGGATTGCAGTCCATGCCTTCGGGGGCGGAAGCGACGCCCGCGCAATTCTCCACCGCCAGCGCCTGCGCCACTTTGCCGGACACATCCGCCAGCGGAGCGCGGAAATACGTGTTGCCTCCGTAGTTGCCGACATAACTCCACAGGAACGGCGCGCCATAGCAGTTGCTGGTTTCCCGGTAAAGTTCCCGTTCCTCGCAGACATAGTCCACGAGCGTCATTTTCCCGGCGGGCACCGCCTGGCACAGCGCCTGAAAAGGCGTCACGCCGGCGGCGTCCGGTTTCAGCCAATGGTTGCCGTCGTAGGTGAAGGTCCACGACATTTGATACCAATGGGCGGCCGGATCGGCGGCGGTCATGGCTTCGTAGATGCCCCGGCCGACGCCGGCCATGTAGGCGGGTTTCCAGGACGGCGGATCAATTTCATTGAAGGGATCGGCGGCGTAAAGATGGTCGCTGCCGTAAATTTCCGACTGCGCCTTGAGAAAGCGCCCTTGGATTTCGGCGAACAACGGATCCGCCGGCTTGAGGAACCAGCAGGCGTTTTCGCCGGGCAATCCGCCCCAACCGGGCTTGATCTGCGTGATGTCCGCGCGGGGCCGGGAAGTTTTGAGCGCCTCGGGCACATGGCCGGAAAAAGCCGAAAGGATGGGCTTCATCCCCAGTCCGCGCGCCTGTTTCAAGAGCTGCTGTTGCAGCCGCATCTGTCCTTCGACGTAGGACACGGGCAGCGGGCCGTCAAATTTGTCGAGGTTCGACATCCGGTGCCAGGGCAGATGTGCCGGGCCGGAGAAATAGGCCAGCACCTGCTCTTTTGTCATGCCGTAGGACTGCCAGACCTTGAGCCAGACGGCTTCCTGCCCGCATTGCATGAGCGGCCGGTTGATGCCGTTCATCGCCATCCAGTCGATGAACCGCTCCCAGCCCTCGCGCCGCATGAAGGGAAAGGCGTAGCCGTAGGTGCAATAATTCAGGAAGAACCGTTCCCGTGCCAGGCACACGTGGCGTGTGAGATTTTCCGGCAGCGGCAATTTTCCGGCGATGATAAGCGGCCCATCCGCCTGCCGGTCGTAGCTGGTTTTCGTCTCCCGGCGCAAATACCAATTGAACGCCATGGCCAGGCTTACCGCGTCATCGCCGCGCAGCAGCACCTTGCCGCCGCGCGCGCCAATCTCAAACACATTCCGGCCGGTGTCGGGTGGAATGATTTCGCACAGGAAATCGTTTGCATGCCCCGGCAGCACCCGCGCGATGAGCGCCTGCGCGGCCGGAACGCAATCGGAAGCGGAAACTTGACTTGACGAGGCACCGCCGCTTTTATCGCCTACAGCTAACGCCATTGAAGCCTGAATTAAAAACAACAGGACAGTTGTCCCGATGATAATTTTTGTTTTCATAGGTCTATTTGTCGATGATGCCTACAACTACCTCATTGGCCAACCCGGCCACCAAAGTAATTGTACAATATAGCCTTACTGACCAGATCGAGATAGAACATGAAAATGTTTCAAGTCGTATAAGCCCGGATCGCAAAGGTCGCCTGAGTTTTATACAGGCTAGTTGGGAAACAAACTAATGATGAAAATATTTATTCACCAATTCGAGTTTTGAGTGGACTTGGAGCTTCTTGTAGATGTTACGGACATAATTTCGCACGCCATCCAGAGAGATTCCCAGGTGGTCGGCGATCTCCTTGTAGGCGTAACCCTGCGCCAATTCATCCAGAAATCTTTTCTCTCCTGGAGTAAGAATCCCAAGTTGGGCGGCGCCTCTCGAAGTTGTGGCTGAACCAGAAATAAATTGAACGACGCGCCGGGCAATTTGGGGGGTCATCGGGGAACCGCCTTCATGAATTTCTTGAATCGCCTGCACTAAGCGGGCTGAAGATGTTCGCTTGAGCAAATATCCACCCGCTCCCGCTTTCAGTGATTCAAATAATCGGTCGCTATCCTCATAAACCGTCAGCATCAGAAAATTCACATCTGGTAATTTCAGCTTTAGTTGGCGGACACATTCCACCCCATCCATGCCCGGCATCTCAATATCCATTATCACCACGTCCGGCTTCACTTGGGGCATTCCGTCAACCGCTGCCATACCATCTTCAAAAGCACCCACTAACTTTAGATTGTCGGCGGAATTAATCACTTCGGCCAGACTGTTTCGAATGTTGTCATTATCATCAACAATGGCAACTTTGATATATTTGATCATATTAGTTTTTGCTTTGCAGATGACGACAGGCAATTCAACACCAATCTCACCGTCGTTCCCTGGCCAGGCCTGCTGATAATGAGAAGTTGGCCGCCAAGAACCTCAACTCGTTGGCGCATGTTCCCAAGACCGTTACGCTTTTTGTTCACTTGGATGGTGGCGAGATTAAAACCAACACCATCATCCTGGATACAGATTTCAAGCTGCCCCTTTTCATTTTTAATTGCCAGATAAATTCTCTTAGCGCGTGAATGTTTGAGCGCGTTGTTCACCGCCTCCTTGACCACGAGAAAGAGATTGTGGCGCAGCTCCGGGGTGAGCGGCAGTTCTGGGAGGTCTTCGGCGATCTGGAAGCGGCAATCAACCCCGGTGTTTTCAATCAGCTCGCGAACAAATTGGGTCAGGTATTCGACCAGGCTGCGTAGCGTGTCGTGGCGAGGATTGACTGCCCACACAATTTCATCTAGGGAGCGGATCGTATTAACTGCCACCGCTGAAATCAATTGAACTCGCTTTCCGAGATTCTCGAGCCGGCTTTCACTACCGACGTTTGGCCGATCGGGGTCGCTCAGCATGGAAATATGTGTTAATTGGGAACCCAGTTCGTCGTGGAGATCGCGCGCGATGCGCGCACGCTCATTATCCATGGCTTGGGCCTGCTGAATCAGCTTGAGTCGCGACCGGTAACGACGGCGTTCGGCCAGCCAGATACCCATCGCGATAAAACAAAAAAAAGCGAAAGCGGAAAGCACTTTAAACCAACCAGTCTGCCAATAATACGGCAACACTTTGAAAGAAATGCCAGATTCCGTTTCACTCCCCGAACCGGCGAGGTAGCGAGCCTGAACGCGAAATCGATAAGTTCCCGGTGGAATGTAACTGTAACGCGCCACGCGCATTTCTCCCGCCTCAGTCCAATTGGAATCCAATCCCTCCAGCCGGTATCGGAACCGAATCCTTTCCGGTGCGTCAAAACCAATTCCGGTGTAATTAACCTCCAAACTGTGCTTGCCCGGTGGAATAATTATGGTTGAACTCGAAGAAGTATCAGCAAAAGTCGAATGAGTTGGTGGCGGGATTTTAAGTATTTGGTTGTCCAACAAAATATTTTCCATTAACGCAGTCGGCAACTCAGGGACATGGTTTTGCTGGCGCGGATCAATAACGACAATGCCTGCCGTGGTTGCGAACCTAAGCTGGCCGGACTGTGTTTTCAGAGCTGCCCCGAAATTTCCGACACATTGTTCCGACATCATGCCTTCCGGAATTCCATATTTTAACGGACGCAATGAGGTGGATTTGCCGTTGGCGATGTCATTTAAGGCGTGCTTGGCGATGCGGTAAATACCACGATTGCAGCCTAGCCACAGACCGTCATAATCATCGGCTAAAATTTGCAAAATAATGTCATCCTGCAAACCCTGTTCCGTCGAGAATCTTGCCATTCGCCCGTTTGACCAACGGTTTAATCCTCCGTCGGTTCCAATCCATAAGCTTCCGTCGGGTTCCAGCAGCAATGCCCTAATCAGATCACTTTGCAATCCATCTTTGGTGGTAAAAACAGTCAGTTTTCCATTATGCAATCGGATCAACCCACTGCCCAAAGAACCAATCCACAAAGTCCCGTCTGGTTCCTGTGCCAGTGTCGTTATTGGCTTGCCGGGAAGACCTTCCAAAGGGGAGACAATCTCTTGTTTCAATAAGCCAAGTTTTCCGTTGAAGGTTCCAATCCATATTCCAGAGCCTCGGTCTTCACACAAGCACAAGATGTGATCGCCCTTGAGCCACGGCTCCCAGCCGCCTAAATGTGTGTTCACTTTTCCGGCCTTCCATTGATATAGCGCCGTTGTTGCTCCCCACCACAAACTACCATCACGTCCACCCAAGACTGCTTCTATGAGTAAATGATTCCGAGACGGTCCTTCAGCAAAGGGTTTATATTGGTTTTCCTGCAGGTGATAAAGCCCCTGCCCATAAGTTCCCACCCACAACTCTCCGTTCGAGGTTTGCGCCAGTGAACGCAACTGACATTCCGACGTGTCTTTAAAAACGTAATCAACGGTCAGTTTTCCGGGTCCAATGCGATCCAGCCCACCTGATTGTGTGCCCACCCATAGAAAACTATCGCGACCAGGGAAAAATGACAAAATCGCGTCATCCGAGAGCCCGTCCATTTTTTTTAATGACTTGAACCTTCCGTTTTGAAAATAGTAAAGTCCCTCATTCCACGACCCAGCCCAGATGGTGCCATCGGGGGCTTCTGCCAGACGATATGTCACTACCTCAGGAAACCCTTGATTGGTTCCGTAACTAGTCCAAATTCCGTTCGCATAGCATAATATTCTTCGTTCACGCAGTCCTACCCAAACCCGGTCTTGTTTGTCGACTAAAACACAACGTGGATTGTTGGTTATCGTTCCGCCCTGCCCATCCGCCACCGAGTAGCGGCCATTGTGAAAACGTAAAAGGCCATCGTGCAAAGTAGCGGCCAAAATATCACCCTGCCGATCTTTTGCCAAATCAAAGACCATCACTGGCCCCAACTCTCGGGCGACGGACTCGAAATTACCATTATGCCAGCGATTTAAGCCGGTGTGGGTTCCTACCCAGATATCGCCGGTGGAGGTTTCTACAAAGCTGCTGATTGAATCACCAGCCAGACCATCGCTGACGGTGTAAGTTTTTATTTCATCGTGAGACAACCTGGCCACACCGCCGCCGGCAGTGCCAATCCATAGCCTCCCGAGATGGTCTTCTAACAAAGCGGATATTTGTAAATTTTTCAACCCCTCCCGCAAACCAAATATCCGGCTGTGAATACCATCAAACCGTGCCAACCCAGCATCCGTGCCTATCCATAAATAGCCGTCGCGGGTTTGAGTGATGGCCCTGACTGTATTATTTGGCAATCCTTGTTGGTTTTGCCATGCATGAATCAAGAATGGAGCAACTTGTGACTGAGAAATGCCCCGCACTGAAGCGGAAAGATATAGCGCCATTCCCAAAAGAAGCAGCTTCCTGACAGGGCAAACGATAAAATAAAAGATCATCACCTTATTTTTATAGATTCAAGAATTGAAAGTAAAATAGTTGAGTTGTCAGCCGTTGATTCAGCACCCACCGGAAACAGCGGCGCGGTTGCCTAGTCACAACAAAAATACGGCGACACATAGCACGATTACCGTCTAGTCTTGCTTCGATTTGGTGGACAGGAAGCGAATGCATGGGGCGTGCGTATTTTTAGTTGAGTTGCGCATCAAAGTCCACAGGTGATTTGAAGCTGTTCGCCGGCACCGCCAGCGGTGCTGCCCTATCCAGCTTGATGAAAAATCCGCCAGCTTCATTCACCCGGCTTACGGCAATTGGAAAATCACACGTTACCGGTTGCTGCAGATTTGGTATGGCAAGACTGTGCTGCTTGAGTAGTTGTTTTTTGCCAGAGGCGCGAGCGGCAGACGGTTTTGCCCCTGCTCGCGCAGCAAAAACACTCATTTTATCAGTAAAAGAGTGACACGCCGTTCTCTTTTGATCACGATTTAGGCTCATCCAATTGGTGCAGTTTCGTTTCTAATTGACCCACGGTTCGGTTGGCTGTGAGTAGCTTTTCAAAAAAATCGGTGCGTTCACCTTTGAGTTGGTCAATCAGGTAATCCTTTCCCCGGTTGGCAATTTTCAAATCCATGACTTGTCGCTCCAACTCTTGAACTATTTGTTCAGCCGCTGGATTTACCGGTAATATTGAATGTTTCACATGTGCCACAGGACTTCCGAATACTTCCGAAGCCGGCGCATCGGTTGATTTATTCGCCCGCTGAATTTCCTCCTGAATGGCCGTCTCCACACTCTGCGGCGTGATGTAGTATTTGCGCTCGTTCGGATCGTAATAACTGTCCAGTCGGGTGATGCCCTGACGGTTGGGCTGGCACCAGTTGATGATGCTGCGTTCCGTGCGGGCCACGCCCGCCGTTTCAAACAGCCGCGCCGTTTCCCGCACCGTCAGCGTGTGGTTTTCCTTTCGTTCGGCAAGGTTCGGCACCTTGCCGAAATCTTCCGTATTCTGCGGAAGAGTGCGGAATCCTGCCGAAGATTGCGGAATATCGGGAGTTGATTCCGCTGACTGCGGAACGGCACCGGTCATTTCCAATAATTTTGGTGATTCATTTTCCATTGGCGTGATTGCTTCCATCTTACCATGCCAAAATCATCTGGTGAACCGGACCTGTGGATAGCGCGTTTGGAAAAGATTTGTTATGATGCTAGACATGGAGAAACCGTCACGCGACTTCAAGGGCATCTGGATTCCAAAGGAAATCTGGGAGTCCAACCAGCTCTCGATCATGGAAAAAGTTTTGTTCGTGGAAATTCATTCGCTCGACAACGAGCGCGGCTGTTACGCCTCCAACCGTTACTTCGCCGAATTCTTCGACGTCAGTGAGCGCCAGATTCAGACCCGGATCGCCGGCTTGAAGGCCAAAGGGTTTATCACGGTCACCATCAAAAACCGTTACGAACGCGTCATGCGCGCCGTGGGCAAATACGCCCGCGTGCATGGCGAACAACTAAAACAATTGCGCCACGATCAAGCTGGATTGGTTCACAAGTTTCGACTGGGAGGTATGAAGAAAACTTCATAGGGGGTATGAAGTTTGGTTCGTTCCCCCCACGAAGAAAACAGCGTGATAGTAATACAATGAATAAACCAATGAATAATATCCGGGCAGTTCTGGTTAAGAAAAAAGGCTGCGCCAAGAATGGTCCGGCCTCTTCCCGGATTTAATGAAAGCTATTTTGCCTTTGGCCAATAACCCGCCGCCAAGCCCACCGCATCAAAGATGTCCATGCGCGGATCCTCGCTCATCCATGGACGACGCTTGGGTGGCAGACGTGTCCCCAGTTCCACCGGGAACTTTGCCGCCAGCGTTTCCGCCACAGCCTGCTTGGTTCCCTGCTTGTTGTTCAGCAATTGCATCCGCACCTGTGTGTTTGTAATCAGGCGCACCTTGATCTGCTGTTGTTTCGCCCAAGCGACGATGTTCCGGTGCAGCGTCTTGATGCGGGCCGCGCGGCGGGTGTCTGTTGCATTCACATCCGGCAACACCAATACCTCCGGTTGATAAAATCGGACGAACTTTTTGACCCAAGTTAATGCGCCCACATTTTTATGGCGCAGGATGGCCTTGTTGCCACAGGCAATGAGTTTGTCTGGCCCCTCCATGACGGAGTAGCCGAGGCCACGACTTAACGGTGCGATGGCTAAAATACGAACGGTTTTGTGTTTAATCATTGGTTTGATGAATTAATGCTGGCTGATTCAGCCAGATGGATAATGGCTTGCTGTTTACGCACATCCGGTTTTCGCGCCTTGCGGAAGTTCAAAATCTTCGCGCGGGCGGCCACGTTCTGTTGGGCCTGCTGATACAGGCCGGCAAACAGTTCGCTCACCGGCAGGCCATAGATCTCCTCGTAAGCAAGGGCGTCTTGCAGTGACGGTTCGCGGGCGAATTTTTCGTCCCGGCACACCTTGTTCCCTTTGTTCATACCCGCCAAGCCCAGCAGAAAACCGACCTCTTCCTGGGAGAGTGACAGGCGTTTGCGCTGGGTCTGTAGATAATTGGGTAATGATTTCATGGGAATGATGTGAACCTGATGGCGGTTCAAGAGTTGAACCCTAGCTGACCGGTGAAAAATCTCTGAGACGTGTGAACTTGCCAAATCCGGCAAGTGTGGTGTAGTTGGAAGAGCGAACCCTATTTAACCACATGATAATCATACCATTATATCAAATATTTGTCAAGTTGGCGACGCCCTATCCAAAAGCCTGAAGCCATGCTTAAATGGATAGGCCATGGAGATATATCTACGCATTCCCAAGGGATGGTCGAAGCCGGTGCCAAACCGGAGCCAGGACACATGTGATTTGGACGGAGCCAAGCTCTGGATCGGCCCCGGCAACCAGATCTACTGCGACCAGCACCACGCGCTGGAAATGGTCGACTCCCTTCCGAAGCCTGCGGAAAAAACCACCACAATCGTGTTTTAGTTGCATTCGACGGGCTACAAACATGGTTTGTAGGGGCAAACTGCCCATCACGATTCACTTTTACGGCTTAACCGCCGCACACTGGCTCCCCAACGTGTCGTCGCGCTACCGCCCGACTTATCGCTTTCTCCCTGCGGGCTAGTCGGGTAACGGACACCTAGCCGTTGTCCTTTACCAAAAAGCGATAAGTCGGCCGGAATCGCCGACACGTTGGGGGACGGGTTTTAAGATGAGGGTTATCACCCAACCATGATTTCGCTACGCGACCGGCTCGCGCCGAAGCGCGGAAAGGACGACGGGCGAACTAGTGTTACGACCAGACCGGTCAAGACACTAGCTTTTACTACTCACAGGGAGAAATCGTCGCCCGACTGGGCGCTTTTTTAATTCAGCCGCGCCACCGGCGCGCCCGATTGGCCAACCGCATGGTAAGCTGGCAATCCGTTCGGGTTTCAAAACCAGCCGCCATTATCTCGCCGGCGTGCCCCAAGCACCGCTGCCGGCGTCACTACGTCCACCACAACCGGGACGTTCAAGGGGTGGCGGTTGGTTCTGGCACCATGAATAACGAATCACCCCACATCATCATCGGCGAGGAACCAGGCTGGGGCGATTCCCAGCCCTTTGGCATTGCCGCCGTGGACGAACGCCAGCACCTCTACATCATCGGCAAAACCGGGTCTGGAAAAACGACTTTGCTTCGGAACCTGATTTTGCAGCACATCGCGCTGGGCCACGGTGTTGGCGTGATTGATCCGCACGGCGATCTGGCCGAAGAACTGTTGAACCACATCCCGCCCAAGCGGGCCGACCACTTGGTCTATTTCAATCCCGGTGATTTGGAATTTCCTATCGGATTGAATGTCATCGGCTCCGTAGCCCCAGATGACCGGCATCTCGTCGCCTCGGGCATTGTGGCGGCTTTCAAGGGCATCTGGCGCGACTCGTGGGGACCACGACTCGAATACATTCTCTACAACGCGGCCTCCGCGTTGTTGGAATCTCGGAACCAGACTTTGCTCGGCGTGAACCGCCTGCTGACTGACGACCACTACCGCGAGAAAATCATCCGGCAGGTCAAAGACCCGTTCATCCGCGCGTTCTGGGCGGAGGAATATGCGAACTACGACGAGCGTTTCAAACGCGAGGCGATTGCGCCGATTCAAAATAAAATCGGTCAGTTCCTATTGAATCCCGTGGTGCGAAATATTTTGGGCCAGGTGAAAAAGAAAGTGGATCTCCCGTTTGTGATGGATAACGGACGACTGTTCATCGCCAATCTGTCCAAAGGCCAGCTTGGACACGACAAGGCGAACCTGCTCGGTTCACTGTTGGTGACACAGTTCCAGTTGGGTGCGATGGCCCGCGCCAACCGGCCGGAATCCGAACGCCGGGACTTTTACCTGTTCATTGACGAGTTCCAGAATTTCTCGACGGATGCGTTTGCCTCCATCCTGGCGGAGGCGAGAAAATACCGACTCTGCCTCACGTTGTCGCACCAATACATTGACCAGCTTTCCGAACCGATCCGGCAAGCCGTGTTCGGAAACGTCGGGACGTTGGTGGCTTTCCGCATTGGCTACACCGATGCGGAAGTGATGACCAAGGAATTCGGCAAAACCATTCCGGCCACGGCGCTGGCCGACTTGAACCAGTATGAGGCCGTGGTGAAATTGCTGGTGGGCGGCACCAACCGCGAACCGTTCCGGGCGAAGATGCTGCCGCCGCTGGAAAACCGCGTGGGACGGAGGGATAAACTCATCGCGTTGTCGCGCGAGCGGTTTGCCATGCCGCGTGCGAAAATTGAGGCCAAGTTGCGGCGTTGGATGGCTTCAGGTGACGAGACATTTTCCGGCGATGCCTCCGCGCCGGAGAGCAGTTGGTAAATCCAAGATTGTCACAACAGCGCGCGGGTCGTAACCTCTCCGCGTTCGTCCAAAAAATAACCAGATAATTTCAACCAACAATTTTGCGTAGCTTTAGCTACGGTCTTATCGAAATCCGGAAGATTATCGTATTACGAGACCTGCTAACAGCGCGCCCCATCGGGCGCGGCTGTTGCATTCTCGTAAGGGCTTCTTCCGGAGCCTCGATAGGGGTGCGGCGGTTCGCGCCCCTTCTGTTTTCAGAAAGGCCGTCGTCATCGTTGCGCGAGCAACGACTGAAATGACGATGCCCACGGGTGACGAAATAAAACTGCCGCTGACTTCGTGCGATGTGAACGCGGAGCGGCTGGCGCAATTCCGCGAACTGTTTCCCGAAGCGTCCACCGAGGGGAAATTCGATCTCCAAAAACTCGCGCAACTGCTCGGCGAGGCCGCCACCGACGCACCGGAACGCTACGGGCTTTCGTGGGCCGGCAAGTCCGAGGCCATCCGCGCCATTCAGACCACCAGCTCCGGCACGCTGCTGCCCGCGCCCGGCGAGTCCGTGAATTTTGACGCCACGGAAAATCTCATCATCGAGGGCGACAATCTGGAAACGCTCAAGTTGCTGCAAGGCGGCTACCACGGGCGCGTGAAGATGATTTACATTGATCCGCCCTACAACACCGGCGGCGAATTCATCTACCCGGACAACTACAAGGAAGGGCTGGCCGATTATCTAAAATTTTCCGGCCAGGTCAGCGGCGAAGGCATCCGGCTCACCACCAATGCCGAGACGGACGGGCGTTACCACAGCAGATGGCTGACGATGATGTATCCCCGGCTGTTTCTGGCGCGGAATCTTCTGCGCGAGGACGGCGTGATTTTCGTGAGCATTGACGACCACGAGGTCCACAACCTGCGCGCCGTAATGAATGAAATTTTCGGCGAGGAGAATTTTGTGGCAAACATTGTTTGGCGGCGAACCGTTTCTGGGGCTGTTTCCGGAAGAGGAATCGTCGTCGCGCACGACCATATATTTTGCTATTCAAAAAAGCCCGGAGTCCAACTTGGACGGTTCGGAGTAGCGGATGAAAATGATTACAAAAATCCGGACAAAGATCCACGAGGGCCATACAAACTACAGAAGCTAGAGCGAACACTCGAAGGCGCGAGGCCTTCAATGACATTCGAGATTCAGACGCCTACCGGCCCTATCACCAGAACGTGGGGTGTTAGTCGTGATACATTTGAGGAAATGCTGAAGGACAATCGTATCGGTTTTAGCAAATCTGGCATTCCGTATTACAAACAGTTCTTGGCAGAATACAAAGGCCGCTTGCCTGACACTTGGTGGGATTCAACTGGCGGCTTCAACCAAGAC
>Ga0316220_1003750_pt1 | contig 12373 bp, 6 predicted proteins | sample TBH18005metaG_FD_203632 | JGI IMG/M metagenome (GOLD analysis project Ga0316220, IMG submission 203632) | Freshwater microbial communities from Trout Bog Lake, Wisconsin, USA - TBH18005 | ecosystem: Environmental > Aquatic > Freshwater > Lake > Hypolimnion/Profundal zone | place: USA: Wisconsin...
GCCCCCGGCCTTGCGCCAGAGCCCCACCACGTTGTCTTGCAGCAGCCATTCCAGCCACGCCTCCCGCGCGTAGCGCCGATACATCCGCCGATTGTTCCGCTCCCACTCGGCGACCCGAGTCGCCGAGTGCCGCGCCGTCCTGTCCTCCGTAGCCGTGCCGGAGGAGGAAGCCCCGCCGCGGGGCGAAGGCGGGCTTTCGCACTTCACCGCAAACCCGAAGGTGAAGAAGTGGTACCTCATCAGGATGATGCTGCGGATAAACCAATGGTGCTTGAACCAATGGCGCGCCTTCTCGAACTGCCGCGGCCGGTCCATGGGGTCATCCTGCGCCTTGCTCAGTTCCGCCTCCACCCGCCCGATGGACGCGAACCCATCCAGCACCCGCTCCCCCTCCCAGGATGAACATAGTGCGCTCTTGCTGGCCCACAACCTGGGCGCGATTCCATTATCTTTCGGCCTGTCCTCCGTAGCCTTCGTGCCCGCCATAGCCTCGGCGGAGGCGGGGGCGGAGGAGGATCTCGATTCTTGTTGGTCCCGATTCACCCGCCCATCATAGACCCCGACTCCACCCGGCTAGAGGGGGGGCGGAACCTCAGATCGTCGCGCGGAGCGCAACGGCTGAGCATCTTTGCCTGTGGGGAATCTCCGCCGCTCCACTCTCGCGGCTCTGGAGGCGTCTCCTTGTTACCTCTTGGCCCGAAGACGAACCCCGAACCAAATGAACCGAAAGTCTGCCCGCCATGCCGGACGACCTTTCATTGACGCTGGTCCCGCTGCCAAGCCCTATGCGCGCCGCTGCTTCCTCACAACGCGGACTCGCAGGACAACTAGACCCAAGCCCGCAAGCACGACACTACTCGGCTCCGGCACCGTGAAGACCAGGTTGTCCATGGCCCACCGTGGGGCGATGATGTCGACGCTTGTCAGGCCAGAGCCGAAGTCAGCGGCGAACTGGTAGGTGAGAAGATGGTCCGCGCCCCCTCCGGGAGTAGTGAACGTCTCTGCGACAGTCAAACCGCCAGCCTTATATCCCCTAAACGTTATGGACAAGGCCGTATCGGAGGGAGAATTCGGATCGGCCAACTGCACCGAGTTCAGCCCGAAAGCCGAGCCGCTTGATAGACTCAGAATAATATAATCGTCTGCGCTGTAGAATCGAGTAAAGCCCATGTAAGGCGTGCTATTGTAAGGAATGTTCGATGGGCCGCTGATCGGACCGCTAACCCCGATTTCATCATACCGTCCTGGAGACGGCATTATCACTCTGAACTGCATTCCTGACTCGGAGTAAGTTGTGCCGGCGAAGCCTGTAGCGTGGTCGAAAGTAATCGTTCCCTGACCTCTGGTGGGTTGGACAAATACTACCAAGGCCATCGCCAAGGCCGATTGAATTGACCGAATCCGAATCGGGATGGTGCAAAGGGCTGTCTTCATCATCGTCCTTTCGTTCTTGCTTAAAAGTCTGTCCGCCATGCCGGACGACCTTTCATTGACGCTGGTCCCGCTGCCAAGCCCTATGCGCGCCGCCGCTTCCACACAACCCGAACTCGCAGGACGACTAGACCCAAGCCCGCAAGCACGACACTACTCGGCTCCGGCACCGTGAAGACCAGGTTGTCCATGGCCCACCGTGGGGCAATGATGTCGACGCTCGTCAGCCCGGAAGCGAACAACGGGCTAAACACGTAAGTTGCAAACGTAGTTGCGCCGCCACCGGGTGTCGTAAAGACATTGGTGACAGATAAACCATCTGCTTTAAAACCCAGGAATGTTATTGGGAACGCCAAGGAAGACGGGGAATTCGGGTCCGCGAGTTGCACAGAGGTCAGTCCAAATTGGGCCTCACTTGTCAGGCTCAAGGAGACGTAGTCATAGGGGTTGTTCTGACGGAGCCACCACATGAACGGGTTGTTATCTTGCGGAACGCCTTGATACGTGGAGGGAGGCACAATTCCCATGTAGTCCAGCGATTGTCCTTGGGGAACAACCAACTGAAATGCCATTCCCGATTCGGTGTAATATGTGCCAATCCAGTTGGGATGAGCATCGAATGTTATTGCTCCTTGGCCTTGAGTTGTTGTCCGCCAAACAACCGCGCAAATCGTTGTTAGGAATTTGAAGAAATGCACACACTGCAATTTCATAATCTTCACTCCGGTTAATGTCATTGGAACGTGAAGGCCAAGCTCCAGGAGTCGGTTAGCTGCCCGATACCTGACAGCACATTATCATAAATATAGAGACTCCAAACACCGTTGGGATTCTCCCCCTGCAAGGTCTGGAGATCGCTCGAATAAGGACCGGCGGGCAATCCGAACGGAACCTGTGGCGTCTTTTGCCCATAATTGCTAGGTTGGAAAGGCCAAGGGCCCCCCGGCGGAATAGATGCATGCTGCACTGGCAGGAACGCATCCTGTCGAAACGCAATAATTGACCCCGACACGCTGTTTACCCCGCCCACATTCGACATGAGGATAATCCTCGTCCCAGATGGGCTCACTAGGAGAAAGTTCAAATCCGCGGATCGCGTGTGATTCAATCCCCACAGTGTCACGATCACACTAGCGATGTTCGTGGGTTGCCCAAAGACATTGATAGTCGCCGGATACCGTGTCGCAGGTCCTTGCCCGCTCGGGTAATTGGTTGCGGGAATACTCATCTCTGCCGGGTCCATCTGAACAAATGCTGGCCCAAGCCATACGCTTTCCCCGACGCCGTTGCTGACAAGGCACGACACCTGTGTCCCGTGAAAGACATCAAACGCATCCACGTAACCGTTCACCCAGGAATCGACGTTGGTGACCGAGAAGCTCGCATTGGTCGCGCCTGACGCAACCACGGCGTTCGTCATCCAGGGATACTGGATGAACCATTGATAGCTGGTTGGTGCCGCCCCGACAAGGCCAGCCAAAAAGGTTGCATCGCCCCCTTCGGCCACCCACTGGTCATAAAGGAAGTAATCGCCTGCGAAACCAGAGCTTCTTCCGTAAAGGGTCAGATCGTAAACGGCCGGCTGTTTGCTCGCGTCGTCTCGGGTCATGCTCAGCCTGACCTCGATGAAACGACCTCGGATGGCCGGGAAGGCGGCATGGTTGGTCGCCTGAACGAAGATCGCGCTGCCCAGGCCGGGGCGATCATCCGATGCCCGAACATAGACCTCGACTGTGCAGTCATTGGTGGACGATGTCCAGGACACCAGGTTCCAAAGCTGCCCTGCGTTGCCGCTGTCATTGACCACCATCCAATAGCCTTTGAGGGGTTTGAGGGAAGGATTGACGACCCGGGCGTTGAAGCCGGTCATGTCGCTGTAGTTGTAGGGGTGGGCATCCACCCCAACCCCTACCACCATGTCCACCAAACCGACATGATTGGTTTGGCCGTCCGAGGTCACCGAAAGCGGCCCCGCGTGGGGATCGATGCGCACAGCAGTGCTCGCGTCGTAACACGCCGCCCAGATCTTGCCCGCCGCGTCCACCGAGATGCCCGTAGCGCCGTGGATCCCGCCGTCCGCCTGGCTCAGGAAGCTTTCCGGTGGCACCACTTCCTTTGGCAGGCCCGGCTCCTGCCAGGAGAGGGTAAGGTTGGCGGCCCCGGAGAAATGCGCGTATTCCAAGCGGATGTCATAGGCCACGTTCGTGCCCAGCCAGTTGGTCGCCGCAAGCTCCACGGCATTGGTGGCAGGCTGCGCCCAGTTGTCGATCAGCATCGCGCCGTTGACCCTAAGCCGGAAGGCCGCCCCGGCCTCCGCGCTGACATAAAACACATGGTCGCCTTGCGCCTGCGGGGAGATCACTCCGCTCCACCGCGCGGAAAACAAGCTGGGGACCAACGGGGCAGGCGGCCAGTTGTTCGTGGTCGAACTGAAATCCACCCGCCCTTCCACCCCGGTCGCCGCCGGCCACCCGCCGAGAGTTGTATTCGTGAAATACTCGGCGTAGAGGCCGGAAACCTGCAAATCCACATTGCCCACCCACAGGCCGTTGGTATTCAGGTGCCCGACAGTGTGGCTCAGCGATTTCTGGTGCGCCACCCACACATGGCCATTGGTGTCCACCGCGAGGCCCTGAGAGCTCGTGAAACCGTTCGTGTAGAAGACGATTCCTTGCAGATTGGTTTCGGGCGTTCCGTTGGTAAGCCAGCGGAAGACCGAGCTCCCTGAAGTCTGCCAGATGTAGGGATGGACCGGGTCCACCGCGATGCCGTACATCGAGGCGTTGGCGGCGGTAAGGACGAACCAGTTGGTATTCTCAATGGGCGGGTAGCTCGTGGGGAGTATCAGCCAGAGCAGTTGCTCGCTGTCATCCCCGGAGGACCAGAAGTTGCCCAGGCCGTCGATCACGGCCCCGTAACCGCCGGCGCCGGGGTCGAAGACCGATCCGGGCACCGCCCGCGCGGTCAACCCGTCGATCTTCTCGTGGGGTTGCGACCCGGGCCCCGTTCTGAGATAGCCTCCCACCCACACGTCGTTGTAACGGTCCACGGCGATAGCGCGAGCGCCCTGGCAGGGTACCCGGACGTATTCGGTAATCGCTTCGTCCTCGGCGGTCGAAACGCCTCCGTCTGAGTCCACCCCGGCACTATTGTTCCAGGGCAGGACGTCGCTCAACCCAGTAGAAGTGCAGATGAAACCGTCCCCGTCCCGGTCGATGCAGGTGTTGTAAAGCGCGTTACTGATCGCGACATACCGGCCATTAGCGTCAGGGGAGAACACGCCGTTGGTTTTTGAGAAGCGGGCGTTGGGGCCGGTGCCGGGAATGATCAGGCCGATCCGGGTGATCGAACCATTGATGGAGCCATCACTCATCAGCCGATCATCATCGCGATTGGCAACCCAGACGTTTCCATACTGGTCCACAGTAGTGCGTGACGGACTCGGCCCCATTGGAGAGTCCACCCCGGTAAAGGCGAGTCCAAGGGGGGCGGTGGCATACTCGCCCAGCACCATGCCGTTGGTGGTATTGATCCGCGCGACCGTGCCATGGTCGGAGCAGGCCACGTTGATGAAAGGGAATTGCGGCGGCAGGCTCGGCTGGAACCGAAGATGGCCGTCGTCGGTCGCGTCGGCGGGCGTCTTGACCGCCTCCAGCCCGTCCATCACGCCGAGATTAAAGTCAGCAACGGTCGTGTATTGGCGCGAATACCCTTCGAGAATCCAGGCGGAGGCGTTGGTGTAGTTGGGCTCCAGGACGTAGCCGGGCGAATTGGTGTTCAGGGTGAGCGTGGCGATCTGGGTGCCAACAATATTGGTGTGGCCCGTGGTGGGGGTGAGCGTCACCGAAAAGTTGGTCTCGAAGGGCGGGAAGGTGATAAAGAAGTTCGTGCCGCTGTTGGTTACCGAGGATAGGGTGTAATCCACCCCGTTCGTGGCCGTGCCGGAGAGTTGAAAGCAGACGGTCAAGGGCTGCATCCGATAGCCGCCGCGCCGCCAAAAAGCGAAAGCCGCGGGGTTGGATGGGTCATTCTCATAGGCGACCGAGTCGGTCACCCGAATCCCAACGAAAGGAGGGAGGTAATCATCCGAGGGGTCGTTGGTATCTCCGTGGGTGACCCAACGCTCATAGGCATCGGAGAACCCACCGCCGTCGGTGTCGTTGGTGGCGCCGAGGATGTAGAAGCAATTCCCGGCGGGCTCGTTGGTCAGCCAAGCATCGCTGCCCACGAAATACCGGTCCACCAAATACCACTGCGAATTGGTAACGTTGTACGCCAGGAGATTCGTGGTCCGAAATACGTCATAAGGAATGCCCGTATTGGTGCCCCCGACGTGGAAACTAACCCACGAGTTGCTGCCCCGGTTGGTGCTGACCAAGTTACAAATATACGCTGCCGCCGGGGGATGGGTCGCACAAGGCGGAGCGGGAACCAACATCGGCGTTCCGCCCGTGCCACCGCCGGAGTCGTCACCACCGTCGTCATCACCCCCGTCTCCCGGGGGTGCCGGAACGCCATCGTTCATGGTGGCAGCGAAGCCTGGCTGCCGCGACCGTGCCGAGGAACTGGCAATGGGGCCGAGGATCGCCTGTCGGTTGCTAACTCGCCAATAAAAAGCAGTCTCATCCACCGTGAGCGGCCGGTCCAGCGAGAACACCTCGTCCACTGCGCCCCCGACTGAGCCGAGACCGTCCGGCGTGCTACCGACGACCAATTGCGCCGCCTGGGGTGGCAGGGGCAGCGTGCCCGCACCCTGCGCGGCAAGCTGGCCGTCGAGAATGAGCGCGGTGCCCTGAGGGCCGAAATTGAATTGGACCAGGTGTGCCGTGTTCGCCTGCCAGGCGATAGGCGCTTGGAGGAGCGGCACCGAACCGGTGTCCGTCTGCGCGATCAGCACCAACGCCGTGCCGTCGGCGGACGCCTGCAGCGTCCAAACAGCCTGGAGCGAACTGCCGGCGACCGCGTCCAACTCAAACAAAGCGACGTCGGTTCCTGGGCCACCGCCATCGCCGACGACCAGGCTGCTGCTCCAGTAGGGCGTGACCCAGGCGCGCAGATGTCCGCCGGTTGCGGTGGAAACGTTCGTGTGCCCTTGGAAGGTGATGCCGGGCACAATGAATGGCGTAACCACACCCGAGCGGTCGAGAGCGTAGCCGAGTCCGGATTCAACGTAGAGATAATCGCCGACGCAGACCTGAGCATCGGTCCAGCCCAGGTTGTAAGGCTCGTCAAATGTTGCACGCCAGAGCACGTCCGTCACCTCTGGCAAGGGTGGCAGCGGCCCTCTGGGTTTTGCGAAAACCCCCGGCGCCGCGAGAGCTACGGTCGAAAGGATGATTGAAGCAGTCCTACCAGGTTTTAACGCGTCGAAAATTCTCATAATTCAGAATAATCCCCATCCATCCTGCATCACACCACAGCCGCGCTAACCAAGCTAAACATACATTGCGAAATACTGCCCCTTTATTGCCCAGGACGATCCAACCCCCGGGCGGACGTCACGGATGGAATGTAATGGCGCTACCAAGCGGTGCAGCGAATGAGCGCTGCGGGGCTCATCGCCGAACTTTATCGCTGCCATCAAGTCTCACCCCATCACGTAATACCCATCGCCGTCCTGGCCCTCCCCCTCAAATTCCAACTCCCCCATCTTCAACCACACCAGAAACCGCACGTACGCGTAGATGCAGGCGTAAGCCAAGTCCTTCTTCCCGCCCGCCGAAAACTGCTTCGCCGAGTGCCCCGTCAGCGCGTAGGTCCCGTCCGCCGCCGTCGCCACCTGGATGTCCACCAACTGGCTCCGCGCCGCGTCCAGCGTCTTGAGCGCCCACCGTTTTTCTTCCGGCCAGTCCGTGTATTCGCTCGGCGCCCGGTCGTTGTACGGCTTGGGCCACGACACCGTCATGTAGGTCACCCCGTCTAAGTGGATGAACCCGCTCCACTGCCGGGCCGTCGCTCCCCGCAACCGATACGCCCACACAAACTCCGCCCGCCAGTCCCCCACGTTGCCCGCCGGCTCTGCGACCCCCGGTCGGGGGCTGATACGCAGCACCGCCAGCGCCCCATCATCCGACGTGCTCCCGCGTGCCGGCGCCGGGTCCACCGCCATGCAATAGCCTCTCCGTGTGGCTCGGCAGGTTGCTCGCGTCCTTGAAACAAAACGACACCATCGCGAAGTCCGGGTTCCCCTTGTCGATCTCCCGTTTGAAGGAGTTGATCCGCGCCTGGCTCGGATGGTTCGTGCTCTCTGCCGTCGCGCTCAGGATGCAGTGGTTGCCCCACAACGGATGATGCTGGTTGAACGAGGCCCGCCGCAACCGCCCCAGGATTTGCTGGTCAATGCCCCCCGTGATATTCCCCGTCGCGTTGATCGTCGTGCTCGCCCCGGTCTTCTTCCCCATCACTCTTTCATCGGTTCCTCAAACCAAAAAAAGGCCAATGGAAGCAATGGAGACAACGGAACGTTTCTTGCCCCGGCCAAAGTGTGCCAAACTCCCTGTATGGCTTGCATGCTGCGCCATGAGAAAACGGAACGGACTTGCCCTCCGATGGTCGTCCTCCAGCCTGAGGAACGCCCGCACCGTCGCGCCCCGGAGCCGTCCCCGGCACCCAGCCGGCCCCTCGCCGCGCTCCGCATCCCTCCCGCAACCCCGCCCCCGGCCAAATCCGAACCAATCCGACCTAATCCGACCTAATAAAGGCTAATCGGAAGAACTGGTTACCCTGCCCCAAGGGCAAGGTCAGCGTCGCCCAGCCATTGGAAAAAACGGGCACATTGGTCACGGTCATCCAAGCGACGGGGGGCATGAGGTTGGTGGCGTTCACCAGCGTCAGGGGAGCCGCCCAGGACGGCCAGGCCAGAGTCAGGCCGTCTTTCCCGCCCGGGTCGATGTTTAACTCGGGGAAGACAAAAGCCGCGGTGAAGACTGCGTTGGACGGAGGCACGGCGAGCCTATGCCCGGCCGCGCCGCCATCGGACCAAAGCACAAAACTGTAGTTGGTCCCGCCCAGCGTTTGGGGCGACGGCGCTCCAACCGTGCGCGTCATCCCGGCCACCGCCACTAGCGAGGCGGGGGTGCTCACCGGTTGGGCATCGAGTGTTACGGTCAACCCAGGCGGCACAGTGGCGAGGTTCAGCACCGCCAACCGCGGCAGCAGGTCGTTGGAAACGAGGCTTTGATTGCCGGCAGCATCGGCGACCTGCAAGCTGATACGGTAGAATAGGTTTGTGGAGAGCGAATTGGTCGTGGCGATTTGAAAGACACCACTGGCTGAACCGGTAATCGGGCCGAAAACGGGATCGATCAGCCCATCATGATGGAATTCGCCTGACCACGTGAAGGCGCTGGCGGGCAGCGCGGCATCGAAATAATCGGTCGCAGTACCAGCGTAATTGATCGTGTCACCGCCGGCAAAGAGTGCGCCGGGCGTGGGCAGGGTGATGTTGGGCGTGGGCGCAAAGAGCTCCGCCGGGGCCAGCGGGCGGGAGTTCAGTTTGAGGGAATCGACTTGGCCGTTGAAATACGGATCGGCGGTGAATTGGCTGCGGCCGAGAAAAGCGCCCGTGGCGGCGACATCCGAAGGGAGGAGGTTAATACTGTTATTGATAACAGCCACGCGCCCATTGGTATAGAGGATGCCTTGGCGCCCATCGAAGACGGCGGCCAAGTGGGTCCAAGCGCCGATGGGCAGCGGCGTCGAGCCTTGAATGACCTGGGTGTAGCTGGAGCCGTCGGTGGTAAGCGCGCACTGCATGTTGCCCGTCCCGTCGAGCGGCGTGAGCATCACAAAATGGAGCGTGTCCACGCCGAAATCAAAGACCCGCTGCCAGGGGTTCCCGCCATTCCATTTTACCCAGCCGGAGATGGTTTGGAAGCCGCCAACGCCACCCGGGAGATTCACATACTGGCTGGCACCCGAAAGGTTCAGGACTTTTCCGCGCGTGGCGTCGGTTTGAATCGAAGCCCCGTTGATCAGCATGCCAGGGTAGCGATTGCTGGAGTCCTGGGCGCCGGATGTGAAGGCATAAAACGAGGCCCAGTCCGCGGGCGTGCTGGCGGCGGATAGGGGAAACACATCGACGCCGGTGGCGGCCTGCCGGCCCGCGGTGTCGGTCACGGCCAGGGCGAAGTGGTAGAAGCCATTGGTGGCCTGCACACCGGCGGAGGGGAACGTAAAAGAACCGTTGGTGACGCCGACCACCGGCCCGAGCACCGTGTTGGTGGCGCCCGCATAGACCCAGGTCACGCTCCACACGAACGAGGTGGCCGCGAGAGTGGCCGAATAGAAATCGGAGGCTGAGCCGGCGAAGTTGAGCGTATCGCCGGGCCGGTAGGTCGCGCCTTGGGCCGGTTGCGAGATCACCGGCACCGGGGCGACGATCTCCGCCGCGGACAGCGCGCGCGAGAGGAGGCGCACCGCGCTGATCTGCCCGTTGAAATAGGGATCGGGCCACTGGCTCTTGCCGAGGTAGTTGTTCGTCGATCCCAGGTTCGCCGGCACGAGGTTCACGTTGCGGTTGGTGGCGACCGGGACGCCGTTGGTGTAGAGCATAGCGGTGCTGCCGTCCAGCGTGACCGCCACATGGGTCCAGAGGCCAATGGGCAGCGGCCACGGCGCATCCAGCACTTGTTCGCCGCCGATGGAGTTGACGGTGAGGTTGAAACGGAGTTTGCCGTTCGCCGCCGAGGGGGTAAGCACGCCATACGTGTTGGTGTCGTTGCCGAAATCGAAGATGCGCTGCCACGCGTTGCCCCCGTTCCATTTCACCCAAGCCATGAAGGTCTGCATCGACGCCGCGCCTGGCGGGAGGCTGACGAACTGGTGGTTGCCAGAGAGATTGAGCACCGTGCCTCGCGTCGGGTCCGCCAGGAACGAAGCGCCGCCGTTGAGCGCGCCATCGAAATGGCCGTTGGCGTCCCTGGCGTCGGCTCGCAATGGGTAGAAGCAAGCCCAACCCACCGGTGGGTGGGCCGGCAGGAACCCCACACTGACGGTCGCGGCGCGGCCGGAGAGGTCAGTTGCCGTCAGGTGGAGTCGGTAGGTGCCGCCCCCCGCCGCGTTGGTGGGGACGTTGAAGACGCCGTTGGTGGCACCCGCCAGCGGGCCGAGGACGGTGTTGGTGCGGCCATCCTGGGAGTAATCGATCCGCCAGCTCAGGGCGGAGCCGCCCAGCGGCAAGCCGGCCAAATCGGTCGCGCTCCCATGGAACGCGATCCCCGCGCCGGGATAGTAGAGCCCACCCTCGGCGGGTTGGGCGATCTTGGGCAGCGGGGCGGCAATCTCCGCGCCCGAGAGCACCCGCCCGTAGGCGCGGAACGAGGCGATCTGGCCGCTGAAATCCGGGTCCGCGGCGAATTTGCTATGGCCGAGGTAATTGGTCTGGGCCAGCACATCAAGCGGGGACAGCGTCATGCTGTTATTGGTGGCCACCGGCGACCCGTTGACATAGAGCACCCCGTGCTGGCCGTCGAGGGTGACGGCCACCTGGGTCCAGATCCCCACGGGCAGCGGATTGGGCCCCGCCAGACTCTGCGTAGTGCCGGCGCTCCGGATGTCACAGCGCACTTTCCCATCGCCGCTCAGCGGGGTCAGCATGACATAACTCGTGGTGTCGGTGCCGAAATCGAAGATCCGCTGCCACGCGTTGCCGCCAGCCCACTTCACCACCGCCACGAAGGTGCGCGCGTAGGCGACCCCGGCCGGCAGCCCCACCGATTGGCCCGATCCGTTGAGGGCGAGCACCCGTCCGCGCGCGGGGTCGTTCTGAATCGAGGCGCCGTTGAGCAACCGGCCGTAGTATTGGCCGTTTTCGTCGCGCGCATCGACTTGGAAGCGATAAACCGCCGACCAGTCATTCGTGAAGACCGGCCACGCATCTGGCGTCCAGGATAACGGTTCGAGATCGAAGTCCGCGATGCCGTAGGCGTTATACCAGGGCGCCCAGGCGCCCGCGTCGTAATAGTGGTAGCTAAAATACTGCGCGCCCCCTTCGGAGAGGATGCCCAGGTGCCCCGGCCCGGTGAACTTGCCGGTGCCCTGCAGGAACAGCGTGCCCCCATTGGCGGCCAGGTCCACCCCGTCCCGGTCCAGGTATGGCCCGGTGATGCTGGTGCTGCGGCCCAGCCGCACATTGTAGGTGCTGTTGACCCCCGAACAACACGACCCCCAGTCCGCAAACAAGTAGTAATATCCGCCCCTTCGGAAAACGCAGGAGGCCTCGATCGAACTGTTATAAGCCACGCGGTAGGTCGGCGAATTAGCCGCTATCCGCAGCCCGGTGAGGGGATCGAGTTGCACAATATAAATCCCGTTCCAATACGAACCGAAGGACATCCAAGGACTCCCCGCGGCGTCGAAGGTTACGCTGGGGTCGATGGTGTTGTAAGCGCTGCCGATCCCGGATTGGATGACCGGCCCTTGGTCGGTCCATTGGTAGCTTGGGTTCGTGGGATCGAGCGTTGGGTTGGTGACCAGGCCGATCGCTGAAACCTGGCTGCCCAAGGTGGACACCGCGTAATAGAGGCAGTACCGGCCGTTGAGGTAGAACACGTCCGGGGCCCAGAAGATCCCCGCAAAACCTGGCACCGCATTGGTGGTCCAGACCGGCGCTCTGGCAAAGATGGCAGGGCCCGCGTTCCAAAGCACCTTATCCGTCGAAGACTTGGTGAGGATCCCGTTGCCGGTTCCGAAGAGGTAGTATTTGTCCTGGCATTTGATGATCGTGGAAGGATCGTGGATGCCCAGGTTGCCGCGCAGGCCCGTGGCGGCCAGGGCGGAAACCGCCAGGCCGAGGATCAATAGAATGCCGACCTCGGTCCGCACGGGTTCTCTCCAGTGTTGGCCGCCTCCGGTATCAATCCATCAACGAAGCGCAACGGGCGGCGCCGAACAGCGCTGTCGTCTCCTTCATGATGACATGGACCGGCATCGCCTCGAGCAA
>Ga0316220_1003758_pt1 | contig 12333 bp, 10 predicted proteins | sample TBH18005metaG_FD_203632 | JGI IMG/M metagenome (GOLD analysis project Ga0316220, IMG submission 203632) | Freshwater microbial communities from Trout Bog Lake, Wisconsin, USA - TBH18005 | ecosystem: Environmental > Aquatic > Freshwater > Lake > Hypolimnion/Profundal zone | place: USA: Wisconsin...
TCGGCTGGGCCGGGTCGAGAAAGCCGATCTCGACCAAGCCCTGCTCCAGATGTTCGAACATCCCGTCGATCTGCTCGGCCGTGGCCGGCTCGCCGACAAAGCCGACGCCTTCCATGCGCGTGTCGCCCGTGCCGGTGCCGGCCAGCAGCGCCATGCGCACCTCGTACGCAATCAACTGCACGGCCTGCGACAGGTTCAGCGAGGCATACGCCGGGTTGGCTGGAATGTGCGTGACGACGTGGCAGCGCTCCACCACCTCGTTGGGCAAGCCGAATCGCTCGTTGCCGAAGACGAAGGCGACGGTGGCGTCCGGCGCGGCCAGCAATGCGGCCACTTCTTCTGCCGCAGCACGCGGGCCGATGCGGCGCGGACCGAATTCGCGCGGGCGGGCCGTCAGCGCAATCGTGAGCGAGGCACCGGCCAACGCCTCGCCAATGTCGTCGACGACGCGGGCGGCGGCCAGCACGTCATCGGCGCCACTTGCCATGGCAACGGCATCAGCGTGGCGCTTTGCGTCGGCCTCGCGCGGGCGGACGAGCACGAAGCTACCGGGCTCGCCAAACCCCATGGTCTTGAGCGCACGTGCCGTGGAGCCGACATTGCCCGGGTGACTGGTCTCGACCAGCACGAAGCGGCACCGCGTGGCTTGCTGGCGCAGGATTTCCGGGTCGGCGGGTGTGGTGTTCGGTGTGCTCATTGGCGCAATTCGCGGGGCGCCGGGGGCGGGGTTCATATACAATACGGCCACTCTTTTGACGGCGGGCAGGATCGCAAGATTGGCCCGCCGCTCGTTCTTCTACAATTCGTTGTGTTGTTTCGCCTGCGGCCGCTTCCGAAAAATCGGCGCGTCAGGCGCGGAGATCCCACATGCATCCGATGCTCAATATCGCCGTCCGGGCTGCTCGCAAGGCCGGCACCGTCATCAACCGCGCGTCCTTCGACGTTGATAGCCTGCGCACCGAGCGCAAACAACACAACGATTTCGTCACCGAAGTCGATCGTGCAGCGGAAGCGGCGATCATCGAAGTCATCAAGACTGCCTACCCCGATCACGCGATTCTAGCGGAAGAGTCAGGCCAATCCTGGGCCGACGGCGAAACCGCCAGCGAAAACGTCTGGGTGATCGACCCGCTGGACGGCACGACCAACTTCATCCACGGCTTTCCGCAATATGGTGTGTCGATCGCGCTGATGCAGCGTGGCGTCGTCACGCAGGCCGTGGTGTACGACCCGACGCGCGACGAACTCTTCACCGCCTCCAAGGGCGCCGGCGCGTTTTTGAACAACCGCCGTATCCGCGTCACGCGCCGCGACAAGCTGGCTGACTGCCTGATCGGCACGGGCTTCCCCTACCGCGATCTGGAAGGCCTGTACGACTACACCCGCCTGTTTGCGACCATGACGGAAAACTGCGCCGGCCTGCGTCGCCCAGGCGCTGCCGCGCTGGACCTCGCCTACGTCGCCTGCGGCCGCCTCGACGGCTTCTTCGAGCAAGGCCTGAGCAAGTGGGACATGGCCGCAGGCTCGCTGCTCGTGACGGAATCGGGTGGCCTGGTGGGCAACTACACCGGCGAATCGGGCTATCTGGACCAAGGTGAAATCCTGGCCGGCAACCCGAAGGCTTTCGTGCAGATGATCAAGATCACCTCGCCGTTCTCGCGGTCGAAGGCTGAAGCTTGATTGCGGCGCTGCGCCAGTAGCCGCCAACAAAAAGCCCGCTTTATGCGGGCTTTTTCACGTCTCGGAGCTTACTTCTTGGCAACCGGCGGCTCGTTGGGCGCGAAGCTCAACGAGGGCAGTTCGGCCTGCGCCTTTTCCGGCGTTTCAAGCTCGGGCACCACGCGGCCGACAATCAGACCCAGCGACGGCGACGTGCGCACGTACTTTGTCTCACCGGCGTCCAGTGCGAAGCTCAGCGTCTTCTCGGTCTCGGTGGCTGTTGACACGACATACTTGCCAGCCGGACGGTCAACGAAGAAGAAGCCGCCCGGTTTGGATTGGCCAATCACTTCGCTGTTCAGCTTGATGTCCGGCTGCAGTGCCGCGCCGATCAGCGACGACGAGCGGAAGAAGTACACGCGCCCTTGGTCCTGCTTGAGCGTCGGAATCGACGAAGCCATTTCGGAATACTTCACGCCCGACGCGCAACCCGCCATCAGAACCGTGACACCGATGGCCGAAGCCAATGCGCGCAAAACTCCCTTCATTGTGATTCTCCTGTTGTGATGGATACAGCGGTAGAAAGCGGGGAGTACGCCTGCTCGCCTGGCAGGTAAAACCCGACCAGGCGTTGACCGGCGATCACCAGATAGGCCTCGTGGACCTGGCGGCCTTCAATCGTGAAGATCGTGCCGACCGGGCGATAGACAGCGCCTTGCGACAGCGTACCCACGCGCTGCCAGTTGGAGCCGGCCGCAAGCGTGCGCGTATAGCCAGTTTCCAGGCGTATCTCCGTTGAAGATTTCAACTGAATGCGCGACGGGCCTGTCGCGTTGTCGCTGGCCAGCGTGGCTGGTGCGGTGGACACCATCGGCGCGCACGCGCCCAGGCAAGCCACGGCAATGCACGCCACAGCCCAATGCAGCATTGGCTTCTGCACAACTCCCTCCAGAATCTTTTTTATCGGTACCGAGGCGGCACTCTGTGGAGAACGATCTCAATGAGATGACGCGAGACTGACACCCCCTCGAATCGGGTTTTTCGTGGGGAGTGCAATGCACGTTACTAACAACCGATATAAGCGACGCTTAGCCGGCGTGTTCGGTAGCAGGTTCGCTACCGGCGGCGCGGACCACCCCATCGGCGAGCGTGTCGAGCAACCTGCCAATGCCCCGAAACAATCCCCCGCAAGCCGAACGGGTTTTGCGCGCCTCGCCCCTCATTCACAATGAGCCTCGCCCTCAACGCCATCGACTGCCATGAAAAACGCCCTCGCCCTGCGCCATGTTCCGTTCGAGCATCTCGGCATACTGCAGCCGCTGCTGGAAGCGAGGGGCTACACGGTGCGCACCGTGGACGTGGGCGTGGAGCCGGTGCCGGCCGACGACGTGGTGGATGCGGATCTGCTGATCGTGCTGGGCGGACCAATCGGCGCGTATGACGATGCAACGTATCCGTTCGTGCGCGATGAAGCGGCCGCCATTGCGCAGCGGCTGGCCGCACGCAAGCCGCTGCTTGGCATCTGCCTGGGCGCCCAGCTGATCGCTCGCGCGCTCGGTGCGGCGGTCAAGCCGATGGGCGTGAAGGAAATCGGCTTTGCACCCATCACGCTCACGGCCGCAGGCGCAGGCTCACCGCTCGCGCCGCTGGCCGACGGCACGCCGGTGCTGCACTGGCATGGCGACCAGTACGACTTACCGCCCGGCGCGCAACGGCTGGCATTCACTGAAATCTGCGCCGAGCAGGCTTTCGCCATTGGCAACCACGCACTGGGGTTGCAATTCCATCTGGAGGCCGACCTGGACGAGCTTGAAGCCTGGCTGATCGGGCATGCGGCGGAACTCGGCGCAGCGGGCATCGACCCACGTGCGTTCCGCGCGCAGGTGCCGGCGGTTGCGGAACGCCTGTCGCAATGCGCGCGAGAGGTCTTCACCGCTTGGCTGGATCGCGCGGAGGCCGCATGACGCTGCCGGCTCCCGTCTGCATCGATACCGTCCTCACCGGGCGCGCTGTCGACTACACCCGCCCAGGCTCGCGCAGCGCCATTGACAAGCGCCCCGTGCACGATGCGGTGGAGGTAGGCATCAACGGCATCGTCGGTGATGAGCAAGGCGATTTGCGTGTGCACGGCGGCCCCGACAAAGCAATCCATCACTACCCGTTCGACCACTACGCGGGTTGGCAGGCGGATATCGGCGCGCATCCCATGCTCGCACAGCCCGGCGCGTTTGGCGAGAACCTGAGCACGACGGGCATCACCGAAGCCGACATCTGCGTAGGTGACCGCCTGCGTGCGGGCAGCGTGGTGCTGGAAGTGTCGCAACTCCGTCAGCCGTGCTGGAAGCTCAACGACCGGTTCAACACGCGCGACATGGCGCGCCGCGTGCAGCACACGGGCCGCACGGGCTGGTATTACCGGGTATTGGAAGGTGGCACGCTGCGCGCGGGCGATATGCTCGAATGGTTCGAGCGTCCATGGCCGCATTGGCCGCTGGCGCGTGTACTCGATGTGCTTTACCGCAACATGCTCGATCGTGCGGCGCTGGCCGAGATGCTGACGCTGCCGCTCACGCCCTCATGGCGCAAGCTGGTGGAAGGCCGCCTCGCACGTGGCGAGGTGGAAAGCTGGGCCAGACGCATCGATGGCCCAGCGCTCGAAGCCTGAGTTCTCAACCGTTTAGAACGTTTCCCAATCCGCGTCGGAACTGCCACCGGCTACGGCCAGAGGTTGCTGTTGCTTCCGGGCGGCAGCGGCAGGTGCGACCGGCACCGAAGCCACCGGCTGAACTGCGATCTTCGGTTCGCGCTTGCGCAGCGCCGCCCGTGCCGGCTTGGCCGCGCTGACCGGCTGTGCAGCGGCCTTGGCAACCGGCTTGGAAACCTTCTCGGGCTTGCGCACAGCCATCGCGGCGTTCCCTGCCCCATCCAGCCGGAACTGCGACACGACCTGCGTAAGGTTCTGCGCCTGCTCTTCCAGCGATTGCGCGGCGGCGGCCGCCTGTTCGACCAGCGCGGCGTTCTGCTGCGTCACCTGCTCCATTTCCGTCACGGCCTGGCCGATCTGCAGGATGCCCTGCGTCTGCTCGACCGATGCGGAGGCAATGTCTTCAACGATGTTGGCGACGCGGCGCACGGCCTCCACGGTCTCGGTGATAGTCTCGCCGGCCTGCGCCACCTGCGTGTGGCCCGCTTGCACGCGCGACACCGAATCGTCGATCAACGTCTTGATTTCCTTGGCCGCAGCAGCACTGCGTTGAGCCAGCGCGCGCACTTCGCCTGCCACCACGGCAAAGCCGCGGCCCTGCTCGCCGGCGCGGGCAGCTTCCACGGCAGCGTTGAGCGCCAGGATGTTGGTCTGGAACGCAATGCCGTCAATCACGCCGATGATGTCGGCCATCTTGCGCGAGCCCGCGCTGATGTCGTCCATGGTGGCCACCACGCCACGCACTACATCGCCGCCACGCGAAGCCAGGTCTGCCGCATTCGACGCCAGCGCGCTGGCCTGGCGGGCGTTCTCGGAGTTGTTGGTGACGGTGGAGGTCATCTGCTCCATGCTGGCAGCCGCCTTCTCGAGCGAGGCGGATTGCTGCTCGGTACGCGAAGACAGATCGAGGTTGCCGCTGGCGATTTCGTGCGCGCCGGTGTTGACCGAATCCGAGCTGTTACGCACCTGGCGAACGGTGTTCACCAGGCTTTCGCGCATGCGACCCACGGCAGCCAGCAGGCGGCCCAGTTCATTGCGGCCACCCGTCTTGACATGCACGGCCAAATCGCCTTCAGCCACGCGACTCAGCACGGTCACGGCTTCGTTGAGCGGCGTGATCACGAAGGCCTTGAGCCCGTAGAACACCGCCACGATCAACGCGAGCGCCATGGCAATACCGAGCGCCACGAACTTGAGGATCGTTTCGTAGCGCGCGCGGCCGCTGTCGGCCTCGTCCTTGGCCAGCTTCTTGACGAGCTGCTGGAAATTCTCGATTTGCACCGACCACGCTGCACCGGTATCGGTCACGTCCTTGTAGTTGATCGGGGCATAAGCTGAGGCATCACCTGCGCGCAAGGCCGCCATGCCACGCTGCACGGCTTCGATGTGCGTCTGTGCGGCCTGCACGATCGCCTGGCGCAGCGACTCGTCCACACCTTCGATGGGCGGCGCATTCTTGAAGGCTTCGACCTGTTCGATGGACTTCTTCAGGCCCTTCTCCGAGCTGGCAAGCGCTGTCGTCTTGGCAGCGCCATCCATGTTCTCGCGCAGGACGCTGTACAGGCGCGACATGCCGGTGCGCGCGCGCTGCATGTCCTTGTACGCGTCGTTCAACAGCATGCTGCGGTCGGAAATCTGATGCACGCGCTCGGTGGCCGCGTTGGTGGTGCGCAAGGCCAGCACACCCACCGCCGCGCCGACCACGATCATCAGTGCAAAGGTGATCAGAATCGCCAGCAGGCCAGCGCGCACGCTGGTGTTCTTCAAAATGCGGTCCATCTTGTCTCCGGGGTCCCGGCAGGCAAACCCATGCTTGCGGTGTGCGGGGTCAACGAGGTGAAGGTCAATCGTGGGTCAGAACGTTTCCCAGTCAGCGTTGTCTCCAGCGGCGACCAGAGGCTTCGCCTTGGCCAGGCTCGCGGGTATCGCTGCCGGTGCAGCCAGGCTCTTTTCGGTTCGCTCGACCGGCTTGGCAGCAGCCTTTCGCAACACAGGCGGCTTGCGCGACGTCAGCTTGGGCTTGGCAGCTTCGGTGCTCGGCCTGGCGGCCCCGCGCCGCGGCGCTTCGTCCTTGGGTGATGCCGGTGCCATCGGCGTTGCGAGTGCCACGGGCTTGACCGGCGCAACAGCCGGCTCAACCCGCGCCACCATGGCCGGCGCACGCAGCGCATGCGCATCGAGGCGGAACTGCGCCACCACCTGCGTCAGGCTCACGGCCTGCTCTTCCAGCGATTGCGCAGCAGCAGCGGCCTGCTCCACCAGCGCAGCGTTCTGCTGCGTGGCGTCGTCAAGCTGCGTGACGGCGTGGCTCACTTCTTCAATGCCGGAGCGCTGTTCCTGGCTGGCCGACGAAATCTCGCCAACGATGTCGGTCACGCGCTTCACGCTCGCGACGATCTCCCGCATGGTCGTGCCGGCTTCTTCCACCAGCGCGCTGCCTGCATCCACGTTGACGACGGAATCATCGATCAGCGCCTTGATCTCTTTGGCGGCAGCCGCGCTGCGTTGCGCAAGGCTGCGCACCTCACCGGCCACCACAGCAAAACCACGGCCCTGTTCCCCCGCACGCGCGGCTTCGACTGCCGCATTGAGTGCAAGGATGTTCGTCTGGAACGCAATGCCATCAATCACGCCGATGATGTCGACGATCTTGCGTGACGACGCGTTGATTGAGCCCATGGTTTCCACCACGCGCGTCACCACGTCGCCGCCGCGCACGGCCACATCCGAGGCGGACGCGGCCAACTGGTTGGCCTGCTGGGCGTTGTCGGCGTTCTGCTGCACGGTCGACATCAGCTGCTCCATGGCCGAAGCCGTTTCTTCCAGCGAGCTGGCCTGCTGCTCGGTGCGCGACGACAGATCCAGGTTGCCGCTGGCGATTTCGCGCGTGGCGGTGCCGATGGTCTCCGACGCGCCCTTGATGCGGCCGATGGTGTCCACCAGCGCGCCGCGCATGCGGCTCATGGCGTAGAGCAGGCTGTTGTTGTCGTCGGCGCGGGTGGCAATCTCCAGCGTCAGGTCACCGCCGGCAATGCGGTTGGCCACATCAGCCGCGTAGGCGGGGTCGCCGCCCAGCGTGCGCTGCAGGCTGCGGTTCGCGACGCCGCCCAGCAGCAACAGCAAACCGCCGACCAATACCAGCAGCCCGCCGGTTTGGTACAGCGAAGTCATGAACGCGGCATTGATGTCGTCCATGTAGACGCCGGTCGAGAAGACCCAGTCCCACGGCTCATAGCGCATCGCGAAAGCCGTCTTGGGCACCGGCTCCGAGCCGCCGACTTTCGGCCACACATAGCTGGTGAATCCGCCCTTCGGATCTTTGGCCGCGTTGGACAAGCCCACGTAGACGGCATTGCCCTGTGCGTCCTTGAAGCCGGATTGGTCCTTGCCGATGAACTCGGGCTTGATCGGGTGCATCACCACCACGTTGTTGGAGCTGGTGATGGTGAAGTAGCCGTCCTTGTCGTAGCGCAGCGCCTTGAAGCGGTCGAGCGCCTCTTTCTGCGCGGCGTCTTTGCTCAACGTGCCGTTCTTGGTCAGGTCGTCATATTGCTTGACCAGGTTCACGGCCATGGTCGTCACGCTGACGAGGTTGTTCTTGCGCTCCTCGACGCGGATCTCGCGCGCCTGATACGCGTTGAATACCGAGATCAAGGTCAGCGCGACAAGGCTGATGATCAGCGGCAGCCAAAGCTTTTGGCGAAAGCTGAGCTTACTCATTCCAGAGTCTCCGGATGCGGAACCGCGAGGCGCCATTTGCGCAAACGCGTTCCCACTATGGTTTTAGGGGTCCGAATGGTCTATCGGCAGGCTGGCCGCCAACCTTGAGGGGGCGTCGCGCGCCAAGCGCCGCCGCACTGCATTTGCGCCCGTCCAGGGCAAGGCGCCCCGCACGCGACCTTTGCAAATTACGCCACATTAGGCAGAATTCTTTTGATTTTGAATTGACAATCGTCGATGAAAACCACACTCGAAGAACTGCTCGCCTTCCGCACCGTCGTCGATACGGGCTCCGTCACGGCGGCGGCTGAGCAGCTCGGCCAGACGGTGTCGGGCGTGAGCCGCGCGTTGCGCCGCCTGGAAGAGAAGCTGGACACCACCCTGCTCTCGCGCACCACGCGGCGGCTGTCGCTCACCGACGAGGGCGCGACGTTTCTGGCGCAGGCGCGCAGCATCCTCGCCGCCGTCGACGAGGCCGAGGAGCAGATCGCCCTGCGCCGCCAGCAGCCTGCCGGCCGCCTGCGTGTCAACGCTGCCATGCCGTTCATGCTGCATGTGGTGGCGCCGCTGGTGCCGGACTTCCGCGCACGGTATCCGCAGATCGAGCTGGAGCTGAACACCAACGACCTGATCATCGATTTGCTGGAAGAAGACACCGACGTGGCGATCCGCATCGGCACGCTGCGCGATTCCACCCTGCGTGCGCGCCTGCTTGGCACGCGGCGGCTGCGCGTGCTGGCGAGCCCTGCCTATCTGAAAGCGCACGGGCGGCCCCGCCACGTGGATGAGCTGCAGAAGCACGCCCTGCTCGGTTTCGTGCAGCCGGAATCGCTAAACCAATGGCCCCTGCGCGGCCCGTACGGCGATCGCCTGCGCATCGAGCCCACGCTCAAGGCCTCCAGCGGAGAAACCCTGCGCTAGCTCGCGCTGCAAGGCGCGGGCATCGTCTGCCTGGCTGATTTCATGACCGCTGAAGACAGCCGCGCGGGCGATCTCATGCAGGTGCTGCAGGACGCCACGGTGGAGGTGCTGCAGCCGATTCACGCGGTGTACTATCGCAACACGCAGTTGGCTTCGCGGATTGCGTGCTTTCTCGATTTTCTCGAAGCCCGGCTCGCCGACGATAAGCAGTGAAGCAGCATCGCTGGTATGCAACAATTGCGCGATTCAACACCTTCCGCGCGCGGCCTGATCGGATCACATCCGGCCGCGCGCTGCGCTTTAGTACTCATGGCTGAACACTCCGCTCCGGTTCTGGAGATCGACCCGAAATACGGCCCTTTCGACAAGCACACCCCGATGATGCAGCAGTATTTACGGCTGAAATCGGGGCATCCGAACACGCTTGTCTTCTATCGCATGGGCGACTTCTACGAGCTCTTCTTTGAAGATGCCGAAAAAGCCTCGCGCCTGCTCGATATCACGCTCACCGCACGCGGCAGCTCCAACGGGCATCCGATCCGCATGGCGGGCATCCCGTTCCACGCTGCCGAGCAATACCTCGCCAAGCTGGTCAAGCTGGGCGAATCCGTGGCCATCTGCGAACAGATCGGGGACCCGGCCACAGCCAAGGGGCCGGTCGAGCGCAAGGTCGTACGCGTCGTCACACCCGGCACGCTGACGGACGCCGCCCTGCTTTCCGACAAGATCAACAACCACCTGCTGGCCATCGCGCATCTGCCGGCCAAGCGCGGCGCCGCACCGCTGATCGGTCTGGCCTGGCTCAACCTCGTCGGCGGCGAATTGCGCGTGATGGAGTGCAGCCCCGACCAGCTCGACCGCGAACTCGAACGCATCCGCCCCGCCGAAGTGCTGGCCGACGATGCAACGCTCAACACCATCCAGGTGGATGTTGCCCGCACGCGCCTGCCCGATTGGCACTTCGACGTGGAAGCCGGCACCCGCCGCCTGCGCGAGCAACTCGGCGTCGCGAGCCTCGTCGCCTTTGGTGCGGAAACGTTGACGGCCGCACTGGCGGCTGCCGGCGCGCTGCTCAATTACGCAGCCGCCACGCAAGGCCAATCGCTGCGTCACGTGATCGGCCTGACCGTCGAGCACGAAAGCGAATTCATCGGCCTGGACACCGCCACGCGCCGCAACCTGGAACTGACCGAGACGCTGCGTGGGCAGGAATCGCCGACGCTGTTCTCGCTGCTCGACACGTGCGCCACGAGCATGGGCAGCCGCCTGCTGCGCCATTGGCTGCATCATCCACTGCGGGATCGTGCCATCCCCCAAGCGCGGCAGCAGGCGATCGAGGTGCTGCTCGGCGGCGATTGGCAAACATTGCGCTCGACGCTGCGCACGCTGTCGGATGTGGAGCGCATTACCGGGCGACTGGCGCTGCTGTCGGCGCGCCCGCGCGATCTGTCTTCGCTGCGCGACACGCTCGCGCGCCTGCCCGAGATTCGCGAAGAACTGCCGCAGAGCGACGCGGCTCCGCTGCTCATCGAGCTGCACGCCGCGCTCACCCTGCCCGAAGACGCCCACGCCCTGCTGCAGCGCGCCGTGATGGCCGAGCCGGCAGCGATGGTGCGCGACGGCGGCGTCATCGCCCGCGGTTACGATGCCGACCTCGACGAGCTACGCGACATCTCGGAAAACTGCGGCCAGTTCCTCGTCGATCTGGAAGCCCGCGAGCGCGAGCGCACCGGTATCGCCAATCTGCGCGTCGAATACAACCGCGTGCACGGCTTCTACATCGAAGTCACCAACGGCCAGGCCGCCAAGGTGCCGGACGATTACCGCCGCCGCCAGACGCTGAAGAACGCCGAGCGTTACATCACGCCCGAGTTGAAAGCGTTCGAAGACAAGGCGTTGTCGGCGCAGGACCGTGCCCTGTCGCGCGAAAAGCTCCTCTACGAAGAGCTGCTCCAGAAACTGTTGCCGCACCTGGCCGAATTCAAACGTATCGCCGCCGCGCTGGCACAGGCCGATGTGCTCGCGACGCTGGCCGAGCGTGCGCATGCGCTGTCGTGGTCGCGCCCCACGCTGACGGACGCACCCGGTATTGAGCTGACGCGCGCACGCCATCCGGTGGTCGAACAACAAGTCGAACAGTTCGTCGCCAACGACTGCATGCTGCAGGAGGCGCGCAAGCTGCTGCTGATCACGGGCCCAAACATGGGCGGTAAATCGACCTTCATGCGGCAAACCGCGCTGGTCGTGCTGCTCGCTTACGTGGGCGCATTTGTGCCGGCGGAGGCCGCAGTCATCGGCCCAATCGACCGTATCTTCACGCGTATCGGCGCGGCCGACGATCTGGCGGGTGGCCGATCCACCTTCATGGTTGAGATGACGGAAGCGGCTGCCATCCTGCACCGCGCCACACCCAACAGCCTGGTGCTGATGGACGAGATTGGCCGCGGAACGAGCACGTTCGACGGCCTGGCGCTTGCCTGGGCGATTGCGCGTCACTTGCTGTCGCACAATCGCAGCCACACGCTGTTCGCCACGCACTATTTCGAGCTGACACAACTGCCGCAGGAGTTCGCACAGGCCGCCAACGTGCATCTCTCCGCCGTCGAACATGGTGACGGCATCGTCTTCCTGCATGCCGTGCAGGAAGGTCCGGCCAGCCAGAGCTACGGCTTGCAGGTCGCACAACTGGCGGGCGTGCCGCAGCCGGTCATTCGCGCCGCGCGCAAACGGCTGGCCTGGCTGGAGCAGCATTCCGCCGACACAGGCGCCACGCCCCAGCTCGACCTGTTTGCACTCGCCGCCGATATGCCCATCGTCGACGAAGGCGATGCCGACGCCGAAACACCCGACAGCGCGCTTGCGGATGCGCTTGCCGGGATCGATCCCGACGATATGACGCCGCGGGAAGCGCTTGATGCGTTGTACCGCCTCAAGGCATTGGCGAGCCCGGCCGCCTGATTCCGATGACCCGGCTCGGCGCAGTTTCCCGCACGTTTCAATGCATCGCCATGGCGTTGGCGATGCTGATGCCGGTGGCTGTACCAGCTGCACCCAAGGTCGCGAATTCTGCACCTGACGCGCCGGGCGCCTTCACCTTCACGGTGATCGGCAACGTGCCCGACCGCGCCGAGGATGTCGCCCCCGTGCGCGCACTGCTGGACGCCATCGACGCCGAACACCCCGCCTTCGTCGTCCATCTGGGCAACCTCAAGGGCCGCGATGAAGCGTGTTCCGACACGCTGCTCGAAGCGCGCCATGACCTGCTCGACAGCCTGATCGCGCCCGTCATCTACATCCCGGGCGACCACGACTGGAGCGACTGCCAGCGC
>Ga0316220_1003760_pt1 | contig 12317 bp, 7 predicted proteins | sample TBH18005metaG_FD_203632 | JGI IMG/M metagenome (GOLD analysis project Ga0316220, IMG submission 203632) | Freshwater microbial communities from Trout Bog Lake, Wisconsin, USA - TBH18005 | ecosystem: Environmental > Aquatic > Freshwater > Lake > Hypolimnion/Profundal zone | place: USA: Wisconsin...
TGCGGCTGTAGTAGTAGTCGTGATAGTAGCCGCTGTAGTAATAGTAGCCTTCGTCCTGCGACATGTTGATGTTGTTGAGCACGATGCCGACGAGGTTGCCGCCGACTTTTTCGATCATCTGCTTGGCGCGAATGGTCATGGGCTGGGGATAGCGGCGATACTGCACCACTTGCACGACGAGGTCCACTTCGCTGGCGAGAATGGAGGCGTCGCTGACGCCGAGGATGGGCGGTGAATCAAAGAAGATAAAATCGTAGCGCTGCTTGAGTTCGGTAATCATCTCCTTCATCTGGGCCGAACCGAGGATGCCCATGGAGCTGTTGGGCAGCTTGCCGCTGGCCATGAAGTCGAGGTTGGGGACAGAGGTGGTCTGGACAATCTCGGCAAGGGTGTTTTGCTTGAGCAGGTAATTCGTCAGGCCGAGGCTGTTGGCCACCTTGAAAAGCTTGTGCATGGTGGGGCGGCGCAGGTCGGAGTCCACGATTAAAACCCGGCTGCCAGCCTGGGCGAAGACCGTGGCCAGGTTGATGGTGGTGGTGGATTTGCCCTCGCCGGCACCGGCGCTGACGATAACGAGGGTGTTGAATTTTTCATCTTTGCGCGAGAAGAGGAGGTTGGTGCGGAGCACGCGATAGGCCTCGGCGTGTTTGCTTTCGGTTCCTTCATCGAGCAGGTAACCAATGTTCTGGGGAATAACCCCGAGCACCGGTGCCTGGAACATGCGCTCCACGTCGTCAATCGTCTTCACGCTGGTGTCGAGATACTCGATGAAGAAGGCCAGGCCAATGCCCATGATGAGACCAAAAATGAGGCCGAGGATGATGTTGACGGGCTTGTTGGGCTTGACCGGCGACTTGCCAGGCTCGGCGTTGTCGGTGATTTGCACCATGAAAGATTTGGGCATGGCGATGTCGAGTTCTTCCGCCTTGATTTTTGAGTAGAGCAGTTTGTGCATGTCCCGGCGCTGCTCCAAATCCCGTTTGGCGTCGTAGTAGGGCTGGTTCTTGGCGGCTTCCAGCAAGTCTTTGGCCTTGGCGTCCTCAACTTTTGAAGCCAGGGCGTCCAAGGCGGCTTTCTTGGAATGCACCTGGCTGGTGAGGCCGATCATGATGCCGGCCACGCAGTCATCAATCTGCCGGTCCAAGGTTTCAATCAAGGTGTCCACGCGGGCGACATTCAAATTGTTGGTGGAATAGTCAATGATCAGGGACGCCCGCTTGCGCTCCGCTTCGTGGAGCTGGTCGAGCATGCTGGAGAGCGCAGGATCCGGATACGCCCGGGGCAGCACATCGCGCAGCTTGTTTTTGTCCTGCGCCTTTAATTCGTCAAGCAACGCAAGGGATTCCTTGTAGTTGTGCTCGCCTTCGATCAACTGCTGATGGATGCTTTGCAGCTCGGCTTCATTGATCGTCGGGGATGGGCCGGCGGCATTGGCCGTGGTTTCGCTGATGCCGAGATCCTGCCGCAACTGATCCACCCGCAGCTGATTCGTCCGGATCTGTTGTTCCTCCTGAACATATTGCCCCTTCAAGGTTTCCAGACCTTTGGAAACTGCCTGTTCCCGCGACTCGATACGGTAAGTTTTATAGGCGGCGGCAATGGCGTTGGCCAGCAACGCCGCCTCTTTGGCGTCATCGCTGAAAACCGTTATGGAAATCAGCTTGGTGTTGCGCACCGGGGCGAGGCTCATGCGCCCCTTGAGGATGGTCATGGTTTCCGAAGTCTTGAGTGTCTCGCCGTTGAAATATTTTTTGCCCCATTCAACATTCAAATTCATGGTGGCGATGACGTTGCTCAAGACCAGCTGCGACTGCATGATTTCAAACGTCGTCTGGATGAAATAAGGATCATACGGCATCATTGAAGGCGTCACCGCACTTGATCCGAGGGTGTCGGTAAAGTCGTTTTCCACCTTGATGCGGCAGGTGCTGGCGTAGGATTCCGGCAGGATAAAGGTCACCGCTGTGGCGATAATCGCGGTGATGAGAAACACCGTGATGATGATCGCCTTCCGGATGCGGATGACGCGCCAGTAATCCAAAAAATGCAGCCGGGCTTCCGGCGGGACGGGACTTTTTTCTTGATCCATATTCTTGTCTTAAAAAAAATGGGAGCCTGTGTTAAACCCGGCTCCCAACTCTGTGTTTAAACCATGGGTGTTGGTTCCGCTTAATAACTGGCACCAAAACCGAAATAAACCCGGTTGCGTGAATAGGTGGGGTCGGTGGAGGTCGACTGGAGATAGTCAAAATTATAGCCAATATCAGCCGAGAAATGAGCGGTGAACTGGTAGCTTAAATTGACCCCAAAACTGTAATCCGTGTCCGACTGATTGTCGTTGGCCCCGCCTTGAAAAGTTGAATTCTGGCAGCGGCCGATGATCGTGCCCAACAGCTTCGGGTTGAACCGGTGATTGATGGACGCGTAAATCACGGAACTTTCCGCATATTGGGTCAGCGAACCGCTGGCGGCGTTCACCGTGGCCACATCGGTGGCATTGATGTCATGCGTAAATCCAAGCTGGACATAGCTGCCCGGAATGTAGGTGTAACTGACGGACAAATCCGCATAGGGCGACACCGAGGTCGTTGTTTGCAGCGGGTCGTTGTAACTGTCCGTGTAGGACGCGCCGCCCTTCAGCGTGCCGCTCAAATTGGCGGTGAATTGATGGCTCACGCCAACATAAGCATAGTGCGAGAGACTGTCGCGCGAGTTGCTGTAATAAAGCAACGAACGCGGCGTAAGCGTTGTGTCGACATAATTAAAAACCCCAATCTCCTCGCCGCTGGTATAATTCACCCAACTGAAATTATATCCAACAAACCCAACCGTCTCCGGCTGAAAATGCCATTGCAAATCCAGTGATATATTTTGCTCAATCCGGTTTAATGTGCCCGCCAAGCTGGGAAATACCGGCTGTTGAAAACCGTTGACGCCTGGAGTGCCAACTGGAAACAGCGTTGGCGGAAAAGTTATCGAGCCAGACGGCTGGCTTCCACTGTTTGCGTAATTATAAAAGCTATTGCCATAAGCCAGCGACGTGCTGAACTGCCGTGTCCATTCCGTGTCCAGCTTGATGGCGGCGTGGTTGGCAAGGTTGTCGCCCGAAACGCGGTAAAGAACACCATTAGGACTTGACGGACTAACCGGCCCGATCAATTCCGGCTCCTGGCCGACGGCAAGGGTGTCGGTAAAATTGGCCTTCCATCGCGTATTGAAAGCATGATCCAGCCAGAGATCCACCTGATGCGACTGATCAAGGGGATCGAGCCCGGCCGCATCGCGGTCCTGATAATAATAAAGTCCGTAAGTATAGCGCAGTCCGAAGTCGGTTTGCTGCATCGGAACATTCAGGGAGATCGTTGGGGAGACCTCGACACCAAAGCTGCCCCGTTTGGTGCCGGTGATGTCGTAATTGTCATCGTAAAAACCGCGAAGCGTAGCGGAGACATTCCACGCCTTGGGCGAAATCAGATCCGGTCCCGAGGCCAACGCCGGTTGCAACCCGACGGCACCCACCGCCAGCAACCCGGCAGAGACAAAAAAAATTTTCATATAATAATCTGACTTTTCTTTTGACCGCTTATGTCCATGGCCATTCAAAAAAAACGACCTCAACTGAATTAGTCTAAAGGCTATCAGTCTGACAAGTGCCTCGTCAAAACATATTTCCTACAACAAAGTCCCGTCAACATTAGGCCGATGACACCATGGCGTTTCCATTTTGACACCGTTTTGTCACTTTCTGGAAATCCGGGGGAGCAACGATTCTAGCGCCAGTGCATTCATCACTTCCGCCTTTTCCAGCCAGCCTTTTCGGGCGATTCCCGCGCCCAGCCGCAGAAAGCCTGCATGTCCGTTGCGGTGCGCGTCCGGATTTATGACACATTTCACACCCTTGCCCGCGGCGTAAGGCCAGTGCCGCCAGTCCAAATCCAGCCGGTGCGGATTGCAGTTCAGCTCAATCCATGTCCCCGTCGCCGCGCAGGCATCAATCACCGCATGAACATTGACCGGATACGGCTCGCGCTCCAGCAGCAGCCGCCCGGTCAGGTGGCCGAGGATGTGGATAAACGGATTTTCCGCCGCGCGGATCAGCCGCTTTGTATTCTCCGCCTCGCGGCTGGAAGGAACATGCAAACTCGCGACCACCACTTCCAGCTCCGCCAAAACTTCATCATCAAAATCCAGCCGGTCTTTCAAGATATCCACTTCCGTTCCCGTCAACAGCCGGAAAGCGCTGCCGCGCGCCGCGTTTTTTTCATTCACAGTTTTGATGGCTTTGATTTGCTCGCGCAACCGCTTCGCGTCCAGACCGTTTGCCTGAAACGACGCCTGCGAGTGGTCGGTGATCGCCCAATATTCCAGACCCAGGCCGTCCATGAACTCCGCGATCTCTTCCAGCGTGTTGTGGCCGTCGCTCCAGTTCGAGTGGTTGTGCAGCGCGCCCTTCAAGTCCGGCCACTCGACCAGTTTCGGTAGCCGGTTCTGCTCGGCCGCCGTGAATTCGCCGTGGTCCTCGCGCAGTTCCGGCGGCACGAACGCCAGATCCAGCTTGGCGAAAATCTCCTCTTCGGTCTGGCACGCCACCCGCAGCTTCGCCTCGCGCGTCTCCTCCTTCGACTGAAACAACCCGTATTCATTCAGCCGCAAACCGCGCTGGATGGCGCGCTGGCGCATCACGATGTTGTGTTCCTTGCTGCCGGTAAAATACGCCAGCGCGAACGGGAATTCCGCGTCGCTCACCACGCGCAAATCGCACTGGATGCCGCCCGCCAAAATCACGCTCGCCTTGGTTTCGCCTTTCGCCAGCACCTTCACAATGCCAGGCTGCGAAACAAAGAACTCAATCACCGCCGCCGCGTTTTTCGACGACGCCAGCAAGTCAAGGTCGCCGATCACCTCCTTGAACCGCCGCAAACTGCCCGCCGGGCTGCACCGGATCACCTCGGGCTGCCGGCGCAAATTTTCCAGCAGCGGCTCCGCCGCCAGCCACGCGTCGCTCAACAGGTGTTTGCTGGCGTAGGCCCGCTTGCGCCCGATGCTTTCCAAAAGGTTCGCCTGCGTTTTTTCGCCGAACCCGTCGAGTTCCGCCACCTTGCCGGCCTTGCACGCCGCTTCCAATTTTTCAATGGAGTCCACGCCAAGCCGCTGGTTCAGCGCCTGGATTTTTTTGGGGCCCAGGCCGGAAATCTCCAGCATTTCCAGCAGTCCCGGCGGAATGGAAGCCTTGAGCTCCTCGTAATATTTCGACTTACCGGTTTCCACCAGCTCGGTGATTTTTTGTTCCAGTGCCGCGCCGATGCCCTTGATTTCGCCCAGCCGTTTTTCCGCGACGATTTTAGCCAGCGGCTCGTCCAGGCCTTCCAGCGTCCGCGCGGCATTGGCATAGGCGCGGGTCTTGAACGGATTTTCGCCCTTCAATTCCAACAGCGTGCCAATCTCCACCAAAATTTCGGCAACCTTGTCTTTGTCCATGGCCAGATTTTAGCGCAAAGACGCAAAGGCGCAAAGGCGCAATGGAAACCGGTCGAAAACTTTGCGCCTTTGCCTCTCCGCGCCTTTGCGTTAATTTCCGAAAATGTCTGCGAGAAAAAGATTGCCGGTGGCCCTGACCATCGCCGGTTCCGACAGCGGCGGTGGCGCGGGCATCCAGGCTGACCTGAAAACCTTCGCCGCGCTCGGCGTCCACGGCGCCAGCGCTGTCGCCTGCCTCACTGCGCAAAATCCGCGCCGCGTCCTCGCCGTGGAACCGTGCCCGCCGAAAATGCTCCGCCGGCAAATTGAAGCCGTCTTCGAGGAACTCCCGCCGGCGGCGGTAAAAACCGGAATGTTGTTCTCGGCGGAAAACATTTCCGTCGTCGCAAAGTTTTTTGGCAACTCAAAACTAAAAATTAAAAACTCAAAGCTGATCGTGGATCCCGTGATGGTCTCCACCAGCGGCGCGCGGCTGCTGCAACCGGCGGCGGAAAAAGTTTTGCTGGAAAAACTCCTGCCGCTCGCCGCGCTCGTCACGCCGAACCTCGACGAGGCGGAAATCCTGGCGGAACAGAGAATCCGCTCGCCGGAGCAGATGCGCGCCGCCGCGCGGCAAATCCATTCGCGCCACGGCTGCGCCGTCCTGCTGAAAGGCGGCCACCTGAAAAATTCCCGCGCGGCGCTGGACATCTTTTTTGACGGCCAAACCGAGCTGCTCCTGTCCGCGCCGTTCGTAAAGGGCGTCTCCACGCACGGCACCGGCTGCACCTATTCCGCCGCGATCTGCGCGGCGCTGGCGCTCGGCCACGATTTGCCGGCCGCCGTCGAGACCGGGAAAAATTTCATCACGGAAGCCATTTTCCGCAGCTATAAAATCGGCAAACACTTCGCGCTCGACCAGCTTGCCGCCGGCGGCCAGGCCCGGTTCACGCCTTCGCACCACGGCGGTTCCGGTTGTCCGTGAGCGCGGAGAAGGATTTCACGGAAACAGGCCGCGTTGCTTCTTGGCCTCGAAAACGCGGCTGATGCCGGTGCTCAAAGCCGCCAGGCGCATGGGGATTTTCTGCTTGCGGCTGAGGTTCAAAATCTGCATCCACGACGTTTCGAGGATGCGGAACAGCTTGTCCACGATCTCCGTCTCGCCCCAGAAAAAGCTCTGCAAATCCTGCACCCATTCAAAATAGCTCACGATGACGCCGCCGGAATTGCAGAGCACGTCGGGGATGATGAAAATTTCCGGCCGCCGGTCCAGGATTTCATCCGCGTCGGGCGTGACCGGGCCGTTGGCGGCCTCGGCGAGAATGCGGCACTGGATTTTCCCGGCGTTGTCGCCGGTGATCTGCCGTTCCAGCGCGGCGGGCACCAGAATATCGCACGGCAGCAGCAGGAGCTGCTCGTTCGTGATCGGTTCCGCGCCGGGAAAACCGGCGAGGTCGCGGTTTTGGGCGGCGTATTTTTCCAGCGCCAAGAGGTCGAGCCCCCTGGCGTTGTAAATGCCGCCGCGCGCCGTGCTGACGGCGATGACCTTCGTTCCGTAACGCCCCAGCGAATACGCAGTGACGGAACCGACATTGCCAAAACCTTGGATGACGGCGGTGCTTTGGCCGAGGTCCAAGCCTAGCGCGTCGGCGGCGCGGTTGATGAGATACGCCACGCCGCGGCCGGTGGCCTCGCGGCGGCCGAGCGAACCGCCGAGGCTGACGGGTTTGCCGGTGACAATGCCTGGCACCGTGTAGCCGGCGTGCATGGAATACGTGTCCATCATCCAAGCCATCGTTTGTTCGTTCGTGCCCACGTCCGGCGCCATCACGTCCATTTGCGGGCCGATGAACGGGATCATTTCCTGCGTGAACCGCCGCGTGAGCCGCTCGTTTTCGCCGCGCGAAAGCTTGGCCGGGTCGCACGCGATGCCGCCCTTGGCGCCGCCGTAAGGCAGGCCGGCCAGCGCGCATTTCCAGCTCATCCACATCGCCAGCGCGGCGATTTCGCCCAGCGTCACGCCGGGATGATAGCGCAGGCCGCCTTTCGTCGGGCCGAGCGTGAGATGATGCTGCACCCGGTAGCCGGAAAACACCCGGGTCGAGCCGTCGTCCATGCGCACCGGCAGCGCGACGGTGAGTGAACGCTTGGGAAATTTAAGCCGGCCGCGTTCGCTTTCGGGGATCTGCAAATGGTCGGCGACCAGGTCAAACTGCCGGCACGCCATCTGGAAGGTGGGATGGTCGTAAGCTTGCATCAATCAATTTAATCAGCCTGTTTGGCCGATTTGGCAAGCGGTGAATTTGGCAAAATCACGGTTGCTGCCGCAGCCGGAAAAATTGCGCGTCATTGGTGGGGCCCAACCAGATGACGTCCTGGCCGTTGGTCAGGACCGGCGGCGGAAGCTGGTTGGTGCTCCACGCGCCCGCCAGCAAATTTGTCCGCGCCTCGGCCTTGAATCCCGCGGGATACACCGGCCAGGCCAGAGCGGCATCGGCGCCGGACTTGGCGATGGCGAGTCTCGGCGGCGGGACGAACTGCCAGGCCAGCGCGTAGGTTTCGCCGGTGCTGACCAGGCCGCCGCCGCCCGCCTTCCACACCTGCAAATCATAGCGGCCAGCCGCAAGCTGCGGCACAAAGATGTGCTCGACGTTGTCCACCAGGCTGGTGCTGCACGCGACGAGGTTGCTGTCGGCCACGTTGAACAAGAACAGGTCGAGGTTGTTGATGTTGGTCGCGCCGGACTGGCGGTTCCAGACCAGCGTGGCCGTGGCCATGACGTTGGAAACCTCGAAGAAATAATGGCACGCCGCGTCGTTCGTAGCGCTGCTGGAAAGGCTTTCAAAATCCCAGCCGCTGACGGCGGCAATCGCATTTGTGCCCGCCGGCGGCGGATGGCCGGCGCCCAGGGCAACCGAATTGGACGCGCAAAAAATTTGTTTGCCGCCGGCCAGCTGCTCGTAGGCATTGAGCACGTTCACCACGCCCGCGCCGTAACGCGCGTCGAGCGGCGAGGAATCTGAATTCGTCCAGTCCGCCGGCTTCACCGCGCCGTTCAACAGCAATGCCTTGATGGTTCTCAGGTCGGCCGCCGCGTTGGTGTCGCCGCCGCCGTCGCCGCGCAATGCCGCCTGCACCAGCACCGCCGCCGCGCCGGTGACCTGCGGCGTGGAAAAACTGGTCGCCCCTTCCGGCGCGGTGAGGTCCGGCTTGCAGCGGCCGTTGTCGAGCGTGGGGCCGATGCTGGAACTGCCGCCATACGCGCCGACACCGATGCAATTGTATCCGGTGCCAGGCGGGCTGACCGATCCGCCGTTGTTGACCGCCGAGACGAACAGCGTGCCGTAGTTGACCGCGTAATCATCGTAAGCCAGGTCGATCTCCTGCTGGTCGCTCACCGCAAGATAATAAGGATTGGTGGCCAGCAGCGATAGATTGGTGGTCACGTTGCCGAAAGTGAAACTTTGATTCACCACGGGCGTCGCCGCCGGCAGCGGCGCCAGGATCAGCTCGAAGTTGGTGGAGAAATCATTGGTGACCACGTTGAACAAATAATTCGTGACGAAATGTTCCGCGTTGTAATTATTCACTTGCGCCACGTTTGTCGCCACGCCGTAGGAGGTGCCGTAAATATAATTGCCCACGTTGCCGGCGTGGCCGGAGGCGCCGCCCAGCGCATTGGGAAAATTGCTGGTCGAGCCGCCGGCGGAAATGTAGGTGAAAAGGCCCGCCGGCTGGCCGACGGCGCCGGGATTGACCTCAAAATTGGTGGTGCCCGCCGATTCGATCGCCTCCGGCTGCGCCACGCGGATGCCGCGGCCGTCCAGATTGGTCGTCATCGCCCGCAACGCGGTCACGCCGATGGTGTCCAGCGTTGTCGCCGGACTCCTCGCGCTCCCCAAAATCGCCGCCGCCAGCAATGACAGGAACCGGGCGATGGAGACGTAAGGTTTCATGTTCTGGCCGCCGAAACCATAACCCATCCGCCGGACAATTCCAGCCCGCGCCGCGAAAAAACCTGTTTAATTCCGCCGGTTCCGCGTAGCTTTTCCCGGTGTCCGAAACGCTCGTCGTCAACGAAATCTATTTGAGCCTGCAAGGCGAAAGCACTTTTGCCGGGCTGCCGTGCATTTTCATCCGGCTGACCGGCTGCGACCTTCGCTGCGCCTACTGCGACACCGCCTACGCCTTTACCGCCGGCAAAAAACAAACGCTAGCGGAAATCCTGGAAAAAGTCCGCGCGCTGGCCACGCCGTTTGCCAACTCAAAACTCAAAACTCAAAACTCAAAACTTCCCCTCGTGGAACTGACCGGCGGCGAGCCGCTGCTCCAGAAAAACTCCCGGCCGTTGATGAAATCGCTGTGCGACGATGGCTTTACCGTTTTGATTGAGACCAGCGGCGCGCATGACATTTCAAAAATTGATCCGCGCGTCCGGCGCATCATGGATTTGAAATGCCCGGCCAGTGGCGAGGTGGAGCGAAACCTTTTCCCCAATATCGCGCAGCTGAAAGCGACCGATGAAATCAAGTTCGTCATCGGCACCCGGGAAGATTACGACTGGGCGAAAACGCAAATCGCCAAGCATGATTTGGCGAGGATTTGTCCGCTGCTGTTTTCCTGGGTGCATCCGCTCGCGCCCAAACAGCGGAGCCAGGCGCTCAAAAAAGTTCCCGCCGGGCTCACGCCCATTTCCCGCCGTGAGCTGGCGGAAACAATCATCGCCGACGCCCTGCCGGTGCGGTTTCAAATCCAGCAGCACAAAATCATCTGGCCGCCGGAGCGGCGGGGAGTCTGACATGAGCATCACCCGGCAGGTTTTGAAACAGCTTCGCGACCACGAATCGCGCAACGTCACGTTCATCGCGCCGGACGGCGAGTGGCCGGTCGTCTGGGAACGCGCGCAAGGCGTTCACGTCTGGGATGTCGAAGGAAAAAAGTATCTGGACTTGACCGCCGCCTTTGGTGTCGCCGCCGCCGGCCACGCGAATCCGAACGTCGTTCGCGCCGGGCAAAAACAGATGGCGAAACTCCTGCACGCGATGGGGGATGTGCATCCGCACGCCCTCAAGGCGCGGCTGGCCGGCGAATTGAGCCGGCTCACCTTCGAGCGCTGGGCGAAAACAAAGCGGAAAGCGGAAAGCGGAAAGCGGAAACAGGGCAAAGCCATCTTCGCCAGCTCCGGTTTTGAAGCCGTCGAGGCGGCGCTCAAGACGGCCCTGCTCGCCACCGGCAAAAGCGGCGTCATCGCGTTTGCCGGCGGCTACCACGGTCTCGGCTACGGCGCGCTCAACGCCACCCACCGCGAACATTTTCGCGGCCCGTTCCGCTCGCAACTGCGCGAATTTGGTAGTTTTGCAAAATTTCCAACGTCGCCGGAATCGCTTGCGGAAACTGAAAAAAACCTCCGCCGGCTTTTCCGTCGCGAAAAAATGGGCGCGCTGCTGGTCGAGCCGGTGCAGACGCGCGGCGGCATCAACGTCCCGCCGCCGGAATTTCTGCCGCTGCTCCGCAAACTCTGCGACGAACACGGCGCGCTGCTCATCGCCGACGAGATCTACACCGGCTTTGGCCGCACCGGCAGATGGTTTGCGTGCGAGCACAGCGGCGTGATGCCGGATCTGATCTGTCTCGGCAAGGCGCTCACCGGCGGCTTCCCGCTGTCCGCCTGCGTCGGCCGCGCCGACCTCATGGATGCCGCCTGGCCCGCCTCGACCGGCGAGGCGATCCACACCAGCACCTTTCTCGGCCATCCGGTCGGCTGCGCGATGGCGCTGGCGCAAATCAAAGAAATTCAGCGGCTGAAACTGTGCAAGCGCAGCGCAACGCTGGGTAAATTTTTGCTGGGCGAACTTGCTTCGATTGAAAACTTAAAACCTGGAATCAAAAACTCCGCGCGCGGCCTCGGCTTGCTGGCCGGCGTGGAACTGAAGCTGCCGGACGGCAAACCGGCGACCGGGACGGCCCTGGCCGCCATCAAGACGCTGTTGCGCCGCGGCTACCTTTTCCTGCCGGAAGGCGAGCACGCCAATGTCATCAGCTTCACGCCGCCGCTGACGATTTCAAAAGCGCAGCTGGCCACAGCCGTCGCCGCGCTGGCGCAGGTTTTGCCATGAACCTCACCGAAATGCGCGAGTTGCTGGCCAAGCGCGATATCCAGCTCACAAAATCACTCGGACAGAATTTTCTGCACGACGCCAATCAACTGCGCCGCATCGTGGACGCGGCAAAAATCCAGCCGGCGGACAAAATCCTCGAAGTCGGGCCGGGTCTCGGGCCGCTGACGGAACTGCTCCTGGAACAGGCCGGCGAAGTCCTCGCGGTGGAAATGGACGGGCGGCTTGTGGATTTTTTGCGCGAACGGTTCGGCGCGGAAAAGCAAAGCGACGAAGTTTTAAAAAATGCTTTGGCTGGACAGTCAGAAACCAGCGGCGAACCCAGGCAGCTCGGCGCATTCCATTTGTGGCACGACGATGCGCTGGCGTTTTTGAAACGCGAGCCGCGCGACTGGAGCGATTGGATGCTCGTGGCAAACCTGCCGTATTCCGTCGCCTCGCCGATTCTGGTGGAGCTGGCCGCCGGCCCGCGCGCGCCGAAACGGATCGTCGCCACGCTGCAACTGGAGGTCGCGAAGCGGCTGATGGCGCGGGCCGATGACGATGATTACGGCATCCTGACGCTGCTGGTGCAGCTTGATTTCGTGCCGCGCGAATGGTTCAAGATTCCGCCGGGCTGTTTCTACCCGGCTCCGGACGTGGATTCCGCGTGCGTGATCCTGGAGCGCCGCGCGCCACCGCTGCTGCCGGTGGAACAGCGTGAAACTTTCCGCAAGCTTGTAAAAAAAGCCTTTTCCCAGCGGC
>Ga0316220_1003769_pt1 | contig 12304 bp, 8 predicted proteins | sample TBH18005metaG_FD_203632 | JGI IMG/M metagenome (GOLD analysis project Ga0316220, IMG submission 203632) | Freshwater microbial communities from Trout Bog Lake, Wisconsin, USA - TBH18005 | ecosystem: Environmental > Aquatic > Freshwater > Lake > Hypolimnion/Profundal zone | place: USA: Wisconsin...
TTTTAATTTAAAGAAACCATCAGAAATTAAAGCCGTACTTGATGATCATGTCATTGGTCAAGATCACGCGAAGAAAGTTTTATCTGTAGCGGTATATAATCACTATAAGCGATTAAATTTCGATGCTGGAAATCTCAGTAAGGAAGTAGCAGCAGTCTCATCAGAATTTAGTGATGTTGAAGTAGAGAAAAGTAATATCCTTTTGGTTGGACCAACGGGTTCAGGTAAAACGCTTCTAGCTCGTTCACTTGCTCGTATTCTCGATGTACCTTTCGCTATCTCGGATGCTACAACGTTAACGGAAGCAGGTTACGTAGGTGAAGACGTAGAAAATGTAGTATTACGTTTACTTCAAAATGCTAATTACGATGTAAAACGTGCTGAGTGCGGAATTATCTATATCGACGAAATTGATAAGATTAGACGCTCCACAGGTAATGTATCCATTACGCGTGACGTTTCGGGTGAAGGTGTTCAACAAGCACTTCTTAAAATTTTAGAAGGTACCGTTTGTAATGTTCCTCCCCAGGGTGGTCGTAAGCATCCAAATCAGGAGTACGTTCAGATCAATACGTCGAATATTCTCTTTATTTGTGGTGGGGCTTTTATTGGTTTAGACGAAATTATTAAAAAGCGTGCTGGTCAGCGCTCACTTGGTTTTCATGCCAACCCAGAGGATCATGAATTAAAGCCAGTTGAAATCATGACTAAAATTGCACCAGAAGATTTGGTCAGTTTTGGTATGATTCCAGAATTTATTGGAAGACTCCCGGTTATATCCGTTTTAGATCAGTTGCAGGTTGAAGATTTATCCAAGATTTTACTGCGTACAAAAAAGGCGATTGTTAAACAGTACTCAAAATTGTTTGCAATCGATGGCGTGCGTTTACGTATTACTCCGGACGCAATTAAGGCAATCGCCCTCAAAGCAATTGAGCTTAAAACGGGTGCTCGTGCACTCCGTGCTATTATTGAACAATTGATGCTCGAAGTGATGTATGAAATTCCTCAACGAACGGATATTTCAGAAGTTGTAATAGATGCAGCAGTGGTTGCGGGTAAACGTAAACCAACTTTGAAGCGCATCAGTAAATCCGAAACCAACAAAGACGCCGCTTGATCGTATATCCTGCAATTGACATTCGAGGCGGCCGCTGCGTGCGTCTCATCCAAGGCAAAGCTGATCAACAGACAGTGTATGCTGAAAATCCTGTATTAGTTGCAGAGGGTTTTAAGCAGGCTGGAAGTGGATGGGTTCACGTTGTTGATTTAGATGGAGCCTTTGATGGTGAACCAAAAAATTTAGATACCGTAAAAGCAATCACAGCTACAGGTCTTCGTGTTCAACTGGGTGGTGGCCTTAGATCAAAGCAGTCAGTTGAACGTGCTTTGGCTATGGGAGTTTCACGCGTTGTGATTGGTACGCGTGCTGCAGAAAGCGAAAGTTTCGTTGCTGAACTCGTTGCTTCTTTTGGTGATAAAATTGCAGTCGGTATTGATGCCAAAGATGGCAAAGTAGCTGTTAAAGGCTGGGTAGATACAACCAATACAGGAGCACTCACCATGGCTAAGCGTATGGACGATATAGGTGTTTCTACGCTTATTTATACTGATATTGGCACAGACGGTATGCTGACAGGACCTAATCTAGTAGCACAGGAAGCGATGCTAAAGACGGTACGCTGCCGAGTCATTGCCTCAGGTGGTGTCAGTGTGAGGGAGGATGTAAGTAATTTAAACAATCTAGCTAAGAAATATCCAAACTTAGACGGCGTAATCGTGGGCAAAGCGATCTATGAAGGCCGCGTTCAACTCCCTGACTTGTTAGTACTCGTAAAAGCTTAAGCTTTTATTTGATCTGCGATTTCTTCGAGCGGGTAGGTAACTATTTCAGCAAGCGTAGGGTGATACCACGGCGCTTGCAGCATGTCGCGTACGGTTGCTCCCAAACTAAGTGCTGTTGTAAAAACGTGGATTAATTCACCGGCTTCGACGCCTACGATTTCAGCTCCGAGGAGTTTACCTTTTTTAGGTTCAGCTAAAACTTTAACATAACCGTAGTTAGCTTCCATTAAGATCGACTTGCCGTGATCATTGAAGGGATAAGAAGCCGATAAATATTTAGTTTTACTTTCTTTGAGCTGTTTTTCTGAAAGTCCAATACTTGCTACAGCAGGATCGGTAAAAACAACACTTAAGAGTTTTGTGTAATCTACGGGTTTAAGTTTTTTTACATTCGCTGCATGACGAGCGGCGAGTTCTCCTTGCTGAATTGCAATGTGAACGATTTCAACAGGACCCGCGCAATCACCCGCTGCATAAATGCTAGGTACGGTTGTTTGCTGATAGCGATTGGTTTTAATACGGCCATCTGCTGTTAGTTTTATCCCTACCTGGTTTAAGTTAAGGCTCTCGAGTAGAGGTTCTCTGCCAAGGGCATTAAACAGGTACGCTGCTTTTTTAGTGAGGGTCTTACCTTGGTGGGTAAAGGTTACTTCAATTAATTTCTTTTTCTTGGCGATCTGGGTAATATGCGTTCCCGTAAATACAGCCATTCCCTCATCTGAAAGGGCCTTTGCTAGGGTTTCGCCAGCTTCTTTGGACTGGGTGCTTAGTAAGTGTTCACTGCGCTGGATTAAGGTCACCTGTGTGCCCATGCGCTGTAAGTACTGGGATAATTCACAAGCAACTATTCCACCTCCTAGAACGATAACACTTTTCGGTAGAAAATCTAAGTTCAGTACTTCATCACTTGTCCAAAAAGGAGTGGTGCTAAGGCCTGGAATCGGAGGGACTGAAACTTTAGATCCGGTGGAAATTAAGATATGTTTTCCACGAATTTTTTCTCCCGTGGATAATTGTAGCGTGTCTTTTGTTAAAAACGATGCATGGGCTCGGATAAGATCAAACATGCCTTTTCTCAGCTGCATGTCTCGAAATGAGGCAAATTCATCAATGATTTTATTCTTACGACTATTTACTCGTTTCATATCGGCTACTGCTTTGCCGATTTTTAAACCAAAGATATCTGCTTTGCGCGTCTGATGAAGGAGGTGGGACGTGTGGAGCAATGTCTTTGAAGGCATGCATCCTTTTAAAATGCAAAGACCTCCTAATTGCTTTGCTCCATCAACCACAGCGACTTTAAGGCCTAGTTGAGCGGCAAGGCGTGCAGCATTAAATCCAGCACTACCACCACCAATTGCTATAAAATCATAGGTGCGCATAATTCAATGTTAGTAGTAGCTTATGGATTGAGCGACTTCTTTTGCTTTTTCTTCAGAAACTAAGTGTTTGATGAGGGCTAAGCCAAAGGGATGAGCTGTACCTGCACCACGTGAAGTGATCAAGTTTGTATCGACTACAACGGGTTCAGTACCTAGCGGTGTATCGAATTCATGGGCAACTGAGTGGTGTGCAGTAAAGCGCTTGTTTTTAAGGACTCCTGCATCCTTTAAAATAACGGGAGCTGCACAGATCGCTGAAATCAACCGATTTGATTTATAATAGTCTTTAACTAGAGCAGCGATGCGTGGATCAGCTCTTAGCAGTTTAACTCCTGGGCCTCCTGGTATAAATAGGCATGTAAAGGACTCATGAAGTACCTGATCTAGGGAAGTATCTGCCTTAAGGGTAATACCACTGCGACCTTTTACATCGAGAGATCCATCCAGGGATGCTACAGTTACGTGGATACCTGCTCTACGCATGAGGTCTACAGGAACGACGACCTCAATTTCTTCAAAATCGGGTGCTAATACGGTTAAAACACGTACGGAAGATGACATAAGTTGCTTAATATAGACTAAAGCGATCTACCTAGGATGCCGCAAGCCATTGGATATTCAATTATTGCGGTTTTGTAAGGTATCGTTTCACTGATATTAAACCTAATAACTTACATATACTTTTATGGCCGGCGTAGGAAAATTACTCAAACAAGCACAGAAAATGCAGCGCTCAATTGAGACGCTTCAAACCCAACTCGAAGCTAAGGAAATCGATGTAACTGCGGGTGGGGGTGCAATTAAAATTAAAATCACAGCAACAGGTAAATTCTTAGCCCTGACACTTGATCCTGAATTTCTAAAGGAAGACGCAAAGCTTATATCAGATACAGTTCTCTTGGCTGTGAATGATGCAGCTAATCAAGCAAAGGCTTATCACGACGCTGAAATGCAGAAAGTAACATCCAGTTTACAAGTTCCTGGTTTATTCTAACGCATGTCAGCTATTGAAAATTTACAAAAGCAGTTGAAGCAACTGCCTGGTTTGGGCTACCGCTCTGCAGAGCGTATAGCGATGCATCTACTTGTAGAAAAACCTGAGCAGTTACCTGTTTTACTTGCAGCACTAACCGAAGCCTCTCGTAGTGTTCACCGTTGTAAGAAGTGCGGTAATATTGCAGAAGGTGATTTATGTTCTATCTGCTTAGATGAGCGTAGAAATAGTCGTCACGTCTGTGTGGTTGAACATGTTCCTGATTTAGTATCGCTCGAAAAAAGTGGAGCATGGCGCGGAACCTATCATGTACTGCATGGTAAATTATCACCGTCTCAGAAAATTACGCCTAACGATTTAAATATTTCAAGTTTACAGGCTCGTATTGAAAATAAAGAGATAGACGAACTTGTACTCGCATTGGCTAACGATGTAGAAGGTGAAGCAACCTGTCATTACCTTATAGAGCAGTTGCCTGCTGGTAATACCGTTAAAGTTAGCCGTATTGGGTTTGGTATTCCAAGTGGTGGTGGTGTCGTGTATGCCGATGCAGTAACGCTTAAGAGCGCTTTAGAAGCTCGCCGCAGCTACTCCTAAGTCTTACTGCGAGACTTCGTATATTTCGATTAGGGCGTAACCAGTGGTTCCATAAACTCCAGTCACTTGCGCTGTGTAATTACCAGGAGGAACGCTGACGACTAAGGCAGAATCGCCACTATTTGCGCCCAAGCTAAATGCCCCAACAGAGGCCATTATACTTGAGGTAGCTTGAGTGACACTTGATAAGACGGGTGAATTTCCGATAACAGGGGTGTTACTCCAGCCGGTGCTACTTGCAATGATGTTTCCCGATGCATCATAGATTGTGAGAACTGGTTGTGAGAGAGTACCTGTTACTCCATACGGTATGAGTGCAGGTCCATCAGCACGGATAAGCACTTTTTCAGTTCCTGTTCCACCTACAACAAAGCCAGCGGTTAAGGTATTGGCTCCGCTACTTGTGACTGCACCTGCTGAGATATTAATCAGACGTGATGAAGCGTTGGTAGAATCCATGTCATAGATTTCATCGAGTGCTACACCGCTTGTACTATTCATGCCGGATACTTGTACGGTATAAGCATTGCCTTGAGTAAGAGGTAAACTCGCGAGCACTGCTGAGTCTGCTGAACCTTGTGTTAAGGCAAATGCACCCACGGAGCTCATAGTACTAGCACTGGCTTGGCTAGCGAGTGTCTGGAAACTTTGGGATCCGTAAGTTAAGGAATTATTCCAGCCTGAATTTGTAGCTATGATTTGTGTAGAGCTATTATAGAAGGTGAGTTGGGGCTTTGAGAGTGCGGTTGTAATTCCATAGTTGGACAGTGCAGGTCCAATTCCGCGAAGTAGAAGATTTTTAGTACCGGTGCCACTAATCACAAATCCAGCCGTAAGGGCGGATGTAGTACCGTTCACTGTAGCGCGAGCTGAAAGATTCAGTAGACGTGGGTTTTGTACACTTAAGACTGCCGCAGTTGTCGTTGTAACACCTGTAGGGCTAGTTACATTGACCGTGTAAGTTCCTGCATTTGATGCTTGGAAGTTTGAAATAAGGTAACTGCTTGAAGTAGCGCTAGGAATTAAAACGCCATTTAAATACCACTGGTAGGTGAGTGGGGCTATACCGGTTGCGTTAACGCTTAAGGTTGTTGTAGAACCTAATAGTAGAGACTGATTAAGTGTTGTTGATAAAATTATGGGAGACGTTGTAGGTATAATTTTTCTAACTGTATTGTTGAAAAAGTCTGCAACGTATAAGTTACCAGATTGATCTAAGGCGATGTCTCCAGGACTATTTAAATGTCCAGCAGAACCAATTCCATCAGAACTATCTGCAACTCCGGGACTTCCTGCTATTGTTGTTACTACGCCTTGGGATGTTATTTTACGAATTGTGTCGTTGTTGGAGTCGCACACGTAGATTGTATCTTGTGCATCTACCGCTAAGCCTGAAGGCATATTGAAACAAGCGGCACTACCTGTGCCGTCTACGGTTCCTGTAGAGCCAGCAGACCCTGCAATTGTGGTAACATTCGCAGTAGAGCCATTCAAAGTAATTTTTCTTATTGTAGCGTTTAAACTATCAGAAACAAAAACATTTCCCGCTGGATCAACAGCTATTCCTAGAATGGTGCTAAAGCGTGCACTTGTTCCAATACCGTCAGTACTTCCAGATGATAATGCTTTCCCAGCAATCGTTGTGACTGTGCCATTAGGTGTAATTTGACGAACGGTGCATCCTTGTCCATCGGCTACCCATACATTGCCGCTTGCGTCTACAGCTAAATTTTCTGGATCTTCAAAACGTGCTGCAGTGCCAACGCCATCTGTTTTCCCTTTAAGACCCGCGCTTCCTGCTAGTGTACTCACAGTACCACTTGGGGTAATTTTTCTAATGGTATAATTTAAACTGTCTGCGATATAAACATTACCAGAGCTGTCTACGGCAACACCTCCAGGTCCATTGATACTTGCTGTAGCTAAGGCGCCATCCGTTGATCCGGCGTTTCCAGATGAACCAAGCAGAGTAGTTACTACACCTGTTGGGGTAACTTTTCTTATAGCATTATTTACACTGTCAGCTACGTAAATATTTCCGGCACTATCTAGTCTGATACCGCCATCAGAATCAAAGCGGGCGGATGAACCTGTACCGTCTAAAAAGCCTGCAGCACTTGGCCAACCTGCGAGTGTCGACATGCCTGTCGTACTAACAGTTAATGAGAGTGCTGAGCTCGTAGTGCTGCCATTGGTATTACTTGTGACGCATCTAAATTGATCACCACTCATAGCAAGTGTCGTAGAACTAACCATGAGTATATTACTTGTAACACCTGAATAGGTGCTTGAATTCGTGAGGTTGCTCCACGTGTTAGTTCCAGCTGCTTGTCTTTGCCACTGGTAGCTAAGCGGAGTGGGACTTACAACTGAAACTGCGAATGAGGCGGATTGACCAAGTGTTGTGAACCGATTGGTTACTGCAGTGGTAATTTGAGGAGCTTGGTTTGCTTCAATAAACGTTGCTTGAATTAGATTAGCTACGTTCGGAGATCCTATGCCTGTACACAAATCGTAGCCTGTACCTGCATAATAGTTTCCATTATTACCAAGCGTGATATCTCTAAAGGCTATACTATTAGCTAGAGGATAAAGTCTTGGATTTAAAAAACCAAGGGATGAAAGTTTGTTAGCTGAACGTGCTTGATTGATTAAAGCACAGAATGCAGCCCAGACAGGAGTTGCTAAACTTGTTCCTCCAATAGTTTGAGAAACACCATTGATATAAACAACAGCTCCTGTCTGTGGATCACCAATTGCAGCTACGTCTGGACTTAATCGGTAAGTGCCAGCAGTTATGCCAAGAGCGGTTTGCCAAGTTGGTCTTTTGTAGTAGTGGCTATAACCACCGCCAGAATCAACCCATGTGGTTTCGCTACTTACAGTTCCAGCGGAGGTGAGTACTAGACGTGTGCCGCCAACGCCTGTTACGCACGGGTCACTTGCAGGATACGATACGTCGAGTGGAGCAGTCGTTGAATAACTGCCGGTACTAGGATCGGGGTTTGATCCGCCGTCACCAGAAGCTGCAAGTACAGTCATGCCCGTACTTGCTAAATTTGCCATGTATTGTGATTCAATGACTAAATAATCGCTTTCAACGACAGTTTCATTTTCTCCAAAAGACATGGAGAATTGTGAAAATCCCGGATGAGTTAGAGCATCATTGTAGACTTGCTGATAGGTTTTATCAAAACCGGCTGGATCATTAATATTTGAACCGTAAACCATGATTGTTGCACCAGGTGCGAGTGCGCTGCTCCACTCAACATCAAGACTAGCTTCTGCTAGTGAATTAGGATCTGCAGGTACTGCAGGACCACCATTTACGTTTACTTGAACAATATTGCTTGCGGGTATGGTAAGACCAGCTGCTGTCCAAAATTTATTTAAATCTGAACTTGAAGGATAGGCATTACTAATGATGCCAATGATTTGTCCCGTTCCGTTATAATTTAAGCCATTAGCATTATATGCTGTAGCGACTTGTGCTGGAAGATACGGAGGAGCGTTTGTTCCACTGGCTTGAGGCATGAGTATATGCCGTGGAGTCATGCGAATATGAGGCTGTAAACCGTGAATACCAACTACAACGTTAGCAAGTGATGTAGGTAGACTAGGAGCGACCACTGCTGATGTGTACTCACTGTCATTGTAAGCAACACGAGCAAATTGAGTTTTAAGTGCTGTTTGAACATCAGAAACTTTTCCTTTAGCAAAAACAGCAAGATGATTGTAATCAGTTCTAACAACCTCAAAGCCTTGTGCTTTAACCCAGTCTAGTACGAGTTTGTGTTCTTCTTCAGATGGCCAATATTTCGCAGCCATTTCGGTCGGTGTTATTTTTTCATTCTTTGCGACGCGCTCTTGAAGCTCTGGAAGATTATGCATTTTTAATGCAATCTCAAATTCCATGGCTGTAGAAAGTTGAGCAGAGCTGAGAGCCGTTGATACAAGAGCTGGTCGATGACCTTTTTGGCCATGTTCTGAGCTACTTGCAGCCATGACCGAGTGAATACTACCTGAAAATTCTCTACGCGATTCTGTCTGAGTTATTGCAGCATTTAATCCCAAAGTTTTTAAAGCACTTAGGATTACTAGATATAAAAAAACTTTTTTCACGAAGGGGTAATTAGATGAAAGACTTAAGAAAAGGTATAAAGTTCCTTAGCTCGTTGGTAAAAATTAAGAGTTATTTACAATGAGCTGCTACGATACAAATATCATCATCAAAGTCTTTTCTTTGAGTGAATTCTTGAACAGACGTGATAACTTTTTTAGTTAAATCCGATACTGCTAAGTTAGGGTGATTTTTAAGTAACTCGATGAGTTTCGTTTCACTAAATTGGATACCCTCTGAGTTGGATGCCTCTATTATACCATCTGTATATGCAATGAGTGTATCTCTTGAATTAAAAGCAATGCTCTGGTGGGAGTAATTAAAATCCTCAATTAAACCTGTTGCTGGCTCTGGGTCTAAAATAGTTAAACGTGTCACTGTTTGGTCTGCACTATTTAGTATAAGGGGTGCAGGATGGCCTGCGTTTGAATAGGTTATTGTTTTTGCAATGGTATCTATGATAGCAAAAAAAGCGGTAGCGAAAATAGGTTGTCCTGTTCCAGCTACGATTGGCATGAGATTGCGATTAATTTCTGTAAGAACTTTTCCAGAATCGGTAGCGCTAAGACAAGACTCTTGAACTACACCACGTATAACTGCTGTAAGTAGACCTGCCCGTACACCGTGGCCCATTACATCACATATAAAAAATCCGCATTTTGTATCAGAAATTGAGATGAGGTCGAAAAAGTCCCCACCAAGTGATGCTGCAGCTTGGTAATAATGGGAGAATGCTAAATTACTTTTATCCGGATTACTATTTTTAGGAAAAGTAGGGTACCTAGATGGAATAAATGCTTGTTGGATCTGACGTGCCATGAGCAGATCAGCTTCCATCGCTTCAGATCTCTGTTTTAGTTCTTGTTCTGTTTTTTTACGCTGCGTTATGTCATGACTTATACCAACAAGTCCGATAACGCTACCTTGCGAATTTTTGAACGGTACCTTGGTTGTGAGTGACCAGCGTTCTTTACCTTCGGGACCAAAGTTTGATTTCTCTTGATTTAGGATCGATTGAGATTGGGTGAGTACAGATGCGTCATCTTGAATTGCTTGTTCAGCTCGTTCACCTGAGTAAAAATCGTTTACGCCTTTACCACGGGCTTCATCCTGTGAGTTAACGCCCAGTTCTTTTAAGTGCGACTCATTGTTTAAAAGATAATTTGCGTTTTTATCTTTAACAAAAATACGTGAAGGCAGGTGATCTATAATCGTTCTTAAAAGATTATGCTCTTGAATGAGTTTTTCTTCCGCCTCCTTAGCATGAGTTACATCGCGGGTGATTCCAAAGGTACCGATGATATTTCCATTAGGGTCTCTCCACGGCATTTTTGTTGTAGAGCCCCAGGCTAAGGTTCCATCGCGTTTTGTTATATGCTGAATACTCCCTACGACAGGTTCGCCTGTTTCAATAATTTTTCTTTCTTCGGCGAGTGCTGTGTTTGCGTGTTCTTTAGAGAAAAAATCGGCATCGGATTTTCCTACTACTTCTTCTGGTTTTTGAACACCTAACCAGTGTGCATGAGCAAAATTAACGCGTACAAATTTACTATTTAAATCCTTAAAATAAATACGATCGGGTGTTTTCTCCATCAGTAGATGAAGAATAGCTGAATCAAGCGATTCTGTGCTTTTAAAAGAGTGGTTGGACTCCTGAGGCAATTGACCCATGACTAAGGTATTTAACCTATATAATTTAAGTAAGCTAGCAACCTATAAGCAGCCTACATTTGAGATAAAATGCTATCTTTTTGCCTGAAATATTGAATATTCAGGCATAGTTGATTCGTGCTCAACAAGCTTTGGGTTCCGTTAAGCACAGGAACGCCTAAGAATACTAAAACCTAAGTAATTCTATACTTTAACTTCAAATAGCTCAGGTTGCATCTCACCGATAGCTACTCGGTTAACTGTACCCGTCATGCGTATTGCAAAGTCGCCTGAAATTTCGATACCGATTTTACCGCCTGGCATGTGAACGGTAATATTTTTGTCAACTAAGCCTAGACGATGAGCTACAGCTGCTGAAGCACTTGAACTTGTTCCTGATGCTAATGTGTAACCTGCGCCACGTTCCCAGATTTCTATGCGAATGTTGTTACGATCTAATACTTGCATGAACTGAACGTTAGTTCTGTTTGGAAAATTAACGTGTGTTTCTAGAACTGGTCCGTACTGATGAGCGAGCTTAGGACTAATTTCGGGTAGTGGAATAACGCAATGAGGATTACCGATCGTTGCAGCACAGAAAGTAAAGGTTCTGTCTAGTACTTCAATTTTTTCGTTAATGACTTCACGTGCATTACCAGCAACAGGAATTTTTTGACTTAAGAAACTTACATTTCCCATATCCATGACTAAGAGTTTGCCGTTGTCTTTGACAACAGCCTCCACGATACCGCCTGGGGTCTCAATTGGGAATTGGGTTCCTTTAGCGATTTTTTGATCAAATAAGTAGCGTCCAAAAATACGGGTTCCGTTTCCTGACTTTTCTGCTTCTGATCCATCTGGGTTGAAAATACGTAATCCAAATGCACCAGATTTTGTTGGAAGTGGACCCCAGAGAATACCATCAGACCCAACACCGAAATTTCTATGACAAATAACACGAATTTGATCTAAAGTAGGTGTTTTCCAGGTTGGAAAATCACTTGGATCTAATACGATGTAATCATTACCTAAGGCGTGATATTTATAGAAGCGCACAGAATTAAGAAGTTTGAAGTTAAATTATCCGTTATAGCCAAATAAACGTAAACGTTTAATTGCATCAGCTACAGGATAGGGAACCATACGCTCCCAGGTAGGATCATTGTGCTGAATGCGGTGTAAAACATCCCGTGAAAACGTATTTAGCACGGTAGGGTCGTATCCGGTGATACACTCTAAGTAATTATTTTGGAGTAAATGCTCATACAGGCTACGTAAATGATCACTTACTTTGGCATTTCTGGCTGTGATAAGTACGTTTGAAGCAAAAGAATTTTCTCCTGTTGGCGATTTTCCTGCAGCAGGATTTCCAGTGGCTAGATAACTATCATAGGCTTCCTGACGCATAGGATAGATATAGAGTTTAACGGAATTTCTAAAGAGTCGGCCAAATGATTCAAGAATACCACCTGCTAGATTTTCGTAATACTTTTCATTAAATATTTCTAGCAGGTTATTAATACCCATCGTTACACCGATCATTTCTTTTGTATAACGTCTAAAATAGGAGGTTAGGCGATAGTACTCAGGGTAATTCGATATCAGGACGGTTAGTCCAATTTCACCAAGTAAGTCTACGCGTGATAGAAAGTCGTGTACGTCTAATTGCCCGTCAGCGAGTAAATTATTCATCGTGATTTCTACAATTACCACGAC
>Ga0316220_1003770_pt1 | contig 12304 bp, 13 predicted proteins | sample TBH18005metaG_FD_203632 | JGI IMG/M metagenome (GOLD analysis project Ga0316220, IMG submission 203632) | Freshwater microbial communities from Trout Bog Lake, Wisconsin, USA - TBH18005 | ecosystem: Environmental > Aquatic > Freshwater > Lake > Hypolimnion/Profundal zone | place: USA: Wisconsin...
GTGGTTTTGCAAATATGGCTGCTAATACAGCGGCAGTATTATGCTACAACACAAGCAATGTAGCTTTCTATGCTAAACGTATCACAGACCATTGGGTTAAAGACTGGAATGGCAACAGATATGTTTATAAAATCCAAGCGGCTGCTACAGCTAATTGGGCTAACGTTGCTACTAACTAATTAGGAAAATTATAAAATGGGAAGACCGATCAAACGAAAATATTTTGGTGTAGGTAATGTCAACGATGGTGAAAGTTTTAGCGGCGTTGGCGGTGAAGGAGTACAAAGTGTAACTATTACCAGCGCAGGTTCTAACTATTCACAAGGGGTAAATTTTACAGTAGCACCAAGTCCAATTGGTGGTGTGACCGCAGTACTTTCAGATACTGAATATGTAGGTAATGGTGCTATCGCAACAGTTACAGTAGTAACATCAGGTAGTGGATATGACACAGCACCAGCAATTAGTATTGTCAAACCAAGTAACGTTATAGTTACAGCAACATCAACCAGTCCGGCTAATGCTAACATTACGGTGTCAAGTACATCTGGACTATATGTTGGTATGTTTGCTAACGTTGGATTCAGCTCTGGTAAAATTCTAGCAATTAATCAATATGGTACAAACATAGTTACAATGAGCAGTGCTAACACAGCTAATTTGTTCTCAACTACGGTTAGCTTTGGTGATATCGGTTCAGGCGGTGCATTAACAGCAGTGCTTTACCCAACACCTACTACAGCTAATACGATTCAAGGTAATGCTTGGATTGGAGTTGGATCACTAGGTAAAATTTGTGATATCGTTTCACAACGTAGCTCACGACGTTACAGAGTTACTAACGCTGACGGTACAGATGTAGTACGTTTAGTTCCAGCGATTGCATCAACATCAGTTGATAATATTACAAACAACACACTAGAACCAACAGTAGCGCAAGTTACAGCTGCAGGTGGACCAATCAAAGCAGGTGAAATGACAATTACTGCTACAGACTCAGCAAATGGTACTTACTGGGTAAGTAAACTTACTGATCGTGTAGCGATATTATATCCAGCTGCGATTGGCGGTAATTCGGCAGGTACACAATTTACAGCAGGTCAAAAAGTAAGTTGGGTATTTAATGGACCAGCAGTTGTTAACAAGAGCGTTACAATCGCACAAAATAACTAATTTTAGTTATGCTAAAAATAGCGGCTACGGCCGCTATTTTTTTGTCTATAGCAACAGAGAAAACAGATAAATAATAAAAACTGGAAGATTTAAATGGCCTTACAAAAGAATTTTAATACCACATATACCTTAAATGGACCACAAGTTACCATCACAGGTAATCTTGTAATTTTAGGTAATAGTTCACAGGTAGAATCTAATGTTACTGTTATATCAGATAACTTTTTAACATTAAATTCAAATGAAACTGGTAACGGAGTTAGCACGTTAGGATCAACATCAGGTGTAGTTATTGATCGAGGTCAACAACCTAATGTAGCCATCCAATGGAACGAGACAACAAAAACTTGGCAAGTTAGTTATAATGGATTGACTAATTTTGCAAATATTTTAACTTCAACTACTCCTGGTGGGGCTTTACAACATGTATCAGATGACCCAGCACCTGCATTAGGAGGTAATTTAAATACCAGTGGATATGCTATTACAGCTAATACCAATGTAATATTTGGTAGTAATCTACAGATTAACAACGTATTAACAACACCAAGCACAACAGTAGCCAATGCTACAGTAGTTTATGCAAGCACACCAGCTGGTGGCACATCAGGTGTTTATGTATTAAATAGCCAAGCGGCTAACCAAGAATTAATAACCAAAGCTCGCGCATTTGGCTTTTCATTATTACTATAGGAACAAACATGTCAATTTCTAACACTTTATTATTAACATCAGCTAGCAATATTTATGTTAGCTCAGGCAATACAGTGGTCAGCTGTGTATATTTCTGTAACACATACAGTGCGGCGATAAATCTAAACGTTTATCTGATACCAGCCGCGAGTGCAGGTGTATCAGCTAATGTTAATTACCAAATCTATAGTAATATCCAACTAGCATCAAACGATACATACGTTATGGATTGGGAAAAATTAGTCCTAGCTAATGGGGATCAAATCCGTGCTAGTTCTACACAAGGTAACGTTGTAGCGGCAACAGTCAGTTACGTAGGAATCTAAACATGGGCCGCATGATCAAAAACGCAACGCCAAGAACAGCTAGCCATGCTATCGGTCTACCAATTGGTACCAGTGCGATCGGACCGGATGCACCTACTGTAGGACAAACACGTTGGAATACAACCTCTTCTAGATTTGAATACTACACCGGATCAGTTTGGCAAGCAGTAGCACATGAAGGTAATGTTACTATTGCAGAAGATAGATTTAGTGGTAATGTTACACTAGGCAATGTTAATTTTGGTCCAATGACCTACAGTTATAACGCTGGCCAAGAAAAACAAGCGTTGGTGTTTGTTAGTGGTGTTTATCAAGACCCCGCTAGTGCTTACTCATTCCAGGGTAATACTACTATCCACTTTACCAGTGCTCCGGGTACTGGTATTAATAACATTTTAATTCTACACAACTTCGCAAGCACAATCGCCGCTTAACTTTTCTGATAAATAGTAGAAGAAGGGGTTAATCAATGGCAATTAGTCGCGTTGCGGGATATGCGCTAGTATCAGCATTAGATAGACAAGGTACCGATCTATCATTTGTTAGTACGACCAATAGCGGTACGCTCGGCAGTACTTTACTTTACATGGATTTTGCCACATTTACTGTGGGAATCAATGAGCCCAATCCTGCTGGCTTTGGCCAAAGCCTAGTAGTCAATGGTAATATTCTAATTGAAGCTGGTAGTCTACTGACCACAGGTAATTTACAATACGATCTAGGCAATGTCACTAATCAATGGCGCAATGTTTATGCTAGTGGCCTATACGGTACACTCCAAACTAATGTACAACCTAATATCACTACAGTTGGTAATATTACCAATTTAAATGTTCTTGGTAATTTAACTGTTGGCGGAGTTACTATCGGTAATATCTCAGTAACAGGAAACTTAAACGCTGGTAATAATAGGATTATTTGGGTTGGTACTCCAGTAGTTGGTACTGATGCTGCAACTAAAGCCTATGTTGATAGTCAGGTAGGCAACATATCAGCGAGCATAGTAGGTAATACTATTCCTTTAGGTACACCAAGTGATGGTAACTTAGCTGGTGCTAATGCAGCCTATTTAAATTTTACTACGATCACCTCAGTAACTGATGCTATTGATATATTAAATTCAGTAGCAGAAAATTTATTTACAAATACATTTGTGCGTTCAGTTAGTTTCTCAAGTAATGTAACTTCTGGTGGTGCTGGTCAAACTATATTATTAACTATGGTACCACAAGGTAATGTCAATCAATATGTTATCAGTTGGGGTGATGGCACAGGCAATACAACTACTAGCTCTACTACAGCTACACATACCTACGCCACTAATGCAGGTACGCCATTTACAATCACAGTAGTAGCAACTAATACCAATGGTGCTAGCCCAAGCAACACAGCTTCCGCAACCATACCAGGATATATCCAAATTTATGGTGCTAATCCTGTATTAGGATTTAGTTTTTATAATGCAGCCGTAAGTGGATCTGCACTTAGCGGTAATGGATTATATGCCATCCAAGGCAATGCGATTTATGTACAAAATACCTCACTAAATGCTAACGCTAACTCAGCTTCTTATTCTTGGAGTGTATTATGGGGTGATGGTAATTACAGCAACGTAGCCAACAATACCAGTCCAGGTGGTGTGTATGGTGCGAGATTACCCTACACGTATACAAGTAATTCTGGATCAGGCCAAGATACAGTTAACCTAGCCTTACTCACTGACAGCATCGCTAATCCAGCTATCATACCTAGCTATTCAACTCAATTGTTAAAAGTTTATGCTAATTCTATCGCTGTACCAAGTGGATTAAGTACTAAAACATTAGCCTACACAGGTAGTGTAGGTACTAGCCCATACCTAGCCTACGGATTTGTTGATAATACCGGTAGTACAACACTAACAGTAGGTACATCAGTTAACCGTGCTACAAACGTCCAAACCACAATTAATACAGTAGGAACAGCGACTACCAGTTATGCTTACACGGCTAATACAGGTATACTAAGTGCTATTGTCAATGGGGTTGAACGAGGTAATGTTAATCTTGCTAGCCAGACAACGCCAACTATCTCAGGCAATCTTGGATTGATATCAATTAGTGACTATAACTTATTGACTTCAGCAGGAGCTGCAACAACATTTGCAGCCAGCACATACTATCCAGGACTATACTATGGATTTGAAGCCAATATAATTTCAGCGGGGACTAAATTACCTGTAGGAGTAAACAGAGTTGGGTTAAATCATTCAACTACTGGTGTAACTAATAACGTAGACTTCGTAGTAGATAATGTTACTTCTACACCAACATTCACAGTTGGTAATCTAGCAGTCCAAACAGCAGGAACTTATAGATACATTTCAGGGATACCATATTTTAATTCAGGTAGCCCAACACTATGGGTACAAAACGTAACCATTGGTCCTAATTGGATTGGCCAAACATACAGCAGTATATCAAATCCAGTACAAGCATTGACAGGTCAATATCAAGAAGGTACTTCAAGTGCGGTAGTTAACAGCACTAGTTATTCATATACTCAGATCAGTAATTCAAGTGCTAGTATGTTAAATGGTAGCACACCGATCGCTGGCACCGGTAATACTAGTCCTTACGCTATCGCTAATTTGACTCTAGCTATTACATCTAGTTCAATCAGAAGTATCGCTAACATTGGTATATATGTAACTAATGTAAACGGAACAGCAGCAACACAATACGGCACAACCAACGTAGCAGTACACACAGCAAGCCAAAGTGGTATTAGTGAAATCTCTATTAGCTGTAATACTGCCATCGGTGATGGAACATACACTAACAATGGTGTTCGTAGTTTTTGGTTTAAAGCTAACACGACTAATACTCCAACGTATGTCAACAGTACAAATTTCTATACAACATCAGTTTATACAGAAGCCAGTGATCCAGGTGTAGCAGGTACCAAAGAAGCAACTATTCGTCTAGGTGTACTAGGGTATAATGTAAACAATTACAGCACAGGATATCTACCAGTAGGACCTAATCGCAGCGGTGATACCGGTATGCAATATCTGACATTTGCCTTCCAACGTAAAGCATTAGCTAGTTTTAAAATAAACATAGTAGCACCTAGCGGAGTAGCCAATGTATTCATAGCAGCTCCGGGTACTACCTTAGACAGTACCAGTGGATTAAGTGGTTGGCTACGCTGTGATACTCAATATGCTGGTAGCGGTAAACCAGGAGCTAATACAGGAGCTGGTGGTAATGGATCAGATGGCGTAGCATTCACAGGTGCAGATAAAATCTCAGCTAACACAGCATTAAATGGTAATTACCAAATGACATTAGGTACAGAAAACTTAACTAACGCAACTAACAATGTCTGCCTAGTTCGTATAGCTTTAGCATCAGGCCAAACAGTAACTACTTTGGGGATAGTGTAATATGACAATTTCCGCCAGCCAACAGATAGATTACTTATGGAAGAAGATAGGCTATGGTGCAGCTAAAACTGACATACCTTCTGTACTTGATGCGACTAACGAACCGTTTCCAAGCCCGTTACAGATCCGTGCTGACAAGATCCTACAACAATCAAGTTTAATTCCTAACGTTATTCCTAATAGCAGCACAGGTGTTGTTACAGTTTATCCAACGACAGCACCAATACAGTGTTTTGCAGATACTGGTGCAAGCACAAATAGATCTTGGGAAACAGGACAGACATTTTGGATCTCGCCTGAATTTGGATCAACGTATCAGATCAAAGCATGGATAGCACCTACTGGTAATGTGGCTAATGCAGCCACCAAAGGTGTACAGGTATTTGCCACAGGTAGCGGTAACAACGACGAGTGGTTCTTTGACTACCAAGCAGGTATATTAAACTTCATTGGTACTAATTTACCTAGCACTAGTTTTACAGGCAATAGTGTTTATATCAGCGGTGCTGTGTATTCAGGCACATTTGGTTTACCTAATGTACCAAGTCTTGGTAACATCACATTCAATGGTGATACTATTTCAACCAGTGATCCAGCCGGTAATATTTTTATCACGGCATCAGGTACAGGTATAGTACAGGTCACAGGTAACACAGCTTTTGGGATTCCATTTGGTACGACAGGTACTCGACCAGGTAATCCATTAATTGGTTTTACTAGATTTAATACAGACAGTGGCGAAATTGAATTTTGGAATGGTAATGCTTGGGTATCACCTAACCAAGCAACAGTAACATCAGATATTATCGCTCCTGATGGAGTCAGCAATGTCTTTACATTAAGTTCAAGTTCAACAACCACTGGTGTTATGGTCAGTATCAACGGTACATTACAACAACCATATAGTGCTTACAATGTATCAAATAATTCAATAACATTTACAGAAATTCCGTTAACCACAGACAGCATCGAAGTTCGACATATTGCTGTAGGTGCATTAACAGTCACCCAAGTTAAAAATGGTACGACACAGATATATCTAGACACTGCTAACGTTAACATCACTGGTAATGTTTTACCGAGTTCTAATGTTGCTTATGATTTAGGTAGTCCATCATTGCGTTGGCGCACAGGATATTTTAGTGCTAGCACCATTGATCTAGGAGGCAGTACCATTGGTGTAAGTTCCGGTGGATTTACATTTACAGTTGCAGGATCATCAACACCAACAGTTATATCTGCTAATGGTAGCAGTACGTCAAACACATTTACAGCACCAACGGTAACCATGTTAGGCAACTTACAATTGAATTCAGGACTGTATGTAAATGGCAGTTTAGGTAATAATAGTCAGTTTTTACAAGCAACAGGTACAGGACTGACATGGACGACTTTAAGTGCTAGTCAGATTAGCAGTAGTGCTAGTAACGTAACAGTCACAGCAAATTATGTTAATGTAGCTATCAGTGGAACGAATGTTGCAGTATTTAATTCAACAGGGCTATCACTAACAGGTAATTTATCTGCTACTAACATCGTAGGCAGTTTAACAGGAAACGTCACTGGTAGTTTAACAGGAACTGTCCTTACAACAAATCAACCTAACATAATTTCAGTAGGTAACCTAACATCATTAAGTGCTAGCGGTACTATACAGACTACCGGAGTCATCTATGGTAACAGCGGGTTAAGCGGTACACTGCTAACTAATGCCCAACCATATATTACATCAGTTGGTAATTTAACTGTAACAGGAAACCTAACAGTACAAGGTACTACGACCACGATTTACACATCAGAGTTTGTGTATGGTAATTTAATCGCTAACAGTAATGCGGCATCTACATCAACCACTACTGGAGCAATGGTAGTATTTGGTGGGCATGGAGTTACTGGTAATATCAATGCAGGTAATGTTAATGCTACTTATCTCGGCGGTACGATAATCACTTCAGCACAACCACTTATAACGTCAGTGGGTAACTTGACCAGTTTAAGCACCAATGGTAATATTTCAACTACTGGTTACTTCTTAGGTAATGCGGCATTATTAAGTGGATTACCAGCTGGATATAGTAATGCACAAGCCGCGAGTTATCTAACAGTAAGCAACATACAGATCAGCTCTTTAGGCGTAGGTACAGGTACATTTGGTAATGTAGGTGAAATACGTGCTACTAATGCTATCACAAGTTACTACTCAGATGAGCGATTAAAAACCAGACTGGGTGTAATCGAAAACGCCCTAGATAAAGTAGATCAATTGACTGGTTTCTACTATGAAGCCAATGATGTGGCACAAGTACTAGGGTATACTCGTCAACGTGAAGTTGGCGTGAGTGCGCAGGCCACACAGGCAGTACTGCCAGAAATTGTACGGGCAGCACCAATCAGTGACGAGTATCTAACCGTACAATACGAACGTTTTGCTCCACTGTTAATCGAAGCAATTAAAGAATTACGTCAGGAAGTAAATGCTCTTAAACGTCAACTAGGAAATTAAAATGAGTGCAACATTAGGAAACGGAACAGTAACATTTGGTGATGGTACCGTACAAACTACAAAAACACCAGCTAATGTCAGTGCTTTTACCAATGATGCTACATACGTTCCGGCAGCCACTGCTGCAAACGTTTATGCAACTAAAGTAGATAGTGTAGGATCAATCTATGGTTATGTTGAGAGCTCAGATGGTATATTGGATCTATATTGGTATGACGTAAATCAGAAGTTGATAGGGCAATCACACGCAAACTGTAATTGTAATTGTTAATTTAAAGGTATAAAATGTCAGCGATAATAGGAAACGGAACAGTAACATTTGGTGATGGTACCGTACAAACTACAAAAACACCAGCTAATGTCAGTGCTTTTACCAATGATGCTTCATATGTTACAGATGCTGTTATGTTACCAATATATGCACAAAGGACTGGTACTGTCCCGCCATATATAATGGGAAACATGGTATCAGGAGCAACAGGTATAGCTGCTGTTTCATCAGTAGGTATAACTTGGGAATCCAGTCACGGTGTAGCGTATTTGCAATTTTATAATATATATGGAAATCAAACTGGTACTTCATCTACTAATTGTAATTGTAATTGTTAATTTAAAGGTATAAAATGTCAGCGATAATAGGAAACGGAACAGTAACATTTGGTGATGGTACCGTACAAACTACAAAAACACCAGCTAATGTCAGTGCTTTTACCAATGATGCTGCATATTCTATAAGTAGTAATCTTCATCTTAAATATGCCGAAAGAGCTTACGCTATACACACATTTGGTATTGCTGGCACTGGTGGTAGTGGTACCTTTCACTTCTCTTGGTACAATCTAAATGGTACACAACTAGGATCCGCAACTGCTAACTGTAACTGTAACTGTTAATTTAAAGGAATAATTATGACATATTATATCAGACAATTTAAGGACGATTTTGTTAGTTGTAATATTACAATCACAACGAATCTTGACGGTTCTTTTCAATTATCTTGGTTTAAAGGTAATCCTACGTTTGATGCGCAATCAAACTCACAAGTGATAAATTACCCAGATATTCCTACTATCACTGATACTCTTATCGCTAGTAAGGTATTAACTGAAAAGAAAACAGGTTTTCCTTTGAACAACCCACATCAGATCATAGCATGTGGTGCTTCAGAAAAGAATGGAAATTTTGTTTTTGTTGATGTACTGAAATACACATATCAAATTAAGGGATCAACAGGATTTTTTAACAACGCTACACAGATACGTCCTATTATGTATATTCTGGTGCCATTTGCTGATAGTCCGATCGATGACTGGACCTTTGTGGCTGTGGCTAATAATTTAACTGTTGATGGAATTGCTGTTACTACAACATTTGATATTGACATCAATAAAACAATAGCAGATGTTTGTAATGAAATCCTGCCAGGGATTGCCCTAACCAAAACTGATACTACAGTATCGGCACAACTTGTAGACGCTTTTGGAAATCCTATAGCAAAAGCTGGCATTGACATTTACTTTGAAACAACTGCTGGTTATTTAACCAAAGCTAGAGGCACAACAGACAGCACAGGTCTTGCTACTACACAGGTTATTGGCGCAGAAGAAGGTAAAGTCAAAGCCGGATTTAAATATTTCAGTGGGAAAACTCAGATAACTATATAATATTACATTGGATAATATTATGATAGGATTCAAAAAATGCCCGCATGTAGGGCAAGATCAAAGCCCTAACACGCTGATTATAGAACACAGTCCGGACGGAATTAAATACGATCTGACCTTAATAGGCAGTAAAGATTGTGTTGTTTCACATCGCCGTGAAATGAATATGAATCAACTAGATCACTATAGCGGATTCTTATCCTTGGCTGATCTTAACAGAGATACCAGCTCAAACGAACAGATCAATCAACCACATGCTATTATTGGTGTGGGATTTAGACTACATGAAAAGGTTCGTGTATATGATTTCTTTAGACATACTGTAGATTCTAAATCAACAACTGGACACGTAGTAGCATCTATGCTGGGCATACAACAGGGATTCTGCTTTGCTCGCCCTTGGCCAGATAGTCCTTTTGAAGATTGGATAGTATTCCTACCAGCAAAAACTATAGTAATTAATGGTGTTGAACAAGGCAATAATTTTATCGAAACTATCAATGGCAATGGATTAGATGACATTATTCCAATGTTGCCCAGCATTGCGCTTGACTTTAAGGATGATATAGTATATACTCAATTGGTAAATGCTGACGGCACGCCTGCTCATAAGCCCGGCATCGAAATATATCTAGAAACCACAACAGGTTTATTGCAAGAAACAAGATTATTAACTGATGAACTAGGACAAGCACAGACTAGTCTCATGTTCAAAGGACAAGGCAAAGTTAAAGCAGGCTTTAAGTTTTACACAGGCAAAGCGGAGATAAAAGTATGAACATAAACAACCAACAAATAACAATTCAAAGACATTGGCCAGTAAATATCCTAATGGAAAAGGTCGATATCAGCGATGAAGAAAACCAAGAACTAATTAGAATTGGTGAAGAACATTCTAAAGAGTTTAAACATGTGCCCGATATCATGGACCCAAATCGCAAAGGATATAACCTATTAGATGTTGACCATCCGGTTATTGACAAGATGAAAGCATTCATTAAATCACGTACCTTAATGATGATGGAAGCAGAAGGCTTTATTAATCCAGAAAAGTACGACATTGAAGCGGTAAGTGCAGCACGTAGCCATCAACATGGTGAACGTTCTAAAACACATAACCATCGTGGCTGTGATTATGTAGCAGTCTACTATGCTGATTTAGATGTGGTAAATGATGGCACCGATAACTTTAAAACCCCCAAAGGTCGCTTATTGCTAACGGACCCTATTTCACAGCGTTCACGAGCATTAAATCATACACAGAACATAGATGTTGTACCCTATCCTAAGTTCTTTATCATGCATCCAGCATACTTGTATCATCAAAGTGAACCTTATCTGGGCGAAAGAACTCGTTACTTCTTTACTTTTGTTATTAGAATCGCTGAGCCTATACAGCACCCATTCTATAAAAAGATCTAACATGTTACATCAATTATGGCCAACTAATATTTGGGCAGAACATAATTTCTTAACTGATGACGTACTTAAGCAGTTTCATCAGGCCATACTACCGCATATCGACCGCTATAATGGTGTGCCAGAAATATTTAATCAAGACTTAATCATTCCTAATCTATTTTTAGAGCCAGACGACAGTATACAATATTTTAGACAACTTGTTAAAAGTAGACTGTACAGTTTTCTAGAAGTTGAAGGCTTTATTAATCCCCAAGAACTTGAAATAGAAATCAATGTATTCCCTAGACGTTTTGTCTACGGAGATAGAGCTCGCCCACATACACATCGTGGCATAGACTATGTAGGTGTATTCTACGTAGACCTAGATGTAGTTGACAGCAACGAAGATACCTGCGACCGTGATGATGGTAGACTGCTATTGATTGATCCTATAGCACAGCGGTCGCGTGGACTCAATCACAATATGTTATTTCAATTAAAACCAGTGCCTAATCTGTTTATCATTCATCCTGCTTATATGTTCCACGAGTCTGAAATGTACAAAGGTACCAAGGATCGTATTCTGGTAGTAATGAATGCTAGAATTAAAGACCGTCAACAGGCCAACAGCTTTATTCTGCTATGATCTTAGACAACTTCTTAAGCGACAGCGATTGGAATCGGTGCCTTGAGTACTTTAAGGGTAGTCACTGGACGTTTCCGCCTTTAAGCGGACAGACAAATAAAACCTGTGTATGGCGTATATTTGATTCAACCGTAGAATCTGCTGTAGGCGAAATCTTATACCGTCAACTGGCTAAACTAGACGTAGGCCCATTTGCTGTACAACGAGTCGGTATCAATGGTGCTACTACATTTAATGAATCACACTGTCACATTGATGGTCCGCTAGGTAACTATTCACTTATATGGTTTGCTTCGGAGTCTTGGGATACGTCCTGGGCAGGACAACTACAAATATACAATGATGAAACGTGCTGGCAAAACACAGATTTAACTAAAACACCAGATCCTGCCTTGGGACTGACTGAAATAGAATATATACCTAATAGAGCAGTATTATTTCCAAGTCACTTGGCACACATACCAGTAACAC
>Ga0316220_1003773_pt1 | contig 12300 bp, 8 predicted proteins | sample TBH18005metaG_FD_203632 | JGI IMG/M metagenome (GOLD analysis project Ga0316220, IMG submission 203632) | Freshwater microbial communities from Trout Bog Lake, Wisconsin, USA - TBH18005 | ecosystem: Environmental > Aquatic > Freshwater > Lake > Hypolimnion/Profundal zone | place: USA: Wisconsin...
ATCATTCATCTCCGTTGCACCTCCGAAGCATAAAAAAGTCCGCTGGTAAGTAAATCAAATTCAGAAACCAGCTGATTTTATTGATGAATGGTTCGTGGAGGGAGGGCCAAGGCCAAACACCCACTGCCGATAGCTTGGCTGAACCGCAAGGGAGGGCTATTTTATGCCGATTTAATGCGCTAGAGCCCGGTTTTGATTAGTTCCGGGGCCAATGGTGGGCCATAGTGACCATGTTTTTATGACCGACTTGATTTACATCGGAATCGTCGTGGCCTTCTTTGCGGCCAGCGGATTTTACGCCCGCTTCTGCGGGAAACTTTAATTATGGAAAACTACCTTGTGGGCGGCATTTCGGTGCTGCTGTTCATCTACCTCGTCGTGGCGATGCTTCGCCCGGAAAAATTTTAAGGAATCATCATGCGCTCGATTGACTGGTTGCAACTCGGCCTGTTCGTGGCAGCCCTCGCCCTCATCACGAAACCGATGGGCCTGTATCTCGTCCAAGTTTTGGATGCGAAAGGCCGGACGTGGTTTGATCCGATCCTCAAGCCGCTCGAAAAAATCACTTACCGACTCATGGGCGTGAACGCAGAACGCGAGCAGGATTGGAAACAATACACCGTCGCCATGCTGCTGTTCAGCGCGGTGGGCTGCCTGTTCACCTACGCCATTCTGCGGCTGCAAAATCATCTGCCGCTGAATCCGCAGGGTTTTGGCGCGCTGTCGCCAGACCTCGCGTTCAACACCGCCGTCAGCTTCACCACCAACACCAATTGGCAGAGCTACACCGGCGAGGCCACGATGTCGTATCTGTCGCAGATGGTGGCGCTGGTCATCCACAACTTTGGCTCGGCGGCCACCGGCATCGCGCTGGCGGCGGCGCTCGTGCGCGGCATCGCGCGGCATTCGGTCACGACGCTCGGTAATTTTTGGGTGGACCTCATCCGCACAACATATTATTTGCTGCTGCCGATTTGCGTCGTGTTTGCCGTGTTTCTCGTGTCGCAAGGCATTATCCAAAATTTCAATCCTTACACGAAAGCAAAGCTCCTCGAAACTTACACCATTCAGGTTCAGAAAACCGACGACAAAGGCCAGCCCGTCACCACAAACATGGTGGTCATGGTGCAAGCGCCAAAGCTGGATGAAAAAGGTCAGCCGCTGCTGACTAACGGCGTGGCGGTGATGGTGGATGTTCCGCAGCTCGATGCGAAAGGCCAGCCGGTCATGACCAATGTGGCCGTCATGGTGGATCAAAAAGTGGACGAGCAAGTCATCGTGCAAGGCCCGGTCGCCTCGCAAATCGCGATCAAAATGCTTGGCACGAACGGCGGCGGCTACGTCAACGCCAACGCCGCGCATCCGTTTGAAAATCCCACGCCGCTTTCCAACTTCCTGCAAATGCTGTCCATTTTCGCCATCGGCAGCGGCCTGACGTATTACCTCGGCCGCATGACGAAAAATCAGGCGCACGGCTGGTCCATCTGGACGGCGATGATGATTCTGTTTCTCGGCGGCGCGCTGTTGTGCTGGTGGGCGGAGGCGCATGGCAATCCCATTCATCAGCAGCTCGGCATCACCGTCGCCGATGGCAACATGGAAGGCAAGGAAGTCCGTTTTGGCATTTTCAACTCCGCCTTGTTCGCCACCGTGACGACGGACGCCTCCTGCGGCGCGGTGAACTCGATGCACGATTCCTTCACGCCGCTCGGCGGGTTTGTGCCGCTGTTCAACATCCAGCTCGGCGAAATCATCATCGGCGGCGTCGGCGCGGGACTCTACGGCATGTTGGTGTTCGTCGTGCTGGCCGTGTTCATCGCCGGGCTGATGGTCGGGCGCACGCCGGAATATCTCGGCAAAAAAATCCAGTCCTTCGAGGTGAAGATGGCGATGCTCTCGCTGCTCATTCTTTGCCTGACGATTCTCGGCTTCGCGGCGTGGGCGGCGGTGAGCCAGTGGGGCCTGGCGGGCTTGAACAACAACGGCCCGCACGGCTTGAGTGAAATTCTATATGCCTATTCGTCGTGCGTCGGCAACAACGGCAGCGCGTTCGCCGGTTTGAGCGCCAACACGCCGTGGTATAACACGACACTGGGAATCGCCATGCTGTTCGGGCGTTTCCTGATGATCGTGCCGATCATGGCGCTGGCCGGCGCGCTCGCGGCCAAGAAAATTTCCCCGGCCAACGCCGGCACGTTTCCGGTCTCCGGCGGCACATTTGTCATCCTGCTGCTCGGCACGGTGCTGCTCGTCGGCGCGCTGAATTTTCTGCCGTGCCTCGCGCTCGGCCCGATCGTCGAGCATTTCCTGATGCTCCAGGGAAAATTGTTTTAACCGAATGCCAATCGCAAATCGTCATTCGTAAATCGTAAATTCTATGACTCACAAAGCTCCTTCGCTTTTCGACTGGAACATCGCCGGGCCGGCGATCGCGGATTCGTTCAAGAAACTCGACCCGCGCCTGATGATCAAAAATCCGGTCATGTTCGTCACGATGGCCGGCGCGGCGGTGACGACGGTGGACATTTTCACCGCCACGGCGGATCGCGGCTTCATCGCGCAGATCGCGCTGTGGCTGTGGTTCACCGTGCTATTCGCCAATTTCGCGGAAGCGATGGCCGAAGGCCGTGGCAAGGCGCAGGCGCAGGCATTGCGCAAAACGCGTGTGCTGACCAAAACGCGGCGGCTCGGCAAAAATGGCATCGAGGAAATCAGCGCCACCGAATTGCGCAAAGACGACATCGTGGTCGTGCGCGCCGGCGAGGTGATTCCCGCCGACGGCGATGTGGTCGAAGGCGCAGCCAGCGTGGATGAATCCGCCATCACTGGCGAATCCGCACCGGTCATCCGCGAAAGCGGCGGCGACCGCAGCGCCGTCACCGGCGGCACGCGCGTGCTGTCCGACGAAATCAAAATCCGCATTTCCGTCAATCCCGGCGAGGGTTTTCTGGATCGCATGATTTCGCTCGTCGAAGGCGCGCAACGCCAGAAGACGCCCAACGAAATCGCGCTAACCATTTTGCTCGCGGCGCTCACGGTGATTTTTTTGCTCGTATGCGTGACGCTGAAACCCTTTGGCATTTATTCCGCCGCGAATTTTTCCGTGCCCGTTCTCGTCGCGCTGTTGGTCTGTTTGATTCCGACGACCATCGGCGGTTTGTTGAGCGCCATTGGCATCGCTGGCATGGACCGGCTGCTCCAGCGCAATGTTCTCGCGATGAGCGGCCGCGCCGTCGAGGCGTCCGGCGATGTGGACGTTTTGCTCTTGGACAAAACCGGAACCATCACGCTCGGCAACCGGCAGGCGACGGAATTTATTCCCGCGCCCGGCGTGACGGAACAGGAAATCGCCGACGCCGCGCAACTGTCTTCGCTGGCCGATGAAACGCCCGAAGGCCGCAGCGTCGTGGTGCTGGCGAAAAAGTTCGGCATCCGCGAACGGCAGATTCACGAAATGTCCGGCGCAAGTTTCATCAAGTTCACCGCGCAAACGCGGATGAGCGGCGTGGATCTAGACGGCATGCAGTATCGCAAGGGCGCGACTGACGCCATCCGCAGTTTCGTTTCGACGCCGATGCCCGCGCCGATTGAACGCGCGGTGGAAAATATTTCCCGCTCCGGCGGCACGCCGCTCGTCGTAGCCACGCGCGAAAAAGTGCTTGGCGTCATTCACCTCAAGGATGTCGTCAAGGGCGGCATCAAGGAACGTTTCGCGCAGCTTCGCAAAATGGGCATCAAGACGATCATGATCACCGGCGACAACCAGCTCACCGCCGCCGCCATCGCCGCCGAGGCGGGCGTGGATGATTTTCTGGCAGAGGCAAAACCGGAGGACAAGCTGGCGCTCATCCGCCGGGAGCAGACCGGCGGTCGCATGGTGGCGATGATCGGCGACGGCACGAACGACGCGCCCGCGCTGGCCCAGGCCGATGTCGGCGTGGCGATGAACACCGGCACGCAGGCCGCCAAGGAGGCCGGCAACATGATTGACCTCGACTCGAACCCGACAAAGCTTCTCGAAGTCATCGAAATCGGAAAGCAGCTACTCATCACGCGCGGTTCCCTGACGACTTTCAGCATCGCCAATGACGTGGCCAAATACTTCGCCATCATCCCGGCGATGCTGATGGTCACGTTCCCAGCCATCGTGCCGCTGAACATCATGCACCTGCACAACCCCAACAGCGCCATTTTGAGCGCCGTGATTTTCAATGCGCTCATCATCATCGCGCTGATTCCGCTCGCGCTGCGCGGCGTGGCGTTCAAGCCCATCGGCGCGCTCGCCATTTTGCAGCGCAACCTGCTCATCTACGGCGGCGGCGGCGTGCTCCTGCCGTTTATCGGCATCAAGGCGATTGACGTCGTCATCACCGGTTTGAAACTCATTTGATTTATGAAAGAATTCATCTCTGAAATACGCAGTGCCATCATGGCGACCGTCATGCTGGCCGTTGTCTGTTGTGGCATTTATCCGCTCGTCGTTTTCGGCATCGGACAATCCTTTTTCCACGACCAAGCGAATGGCATTTTGCTCGTGGACAAAGATGGCACGATTCGCGGCTCGCGGCTGCTCGGCCAGCAATTTACATCTGACAAATATTTCCAGTCCCGTCCCTCGGCGGCGGGCAATGGCTATGACGCCACGAGTTCCGGCGGCAGCAACCTCGGCCCGACCTCGTCAAACTTGGTTGGCACCATCACCCGGCGCATCGCCAATTATCGCACGCAAAACCAGCTGGCCCCCAACGCGCCGGTGCCCGCCGACGCCGTCACCGCCTCCGGCAGCGGGCTGGACCCGCACATCAGCATCCGCAACGCGGAACTGCAGGCGCCGCGCGTCGCGACGGCCAGAAATCTGCCGCTGGAAAAAGTCCGGACGCTTGTCCGCGCGAACACGGATCCCGCCGGTTTCGGAATCTTGGGCGAACCCGGCGTGAATGTTTTGGCTCTGAATCTGGCGCTCGACCAATTAAAGTAATGTCGTGACCGAGCGCGACCGTCCCAATCCTGATGCGCTGCTCGCCGCGCTGCAACGCGACGAGGTCCGCCAGCGTCGCGGCAAGCTCAAGGTTTTTCTCGGCATGTGCGCCGGCGTGGGCAAGACCTACGCGATGCTCGAAGCCGCGCGGCGCGAATCCGCCGCCGGCCGTGATGTCGTCATCGGCTATCTCGAAACGCACGGACGCAAGGAAACCGACGCGCTCGCCGAAGGTCTGCCGGCCATTCCCCGCCGGCAAATTGGATATCGCGGAATCCCGTTAAGCGAATTTGATCTGGATGCCGCGCTCGCCCGCCAGCCCAAGCTGGTTCTCGTGGACGAGTTCGCGCATTCCAACGCGCCGGAATCGCGCCACCCCAAGCGCTACCAGGACGTGCTGGAACTGCTCAATGCGGGCATTGACGTTTTCACGACGCTCAACATCCAGCACCTCGAAAGCCGCGCCGAGGCCGTCGCCCAGATCACCGGCGTGACGATCCACGAAACCGTGCCGGACACGGCGCTGACGCCGGCGGAATTTGAGCTGGTGGATTTGCCGCCGGATGAATTGCGCGCACGACTTGCCGCCGGCAAAGTTTATCTGCCCGAACGCGCCGCCACCGCGCAGGACCGTTTTTTTCGCGTAGGAAACCTGTCCGCGCTGCGCGAACTGGCGCTGCGTTTCACGGCGGAGCACGTCGGCCAGGATGTGCTCGCGGAACGTCAGGCGCACGGGGTCGGCGCGCCGTGGAAATCCGGCCCGCGCCTGCTCGTCGCCGTCAGCGCCAGCCCGACTTCCGCGTCGCTCGTGCGCTGGACGCGCCGGCTGGCGGGCGAACTCCACGCTGCGTGGCTCGCGGTCTATGTCGAGCCCACGCGCTCATTGACGGACGAAGACCAGGCGCGGCTGGCAAAAAACCTGGCGCTGGCGCGCGAACTCGGCGCGGAAATCATCACCACGACCGACGACGACGTGGTGCGCGGCATTCTGCGCACCGCGCGGGAACAGAACGCCACGCAGATTGTCGCCGGCAAACCGGCCGGCGGGCGCGGGTTCGAAGTCTTTCGCGGCGGCTCGGTGCTGAGCCGCCTGATCCACGAGAGCGGGCAGATTGACGTGCTTGTTGTCCGCGCCGAAAGCGAAAAGGTTTCCCGCCGTCCGCTGCGGCCGGAGAATTTTCTAAAAATGGATTTCCGCGTTTACGCGTGGGTGGCGGGCATCGTGGCGGGCGTCACCGGCTTGAACGCGGGGCTGGACCAGTTCGTCGGGTTTTACGCGCTGGCGCTGACGTATCTGCTGGCGGTGGTGCTGCTCGCGCTGTTCGTCGGCCGCGGGCCGGTTTTTTTCGCGGCGACGCTGAGCGCGCTGCTGTGGAATTTTTTCTTCCTGCCGCCGCGCTTCACGCTCTTCATCACCAATTTTCAGGACGGCATGATGTTCACGATGTATTTCGTCGTGGCGCTGGTGCTGGGGCAATTAACGGCGCGCATCCGCAAACAGCAGGCCGCCGAGCGGCGGCGCGAGGAGCGCGCGACGGCGCTGTATCTGCTCACGCGGGAGCTTGCGGAGTCGCCCGACCTCGCGCAACTGCTGGCGGTGGTCATCCAGCAGGTCGGCAAAACATTTCGCGCGGACGTGGCGCTGTCGCTGCCGGACGAATCGGAAGCGAATCCGGTGACGGCATATTTTGCCAGCTCGTGGTCGCTTTCCGACAAGGAACAAACCGTCGCGGCGTGGGCGTTTCAACATCGCCAGGCGGCGGGGCGCGGCACGGACAATCTGCCGGCGAGCGAAGGCCTGCATCTGCCGCTGGTCGCGGGCACGCGCGCGACCGGCGTGTTGAGTTTGCGATTTCACGACGCGATGCCGCTGGCGCCGGCGCAGCGTGATTTGCTCGACGCGTTCATCCGGCAGATCGCGCTGGTGTTCGACCGGGAGCGGTTGCGCGACGCGGAGACGCAGGCCAAATTGCTCGCCGAATCCGAGCGCATGGGCACGATGCTGCTGAATTCCGTCTCGCACGAACTGCGCACGCCGCTGGCGGCCATCGTCAGCGTGGCCGGCGGCTTGCGGGCAGCCGGCGGACTCAATGCCGCGCAGGAATCGTTGACGGTCGAGCTGGACGAGGCCACACGGCGGCTGAACCGGCTGGTGCGAAATCTGCTCGACCTGTCGCGGCTCGAAGCCGGCCACCTGCGGACGAATGTCGACTGGCACGACCTCCGCGATTTGCTGCGCGTGGCGCGGCAAAATCTCGGACGGGCGCTGGACCGGCATGAACTTAAAACGGAAATTCCAAACGATTTGCCGCCGGTGAAACTGGATGCCGTGTTGACGGAGCAGATTTTGGCGAACCTGCTCGGCAACGCCGCCGTTCACACGCCCGCCGGAACGCGCGTTGAATTTTCGGCCCGCGCGGAAGCGGATCAACTGGTGTTGCGCGTGGCCGACAACGGCCCCGGCCTGCCGCCCGGCGATCCGGCGCGGTTGTTCGACCGGTTTCAGCGCGGCCCCGATGCGACGGCGGGCGGAACGGGAATTGGCCTGTCGCTCGTAAAAGGTTTTGCCGAAGTGCAGGGCGGCAAGGTCGGCGCGGAAAACCGCCCGGGTGGCGGGGCCGTGTTCACAGTGAAATTGCCGCTGACCAAGCTGCCGCCGGTGCCGGAGGAAAAAGAATGAATTCCGAAAAACCACTCGTGTTGATCGTGGATGACGAACCGCAGATTCGCCGGCTGTTGACGGTGACGCTGGAAGCCGGTTCGTATCGCGTCTTGTTGGCCGCGTGCGGGCAGGAAGGTCTGGTGCTGGCGGCACAGCACCGGCCGGCGCTGGTGGTTCTGGACATCGGGCTGCCGGATTTGTCCGGCCACGAAGTGCTGCGGCGGCTGCGTGAATGGAGCAATGTGCCGGTGATCGTGTTGTCGGTGCAGGACGACGAGAAAGGCAAGGTCGCCGCGCTGGATGCCGGCGCGGATGATTACGTGACCAAACCGTTCAACACCGACGAGCTGCTGGCCCGGCTGCGCGTGGCTTTGCGCCGATCCACGAAGCCGGCGGAAGCCGCCGTGGTGCAGGCCAAAAACCTGGTGGTGGATCTGGCGGCGCGACGCGTCACCGTCAGCGGCCGGGAGGCAAAGCTTTCCAAGATTGAATACGATTTGCTCCGGCTGCTGGCGCGTCACGCCGGGAAAGTCCTGACGCACCGGCAGATTCTCCGCGAAGTCTGGGGGCCGGGCCATGAGAACGACACGCACTATCTGCGGGTTTACATCGCCCACTTGCGCGAGAAACTTGAAACCAATCCCGAGTCGCCGGATTTGATCCTCACCGAATTGGGCGTGGGCTACCGTTTTGCTGTCAACGACTGAATGAACCTGCCGGGGCCGAGCGGAAAATTATTCAAGCGATTCCGTGCCCGCCGCGCACGGTTTTTTTACCGGCTTGGCTCCAACAAGCTTACCGCCGTTTCGGCGCGCAGGTTCGGACGGAAATGAACCGCGCCACGGCGGTTGAAAAAGGCGCGCCGGGTTTCGCGGATGCCGGTGTCGCGGCAAAAACTTTGGAAGTCCGCCACCGAAAGAAAATGCAGGTTTTGCGTGCGATACCACGGCGTTGGCAGCGCCGGCGTGATGGGCGTGCGGCCCTGAAACAAAATCTGCAACCGCACATGGTAATGGGCGAAATTATCGTATGAGATGACGACCTGGCGGCCGACCCGGAAGGCTTCGCGGATGATTTCCGCCGGCTGGACCAGTTCCTGAAAGGTGCCGAGCAGCAGCACAAAATCAAAGGTGCCGTCGGCATGCTGGTCGAGGCCTTCGGCGATGTCGCCTTGGTGCACGACCAGCCCGCGTTGCACGCAGCGGGCGACCAGTTCGGGATCTTTTTCCACGCCTTCGCCGGAGATGTGCCGGGTCTGAACCAGTCGTTCCAGAAACGTGCCGTCGCCCGTGCCAAGGTCCAGCACGCGGGATTTTTCAGGAATCCACTGCGTGACGGTTTCGTAAATGCCGGGATTCATGGTTCGGGTTTAGGCGGGCGTGAGGTGGGCGAATCTTCGTTCCGGGCCGGGCGCGTATTCGCCATGAAGAAAATTTCGGAGGACGCCGGCGAACGGCAGGTTTTCGATCAGGAACGAGTCGTGCCCGTATTCGGCCTCCAGATTGAGGTAGGTCGCGGCCAGGCCGGCGCGTTTGAGCAGGCGGACGAGTTCGCGCGACTGCACCGGCGGATAAAGCCAGTCCGAGGAAAAGGAAACCACCAGAAACCGCGAACGGATCCGTCGCAAAACCTCCTCGGCGGATGCGTTTTCAAACAGGTTAAACTCGTCAATGGCCCGCGTGAGATAAAGGTAGGAATTGGGATCGAACCGTTTGACAAAGGTTTCGCCCTGGTGGTGCAAATAGCTTTCGACGGAGAACTGGTCGGCGTGGCCGGTTTCCGGCTGCCGCCGCCGGCCGAATTTCCGCGCCATGGCCAGTTCGCTCAAATAGGTGACATGGCCGACCATGCGCGCGACGGCCAGCCCGTGGGCCGGCCGGCAGGTTTCCGAATAATTGCCCTGGTTCCAGTTCGGATCGGTGATGATGGCGCGGCGGCCGATTTCATTGAACGCAATTTGCATCGCGTTATGCGCCGTGCAGGTGGCGATGGGAATGCAGATCCGCACCCGCTCCGGAAAATCCACCGCCCACGCCAGCGCCTGCATTCCCCCCATGGAGGCGCCCACCACGGCGAACAATTTTTTGATGCCGAGGCTGTCGAGCAGTTTTGCCTGCACGGCCACCATGTCGTGGATGGTGACCGGCGGAAAATCCATGGCGTAAGGCCGGCCGGTCCGCGGATTGGTCGAGCTCGGTCCCGTCGTGCCGTTGCAGCCGCCGAGCGCGTTGGTGCCGATGATGAAAAATTTGTCGGTGTCAATCGCCTTGCCCGGTCCGACGTGATAATCCCACCAGCCCGGCCGGCCGGTTTGCGCATCGGTGCCGGCGACGTGCGCGGTGCCGGAAAGCCCGTGGCAGACAAGAATGGCATTGTCGCGCGCCGGGGTAAGTTTTCCCAGCGTCTGGTAGCTCACGTCAACTTTTTCAAATTCAAAACCGGATTGCGTGCGGATGCCTGGAAGGGTGGCGATTTGCAACTGCGTGACGCCCAACGGCGATTGGTAACCAGCGACTTTCTGGTCCTGCAAATCGCCCTGGGCGGAACTGTTTTGCGCCGCAGTCATCTTCTAGGTGGTGGCTGCGCGCAAGGCCTGGTCAATGTCGGCTTTGATGTCCGGCACATCCTCCAGCCCGATGGAGAGCCGGATGTAATCGGGCGTCACGCCGGTTTCCATCAATTCGGACGGCGACAACTGCGAGTGCGTGGTCGAGGCCGGATGAATCACCAGTGATTTGGCATCGCCAATGTTCGCCAGGTGCGAGAGCAGCTTCACCGAATTGATAAATTTCTTCCCGGCTTCCAAGCCGCCTTTGACGCCGAAGCCGACCAGTCCGCCAAAACCACGTTTGAGATATTTCACCGCCAGCGGGTGGCTCGGATCGTCCGGCAGGCCGGAATAAGTCACCCAGCTCACCAGCGGATGGGTTTTGAGCCAGCGCGCGATTTCGAGCGCGTTGGCCGAATGTTGTTTCTGGCGGAGCGGCAAGGTTTCCAAGCCCTGCAAAAAGAGGAATGAATTGAACGGGCTGAGCGACGCGCCGATGTCGCGCAGGAGCGTAACGCGCACTTTCAGGATGAAAGCCACGTTGCCCATGCCGGGCACATTGCTCAAGGCATCCCAGTATTTCAAGCCGTGGTAGCTCGGATCCGGCTCGGTGAATTCCGGAAACTTGCCGTTGTTCCATTGGAATTTGCCGGAGTCCACGATCACGCCGCCGATGCTGGTGCCGTGGCCGCCGATGTATTTCGTGGCGGAAGCCACCACGATGTCCGCGCCGTGATCAATCGGCCGCACCAGACCGACGCCGACGGTGTTATCGACGATCAGCGGAATGCCGGCTTCGTGCGCGATCTGAGCGATGGCGTCAAAATCCGGCACGTCAAGTTTCGGGTTGCCGATGGTCTCGATGTAAAGCGCGCGGGTTTTCGGCGTGATCGCCTTGCGAAACGCCTCGGGGTCGCGCGAGTTCACAAATTTCACCGTGCGTCCCAGCTTTGGCATCGTGTAATGAAAAAGCTGGTAGGTGCCGCCGTAAAGATTGTTGCCGGCCACGATTTCATCGCCCACCTGCGTGATGGCCAGCAGCGCGAACGTGATGGCCGCCGAGCCGGACGCCACGCCCAGCGCGCCGGTGCCGCCTTCCAGCGCCGCGATGCGCTGCTCGAAGACGTCCGTGGTGGGATTCATGATGCGCGTGTAGATGTTGCCGAATTCCTTCAGCGCAAACAGATTCGCCGCGTGCTCGGTGTTTTTGAAGACGTAGGAGGTCGTCTGGTAGATCGGCACCGCGCGGGAACCGGTCGCCGGATCGGGAACCTGACCGGCGTGCAACGCCAGGGTGGAAAGATTGCTTGAACTCATGTTTTTGTGATGTTTGACGGCGGGGAATTGTAAATTGTGCCGGCGACCGGCGCAACAGCGGGCTGCGAGGCTCATCGACCACCCACCACCGGGTCGCGGAATAATTTTCCGCTCACGCAAACACAATCTTCGTCGTGGTCTCCTTCTCATCCCAGCCCCGCGTCGGCTCGGCGGTCACGGACGAAATGTCCTTGATGGAAAGCTGCCGCCCGCGCGTCTTGGGCGATTTCACCTCGACCGATTCCGGTTCGCAGGTCTGCTGCGAGATTTTCTGGTGCGGCGCCGGCTTGTAGCGGACGTAAAGAATCTTCGGCGTGTCCGGCGCGAAATACAGGATGCGCGATTTCTCCGGGATGCACAAATACGCCTTGTTCATGATCGTGCCGCCAAAGGTGAACCGCTTGAGATAGCTCGCGTTGCGGTCGGTATAGGCGCAGGTGAACACGCGGTCGCGGTCCGGCAGGCCGCAGAAAAACAATTCCTGCCCGACAAACAATTTCTCCGGCAGCTCGCTGACCTTATAGGTGCCGTCCTTGAACACGAGCAGGATTTTGTCGAACTTCGTGCATTCGAGTTTGAACTCCTCGCCGGAAACTTTGTAGCCGACGTAGCCGCTCGCGCGGTCGTAGGCGACCTTGAACGACTTGAACGCGACGGCTTTCACGTCCACTTCCTCGTGCCGCGCGGATTTCGTCGTCAGGCGCGGAAATTGCGGGCCGTATTTTTCCAGCAACGCTTCGAGGTGGCCGATCACATATTTCGTCAGGCTCTTGAGATTTTTGCGCGTCGCGTCGA
>Ga0316220_1003776_pt1 | contig 12291 bp, 10 predicted proteins | sample TBH18005metaG_FD_203632 | JGI IMG/M metagenome (GOLD analysis project Ga0316220, IMG submission 203632) | Freshwater microbial communities from Trout Bog Lake, Wisconsin, USA - TBH18005 | ecosystem: Environmental > Aquatic > Freshwater > Lake > Hypolimnion/Profundal zone | place: USA: Wisconsin...
CCTTGGGCGAAGATCATCGAGACGGCGGTGAAGGAAGATGTTGACATCATCGGCCTGTCGGGGCTGATCACCCCCAGTCTGGATGAAATGGTGACGATGGCGGAGGAAATGCAGCGGGCGGGCCTGACCATTCCGCTGCTGATCGGCGGGGCGACCACCAGCAAGGTGCATACGGCGCTGCGGATCGACCCGGCTTACAAGGGGCCAGTGGTGCATGTGCTGGACGCTAGCCGCGCGGTAGGTGTGGCCAGCCAGCTGTTGTCGGACACGCAGGCGGATGCCTTCATCAAGGCGACGGCGGCGGAATATGACGCGGTGCGAGAGGCGCGCGCCGGGCGGGGGCCATCCAAGCTGCTGCCCTTGGCCGAGGCGCGGGCCAATGGTTTTGTGGCGGACATGGCGCAAAAGGCGCCGCCGCCCGCGCAGCCCGGCGTGCATGTGTTTGATGAGTGGGATCTGGCCGATCTGGCCTCGCACATCGATTGGACGCCCTTCTTCCGCGCGTGGGAACTGGCGGGCAATTACCCGGCGATCCTGACCGACGAAGTGGTGGGGGAAACCGCGCGCAATCTGTTTGCCGATGCGCAGGCGATGCTGGCGAAGATCATCGCCGAGAAATGGCTGACCGCGCGCGGTGTGGCTGGCTTGTGGGCTTGCCACCGGGACGGCGATGATGTGGTGCTGGCGGATGGCACGCGGCTGCCGTTCCTGCGCCAACAGGTGAAGAAATCGCGGGACCGTGCCAACTTCTGCCTCGCGGATTTCATTGATCCGGCGGGGGATTGGATCGGCGGTTTCGCGGTGGGCATCCACGGGATCGAGCCGCATCTGGCGCGGTTCAAAGCCGCGCATGATGACTATTCGGACATCTTGCTGAAGGCGCTGGCCGACCGTCTGGCGGAGGCTTTTGCCGAGACGCTGCATGCGCATGTCCGGCGCGAGCTGTGGGCCTATGCACCGGGCGAACAACTGACCAATGAGGCGCTGATCCGCGAGGAATATCGCGGGATTCGCCCCGCGCCCGGTTACCCCGCATGCCCCGATCACTCGTTGAAGCCGGCGCTGTTCAGCCTGCTGGATGCCACCGCCAACACCGGCATCACCCTGACCGAAAGCTATGCGATGTTACCGACGGCGGCGGTCAGCGGCTTTTACTTCGCGCACGCGGAGGCGCAATATTTCGGCGTCGCCACCGTCGGCCGCGATCAGCTGGAGGATTACGCGCAGCGCGCCGGCATCGATTTGCCCGCGGCGGAAAGGCGTTTGCGGCCAAACATCGACTGAAAACATATGGTTACCTCGTTTGCGGGGCGGTGCGATTCGGCGTATTTCGGCGGGGATGACCCACAATCCGCGCCATATTTTCGCCCGTGCTTTGGCGGCTTTGCCGGCGGTTCTGGCTGCCACTCTGGCGCTGGCCGCCGCGTTGATGTCGGGGCGCGCCCATGCCCAGCAGAAATGGGTGGCCGGAACGCCGTACCAGATCGCTGAGACCGGCCAGCGGTTTAACCGGATGCAGGATGCGATCTTCGCCATCGGCAAGGGGCGCGGCACGATCCTGATCGATGATGGCCGGTGGGAGGATTGCGGCGTGCAGGTGGAGGGTGAGGTCACATTCCAAGCCCGCCACCCCGGTAAGGTGTTCTTTTACGGCCCCAATGTCTGCGAGGCCAAGGCGATCTTCGTGCTGCGCGGGGTTTCGTCGCGGGTCATCGGTTTTAACTTTTTAGACATTCACAATGCCAGCGGCAACGGCGCCGGCATCCGTTTGGAAAAGGGCAATCTCTACGCCGCGCAAAACTGGTTTGCCAATTCCGACGAGGGCATTCTGGGCGATAACGACCCTGCCTCCACCGTCACCATCGACCAATCGACCTTCAGCGGGCTGGGCCGGTGCGGCGGCTATGCCCCTTGCGCGCATTCGATTTACATCAATTATTACGCGGGGCTGACCGTCACCCGCTGCCGTTTCGAGGCCGGGCGCGGCGGGCATTATCTGAAAAGCCGCGCCGCGCATATCGAGGCCATCGGCAACAGCTTTGACGACAGCAAGGGCAGCGCCACCAATTACACCATCGATCTGCCGGCGGGCGCGACGGGCCGCATCACCGGCAACTGGATTGTGCAGGGCGCGCATAAGGAAAACCCCAGCGCGCTGATCACCATCGCGGCGGAGGAGAAGAAGCACCCATCAAGCGGCCTGTTGATCGTGAATAATGTGGTGCGCATGGCCCCCGGCGCGCTGCCCACGGCCTTTGTGGCGGACTGGCAGGGTGATGCCATGGTGATTGGGCAGAACCAATTGGACACCGGGATCACCGTCTATCAGCGCAGGTGAGGCGTTGTATCTGACCCGAGCCGCCTTATCTTGGGCGGCGAGGGAGAATGCGCATGAAACTCTATTACACCCCCGGCGCCTGCGCCATGGCCCCGCATATCGTTTTCGAATGGACCGGCACCCCCTATGAGCTGGCGCTGGCCGACCGCGCCGACCCGGCGTTCAAGACGATCAACCCGATGGGCGCCGTGCCCGCGCTGGTGACCGAGGATCTGGGCACGCTGACCCAATGCGGCGCGATTATGCGGTATCAAACGCGGCTGGCGGGCGCGGCCTATGGCCCGAAACCGAGTGAGCCGCGAGAGGCCTATGAATTTGACCATTGGGAATGTTTCTTCACCGGCGATGTTCACCCGGCGTTTTTCCCGTTCTTCATGCCGTTCCGCTTTACCAAGGACGTGTCCGAGGAAGCGCTGGCGCAAGTGCGCGCCGCCGCGCCTGATTTGGTGTCCCGCGCCTTTGCGGTGCTGGACGCGCATCTGGAGGGGCGGCGGACGATCATCGGCGACCGGCTGACCTTTATCGACGCCTATGCCACCCCGATGATCCGCTGGGCCAAGACCGGCCTGCCCGATACCTATGCCAAGTTCCCCAATATTCAGCGCCATTACCAGATGATGGCCGCCGACCCCGGCGTGCAGCGCGCCATGGCCCAGCAGGGGATTGAGGCTTAGCGGGTCTGATTATCAGCTACTTCGACGATTTCGGAAATGGGTATGGTAAAGACGCCTCCCTTTGCTGCTCTCCATTCCGCGATGCCTTTCTGCAATGCGACGGTTGGAAATTCTGGATGCTGCGCCGCTAAATGCGTCACGCTGGCATCAAGCGTAGTTGCTGAAACCGGGATGTGCGGCAAAATGCCCGCCATATGTGGGTTTGCAAAATGAATTCCGACCACGCCAATGTGATAAGCTGGGCTTCCTCCATGCTCTTCTACGATTTGAATTTTGATGAGTGATCCCGCGTCTTGGGGGCGTGTTTTATACGCCCAGACTTGCCCCTCGGCGTATTTGTTTGGGGCAGCTTGGCCAGAAAGAACGATAGCTGCAACTAGAGCTGCTGAAAAACGCCAAATCGACATATTACCTCCTGATTGCCCCTACAACAAATGCCCTGAACGGTCGCGCTTGGTGGCCAGATAGCGCGCGTTGTGCGCGTTTGCGGGCAAGTGGTGGGGGACGCGCTCGGCGATCTCGACGCCGGCGCCGGACAGGGCCTCCACCTTGGCGGGGTTGTTGGTGAGGAGGCGGATGGCCCCCTTACTACCGGCACCCACGCCCAGCAGGTTCAGCATTCGCGCGGCGACCGGGAAATCGCGCGCCTCGTTGGGCAGGCCAAGCCGCTGGTTGGCGTCCACCGTGTCATAGCCGACATCCTGCAAGGCATAGGCGCGCAGCTTGTTGATCAGGCCGATCCCGCGCCCCTCTTGCCGCAGGTACAGCAGCACGCCCCAGCCACCCTGTGCGGCCTCGTCAGCCATGGCGGCCAGCGCGGCGTCCAGTTGCGGCCCGCAATCGCATTTGAGGCTGGAGAGAACATCGCCCGTCAGACATTCGGAATGCAGCCGCACCAGGGGCGCCCGCTCGCATTGCTGGCCGATGATGAGGGCGACATGCTCGCGCAGGTCATCGCGGCTGCGAAAGGCGATGATCTCGGCGGTGGGCGAGGCCTCGGTCGGCAGGTGGGCGCGGGCGGCGATGGCTAGATGCGCGGGGTCTTTCCATTCCGCCAGATCGGCGGGGGAGACCTCCTGCGCCTCGGTGACGCCTGTTGGGGCGACCAGAAAGGCCGGCAATACCCCCGCCAGCCGCGCCAATTCCATCGCGGCCTCGGCGGCGGCGGGGTCGGTGATGGGCTCGGCGCGGAAGGGGCCTTTCATCGGGTATTCCAGATCGAGCGCTGGGTCGGCCAAGGCGCGGGCCGCCGCCAGATCGAACATTTCCGCGCCGCGGATCAGTACCGGGTGGTGGGGCTCGGCCGCATCGCGCTGGTTGGCGAGTTTCAGCGTCGCGGCGCGCGCGGCGGAGATCAGCATGTGGCGCGCGGTGATATCGGCGCCAAAGCCCGTTTCCGCCGGCAGCAGCGTGACGCCGCCCAGCCGGATCGGCCAGCCATGGCGCAGCGCATCCAGCGCCAGCGCCACGCGGCGTGTGGGCGTGTGGCCGCTCAGAACGCAAATTCCGTGATGAGCGGCACATGGTCGGAGCATTGCACCCAGTCGCGGGTGGCCTCTATCACGCGGTGGGCGCGCGCGCGCGGGGCGAGGGCGGGCGAGGCCCAGACGTGGTCCAGCCGGCGGCCCCGGTCGCCCTCGCGCCAATCCTTCGCGCGGTAACTCCACCAGGAATAATAGCGCGCCGGGGCCGGGATCAACTGCCGGCCCAGATCCACCCAATCATGCGCGGCCTGAAAACGGGCCAGGGTTTCGACCTCCAGCGGGGTGTGGCTGACGACTTTCAGCAGCGACTTGTGGTTCCACACATCCGATTCGAGCGGGGCGATGTTGAAATCGCCGACGATTACGGTGGGGGTGGTGATGGTGGTGGCCCAATCGGTCATGCGCGCCAGAAAATCCAGCTTTTGGCCGAATTTGGGGTTTTCGTCGCGGTCGGGGATGTCGCCGCCCGCCGGGATATAGACGTTCTCGATTCGCAGGCCTTTGGCGGGGCCCTCGGTCAGTTCGACGCCGACGTGGCGGGCCTCGCCATTGGCCTGCCAGTCGTGGCGGCTGGCCTCTCGCAGCGGCACGCGCGATACCGTGGCGACGCCGTGATAACCCTTTTGCCCATGCACCGCGTGGTGGGTGTAGCCCGCCGCCGCGAAGGCTTCATAGGGGAACAGGTCTGCGACGGTTTTTATTTCCTGCAAACACAGCACATCGGGCGCGTGTTCGTTCAAAAACTGCACCACTTGATCGATGCGCAGCCGCACCGAATTGATGTTCCATGTGGCGATCGTGAGGTTTGGGGTGGTCATGGCATGGGCTTTAGGGCGCGCGGGCGGGCGCGCCAAGAAAAAACCCCCGTCTCCGGGGGCGGGGAGACGAGGGTTCCTTCTGCGTTCGTCACGCATGACAGGCCGGCTGTTGCGCAGAGGGAAACGGGGGGGCAAAACCCGCCGCGCGCCGTTCCTGTCGAGAACTTCTATAGCCGCATTGCCCTTGCGCTGAGGTGAACAGGATTGGCAGGGATTTGTCAGGTTGGGGCGCTTGGGCGATTTACCAAGGCGGAGCGGCGCACCGCTGCGATGAACCGAGCCATCATTTATGCAAAATCATTTCAGCACGGCGGGGCGCTGGATGCGAATCGCCCGCGCGGCCTAGTGATGCGGGCCGGCGTTCGGGTCGCGGTAACGGAACAGCGCGTCATCCACCCCCACGCCATATTGGTGGCCGGTGAGGCGGATGAAGGTGCGGCGGTTTTGGGCGTCCATGCTGGTCCATGCCGACAGTTCCAGCCCGCCGGGTGCGCCGCCGCGCCGCTGAAAGACCAGCGTCAGCGTGCCGTATTCGGCGTGTTTGCGGTCGCGCACCTCTATGCCGATGAGGTTTGACGAACCCGTCGGCACCACGCGGCCAAAGCGGGTGACATCGCGCGCTGGGTCCAGCAGCGCGCCCAAGGGACTGTCGGCGATCGGCCAGCGTTGGATCTTGTTAAATTGGGTGTCGATCACGGTCAGCGCGCGGCCGTCGGAGACGATCACCATCGGCGTGCCCGGCGCGTATTGGAACCTGATGCGCCCCGGACGCTTGATGGTGAGGACGCCCGAAACGCGCGCGCCATTGGCGTCGGTTTGGGTGAAATCTGCGCGCAGCGTGGATATGGCGCGCAAGGCCGTGACGGCCTCTGCCAATTCGGGGTTTGGGGCGGGCGCCTGCGCAAGGGCGGGCATGGCCATACTGGCGCAAAGGACCAGTGCCAAAACACGAAAAAGACGGGCGAAATATGTCATGCGCCCGCCTCTTGCATTGCCCGATTGAACATCGGCTGAACTCTGCCGGCTGACGTCAGCCAGCGCAGCTTACTTGATCTTGGCTTCCTTGAACTCGACATGCTTGCGCACGACGGGGTCGTACTTCTTGAAGCTGAACTTCTCGGTCGAGTTGCGCGGGTTCTTCTTCGTCACGTAGAAGAAGCCGGTGTCGGCGGTGGAGACCAGCCGGATCTTGACGGTTGCGGGCTTAGCCATGGTACTTCCTCGAAATAGGCGCGGGCAATGCCGCTGAAATTATGAGCGCCGGCCCATGCTGCAAGCCGCGCCGAGAGTCAAGCATCAGCTAAGCCAGGCGCGCGAAACAGCCACCAACAGGAACACGCCCATCGCCAAACGATAGACCGCAAAGGGCCATGCCGAATAACGCTCCAGAATGCGCATCAGGGTCCAGATCGCCACAAAAGCCGACACCGAGGCCACCACCAGCCCCACCGCCAGCACCGACCAGCCATGGGCATCGAGGTGGACCTTGTGCAGTTCCCACATCTCTTTCAGGCCGGCGGCGGCGATGGCGGGCAGGCCGATCAGGAAGGAAAACCGCGCGGCTTCCTCGCGTTTATACCCCAACGCCAGCGCCGCCGTCAGGGTGGAGCCGGAACGCGACACGCCGGGCAGCAGCGCGCCCACCTGCGCAATGCCGATCAGAATCGCGTCTAACATCGTCGAGTCGTCCATCGTCTTGCGGTGGCGCGCCAGCAGTTCGGTCAGGCCCAGCAGCACCGCCATGACAATGAACCCCCAGCCGATCACCTGCAACGTCCGCAGCGGCGAGCCGCATTGGTTGAGCAGATGCGACAGATAGGTGCCGACCAAAGCGATGGGCACGGTCGCGGCGACGATCATCATCGCCAGCTTGAACTGCGGATCGCTGAAACGGCGATTGACCACCGCGCCCGCAGAACCCAGCACCAGCCCCCGCACATCGGACCAGAAATAGCTGATCACCGCAACCAGCGCGGCCATCTGCATCGACGCCGAAAAGGCCGAGCCCGGATCGCGCCAGCCCAGCAAGGCCGGCACAATCCGCATATGCGCGGTGGAGGAGATCGGCATCAGCTCGGAAAAGCCCTGAACCACGCCCAAAACGGCCACCTTGGCATAGCCGAGGGCCACAAAGCCTGTGTCAACGCCCTGCGTGCAAGGTGCGGTCATTTCGTTGGAACTCCTTAAATTCAAGCCTCAGCGGTGAAGCGGCTCTCGTCGAATTGCAGCGAGGCGAGGCGGGCGTAGAGCCCCCCGGCGCGGGTCAGCACATCATGGGTGCCGGTCTCGACAATGCGCCCGCCGTCCATCACCACGATGCGGTCAGCCTCGCGCACGGTGGCGAGGCGGTGGGCGATGACCAAGGTGGTGCGCTGCGCCATCAGTCGGTCCAGCGCATCCTGCACCAGCGATTCGCTCTCGGCATCCAGGGCGCTGGTGGCCTCATCCAGCAGCAGGATCGGCGCATCGCGCAGCAGCGCTCGGGCGATGGCTATGCGCTGACGCTGCCCACCCGACAGCCGTGCGCCGTTCTCGCCCAGAAAGGTGTCGAGGCCGTCGGGCAGGTCGCGCAGGAAATGCTCGGCGTTGGCATCGCGCGCCGCCTGCCAGATTTGGTCGTCGCTGGCCGCCCAATTGCCGTACCGCAGATTGTCGCGCGCGGAGGCGGCGAACAGCACGCCCTCTTGCGGCACCAAGGCGATGCGGCGGCGGATCTCGGCGGGATCGGCGCTGGTCAGCGGCACGCCGTCCAGTTTGATGCTGCCGTCGTTCGGGTCCACGAAACGCTCGGCCAGCAGGAACAGTGTGGACTTGCCAGCACCCGATGGCCCGACGATGGCGACTGTCTCGCCCGGTTCGATCTTCAGGGTGAAATCGGCCAGCGCGGATACTTCGGGCCGGGTGGGATAGCGGAAGGTCACGCCCTCAAAACTGAGCTGGCCGCGCGCCGGCGAGGGCAGCGCGGTGGGGCGGTCGGGCGCGGCGATGGCGGGCTTTTCGTTCAGCAATTCGTTCAGCCGACTGGCCGCGCCAGAGGCGCGCACCAGATCGCTGTACACCTCGGTCAGGCTGCCGAATGCGCCTGCCGTCAGTGCGGCGGTCAGCACAAAGGCGATGATGGTGCCGCCGCTAATCTCTCCCTGCGAAAAGCCGATCGCCCCGCGCCACACCAGCAAGGCTATGCCGCCCAGAACCAGCATCATGATGGTGCTGGTCATAATCGATCTCACCGAGATGCGGCGTTTGGCGGTGTCGAAGGTGGCTTCGACGGTGGCGTTGAAACGCTCCGCCTCGCGGGTTTCCTGGTTAAAGGCCTGCACGATGCGCAGCGCGCCCAGAACCTCGTTGATGGTGACGCTGATGCCAGCCACCCGGTCCTGGCTGGACCGCGAGATTTTCTTTAGCCGCCGCCCGAACCATGTGATCGGCAGCACCACCACGGGTATGCCGATCAGCAGGCCCAGCATCAAGGTCGGGATCAGTTTTGACATCAGGGCCAGCCCGCCAATCGCGGTAATCGAATTGCGCAGCGCGATGGAGACGGTTGTCCCCACCGCCTGCTCGATCAGCGTGGTATCCGATGTCATCCGGCTGGAAATTTCGGCCGGGCTGTTTTCTTCGAAAAAGCTGGGCGGCATTCGCAGCAAATTGGTCTGCACACCAAGGCGGATATCGGCGACAACGCGCTCGCCCAGCCAACTGACGTTGTAAAAACGCACCGCCGTGCTGATCGCCAGCGTGACGATAACCAGCCCCAATAGCATAAACCAGTGGTTGATCGCTGCCGGATCGCCGCCCCGTACAAAGGCGTGATCGACAACATATCGGGCGCCGCCAGTGATCGTCAGTGTGGCCAGCGAGCTGACCAGCAAGGCGCCGAGGGCCATCACCACCCGCGCGGGGTATTTCAGCGCCTTGCGCCACACCATCATCAGCGGCCCCAGATTGCGGCTGCCTTTTGCCCCCGCCGCTTTCGACTCTGCCGAATCAGTGGGGGTTTTGGGCGGGGTTGCGAGCAGGGGGTCAGCGGTGGATGGGTCGGTCATTTCGGGGTGAGGTGCGGTCATGCCAGCGCCCTAGAACATTTTCGCCCCCGAGGAAACCGCCTGAAACGCAGCAATTTCGCCGAGGCAAGCCGTATAATCCGCAATTATACCAAAGTCGCATATTCCGCATTGCAATATTGCGTTGCAACAATGGGTCAAACAACGCAGATTGCCGCAAACCAGAACATAAAGATCATTTGAGGCTGGCCGGGCATGCGGCAATCGCTGCCCTGACACAGCCCCATTCGTGGGAACGCACACCTTGTTGTATAACGCCTATGAACTTCAGCGCGCTTTTCTCAGCAGCGCAAGCGCGATCGCCTCGGTCACGGCCGAGATGATGTCCAACCCGCTGAACCCGGCCAGCCATTTCGGCTTCGGCTCGACGATGTCATCGGCGTTGGAAGTCTTCGCACATGCGGCCAGCCCCTATGGCAAGCCCGCCTTCGATATCGAGGAGGTGACCGTCGATGGCAAAGCCTGGCCGATCACCGAGGCGATCGTTGCACACCGGCCCTATGGCAATCTGCTGCGCTTTACGCATGCCGGTTTGCCAGCGGATGCGCCGCATTTGCTGATCGTCGCGCCGATGAGCGGGCATTATGCCACTTTGCTGCGCGGAACCGTGGCGCGGATGGCCGAACGGGCGGTGGTTTATATCACCGATTGGGCCGATGCGAAGCTGGTGCCTTTGTCGGCGGGGCGTTTTGATCTGGACGAGTACATCGATTATTTGATTGGTTTTCTGGAACATATCAGTTCAGAAATGGGCGGCAAGCGCGCCCATATGCTGGCGGTGTGTCAGCCGTCGGTTCCGGCGATTGCCGCCACGGCCTTGATGGGCGCGGCGCAAAATCCGGCCCGCCCGCTGAGCCTGACCATGATGGGCGGCCCGGTGGACACCCGAGAGGCCCCCACCGGGGTCAACGATCTGGCGACCGACCGCCCGCTATCCTGGTTTAAAAACAATGTAGTGGCGACCGTGCCGCTGCATTATCCGGGCGCGGGCCGCAAGGTTTATCCGGGCTTTTTGCAACTGGCGGGCTTTATGTCGATGAACCTGCAATCGCATATGGAAAGCCATGTGCAGATGTATCACCATCTGGTGCGGGGCGACGGCGAAAGCGCCGACGCCACCAAGGCATTTTATGAGGAATACCGCAGCGTCTGCGACATGACCGCAGAGTTTTACCTGCAAACCATCGAGCATGTGTTCCAAAAGCACTCGTTGCCAAAGGGCGAATTTGTGCACCGGGGGGCGCCGATCAAGCTGGAGGCGATCACCGACACCGCGATTCTGGCCATCGAGGGCGAGAAGGATGATATTTCGGGCATCGGCCAGACCAAGGCCGCGCTGAAACTGGCCAGCCATTTGCCCGATGCCAAAAAACGCTATTTCCTCGCGCCAGAGGTGGGCCATTACGGCATTTTCAACGGCAGCAAATGGCGTAACAACATCGCCCCCGTGTTGGAGGAATGGATCGCCCAAAACGCCGAAGATACGGCGCCGAAGCTTAAGCCTGTGCGGAAGGTTGCTGGGGCGAAGTAAAGGCGGCGGGCGGGGGCGCGGCGGGCAGGGTATTATCCGCCGCCTGCCGTTTCCTGACCTGCGCCACCAGCGCGATCTGCAAACCGATCAGCATGAAGATGAACGGCTGAAACGCGATGCCGACAAAGGCCGCGCCCAGCAGATAGACCACTTGCCCTTCCTGCAGCGCGGTGGCCAGGGCGCGGTCTGATATATCGCCGGGGTCCTGGCTGCCCTTCAGCTTGCGGCGCAGCATTTGCAGCTGCACCAAGCCGCTCAGTTGCAGCGTCAGCCACATGATCAGCCCCGGCCAGCCCTGCTCGCCCAGCATTTCGAAGTAGGATGAGTGATAGGCGCGCGCCTTGTCTTTGGTTTCCTTGGCCTGCGTTCCGACGGCGGTGCTGTCGGTGTCGGCGCGTTCCACCTTGAAATTCAATTGGTCGCCGCGAAATGCGTCAAAGCCGCCGCCAAAGGGATGGCTGCCAGCGTAGTCAATGGTCCATGCCCACACCGCCAGACGCGTAGAGGCCGATTCGTCCGCTTTGGCGTTGTTGATGGTGTTCATGCGGTTGGTGTAGGACGAGGGTAATAGGGGGATGGCGATCATCGCGCCAGCCGCGATCAGGCCGATATACAGCCCGCGCCTTTTCACCGAACGCAGCATCATCAAGCCCAGCAGCCCCGCACACACCAGCCCCGTGCGCGCCGCCGTGCCCACCGGGATCAGCAAACAGGCGAAGACCAGCCCGGCGGTAAACAGCTTTACCCGCGCGTCGGTGGGGAAAATCGTGCCATAGCGCGCCAGCCACAGCGCCAGCGGGATAATAGAAATGGCCACCGCTGACAGCGTGGAGCCCTCGTACAGGCCGGTGTTGTTGTTGACGAACAGGTGCAGCTCGCCATAGCCGCCGCCGCCGGTCGCGGTTTTGATGCCGCCGTCGATGATGATCGCCCCGGCCGCCAGCACCATGGTCAGCGCGGCGCCCTCTATGCGCAGGCGCGAACCCAGCGTCATCGGCAGGAAGGCGGCAAATAACAGTGATTTCCATACCCACGACCATTTGTCCGCAGCGTGATCGGGGAAATCGGCGAACAGTGTGGTGATCCCGCAATAGACTAGCAGCGCCAGAATCAGCCCCTGACGCCAGCTGAATTTGTTGCTGGCCTTGTGGTCCAGCGTCAGCCAGCCCAAGACCGACAGCACAAACACGATCAGCGAAGGCTGGATCGCCGCAAGAATGCCGTAAGACATCCGCTGCGGCGCAAAAATATCCACATACAGATAGGCCAGAACCCAAATGAATGGGCGCTTTAGTCCCATTACCAGCATGCCCAGCAGAAACCCTGTGAGGGCCAGATCAAGCACGGCGGCCACCACCGATATTCAGCGCGGGAACCACGGG
>Ga0316220_1003781_pt1 | contig 12282 bp, 11 predicted proteins | sample TBH18005metaG_FD_203632 | JGI IMG/M metagenome (GOLD analysis project Ga0316220, IMG submission 203632) | Freshwater microbial communities from Trout Bog Lake, Wisconsin, USA - TBH18005 | ecosystem: Environmental > Aquatic > Freshwater > Lake > Hypolimnion/Profundal zone | place: USA: Wisconsin...
AAGGAGACTTAAATGTCACAAGATTTATTAGAAAGCCGTTGGGGCGAAACTAAAGATGCGTTGTTAGAAGGTCTAGGTGGTTCTAAACGCAATTCTATGAGTGTTATCCTCGAAAACACACGTAAGTATTTAAAAGAGAACGCAACATCAGGTTCAACTAGCTCTGGTAACATTGCTACATTGAATCGTGTAATTCTCCCAGTAATTCGTCGTGTGATGCCAACTGTTATTGCTAACGAGTTGGTTGGTGTACAGCCAATGACTGGACCTGTATCACAGATCCATACATTGCGTGTACGTTATGCACAAAGTTTAACTGACAACAGTTTGGCTGCAACATCTGTAACAGCTGGACAAGAAGCGTTAAGCCCATTCACTATTGCTACAGCATACTCTACTGTTCCACAAGCTACTACTACTGCTACTGGTTATACTGGTAACAATACAGCTACTATGGAAGGTACAGGCGGTAAGCAAATCAGTATCCAAATCTTGAAACAAGCCGTTGAAGCTAAAACACGTAAGTTACAAGCACGTTGGACATTTGAAAGTGCTCAAGACGCACAAGCTATGCATGGTATTGATGTAGAAGCAGAAATTATGGCTGCTTTAGCTCAAGAGATTACAGCTGAGATCGATCAAGAGATTCTTTTATCATTGAGTTCATTGGCTGCTACTGAGTATACATATAACCAAGCTACTGTTTCTGGTACAGCTACATTCGTTGGTGACGAACATGCCGCATTGGCAGTTCTTATCAATCGTGTTGCTAACTTGATCGCTCAACGTACACGTCGTGGCGCAGGTAACTGGGCAGTTGTTAGCTCTGCCGCATTGACAGTATTACAATCAGCAACAACATCAGCTTTTGCTCGCACAACAGAAGGAACTTTCGAAGCTCCAACAAACACTAAGTTCGTTGGTACATTGAATGGTTCATTACGTGTGTTTGTAAATAGCTATGCTCCTGATACACAAAGTGTATTAGTTGGATATAAAGGTTCAAGCGAAGCAGATGCTGCCGCATTCTATTGCCCTTACATTCCATTGATGAGCAGTGGTGTTGTATTGGATCCATCAACATTCGAACCAGTCGTATCATTTATGACACGTTATGGATTCGTTGAGTTAACAAACACTGCATCATCATTTGGTAATGCAGCTGACTATGTTGGTGAAATCGCAGTTCAAAACTTGTCTTTCTCTTAATCAGAGAACACAGTTTATTTTCTCAGGGATGGGAAGAACATTAAAGCGCCGAAAGGCGCTTTTTTGTTGATTAAAATTCCGTTAATAGTTTAATATCACGATGTTTAACAATAATAATTTCGTGATTTTTTCCATTAATTCTAATAGGTAAATCTGTATGAATACTGATACGCGGTCCGGTATCATCTATTACAGAATCATTACCAACAGTTCCCACGAAAGGAACTTTATTCCAGTAGCCAAATACTCTATCTCCAATAAAATATTTAGGTTTATATGCAATGCGATTAAAATAATCTGTTTGATTTCCCATAGTGTTTGTATTATAATATAGATAAAGAACTAAATCAATTATTATTGATACACAAATACCTACCTGCTAAATATATCATGAAATTATTTAATAAAACTGTAGATGTTTACTGGACTCCAACAGGCGGATTAAGATCAAACGATCCGTTTACATGGCAACAAATGGCTTGGCCAGATCCAGAATCAGCACTAAAACGTATAAAAAATCAAAGAAATGCTTTATATTTAAAATGCCCAGCATTTCAAGATTATTATAAAAATACCTATGTTGTTAAATCTCCTGTTGATTTTTCTTTAAAAGTGGAAAAAAATATTCAAGGAAAAAAATTAATTGCGTCATATGCCCCTGATGTGAAATCTAGACAAGAAGATTTTTATAAAAATTATATAATGGACAGAAATATTGAAAATGATACATTTTCTACATTAAGTGTAAGTTTTGATTTTTTATTTTACTCTAAAGAATCAGTTATAATGGAATTAATACCGGCTAATCTTGAAACTGATACTAAAAATAATTTAGACAATCTAAGAATAATTACTGGTCAATACGATATATCAAAATGGTTTAGACCAATAAGTTTTACAGCAGAAATCAAAGATGATTTAATTCCTATTACGTTTAAAAGAAATGATGCAATGTATTATGTTAGATTTATAACAAAAAACAATCAAAAAATTAATTTAATACGTTCAGAATATACGCCAGAATTAAAAAATTTAGTATCTTCCTGCCTTGATATAAAATTTTTCATAACTAAGAATAGTCTAGAAGAAAATTATACTATGGCTGAATCATTTATTAAATTAATAAAAAATAAAATATTCCCAAAAAAATGCCCTTTTGGATTTAAAAAATAATAATCTGTCCAGTAAATCTTATATTTTTTATAAAATAGATATATACAGTTATTATGTTATCGATTGTTACAGACATTACTGATCCAATATTAGATTATATCAAAGATGATCCTGTGCGTCCTGAAATTAGTCGAGAATTTCGTGTATCTACTAATCGTCGTGTATATGCTCTAGTAGATAAAAAACCTACTGCTATTGTGTGTGTTAATTTTTTAGATCGAATTCCTACTCGAGTTGATGAATTAGGAGAAGCTGTTGATCCAAACACGGCAGTATTTTATACTATATGGAGTTACGCTCCGGGCGCAGGAGTAAAATTATTGCGTGAAGCGACTCGCTCTATTCGAGAGAATTTTCCATATATTACTAGATTTGTTACTTTGAGTCCAAAAACTGAATTGGCTCGACGTTTTCACATTAAAAACGGTGCGATAGTACTAGCTGATAACCCCGAAACAGTAAACTACGAATACATAATTTAAATTTTAAACAATTTTAAATTATTGTGTATTCGATCTAACGGTTCATCCCAGTTACCAATACTAGGTTGTCTAAATATCCTACAACTTGAGTACCAAGGACTATCGTTACGTTCAAGTAACCATCGCCAATCTTGACCAAAATGATTTAGCGGCAACCAAAATGGTCGACCCATTGCGCCGGATAAATGACCTACAGCAGTGTCAACCGCAATAACAACATCGCAATGTTGTATTAACCCGGCGGTATCATCCCAATTTGCAATTGTACCCGGGTAGGCTTTAACACCTTCTGCTACTAATTGAGCTTCTTCTTCTGAACTACAGTCTGTTTGTAAATTAATCCATTCATAATTGGGATTACGTTTAATTAACTCAAATATTTTTTCAAATGGCACTGCCTTGTGCTGATTAATCCAACTATCTCTTCTACCGCTCCAACAAAATCCTACTCGTAACTTATATTTTAATCCTAGTCTTTTATTCCAAGTAGCTATTGACTGCTTACTAGGATTAAGATACTGCATTTTATAGGGTAAATTTTTATAAGTTATATCTAAAAATCCTGGGATACTCATAATTGGGGTCCAGAAATCAAAAGCCGGTAGAATATCACTACCACTTAAAACTAGTGTTGGTGATAAAAAAGATGTCTGTAGCAACGGCTTTAATCCAGGATCAACACTGACGATAACTTGCCTAGCTCCAGCAAGTATTAATTGTTCGACAAAACGTACAAATTGTATGTTATCACCGTGCCCTTGCTCACCAGTTACTAAAATTATTTTGTCTTTTAAATCTTCACCTTGCCAGCGTGGTTGTGCTAGTTGTGGCAATTTTCCATCTAAATGTTCAAATTGCCAACGTTTTTCGTATTGTTTCCATCCATTTTCTAAATCTCCGGCTAGCAAGTAAGCAACCGCAAGATTAAATTGAGCGATTGAATCTTTGGGATTAAGTTCAATGGCAGTTTTTAAAAACCCAATTGCCTGTTTAGGATAACCCATTTCACGTAATACATTTCCGTAGTTATTATAAGCGGCACCAAATTTTGGATTTTTCACAAATGCTTGGGCATAGCAAGCTAATGATTTTTCTGGTTCAGAAATCGATCTATAATGATTTCCATGGGCAATAAGTTCGTCTATAGTCATGACAATATTTAATCATATAAATTACATAGACTAAATTTTCTAAATTTGGGTAAATACTTGTCAACGTAATGATGCGTTTTATGCTGAAAGGGCAACCCAACAGCGTAGTCGGCTAGAACCGACATCGGACTTCTTTAAGGAGAAAACAAATGGGTCGTCCACTTAAAATTAAAAAATCCACAACCAAGGATATTGGTTTCAACAGTTTTGCAAATTTAGATCCTACTACACAGGTCATTCCAGTTGGAATGACATCTAGTGAGTTTTTAGGTGTAGTTGGCGGAGCTAACACAAATATTGCTACTAGTTCATATCCTGTAGTTAAAATTACAGCTAATGTTAACGGTCAGCAAGGTAATGCTTATATTATTACACAAAAAGGTACAACAAAGTATTTGGTATCTGGCGAAGATTCGGTAAATGCTGGCAGTTTTACAGTTGGTTTTTCGTATCAAATTACTAGTTTAGGTTCAACTAACTGGACAGCTATTGGTGCTGGCATAAATCCACAAGTCGGACAAGTGTTTACAGCTACTGGTGTTGGATCTGGTTCAGGTACAGCTAGTGATGCCGGGCAATGTGTGCTAGTAGCTAGTGGTTCACTCAGTTCTGGCCAAATGAATATGGTATTCAATGCTAATGGTGGATCTGCCTATGCTAGTCGTTTGACAAATAAGTATATTTTTGACGGGTCAACTCCCCCTCAAAGATTTGCTGTTAACTTCTTTGTAGCCGGTACAGCTACTCCTGTTACATTGGCTAATGTTAATATTTCTGGAAATGCTGGTACATTTACTTGTAGCAATACAACAATTGGCGCCGGTGAATTAATCAATGTTTCAGGTACATTATCTGGTAATGCTACAGGAGCAATTACTGGTTATTCTAACCCAACAGTTTATTATATTACAACTACCAATGGTGTTAATACTTTTACTTTAAGTACTGCCGAAGGTGCTGCAAACATTGTAACTACAGCAGGAAACACAACAGGTTTAACGTTTGCTACATTAAGTTCAGTTACATCTAAATCAGGAGCAGATGTTGCGACGTTCACTTCTGGAACTGATAATTTAACTTTAGCACAAGTTCAAAATTATACATCTTAAAAGATTATTAATTAAAATAACAAAATTAAATCCCCGAGTAAGTCGGGGATTTTTTTATGAAAGAGCATTCAAATATTAGCATAAATAATCAAAAGGATTATTTCTAATGGCTTCAGTTAAAAGTGTAAACACAGATTATACATTAAATTGTGGTACCCCGCCAGGAGTTGGTATCTTCACAATTAACGCACAAACAGTATTTACGGGTAACGTTACATACGATTATCCGGCACTTAGTACTTCTGCCTTTATCACTGTAGCGGCTAATAATACCGGTATGATACAAGATATGGGCTTACTAGCCCAAACGGCGGGAGGAACTGATATTGCCAACGGTACTTTTGCTGGTTTAAGATTTGACACAACAGCAAATGCTTGGCAAATTAGTAACGCTGTAACTTCAAATGGTGCTCCAGTTTCTTCATATGCTAATATAGCAACTACTGAAAATTTAGTAGCCGGATCAAATACACAAATACAATACAATGCTAATAATACTTTAAGTGCCAGCGCTAATTTAGTTTTTGATTATGCTAACAATGTTCTTACATTAACAGGAATTGAATCATTGATAAACGTTGGAATTAGTCCGCCAACTACACCTGTTGCCAATGCTACTTATATATACAGCAATCCAGTTAACGGTGGTGGTACCGGACTATATTTTGTATCACCAGAAACTTCGGATGAATTAATTAGTAGATCCAAAGCTATTGTTTATAGTTTAATATTTTAAGGAATAAAAATGACAATCGCAACTTATACTCTTACAACTACACCAGATGCTATTTACACTAGTACCGGTAATACCGCTATTACTTCGTTAACTTTTTGTAATTATTCACCAGCTAATGTTACTGCTAATGTTTATGTAGTACCAAGCGGAGATACCCCAACAACAAATAACATTATGCTAACATCATTGCTGATACAATCAGGTGATACATATCAAATTTATCAAGCGGCTGAAAAGTTATTACTTGGTCCCGGTGATTCAATTTGCGCTAGTGCCACGGCTACTACATCAATTAATTCAGTAACTTCATTTACTACAACCTAATGGGCTACTTTGTTAAAAATCGACAATTACAGTCAGGCAGTACGGGGGTTGTCGTTCCGACGGGATCATCTGCGACTAGGCCAGATAATCCTGTGTTCGGTTTAATACGTTACAACACTGATGCTGGAAAATTAGAATTTTTTAATGGTACAATTTTTCAATATTTGGCAATTTCTGGTAGTATTAATTATGTAGTAGATGAATTTACCGGAGACGGAACAACTACGGTGTTCACTATGAGTATAGCCGTAAGTACAGCTAGTCAAATTACTGTATTTGTTGGGTCTTTATATCAAATACCAATAACAAATTATACAGTTAATGGTGGATTTGATATTACTTTTATAAGTGCCCCACCATTAGATGTGCCTATCAATGTAATTCATACGGAGCAATAATATAAAATATGGGAATTAGTTATTTAACAGGACAAATGTTAAACGGTACTCTTGTAAGAGACGGCATACCATTGGCTTTTTCCAATGTAGCTAACTCAGTTCCTTTACTTTTTCTTGATATTGCTAATTCTCGCATAGGTATTAATACTTCTGTACCAAATGTAACACATCCTAATACAGCACTCGTTGTAAATGGTAATCTTTATGCTGATAATTTATCAACAACAGGCAATATTAATAGCGGTAATATTTTTGTACCTGGAATTATTAGTGCTACTGGTAATATCTACACACAAGATTATTTTATAGGAAATTTTATAGGAAATATTTCAGGAAATATTTCAGTACCGGGCGTCAATAACGATATTTTATATAATAATCAGGGAAATGTTGGTGCTTCTAGTAATTTAACTTTTGACTATGCTAATAATATACTTAGAATAGGTGGTATAATTAGTGCCAGCGGTAATATAACTGGAAATTATATAATAGGCAACGGATCAGCATTAACTTCACTTACAGGGGCAAATGTTACCGGTACTGTAGCAAACGCTACTTACGCTGTATCAGCAAATAATTCTTCTTTTGCAGGAACAGTAACAACAAATGCTCAGCCAAATATTACCTCTGTTGGTACATTAATTTCAGTTAACACAAGTGGTAATGTAAGTGCTAGTGGTAACGTTTATACTGGTAATGTTTATACTGGTAACGTTAATTTAGGTAATTCCGCTATATGGACACTAGATGCTAACAATCACGGGTTCACTGCCAATATACAAAATCCACAACTTGTTGGTCTAGGATTAACAGATGGGGGAAGTGCAGTATTATACGGCAATACTGAAGTTCAAATTACTGCTAATTCAAGTGGAAATGCCCAAAGTTGGAATTTTAATGCTAACGGTAATTTTCAAGCTCCGGGTAATGCAACTGTTTTAGGAATTTTAACTGATAATTATTATTATGCCAACGGAGTTCCGGTAAATTTTTCGGGAACTTATGGAAATAGTAATGTAGCAAATTATCTACCAACTTTTTATGGCAATATTGGGGTAGGAAATATTACCAGTAATATCAATACAAATATTAACATTGTGCCCAACGGCAACGGTATTGTAACAATAGCAAACATCAACGGGGGTGCCACTGGAATACAGTTAGGGACTCCGACTGCTGGAAATTTAGTTAGTAATGCGCTGACTTTATACACCAATACATCAGTAACAAATGGCATAGCAGAATTGAATCAGATTTTAGGTAAATTAATACCGCCTGCCCCTCCGAATTTTCCAGCAGGACAAACAATATCTATTAACGGTGTATCTAGTTATAGAATGGCAAACGGTGTTAATCAATTTAATAATACTACTACAGGAAATAAATCAGTAGCCGCCGGAACAACAGTATCAACAGTATTACGAACAAATAGTTACGGAACTACTCCCATAACAGTAGCTGGGCCTGGTGATTCTGGCACATTGAGTGTATATGTGGATAGTATTTTTTCGGGAAATGTTACATTTAATCCAAATGCTACACCTACTGGAAATGGAACTCATAATAATTTAATTGTTTATAACAATTATGATTATCATTATGCTAACGCAACTATTACCCCAGGATTTTGGTATGTGTTTTCGACATCGGCCGCAGGAATAGTACTGCCAGGATGGAACGAAGTATATTTTTCAGATTCTTCTGCTGGTAATAGTAATACTACTATTTGGTACTACGATAATAGTAATCCCGGAACCCCACAATTTACATCAACATCTATAACATCGCCGGGGTCTCCAGTGTATACCTATAGTAGTACGATTCCACATTATATTAACACTAACATTTTTACAATAACTGGTAATGTGAATCGATTAAGTGGTAACATGTATCCAATATCAGATACTTTTGCTACTGGTAGTAGTGGTGGAGCTTTTAGTGCTCCTGTGAGTTTAACGTATAGTTCATCAAATATTGCCACGCCATTGTCTCAAAATTTATATGCGAATACAGGCAATATACAAATATCAACAACTTCAACAATTATTTCAGGGTTCGGGGCAAGCAATGTAGGACCAACTCTAAGTGTATTCAATAGTTATGCCACTGGTACAAATACGTTTAATCCTGGTGCTAACGTACTTTATAAAACTGGTACATCTACAGCAATTGATGAAAGTAATATTGTGATTGGTTCAACTATTGGTTCTGGATCAGGCAATGCGTTTAGGATCGTCAATCCAGGAACTGGAAATACTCCTGTGTATACAGGAAGTGAAGCCGCATTTAATAGCCAAACTGGTCCAATATACACATATGATGCTGTTGTAGTGGGATCAGGGTCACAAGGGTTGTTAACATTTAGTCAAACTAATTTTTCAACTGGATATCTACCAGTTGGGCCTAATTTTAGCGGCAGTGGATCTAATCAATGGTTTACTTTTAAATTTGTTCGGGCTGCAACAAGTAAATTTGATATTCAAATTACTGGCACAGTTGGCGGAGTTTGGGTAGCATTGCCTGGCAGTGTTTTTGATTCTAACATTGGAGGTATAGGGCCTACATCTGATTTAAATGGGTGGCTTAATATGAATTTACCTTACGGAGGGGCCGGAAGACCAGGAGCTAATAGCAGTAATGGAGGAAATGGGTCTGACGGTTGTTCACTCGGAGGAATTATACCTCTGAATACCGCTATTAATGGTAGATATACTTGTACATTTGGTACTGTATCTAGCAGTTCTTCAGGTACTAATGAAATTTATGTTCGTATTAGATTGACATCAGGACAATCAGTTACAGCATTATCTTTACAGACAGCGAGCAACTAAATGACTGTACCTATAGACCAAGAAGTTGACCTGTTAATTAAAAAACTTGAAGGTGTTGCAAAAACCGACACGGCGGTTAATAAGAGTCCAAGTAACGAAAGCATACCAAGTCCGATGCTAAATCGCGGTGATACCGCTTGGACACAGGCAATAAGTATACCAACTATAGCGGCGCCGACAGCAAACTTAATAGTTGCATATCAAAATGGAAATGCTATACAATGTACTGCTGATGTTACTACGGTACCAATTGGCGGAATTTATCCTACGTGGCTAACTGGGAAAACTTGGTGGGTGCCACCTGAATTTGGATCAACATACTCAGTTCAAGCATATGTTGGTCCGCCAAATGCGGCAAATATTGTTGCCACTGGAACATTTATTACGGCAGCTGGACAAGGCGGCACTGGAGAATGGTTTTTTGATTATCAAGCTGGACTATTAAATTTTATTGGCGAAACGATACCTGCCTCTTTAACATCAGGCAATGTTGTATACATTACCGGATATACATATACCGGGTTAATTGGAGTTACAAAATTACCTAGTAATACAAATATTGGTAATATCAATATTAATTCTACTACTTTTACTTCAACTAATGCTAATTTAATTGCGTTTGGTGGCACAGGCGGTATTGTAATACCAGCCGGCTCAAGCAGTCAATACCCTACAAATCACCCTGTTGGTACTACAAGATTTAACACAACATCAAATACTTTGGAAACTTGGGATGGGTCAGTATGGGTCAGCGGTGGCGGGGGTGGCGGGGGATCAGGAAGTATATCAGATCAACAAATTACGCCTGATGGCACATCATCAACATACACTTTAAATCAAAATGCTAGTGATACTGGTGTACTAGTATCAATTAATGGTGTGCTACAACTTCCAGGAATAGGATATAATATTACGGGAAATAACCAGATTAATTTTCCCGAAGTGCCGCTTACTAGTGATATTATTGACGTAAGATTTATTAGTTATGCATCAACAGTATCGGCATTGGTTAACAGTTCAGGAAATACGTCTGTAAATGTTGATATTGGTGGCAATATTAACTTTACTACATCTAGTAATGTAGTTGCTGTAATTAATCCGGCCGGAGTCTTGAATATTAGTACTGGAAAAGGTATTCAACTGCCCAATTATACAGTAGCACAAGCTTCAAATATTGCTAGCCCATCAACAGGACAAATGATTTATGTGTCAAATGGAAACTCAGGAAGCCCTAGTTTAGCTGTTTATGACGGAGCAAGTTGGAAAAGAGTTGCTCTTGGTAACACAATTTCTTCTTCATAAATATTAAAAATCTTGTAAATAAATGTCCAAAAATGTATTATCTTAATATGACATAAATAATATCATAACAGGAGAATACCGTGGCCACAGGAAATAGTCTAACAAGAATTAATAATAATCAGATCAGTGATGCCATTTCTGGCAATACACAATTTGGTATCAACGCTAACACAAAAGTTCAGCCATACTCAGTTACTTCGGGATTGTTGGCTAATAATATAAATTATCAGTCAGATTTAACAATTACTGGTAATTTATCTGTATCAGGAAATACAACTTCAATTGACACAACAGTTGTTACAATTGAAGATCCAATGATTACCTTAGCCAGTACACAAACAGGTGCTCCTACTGTTGATATTGGTTTTATTGGTGAACGCGGTACTTCTAACAATGTAGCTTTTGTCTGGGATGAAAGTTCGAAACGATTCGTTACAGTATACACTAATTCTGCTCCAGGCAATGTTAATATTAATATTTTATCTTATGCTGATCTCCAATCATCAAATGTAACAATACAAGGACTTTTAAGTGCAAATACTGTTAGTTTGTCAGGAAATGTAACAAGCAGTTTAAATGTAACTGGTGATATTACTGGTGGCAATATTTACTCTCCGGCTACTATTAGTGCCGTTGGGTCAATGTATGCCGGCAACATTTATGTTCCTACTGGAAATTTAACTGCTACTGGTGTTGTTTCCAGTAACATTTATAGTGGTATTACCTCAACTCAAGTTGTTTATGCTGATACTAACGGAATGTTAGTTGGAAATGGTAATCTTGAATTTAGTAATAATACATTAAGTACAACAGGAAATATCGTTGCTGGCATAAACGCTAATGCTGCCAATGTGTATATTTCTAGCTTAACAAATGCTAACGCTATGATATATGCTGGCACTAATGGACTAGTGTTAAGTGCCACAAATATATTAACAGATGGCGACGGAAATCTAAGTGCTACTGGTAATATATCTGCTTCAGGTGTATTAGCTACAGATTTATATAGTTTAAGTACAACAAGTCCTGGCGAGATTTTTTATGTTAATGATTCTTCTGGTTTAGTAACAGCAGGATCTGGACTTATTACTGACGGAGCAGGTAATTTAACTGCTACTGGTTCTATCTATGCTAGTCAGGCAGTTAGTGCTGGTGGCAATGTTACTGGTGGTAATATTTTAACAAATGGTTATATAAGTGCCACTGGTAATATTACAACGTATAACACATTTTACGGTGCTAATTTAAGTTTAAGCGGTAATGTTATTAGTGATTTAAATGTAACTGGAAATACTACAGCAGCCAATGTTTATGCGACTAATAATGTAAGTGCGGCAGGAAATGTTAGTGCTTATACCGCATTAAATTCTCAATCACTAAGTTTAAGCGGTAATGTTATTAGTGATTTAAATGTAACTGGAAATACTACAGCAGCCAATGTTTATGCGACTAATAATGTAAGTGCGGCAGGGAATGTTAATGCTTATACTGCGTTAAATTCTCAATCACTAAGTTTAAGCGGTAATGTTATTAGTGATTTAAATGTTACTACTAACATTGCTGGTAA
>Ga0316220_1003786_pt1 | contig 12259 bp, 9 predicted proteins | sample TBH18005metaG_FD_203632 | JGI IMG/M metagenome (GOLD analysis project Ga0316220, IMG submission 203632) | Freshwater microbial communities from Trout Bog Lake, Wisconsin, USA - TBH18005 | ecosystem: Environmental > Aquatic > Freshwater > Lake > Hypolimnion/Profundal zone | place: USA: Wisconsin...
GCTCTTCCAGGACCGGCGGGGTGAAGTCAGTCCAGCAGACCTATCAAAGGGGGTTTCGAGAGAGGGTGGATCGAGATTCTTGCCCCGCCTTACGTGAAGTCCTGTACCCAACTGCCGTTTTTAGGTTGACCTGGGCGGATGTGAGCCTCGATGCGGACCCGCCTTTTGTGGTCGTGCGGGAAGCCAGCGCTAAGAACAAGAAAGAGGAGCGGGTTTGCCTGGTGCTTGAGATTGTCGAGGCCCTGACGTGTCATCGTCCAGCGGGCGTTGAACCTGGTGTTTTGGTATTTCCGAAAGGCATCCCTCGCGCGTCGCGGTTGAAAGTGGACGCGAAGCGCAACGGCATCGCCTATCAGGATGAGTCGGGGTGCTATGCGGATTTCCACGCCTTGCGCTATACCTGGGCCACCTTCCTGCAACGGAACGGAGTTGCTCAGCGGGTCGCCATGAAACTGATGCGGCATAGCGATATGAAGCTGACCGCCAAGGTTTACACGGATGAAACGCAACTGCCGATTTACGAGGCAATCAAGGGACTTCCCCGGCTTCCAGGGTATACACAAATACGCGCACAGATTTCAGGCCCGGCGGGTCAAAACGTGGCGCAAGCTGACGCGGTGGGGAAATTGGAGCGAGCGAAGGGATTCGAACCCTCGACACTCACGTTGGCAACGTGATGCTCTACCAGGCTGAGCTACGCTCGCTTCCAAACAAGTGCGCAAAGATTACGGAGTTTTGGGGAGAACGCAAGCCCCTTTTTTGGAAAATCCTTTAGCGCCAATACCCACCCACCCAGACGTGGTGGTGACCGCGGTAGGCCCAGCGGCCGGAGACCCAGATAGCATGGGGTCGAGGAGGCCGTACCCAGCCACCGCCAACCCAAACCCAGCCACCGTTCCAGGTGTAATACCCAGGCGTCCAAACGTAATCCGGCCCCGGCGCAACCACCACGACTTCCTTGGGCGGCGGGGGCGGGGTTTGCCCCTCGGGTACCTGGACCACGGGTGGCGGGCTGCCCGGCGGAGGAGCCTGCACATAGTACTTCTTCGTAACGCAACCGCTCAGCGTTAACATGCCTGCCACAGCAAAAATCGGCCAATTCAAATTCAATTTCTTCATATTTCCTAACTCCTTTTGGACGCGCAACCGAGCCGGTTTGTTCAAGCTATGGCAGGCCGCGAGAGGGGCAGTACAGGCCGCCCATCACCCAGAACCCCAGCGGGTCAGAGACCCCGGACGAGCCGACCCACTCGGACAGACACGACCCCGCGAAGCTCTGGTCAAACGGAGACCAGGATCTCCGTTCGAGATATACCTGTGAACCTCCAACCGGTCACTTATTGGCGGAGGCAGGCGAGTTCAACTTCGAGTGCCGAACACCATAGTATCCGTAGATCACGATACCGATAGCCATCCAAAGGATGAGCCGCGCCCAGGTATCGGGAGGCAGTCCGGACATGAGCCAGACGCAGAAGAAGGCGCCCAGGGGACAGACTAGCCAAAAAGCCGGGGTGCGGAAGGGGCGCGAAATCCCTGGGTCGGTAAACCGGAGCACGAACACGCCGACGCAGACAATCGCGAACGCCAGGAGGGTGCCGATGGAAACCAGTTCGCCGAGCAGGCCGATGGGGAATAACCCCGCCACCAGCATCGCCACCGATCCGGTCAGGATAGTCGCCAGCCAGGGAGTCTGAAACCGGGGATGGACCTGGCTGAAAATCGGCGGCAGCAAACCGTCCTTGGACATGGTGTAAAAAATACGCGGCTGGCCGAGCATCATGACCAGGATGACGGAGGAGAGACCGGCGATGGCGCCGATCTTGACGATAGGCCGCAGCCAAGCGACCGAGTGGCCCAGTGAGTCAATCGCCACGGCAATCGGGTCCGGCACGTTCAGATGGGTGTATTTGACAATCCCCGTCAGCACCAACGCGACCGCAATGTAAAGAACCGTGCAGATAGCCAGCGAGCCGAGGATGCCGATCGGCATGTCGCGCTGCGGATTCCTCGCCTCCTGCGAGGCCGTGGAAACCGCGTCGAAACCGATATAGGCGAAGAAGATCACCCCGGCGGCACGGAGCACGCCTGGCCACCCGTACTGGCCGTCCATGACGGGCGGCACAAACGGCTGCCAGTTGGCCCGGTTGATGTAGGCCACGCCAACCGCGAGAAACGCGAGAATCACCACCAACTTGATGCCGACAATGATGTTGTTGAAAGTGGCGGACTCTTTGATCCCCAGCACGAGCAACACGGTGATGATCCCGACAATGACCATGGCGGGCACATTGAGGACCGCGCCCGTGCTGGTCCAACCCTCGGTGAAAAGCCGCCAGACATTCCAACCGGCATCCGGCACTGCCGTATGATTATAGGGCGCGGCGGTGAACGCGGCGGGAATCACGATTCCGAGATCCTTCAAGAATGAGACGACATAACCCGACCAACCGACCGCGACGGTGGAGGCGGCGAACATGTATTCGAGGATCAGGTCCCACCCGATAATCCAGGCCACAAACTCGCCGAGGGTGGCATAGCCGTAAGTGTAGGCCGACCCCGAAACGGGAATCATGGCGGCGAATTCGGCGTAGCAGAGGCCCGCAAACGCGGAGGCCAATCCCGCTAGGATGAACGAGAAGACAATGGCGGGCCCGGCGTATTTCGCCGCCGCCTGGCCGGTGAGCACGAAAATGCCGGCGCCGATGACGGCGCCAATGCCAAGAGTGGTGAGGTTCAACGGCCCCAGGGCCCGCTTGAGGCTATGGTCCGCCAGCACCTCCCGTTGGAGGTCCGCGATCCGTCTTCTTCTGAATAAATTCATCGGTTCAGCGTGTTGACTAGGTTCGATTACCGCCCCGGTTAATGGTTCAGCCAAGGGCGGAAGTCAAGAAAAAGCCCGAACAACCTGGCCTCTTCACTTAGCCGCCGAGGTCAGGGTCAATTACCGCTCGGCGTCACCCCCGGTTTCCGCCACAGGAAATAGACCGGAACGCCGGTTAATACGATGAGCAAACCGGGCCAGGTGGTCTCGGTTTTGTAGAGGATTAGTACCACCATGATGGCGCAGGCGGCGAAGAGGTAGAGCGCCGGCACCATGGGATAACCGAAGGCCCGGTAAGGACGATCGGCGTCGGGTTGTTTGCGGCGCAGGACAAAGATCCCGGCGATGGTCAGCACATAGAATATAAGAACTGCGAAGATGACGTAGTCCAGTAGGTTGCTATACAGGTTGCCGTATTGCTCAAGCCCGGCGGCATCCCGCAGCGGCGCACCTGTCACCGCGTCGCGCAAGCGGGTGCGTGGCAGCACCAGCAGCACCGCCCAGACGCATTGGAGCGCCAGGCCCACCGCTGGCACGCTGCGCCGGTTGAGATTGGCTGCCGCCTTGAAGAACAACCCGTCACGGGCCATGGCGAAGTAGACGCGCGCCCCCGCCAGGATGAGCCCATTGTTGCAACCGAAGGTCGAGATCATGATGGCCACCGCCATGATGATGGCACCCGCGCCGCTAAAGACCACCTCGACGGCGGCGGTGGCGACGCGGTCGTCCGGGGCATGTTGGATCCGGTCCAACGGGAGCAGACAGAGATACGCCACGTTCGCCAGGATATAGAGGACGGTCACCAGCCCAGTACCCGCTGCCAGCGAAAGCGGCAGGTTCCGCCGCGGCTCTTTGACTTCGCCGGCGATGAACGTGATGTTGTTCCAAGCGTCCGAGGAGAAGAGGGATCCAACCTGGGCGACACCAAAGGCGACCAAGAAACCCAGGAGCCCACTGGCGGCGGCAACTGTGGGAGCGAAGGAGAAATCCGGCTTCACGGGCGAGGCGCCGCGCACGGTCCACCAATCGCTGAAGTTGGCCCGGATGGCCTCGCCATTGCGGCCCAGGATCAGCCCGACCCCGATCAGCGCCAGCAACGACAGGACCTTCGCGGAGGTAAAAACATTTTGGATGATCTTGCCGAGCCGGAGTCCCCGCGTGTTGATGACTGTCAGCACCCCGATCACGGCAATACCCGCCAATTGTTGGGTGGACAGGCTGACCGCATAATTGGTGGACAGGTTAATAGGCGGGATGATCCAGGCGGTGGGCGAGATGGCAGGCAGCAGAACGCCGAGATACCGGGAAAAGGCGACCGCGACCGCGGCGATGGTGCCGGTTTGAATGACCAGAAACAGTGTCCAGCCGTATAAGAAACCCCAGAGCGGACCGTAGGCCTCGCGGAGGTAAACATATTGCCCGCCTGCGCGCGGCATCATGGCCGCCAATTCTCCGTAGCTCAGCGCCGCGCCAATCGTCAACAGGCCCGTGAACAACCACGCAGCCAGCAATCCCCCGGGCGATCCCACCTGCCTGCCGATGTCGGCCGAGACGATGAACACACCCGAGCCGATCATCGAACCGGCGACCAGCATGGTCGAGTCCAGGAGCCCGAGCCCACGGACAAACTTCGTTGGATCGGGAGCGACGGTGGGAATCGGGGAAGACATGCGGCTGGCGGGGGCGGCGCTATTCGATGACCAGCGAGAACTCCTGCCGGCTGGCCTCGACGTTGGCGCATTCGCGGAGGAACACCACGATTTGCTCGCTCAGACTCTGGCAGCGCGCCGTCCAGCGCCGCGCCCCGGCCAGCGTCATCGCGCATCCACGGAGGCCTTTGAAGCGCAACACGCTCGGCTCCTGCTGGAGTTGGACGCGGAACTCCTCACGCAAGCGGGGAAAGAAGAACAATTCGCAACCTCCTTCCGCCTCGGTGGCGAGACGGATCAGGTCGGATTCGAGCACGGGGAGTGCGGGATGGGGGGCGGCCGAAGACGATGCCGGTTTGAGCCCGGACAGTGCCTTTTCGAGGGCGCTGCTAAACTCATCCGCGGTAACCGTGTTGCGGCCCAACTCGTTCTGGAAGTAGTAGAACACGGCTTTGGCGGCGTTGTAGATCACTTCCGGCTCGAACGTCCGCGCCGCGGGCCCCATCAACTCGATGGAGATCATGTCCGCCGAGAACGGAATGCACTCACCGCCGGCCACGCGCAACAAGAGGCAATCCGAGGCCAGGGCGATCATGGTTTAGCCTCCAGACTCTTGACCTCGTGGACGAAGTCCGTAGCCTCCTGAAACCGGCGATAGACGCTGGCGAAGCGCACGTAAGCGACCTGGTCCAATTGCCTCAAGCCTTCCATGACCTGCTCCCCCAGAATGGCCGAGGGCAACTCCCGGTCGTACTGGTCGGCCACCTCGTTGACGATCTTCTCCGCGAGGTCTTCGATGACCTTCTGGCTAATGGGCCGTTTCTGGCAGGCTCGACGAATGCCCGACAGCAGTTTGTCCTTCGAGAATTCCTCTCGCCGGCCATCCCGCTTGAGCACCACCAGACCTTCATACTCCACTTCTTCATAAGTCGTGAAGCGATAGGTGCAAGCAACACACTCTCGCCGGCGACGAATCGTGGCTCCCTCGCGAGAGGCACGCGAGTCGATCACCTTGTCGTCCTGGCACCCGCATTTCGGGCATCGCATATTTGAATTAACCCACAGCTAATTGTATGAACTGTGATGTACCATACCAGCCGTTGGGCGGTCAATGGGAAAAATGAAGTTTTCTGCATCGTAACACGCTTTCGCATCGATGGCATTATGAGCCTCCCACCGCGCTCGCCGCAACCATCGGTTCGGCACCTGTCTGCGGGGACCCCCGCCGATCGGAAGTGGCGGGATACGGTGCTTGGAAAACCTGCGCCACCGCTAAGTCCGGTCGGCCTCGCGCGCCAATAGCCACAGCAGATCGGAGAGCCGATTGAGATAAACGATAATCTCCGGGTGCGGGCTCGATTCGGTCTCCTGCAAGGCGCAGACGCGCCGTTCCGCTCGCCGACAGACTGTCCGGGCGGCATCGAGCGTGGCGGACTCGAGGTTGCCGCCCGGCATGACCCATCCACTGAAGCCAAGGCCGGCGGCCTCGATCGCGTCAATCTCCCGACCGAGGCGGGCCGTCGCCGCCGGGCTCACGAACGCCAGCCCGTCCTTTTGGTAGCGGGGGCGATCCTCCACCAAAGTCGCCAGTTCGCCCATCATGCCGACCAACTCCTTTTGAATACCCAGCAGGCGGTCCCGGGCTGCCTCCGAGCGAGCCGTGGCCCGGGCCAACCCCAGTGCCCCGTTCAATTCGTCCACGGCCCCGCAGGCCTCCACCCGGGGGTGGTTCTTCGGCACCCGCCGATTGTACATCAACCCGGTCATCCCGTTATCACCTGTCTTGGTCGTAATACTCATGCGTTAACAGTCACCCGCGAAATCCATCGCCTCACCTTAGTCGACTCATCCTGCCGGGGCAAGGCAGGGCCCACATCGAGCATCGGTTCGCGGGCTTCCCTGCACGTGGGGAGCAGGGGGTACAGGATTTTTGGTGCTTGCCTCTGACGCCCATTTTGGGACAGTGAACCGGTCCATGCGTCGACGTGATCCGAGGTTCTGCCCCGGGTCAACGGGCGGATTGGCACCGCCAGGGCGATACAACTCCTGGAATCGGCCTGGCCCGATACAACTATGATGACTGATTCGGCCATGACCCCTCAGCGAAGAACTTCGAAGACCATCGTCGTAATCACCCTGGCCCTGATCTGGACGAACTCGATGGCCCTGGCGTCGGAACCAGACCCGTTCCACCCCCTGGCGACGATCTCCGTCCAGGCCGATCAAGTCCTGGGACGGGTCTCGCCTTACCTGACGGGGGCCTGTATTGAGGACGTCAACCACGAGATTTACGGCGGCCTTTATAGCCAGATGATCTTCGGGGAGGCTTTTCAGGAACCACCGCCCTCGCCCGTCATCCGCGGGTTCAAGGCCCAGGGCGGGCGGTGGATCGCTCGCGATGGCGAAATCCAAATCAACGGACTGGATGGGCCGAAACTGGTCAGCGACCACACTCCGTTCGCCGACGGTTCAGCCGGGGTCGAGCTCTTTTTCGCGGACCGCACCGGCGAGAACGCGGGCTTGATCCTGCGCGCCGTCCGGTCGAGTCTGGGTGCGGATAATTTCTTTGGCTACGAGATCTCGTTGGACCCGGCGCGTCAGGTGTTACGGTTGGCCCGACACCGCAGGAATTACGAACCGATCCAGGACGTGCCGTGCGAGGTTGCGGCAGGCCGGTGGGTTTCGCTGGAAGTCAAACTCACCGGTTCGGTGATCGAGGTCCAGGTGGACGGCAAGCTGGTTTTGCGTCACGACGACGGCGCAAGGTCACTGGCGGCCGGATCGGTTGGGTTGCGCGTGTGGCAGCGCGAGGCGCGCTTTCGCAACCTCTGGGTGAAGGCCGGCGAAGCCAGGGAGCCGTTGGCCTTCGCGCCAGCGGGAGAACTGGTTGAGGTCAGCGGGATGTGGCGGGCCGTCCGCCGCGGGAATACGGCCGGACGGTTTGCTCTCCTTCCCAACCGGCCGTTCGTCGGCGCCCAGTCCCAGCAAGTGAGCTTTGTTTCTGGTGTGGGTGAGTGGGGTTTGGAAAACCAAGGGCTCAACCGCTGGGGCCTGAGTTTCGTCGCCGGCAAGCCGTACGAGGCGCGGGTCTGGGCGCGGGCCGAAACACCCGTGTCGGTCACGGCCTGCCTGGAGAGCCGGGATGGTTCCAAAGTCTACGCCGAGGCCAGGTTGGAGGTCATCAGCAACGATTGGCAGCGGCTGGACTTCACCCTCACCCCGGACACGGCGGACGCCGCCGGGCGATTCTCCCTCAAGCTCAAGCAACCGGGCTCGGTCGTCCTGGGGTACGCCTCACTCCAACCGGGTGCGTGGGGCCGGTTCCAGGGTTTGCCCGTGCGGCGCGACGTCGCCGAGGCGTTGATCGCGCAAGGCGTTACCGTCCTGCGCTATGGCGGTTCCATGGTCAACCACGCCGCCTACCGGTGGAAGCACATGATCGGTCCGCGCGACCGCCGTCCGCCCTCGGCCGGGACGTGGTATCCCCACTCCTCGAACGGTTGGGGCATCCCCGACTTCATGGCTTTCTGCGAAGCCGCCGGCTTTGAATACGTGCCTGACTTCAACCAGGACGAGACTCCGCAGGATATGGCCGATTTTATCGAGTACGCCAAGGGCTCCGCCGAGAGCGAGTGGGGCCGCCGGCGGGTTGCCGACGGTCATCGGGAACCCTATCGACTCCATTACCTCGAACTCGGCAACGAGGAACGGGTGGATGACAACTACTTCGCCAGGTTCAAATTGCTCGCCGAAGCGATCTGGGCCAAAGACCCGGCCATCATCCTGGTGGTGGGCGATTTCTTCTATCACCAGCCGATTGCCGATCCGTTCCATTTCGAGGGTGGGGCGGTCAACACCTTGGCGGCGCACCAGCAGATCCTCAACCTGGCCAGGGCCCGGGACCGCGAGGTGTGGTTCGACGTTCACGTCGACACAGAAGCGCCCCCGGCGCCAGGCGACCTGGCGGGACCGCGCAGCTTCATCGATCAACTTGCCGGCCTGAGCCCTGGGGCGCGCTACCAGGTGGTTATTTTCGAGTTCAACGCCGGCAACCATGCCCACCGACGCGCCCTGGCCAACGCCCTGGCCATCAACGCCGTCCGGCGCGACGGTCGCATCCCCATTGCCACCTCGGCCAACTGCCTGCAACCCGACCGCCAGAATGACAACGGCTGGGACCAGGGCCTGCTCTTCCTGAACCCCTCGCAAGTGTGGCTCCAACCGCCCGGCTACGTGACGCAGATGTTCGCCCGCAATTACCAGCCGCAACGGGTCCAGTGCCAGGTTAGCGGCGCGGAAGGCAATTTGGACGCCACCGCCGCTCGCAGCGAGGATGGCAAGACCCTCGTTTTGTACGTGGTGAATCCGGCGGATGCGGCCATATCCGCCCGACTTCACCTGGGCGGGTTTGTGGCGGCGAACCCGGCGGCAAAAGTGCTGGAATTATCAGGGGCCTTGGGCGCCGTGAATACCGCCGACCGGCCTTCTTCCATCACTCCAACGGCGAGCGAGTGGAAGCACGAGATCCAGCAAGGCACCGCCCAGCGTGGGTTCGCGCCACGCTCCTTTACCGTCCTGCGGTTCGAGTAAACGTGTCGAGGACCGAGGCCGCCGGCTGGCGGAGCGATCCACGGCTCAATAATTGAACTGAGCCTGGCCGGTGCTGATCAGGATGTAACCCGTGCGCTCTTTGTACCAATTGAAGTCGCGCACCCCGGCGGCATCGAAACCGACCACGGTGGGGTAGGCGTATTGCACGGGATACCGGCTGGTCGCGCTTTGCCATTTCTTGATTTCGGAATGGCCATCGGCGAAGGAAAAACCGCATCCGCCCCCGTGCATGGATCCGGGTATATCCTGCCAATTGCCGGCGCTCGAGGAGTTGATGAAGAAGCCGTCGTTGATGGAGTCCGGGTGCTCATCGAGAAACAGCCAGGTCTTTGACGGTTTGGGCACTTGGCTCTGCTTGAGGAACTGCATGTAAGCGGTCTCTCCCCAATGGATGCCCTGGCCGGTGCTGTCGCCGCTCTCCCCATCGCTGAACAACCCGAACATCGAGTTCATGGAGAGACTGCGGTTGCGCTGCTTCCATCCCAGTGGCCGTTGCGCCGGGCTGAGGTAGTTGTCGGCTGGACACCTGTAAATTCCAACCGCCCCGGCGGTGTAGGGCCCCAGCACTCCGTTCTTGACCCAGGTCACGTTGGTGACGCTCAGATCAGCCACCGACCCGTTGGCGGTCCAACTCATCACGTTGTTGACCCAGTTGTCGAATTTTCCGCTGGTAATCGAGGCCTCCGTCTCGGCGACCCCATAGTTGTTGGCCACGCGGTCGCTGAAATCGCCGCTGTAAAGCTGCCAGCCGGTCATCAACTGCCGGAGGTTGCTCAGACACCCAATCTGCTGCGCCCTGACCTTGGCGCTGCTCAAGGCGGGCAACAGCATGGCGGCCAGGATCGCGATAATCGCGATGACTACCAATAGCTCGATGAGGGTGAAACCCGGCACGGGGCAGCGCCGATAGCCCCGGGTCCCGCCGGGAGCCCGAGTCAATCGTGAATATAAGGTCCGCATACAGTTCGGTTGTGGTGCGCGCTTGACTTACTTCCGATTGGCGCCGCTGTCAACTGTGCGTTCGGCTGTGTGCGTTCTCCGGCGCAGCGGCGCGGCACAAACGGTGGCGCGAGCAACCACCCACCTATTCAAGGCCCGACTGGCTCAGTACGGTGATATGCTTGCGAATCTCCCGGATGAGCGCCTCCAGATCGGCGTTGCCCAGGCGTCGCAACACATGCGCCCACCGGCAGGCAAAACTGCCGCGTTCGTCGTAGGGCAGATGCTTGAACAGGCCATCGAAGGCGCCGCGCCGCCGTTGATAATCGCTCTGCAAGCGGGCGAATTCATCCCGAAACGCGCTGAGATAGGCCTCGGCGAAGGCCTTGGGGTCCGGGACCTTTTCCACCCGGCGGTTTACCGGCGCGGCGTAGCTCTTGGCGAATGCTAGCAACGCGGTGGTGCGCCAATCGGCGAACGCGCCGCTATGGTCCACCAGCACCAGGTCGCGCGGCAGTCCATCCGGAGCCTCCACGATGATCTCGTCTCCGTCATCGAACACGGTTTCTCCCGAGGCATCCACGGAAACAGCGTCGCGGCAGCGGCCCACCACGATATTGGGGGCGGCCGCCTTCCCCAGCAGCCGGGCCAGGGCCAAGGCGTAACGCGGCTCGGCCAGTTTTCGCTCGGGCAGCTTATTGGTCGCAACCCCCGCAAAATAATCGCGCTCGAAATACATGACCGGGAAATGATGTCCCGCGAACTCCTCGCGGCTGCCGCAGTAGGCTTCCGTCACGCGCCGCATGTTGACTCGAGTGGGCAGATGCATCCCGAATTGCAGACAGCCCAGCCGCCGATCCAGCGTGTAATCCACGTATTCCTCGGTCTCGAAGATCACCCGGACCAGGTCTTTGGCGGTCCCCAGGTCGTCCCTCTCCTCCAGTCGCTCGCGGATGCCCCAGCGGAGCACCCGCAAAAACAGGACCCGCGGATCGCGCTCCCCGCGCACTTTGATCTCCGCCAGGAAGACCCCGCGGCGGCCCCGCCCGGAGTGGACCCCAGGCTCCGCCTCGATCCGCCCGAGATTGAGGTATTCGATGTTGCCATATTCCCGTATGAAATTGATGATAAACCCCCGCGTCAACGGGTCCCAAAGGCCTTTGAGTTCGGGGTCTTCGGGTTCCCCCTCTTGCGACGAAAAGACCTGGGCGAAGAGGAACTCCCCTTCCTCGAAGGAGCCACCCGGTAACCAGCGCACCCGCGGGGCAAATTCCGGGCCGAGCCCCTGGAGATCATCTTGCGCGCGTTCCCCTTGCTGTTCGGCGGAAATCGCCGAGAACATCCGCAACTGCCAACCCCGCTCCTTGGGAGTGTCCACCTGCACCGCCGGCTCGGTCGCCTCTCGAAACTGCCGGATTAATATGGCGTGTCGCGCCCGTAGTGCCGCGGGCGGGAGTTCGAGAAACGCCAGCTCGGCAAAATTCGGCCCGCCGAACCGCAACGCGTCCACGCCGACAAACGCAACTTCAGGATGGCCGTGCCGGTTCCGCTTAACGCAATGCTGGGCGATCTCGTCCAACTGCCGCGCCAGGGCCTCATCCTCGAGTTGTGCGAGTTGCGCGAACTCCGCGCAGGTCACGTAGCGCGTGCCGGTATGCGGATTGTAGTAGTAGATCGACCCCTCGCCGATAGCGACCCTTGAATGGGCGATGGCCTCGCTGATTTCCTCGTGCTCGGTCGGCGGCGCGCTGATGCGCCACAACTCACCCCGCTCCCGCAAGGCCTGCCGCACCCGCGGATCCCGCACCGAGAGGAACCGGATGCGGTGACACGGAACCCGCCATTGCTCCCGCAATTTGTCCCCCGCGCTAAAGGCCAGGTCCAAACGCTCGACCTCCGGCCGGATCAGTACCAGGTCGCCGACGTTGAAAATCAGGTCCACGCTCTCGGCCGCCTCCCACTCCAGCTTGGACGGCTTGGGGGGCTGCTTCCCCAGCCGGCGACACTCGCCGGTGAACCATTCCTTGAAGACCTCGCGTTGCAGGGCGTGCATCGGCGGCCAGGTGACCAGCAGGTCATGATGCGGGAACAGCGTGCCGATACTCGACTGTAGCCGCCCATCCTCGGCGGCCGCAAACAACTCAGGTCCGATTACTTTCACCCGCAGATCTTAGTGCTTTCGGTCCCCGCCGTCTATCGTTCTCAGATCTACTTCCTTCCCAGCGAAGTCGGACACTTG
>Ga0316220_1003789_pt1 | contig 12253 bp, 12 predicted proteins | sample TBH18005metaG_FD_203632 | JGI IMG/M metagenome (GOLD analysis project Ga0316220, IMG submission 203632) | Freshwater microbial communities from Trout Bog Lake, Wisconsin, USA - TBH18005 | ecosystem: Environmental > Aquatic > Freshwater > Lake > Hypolimnion/Profundal zone | place: USA: Wisconsin...
CTGCCTGGGAATGCAGTGTCTTCGAGGCTCCAGCCTCGCCAACGCAGTTATCGGGCACCCCGCCAAAGGAGGCTGGAGCCTCGGGGGACAGAGTGCGTTACAAGGCAGGAGCCTTGTAACGAGCGCGCGTGGTGTAATCGCGGTTCATGCCCAACAATCACCCTCGCGCTTTGGCGAGGTTAGCTCCTCAGGATGACAAATAATAAGGGGCCGCTCCGGCTTCCGTGCTCGGCTTCCGATTTGTGGGTAATGCTCAGAGTTCTATGCCGCCTTAAAATAAAACGTGGTCATAACGGGCGGTCTTCTCCAATAAGGGGTGCTCCGATGGATAGGTGCCTGACTGACACCTATTCCGGTCGCACAAGGACGGTCCGGCGAACAAAGGCGGCAAAAAACCGCAGCACTCCAAGACGCTGTCGCGCATCCCGGCGCCCCACCGCGAAACAATTGTAACGTCCGCTGGTTCGCTCTAAGCGGTGACCGGCGCGAGTTCGGCTACGGCTACGGGATCGACGTTCACGCGTCGTCCTTCGCGGTCGAAGCGGACGGTGCCGTCGATCAATGCGAAGATCGTGTAATCCCGCCCGAGACCGACGTTGCGGCCCGGCAGGAACTTGGTGCCGCGCTGGCGCACGATGATGTTGCCGGCGATCACCACCTGGCTGCCGAAAACCTTGACTCCAAGACGTTTGCTGACGCTGTCGCGCCCGTTCTTGACGCTGCCCTGACCTTTTTTATGAGCCATAAGAAATGAAAATTAGGCGTTGATTGCGGTGATCTTGACCTTGGTGAGCTTCTGGCGGTGGCCCACCGTGCGGTGATAGCCCTTCCGGCGGCGATACTTGTAGGCGATCACTTTCGGCGCCTTGGTTTGTTCGAGAACCTCGGCCGTCACGCTCGCGCCCTGAAGCGCGGTTGCGTCGGACTTGATTTCCGCGCCATTGGCGAAAAGAAGCACTTCCGAAAAACGAGTTTCGGCGCCGGGCTCGACCGAAAGTTTTTCAACTTCGAGAACGTCGCCCGCCGCGACTTTGTACTGTTTGCCGCCGGTTTTGATGATTGCGTAGGCCATAGGTTGAAAAGAAAGGGCGCAAAAAGTGCCATACGGGCAAACCGTTGACAAGCGAAATTTCCAGTTTTTTTCGCCCGGTTAGCGATAATACTGGCGAACGTAATCGGAAACGGCTTCCTGCCACGGGCGCGGCGCGCGTCCGGTGAGGGTTTCCAGTCGGCGGGTGGAGAGCACGGTGTACACCGGGCGCTTCGCCACAAAGGCCTTCAGATCGGCCATCGCCTGGAACGCCACCCGCCTGCCTTTCAGGGCAACCCCGGCGGCGGCGGCGCAATCGAGCGCATACTGGCCGTACTCCTGCCAAGTGCAGGCGCCCGATTGCGTCAGATGTACGATACCGCCCGCGGGAATCTCGCGCACCAGCGGGCGCAGCATCGCCGCGGCGTCGATGGTGTAGGTGGGGCACGACCATTTGTCGCCGATTGCCGCCAGTTCCTCCGATTCCAGGGCGCGCTTAAGGATTTGATCCACAAAACTGGGGCGGTCCGGCCCGAAAACCCACGCCACCCTCACGACCAGGTGGTTTGGCGACACCGCCAGCAATTCCAACTCGCCCTGCCGTTTCGATGCGCCGTACACGCCAAGCGGCGCAGCCTCGTCGTCCTCGGCATACGGCTCGCTCTTTGCCCCGTCGAAGACGTAATCCGTGCTAATGTGGATGCATCGCGCGTTCTTTTGGGTGCAAATCCGCGCCATTTGCCCGACGGCCCCGGCATTGATCGCAAACGCCTCCTCCTGGTGGGATTCGCAGTAGTCCACGTTCGTCAGCGCCGCGCAGTTGATGAGCACGTCGAAATCGAGCTCCCTGAGCGCGCGTTCGACCGATTCCGGCGAAGCCAGATCGATATCCGCGCGCTTCAACGCGATGACCTCCTTGGTGGCGGCATAGCTGCGAACCAGGGCGCTGCCGAGCCGGCCCGCACTGCCGACGACCACCAGTTTCAAGTTCGCTTGCGACCCGATTGACATAAACTTATTTCCGTCTCAAGAGCGGTTCCCACCAGGCGCGGTTGGCCAGATACCAGTCCACCGTTTCGGCGATCCCTTTCTCAGGTCGATGAATCGGTTTCCAATCCAGTTCCCGGTGGATCTTGGAGGAATCGATCGCATAACGCCGGTCGTGGCCCAGGCGGTCTTTCACGTAGGAGATCAGACTTTCCGTTTTGCCTAGCCGGGATAGGATCAGCTTCACCACGTCGATGTTGCGCATTTCCCCGTCCCCGCCAATGTTGTAAACCTGCCCTGCCCGCCCCTGAAGCAGGACGGAAAAAATCGCCCGGCAATGGTCTTCCACGTGAATCCAGTCGCGCACGTTCAAGCCGTCGCCATAGACGGGCAGTTTTTCGTCGTTCATCGCGTTGACGATCATCAGCGGGATCAGTTTTTCGGGAAACTGGTAGGGGCCGTAGTTGTTCGAACAACGGGTGACGACGACATCCTGGCCGTAAGTGTGGTGATAGGCCAGGGCGAGCAAATCGGCGCTGGCTTTGCTGGACGAATACGGCGAACTGGGAGCCAGCGGGGTCTCCTCGGTGAATTTTCCTTCCGGCCCGAGCGAGCCGTAGACCTCGTCGGTGGAAATCTGGACAAAGCGCTTTACCTGATAGCGCAACGCGGTTTCCAGCATGACCGAAGTGCCCACCACGTTGGTGTGGATGAAATTCTGCGGCGAACTGATGGAGCGATCCACGTGGCTTTCGGCCGCAAAGTTGACGACGCCATAAAAGCGGTGCTTTTGCATCAGGGCGTCCATCTGCTCGACGTTGGCAATGTCCCCCTGGAAGAACTCGTAGCGGTCGCCGAATTGCTCCGCCAGCCCGGCCACGTTGGATATTGAGCCGGCATAGGTCAACGCGTCCACATTGGTCACCATCGCGGGACCGTAGTGTTCGAGGACGTAACGGATGAAATTGGAGCCGATGAAACCGCAACCGCCGGTAATCAAGAGACGCATATCGGCGAAGAAGTAGCAGGTTGGATTTCGGTATGCCAGCAGCAAACAGCGTTTTTTTTCGGGCAAACTGGCGACAGCGATCCGAACGCCCCGTGCGTCAGGCGGCCACTCAGATTCCGCAGCGTTTCAACAACCACAACGAAACCCACCCCAGGAAGGCCGTTGCGGGAAGAGTCAGCACCCATGCCCAGACAATGCGGTGAACCACGCCCCACTTCACCGCGCTCAGCCGCTTGGTCGCTCCCACTCCCATGATGGAAGCGGCGATGACGTGAGTGGTCGAAACCGGAATTCCAAGACTGCTGGCGATTTGAATGACGATACCCGCCGTGGTTTCCGCGGCAAACCCATGCACCGGTTGCAGCCGTACCATCTTATGCCCCATCGTGCGGATAATCCGCCAGCCGCCCGCAGCCGTTCCCGCGGCCATGGTCGTTGCGCATAGCAGAATCACCCATGCGTTCACGGTAAAAGTGGGGGTGCGCAGGAAGTGAAGGGCGGCGGGAAGATGGTCGAATGCTCCGGTCTTGGTGCCGGTGAAGAGAGCCAGCGCGATGATTCCCATCGTTTTTTGCGCGTCATTAGTCCCATGGCTGAGCCCCATCCAGGCCGCGCTGAGCAATTGCGCTCTTCCGAAGAACTTTTGAATCAAATACGGCCGCAGGTTCTTGATGAGGATCGTCAGCAACAGCATGAGCAGCCCCCCGACGAGGAAGCCCACCGTCGGCGAAGTCACCATCGGGACGACGACCTTCGGCCACAGGCCGTCGTAAACGGCGCCGGTCGGTTTTTGCAACAATACCGACCACTTGAGGACATGCCAGTTGCCGTGGGTGGAAGCGATTGCGGCTCCGCAAAGGCCTCCGATCAGCGCGTGGCTGGAACTCGACGGCAGGCCGAGCCACCAGGTGAGCAGATCCCAGATGATCGCCCCGATCAACGCGGCAAGCACGGTCGGCATGTCAACGGCGTTGGTGTCCACAATGCCGGCGCCGATGGTCTTTGCCACCGCCGTGCCGAGAAAGGCGCCCAGAAGATTGAAGAACGCCGCCATGGCGATCGCATAACGGGGCGTGAGCACCTTGGTGGACACCACCGTCGCAATCGCGTTGGCGGCATCATGAAAACCGTTGATGTACTCAAAAACGATCGCCGCGAGCAGAACGAGTAGAAATAGTATCATGAGTGCGGAAACCGTGCGCCGACCAGCCTTAAGAGTATTTCAAAACCACCTGGAAGACCACATTTCCGGCGTCGCGACAGCGGTCGATCGCCTTTTCCAGTAGTTCGTAGATTTCCTTGATGAAAACCACGTTCTTCGCTTCAGCCTGTCCCCCGAAGAGTTCGCGCAGGAGCGCGAGCATGTACCGGTCGGCATCGCCTTCCAGAGCCTGAAGCTGCCCGTAATCGTCCTCGATCTCCTCCACATGGGGATGTCTGCGCAAGGATTTGATCATCGTGGCCACAATGGCGATGGCTTGTTCGAGCATGACCACCTGTTTTGCCAGGCTTTCGCTGTGGTCATTCAGCGAGCAAATCACCAGGCGCTCCCCAATTTTCTCCAGGCCCTTGGGAATGCGCCCCAGCGAGTTTGAGAGCGCTTCGATATCCTCCCGGTCCAACGGTGTTACAAAGGTGCGGCAAAGCTGCTTGGTAATATCCTGCGTGATGCGTTTGTGCTTGCGCCGGTTTTGAGCCAATTGCTCGACGGTTTCCACCACCGCCCGTTCTTCGCTCAGCCTTGGCATCAACTTGCCAAGAATGATGGCGCTATTCTTTGCTTCATCGACGCTGGATTCCAGCAGATCGAAAAACTTGTCGTCGCGGCCAAGGAGTCGCTTGAGAAAATTCATCGCCGCGTGTTTTAGCGAAAATCCGGGTTTGGTGTAAAGACCTATCGGGAAAAAGCTGACTTTTTTCATTACCGACAAGTTTGCAAACCGGGGCGCACGAGCAAGGGCGGAGCTCTGAGCTGCTGCTAATAAACACACCGCTTATTCTCAGAAATCCGGACCACTTCTGGAAAGAACGGCCGAATTGAAGAATGAAAATGAGCCCAACGCCGGCGCGGTCCGAAATGGATGACCCTAAAAAGGCAGAGGAGGCTCGTGGACTGCGGTGAAGTGCCCTTTCCATTACCCACAAAACGGAAGCCGAGCTCGGAAACCGGAGCGGCCCATATTATTTGTCATCCTGAGCTTGCGAAGAGCCTGTCCTGAGTCTGTCGAAGGAATCTCACGGCAGGCCAGCCGGCGTTAGGTCACCATTCATCGTTCTCGGAGCTGACAGCGCCGCCCGATGAGCCGTCCGTCCCGATTACGTGCCGACTGAAACAAACGTCGCGATCGCCTCGTGAGATCCTTCGCAGGCTCAGGATGACAGCAGCGGCGGTCCTGTCTTTCCGTCACCCACAAATCCGAGGCCTAGCGCCGAAACTAAAGCGGGCTCTTATTAACTGTCATCCTGAGCTTGCGAAGGATCTCACGCCACGCCAACCAGCGTTATGCAACCATTCACCGTTCTCGAAGCTGACGGCGTCAACCGCATAGGCCGTCAGTTCCGATTGCGAGCCGACTGAAACAAACGTCAGGACTGCTTCGTGAGATCCTTCGCAGGCTGCCAATGAACCTGCCGGAAAGACGGGGCGTTCGGAGCGGAAATCCGGGGAGCACACGCGTCTCGCGTGTTGGCGTCGGCGTCCCGCCGACGCGGACTTCCAGTCTCCCCCGCGCATTGCGGCGACTCCACGCGCAAAGTTCGCCGAGGCGGGACCCCTCGGCCAGCACCCGGGACGGGTGCGCTCCCCGGAACTCGCGTTCCGACGCGATCAGCCGCGAAGATGCCTTTGGCGAGGGCGCCAAAGGCCGCACGCGAGGGCGCATGCGCTCCCCGGAAGCTGGCGCGATGCCAGGTTCATGCCCAACAATCACCCTCGCGCTTTGGCGAGGTTAGCTCCTCAGGATGACAACGTTCGGGGCTCCGTTCTCACTCCTGCGCCCGATTTGCAAACTTGTGAGTAATGGAAAGGAACCTCCACCGCTTTCGAAGCGATTGGTCTCAGGAATTACCCAAAGCGTTTCCTGCGCCCATCGACTCGTCGCTCTGGAGGCAAACGGGCCTCGCCGCAGTCCTATAAGACGCTGGCGCGACCACAACGCGCCACGGCTTTGCCGCTCCGAATGGTCTCACGTCCATTCCAGGTAGAGGTCCGGAGGTCTGAGTCTGAGGCGCCGATTGCCGATTGGAGGGCGAAAAGTTCGTGTCGGCGAGACGCCGACACCGGCACGCGAGACGCGCGTGCTCCCCGCAGCCCCGCATCAACGCTGTCTCTGTCATTCCTTCCCGCCGAAAAACTCTGCGAAAATCCGCGTAATCTGCGGACTTTCTTCCTCCGAATCCGGAGTTTACTCTGCGGGCGGCCAGAGCGTCTGCAAGTCGGACGGGAGCACCCCTTTGACTTTCTCGGGTTCCCCGGGGGAGAGGTGCCGGTTGAACAAGCCAAAGACGGCATGCACAACCCGCAACGGGTCAGGCCCGCCGAAAAGCCCCCCTTCCACCTCCACCTGAGCCACGAACTCTTCCGCCGTGCGAATCCGCTCCGGTTTTCCGGCGGGATGCCATCCCTCGTAGTAAATGCCGCGAACGAGCACCGGAAGTTGTGCTCCCAGGTGAACCACGACATCGACCGGCAGGCGGTCGCGCAAGGTGTGAAGCACGGCGCGCAACGCCTTGTAAGCGGCATGTCGGTCGGTTAACCCTGCCGATTCCTGAATCTCGTTCAACCAGAGATGGGTTTTTTGCAGCGTGGTATCGAAAACTTCCAGACCGGTTTGGCTCATAGAACTCTCCCTCTATCAATTAAAACGGGGCAGAGGGGGCGATCGTCCTTGGGGAAGCAATCCGCGGACAGACTACCCGGGCAGTTCCGCGCCGGCGGGCATGGGGCGTTGGATCATGGCGTAGAACATCGGGCCGTCGAGGGTTTCGTGCTTGAGCAGTTCGCGGACGACCAGTTCGAGTTGCTCGCGGTGCGCGCTGAGCATCGCGCGCGCTTCGGCGTAGCAGGTGTCCAGAATGCGTTTCACCTCGCGGTCGATCACCTGCGCCGTGGCCTCGCTGCAATCGCGCACCAAATTGCCGTCGGGTTCCGTAATGAATGGCGAGTGGTCCCGGTGAACGGTGCGAGCCAGCCCCACGCTGTCATTCATTCCGAAAACACAGACCATTTGCCGCGCCATGGCGGTCGCGCGCTCCAGGTCGTTTTCGGCGCCCGTGCTGACTTCGCCACAGACAATTTCCTCCGCGGCGCGTCCGCCCAACAGACCGCGTATCCGGTCGAGGATCCCCTCGCGGGTCATCAGGAACTGCTGTTCGGTGGGCAACTGCATTGTGTACCCCAGCGCCGCCCGCCCGCGCGGGACGATGCTGATTTTCCGCACCGGGTCCGCGTTTTGGGTGTAGGCGGCCACCAGGGCGTGGCCGGTTTCGTGATAAGCCACACGCCGTTTCTCGTCCTCGCTCAGGCGGCGACTCTTCCGCTCCGGCCCAGCAACGACTTTCTCCAGGGCCTCCTCCAGATCGTGCTGTTCGATGCGGGACGCCCCGCGGCGCGCCGCCAGCAAAGCCGCTTCGTTGAGGGTATTGGCGAGGTCCGCGCCGGAAAACCCAGGGGTCGCGCGCGCGATTTCCCGCAAATGGACGTTCTTCGACAGGGCTTTGCCGCGCGCATGCACCTTGAGAATCGCCTCGCGTCCATCCAGATCGGGCGAATCGACGATGATCTGCCGGTCGAACCGACCCGGTCGGAGCAGGGCGCGGTCGAGCACCTCGGGCCGATTCGTCGCCCCGAGGACGATTACCCCGACGTTCGGGTCGAATCCGTCCAGTTCCACCAGCAGCTGGTTGAGGGTTTGCTCGCGTTCGTCGTGACCGCCCATCCCGAGATGAACGCCGCGTTGCCGCCCGATTGCGTCCAGTTCGTCGATGAAGATAATGCAAGGCGCCTGCCCTTTCGCCTGCTCGAAAAGATCGCGCACTCGCGCCGCGCCGACTCCCACAAACATCTCCACAAACTCGCTGCCGCTCAGCGAGAAAAATGGCACTTTCGCCTCGCCCGCAACCGCGCGCCCCAGCAGCGTTTTCCCGGTTCCCGGCGGACCGACCAGCAGGACGCCCCTCGGAATTTGCGCGCCGAGGGCTTTGTACCGGTCCGGATGTTTGAGGAAATCGACCACTTCTTCCAATTCGAATTTCGATTCGTCGCAGCCGGCCACGTCCGCAAACGAGGTCCCCGTGTCTTTGTCCACGAGGATTCGAGCCCGGTTTTTGCCGATGCCGAGAATCGCCTGGCTGGCGGAACCGCTCCATGCGCGCCCGATCCAGAACCAGAAGAGCAGCATGATCAGGAGCGGCATTGCCCAGGAGTTGAGGATCGCAGAGAGGAAGCTCGGGCGTTGCCCGCTAAAGGAGACGCCGGCAGCCTGAAGTTGTTCGACCAGCTTTGGATCTTCCACGCGCTGGGTGCGAAATGCGAACGCTCCGTTCTCACCGGGCGAAGCCGCTGCCATTCCACGCGGAGACGCCGGCGGTGGAGAGGGCGCCCCGGTATTCGCCGGAGCGGTTGCTTTTACAGGCTTCGCGTGCCCGGTGATCTCGGTTTCCCCGATGGCCGCGTCTACCAGAGCATGCCGTGCCAGCAGCGACTTGAATTCGCTGTAAGGGATGAGGCGCATTTTGGCCGTGGTGAGCGCGGATTGCCATGCCAGCAACAAGAGGATCGTGATTCCAGCCTGGATGAACAGCCAGCCCCACTTCCCTTTTGGGGGCGGGTTCAGGTTGGGGCGGCGTTGGTCCTGCGGCATTGTATCTCAAGATCGGTTCGGACGCCGGAGCCTGAACGGCTTGGCGGGCAGCGAGCAGGCTGCGCGTTTCGTTCGTAGAGGAGCTCCGAGACCGAAGCGGTTGGCTGTCGTGGCGTCCTCACCGTCAGCCTCGAAGAAAGCGCATCGACGCGCTGTTCCTGTGAGCGGCGAATATAAGCATTGACGCATATAAGCCGGTGGCTTATTTGTTCGCTCCAGTGCGACTCATCTCAATTTACAAGTGTCTCTGCGACGAAACCCGGTTGAGGATATTAAATCTCCTCACCGTTTCGCCGCTCTGTGTGTGCCACCTGCAAGAGGTCTTGGGAAAAGGCCAGGTGAAGATTTCGCAGCATCTCGCCTACCTCAAAGAGCGGAAGATGGTGGCCGGCCATCGCCACCAGCAGTGGATCGTCTACTCCATCCCCGCCGCCCCTTCGCAAGAACTGGAGGCGAACTTGAAGTGCCTGCAAGATTGCGTCCAAAGCGAACCCGTGTTCAAAGCCGACCGCCGCAAGTTGAAGCGCCTGATGGGCGACAAGTCCGTGCGTGCGCTTCTGGATGAGGGCTGCTGTTTCAAACCCCAGACCGTCAAGGCCCGGAATTGCTGCGCCAAATAGGTGAAATTTATGAAATCCATCGAAATCTACGATCCTCCCATGTGTTGCTCCACCGGCGTCTGCGGCACCGATATCGACCCCAAGCTCGTCCAGTTTGCCGGCGACTTGCATTGGATCGCTTCGGAAGGCGCGCGGGTTACCCGGTTCAACCTCGCGCAGCAGCCCGACGCGTTCGTCAGGAACCCGTCGGTTAATCAAGCCTTGAAAGCGCGCGGGACCGATTCGCTGCCGATTGTGCTGGTGGATGGCGTGCTTGTTTCGCAGTCGATTTATCCCACGCGCGAGCAGCTTGCCGAACTGGCCGGACTTAAAGAGCCGTGCTGCGGAGGCGGTCCCAAAGACGGTTCGGGTTGTTGCTCGTGAACGCCTTACTTGACGCGGCGCCGCGTTTTCTCTTTTTCACGGGAAAAGGCGGCGTCGGCAAGACGTCGATGGCGTGTGCAACCGCGATTGCCCTGGCGGGCAAAGGCAGGCGCGTCCTGCTGGTGAGCACCGACCCGGCGTCGAATCTCGATGAGGTGCTTGAAACGCCGCTGGCGAATTTGCCGCGCCCGGTTGGCGGTCTTGCTCATTTGGAGGCCATGAACATCGATCCCGTGGCGGCGGCGGCGACTTACCGGGAACGGCTGGTCGGGCCGTACCGCGGGGTGCTGCCGGAGAGCGCCGTTCACGCCATCGAGGAACAACTTTCCGGGGCCTGCACAGTGGAGATCGCGAGCTTCAACGAGTTCACCGCGCTTCTGGGACATGCGGAAACCATTTCTGAATACCAGCATGTTGTGTTGGATACCGCGCCCACGGGCCACACGCTGCGGCTGCTGAGCCTGCCCGCCGCGTGGAACGACTTCGTAGCGAATAATAAGACGGGCAGTTCGTGCCTGGGGCCGCTTGCCGGACTTCACCAACAACGGCTGGTGTACGAGCGCGCCGTGCGGGTGCTGGGCGATCCCGCTCAAACCCTGTTGGTGTTGGTCTCACGGGCGGATGAAAGCGCCTTGAAAGAAGCGGCCAAAGCGAGCGGAGAACTCGCGAAACTTGGGTTGCGCAATCAACGCCTGATCCTGAATGGCGTTTTCGAAGCGCTAGACCGGCAGGATGCGCTAGCGCAGGCGTTGGAGCGTCGGGGCCGGTCGGCGCTTGCGGCGATTCCGGAGGCGCTGAAGACCCTCCCGACCACAACGGTTCCGTATCGTCCCTCGGGCTTCGTCGGTCTCCACTCGCTGGCCTGTGTTTTCGGCCCTGAGGCGAGGGAATTGGATCCCGTCCAGGAACGGACTGCTGTTCCGCTGCCGAAGCTGGCGGGCTTCGACATGCTGGTCGATCGTCTTTCCGTCAACGGCGCCGGCGTGGTGATGACAATGGGAAAAGGCGGTGTTGGAAAAACCACGCTTGCCGCGGCCATCGCGTTGGAACTCGCGCGCCGCGGCTTCGAGGTCCACCTCTCCACCACCGACCCCGCCGCGCACGTGAGCGACGCGGTGGGCGCGCCTGCGCCGAACCTTACTGTCAGCCGGATCGATCCCGCCGCCGAAACCCGGGCGCACGTGGAGCATGTCATGGCCACGACAGGGGCGGCGCTCGACGAGCAGGGGCGCGCCCTCTTGGAAGAGGAACTCCGCTCGCCATGCACCGAGGAGATCGCCGTATTTCAAGCATTTGCCCGGATGGTGGCGCACGGCGCCGGAAAATTTGTGGTGCTCGATACCGCGCCCACCGGCCACACGCTGCTCTTATTGGACGCGACGGAGGCGTATCACCGGGAGGTTCTCCGCAGCAGCGGCGGCGTACCCGAGCCTGTGCGAAAATTGCTGCCCCGGTTACGCGATCCCGAATACACCAAAACGGTCATCATCACGCTTCCAGAGGCCACGCCGGTTCATGAAGCCGCCCAACTTCAAGCCGATCTCCGGCGCGCCGGAATCGAACCGAACGCGTGGGTCATCAACCAGAGTTTCTCAGCCGCTTATCCCTCCGATCTCATTCTTCGAGAACGTGCCGGTCACGAACGCCGTTTCATCGCGGAAGTGGCCGAAACCCACAGCGTCTGGACCGCTATTATTCCGTGGACGGAGACCGGCGAATCCGGACGGCTTGAATTTGGAAGCAACCCGCTTTTCGAACCTGAGCCAACTCACGTATGAACCCAGCCGACAAACCGAGAATTCTCATCCTCTGCACCGGAAACTCCTGCCGCAGCCATATGGCGGAAGGCATCCTGAGAAACGCCGCCGCAGACCTCTTCGATATCCATAGCGCCGGCTCCAAACCAGCCGGATACGTTCATCCCAAAGCGATCGAAGCCCTCAAAGAAATCGGCCTCGATATCTCGGGGCACACGTCCAAGCACATGAACGATTTCCTCAGCCGCGACGTGAACACCGTCATCACCGTATGTGGCAACGCCGACCAAGCTTGCCCGTTCTTCCCCGGCCAGGTCCACCGCTATCATTGGGGCTTCGACGACCCCGCCCACGCCACCGGAACCGACGCTGAAATCATGGCGGAGTTTCGCCGGGTCCGCGACCAGATCAAGCTGGTGTTCGAGGCGTACGCCGCGGGCTACCGGCAAGGGAGCAATCCGCTCGGCGAAAGGCGACGGCGCAGCATTGATCCAAGAACGCCCTTAAGCAGACCGGAGCCGCGAACGTTGTCATCCTGAGGAGCTAACCTCGCCAAAGCGCGAGGGTGATTGTTGGGCATGAACCGGGGAGCGGCTTCGCAGTCGCGCGAGCGTCGTGGAGTGCGG
>Ga0316220_1003805_pt1 | contig 12198 bp, 9 predicted proteins | sample TBH18005metaG_FD_203632 | JGI IMG/M metagenome (GOLD analysis project Ga0316220, IMG submission 203632) | Freshwater microbial communities from Trout Bog Lake, Wisconsin, USA - TBH18005 | ecosystem: Environmental > Aquatic > Freshwater > Lake > Hypolimnion/Profundal zone | place: USA: Wisconsin...
AGCGAAAAAGTAAAGCTTTAGAAAAAGCGTTTTCATTTCTAAAGGAATAGTTTGGCCATGCGAGCCCAAGGTCTGCTTCCTGGAAGGCTAATTTAGCGGTCGACTGAGTGCTAAGGGCCATAAGCAGCCATATCCCAGACGGCATCTAAAAGCATTATTTTCAGGATTTTTATACAAATCCACTCAAATCTTTATAACTTTTTTACACACTTCTTTATAAGATCAAGCCATCTAATTGGATAGAGGTGGATATGAGCTTACTGTTTCTCGGCTGCATTTTTATATTTCTTGCGCTGACCATTGGTCTGGCTAAGGGTTGTGCACGGTTGAGGGGTGAAAAATGAACTTTATTCAGATCATTAGTGGCTTAGCCGCTGTATTACTTTTAATTTATTTAGTTGCTGCACTATTAAATCCAGAGGACTTCTCATGAGCACCCATGCTATTTTGACAATTGTTCTTTATGTTGGGGTCTTATTGCTTTTAGCGTATCCCCTTGGAGGCTTCATTAATAATGTGATGAGCGGACAAGCAATTGCCTCTAAGAAACCCTTTAGATCAATTGAAGGTTTCATATACAAGGTATGCGGTATTGATCCAGATGTTGAAATGAGCTGGTTAAGCTATGCAATTGGTTTAATTGTCTTCAATATCCTGGGTGTTCTATTTGTCTTTGGATTGCAGTTATTTCAGGGAGTCCTGCCGCTAAACCCTCAAGGTTTTGCAAGCGTTTCCCCAGACTCATCCTTTAATACTGCCATTAGTTTTGCCACAAATACTAACTGGCAGGCCTATGTAGGTGAGGGAACAATGAGTTATCTCACGCAAATGCTGGGACTCACCACACAAAACTTCCTATCTGCTGCAAGCGGCATTGTTGTCGTGATTGCACTTATTCGTGGCTTTGCTAGAAATAGCATTAAGACAATTGGCAATCTTTGGGTGGATTTAACCCGCATTACCTTATACGTGTTGGTGCCTATTGCAGTTGTATATGCAATCTTTCTAGTTGGTCAAGGTTCCATTCAGAACTTTGATGCATACAAGGATGTCAAAACGGTGGAGATTACTAAGTTTGAGGCTCCCAAGCTTGATGCCGATGGTCAACCGCTAAAGGATGAAAAGGGCGTAGTTTTAACAGAGCCAGCTTCGACAGATCAGCAAACTTTGCCGATGGGCCCAGTGGCCTCTCAAGAAGCAATCAAAATGTTGGGTACTAATGGTGGCGGATTCTTTAATGCGAATTCTGCACATCCATATGAAAACCCAACACCTTTATCTAATTTCATTCAGATTCTGTCTATCTTTTTGATTCCAGCTGCATTGTGTTTTACCTTTGGGCGAATGGTTGGAGATAAACGACAAGGATGGGTAGTTTTAGTAACAATGTTGCTCATTTTCTTAACAGTGACTTTTACCGCCGTTCATTTCGAGTCTCAAGCTAATCCAGTTATTACTAGCCTAGGTGTAGATGGCGCAACGGGAAATATGGAGGGCAAAGAAACTCGCTTTGGAATCGATGACTCAAGTATTTTTGCAAGCATAACAACGCTTGCTTCATGCGGTGCAGTCAATTCAATGCATGATTCTTTTATGCCAATGGGCGGCTTTGTTCCTCTTTGGAACATGATGCTTGGTGAGGTCGTATTTGGTGGCGTAGGGACGGGCCTGTATGGAATGCTGGTTTTTGCGATCCTAGCAGTATTTATTGCCGGTTTAATGATTGGTCGCACCCCCGAATACCTTGGTAAAAAGATTGAGTCCTACGAAATGAAGATGGTCGCAATTGCAATCTTAGTTACTCCTATCTTGGTATTGGTAGGCACAGCAATTGCGGTGATGAGTGCCGATGGGGTTACGGGAATTGCCAATCCTGGCGCTCATGGTTTTTCTGAGATTTTGTATGCGTTTACCTCGGCCGCTAATAACAACGGTAGTGCCTTTGCAGGTCTCTCGGCTAATACCCCTTTCTATAACAGCTTGTTAGCGATTGCAATGTGGTTTGGTCGATTTGGAGTCATCGTGCCAGTGCTTGCGTTAGCTGGTGCATTTGCAGCCAAAAAGAAAATAGCGGTGAATGAGGGGACTATGCCTACGCACGGACCACTTTTTATTGTCCTCTTGGCCGGTACTGTGATCTTGGTTGGAGCATTGAACTATGTGCCAGCCCTTGCTCTTGGCCCCATTGTTGAGCAGTTAATGCTCCCAGTGATTCATTAATTAATCTCGGAGATACAAATGACTAAAAGAAAATTAGGCATGTTTGATGCCGAGTTAGTAAAACCAGCCATTGTGGATAGCTTTAGAAAGTTAAGCCCGTCAATTCAATGGCGAAACCCTGTGATGTTTGTTGTCTATATCGGCAGCATCCTGACCACCTTGTTGTGGATTCAATCTTTAAACGGCGAAGGTGAGGCTTCTTCAAGTTTTATCCTCGGCGTCATGCTTTGGCTTTGGTTCACAGTGCTCTTTGCGAATTTTGCTGAAGCATTAGCGGAGGGTCGTAGTAAGGCTCAAGCAGCATCGCTGAGGGGTTTAAAGAAAGAGACATGGGCCAAGAAGGTAAAAGCGGCCAATATTCCTGAAAATTGGGATAACCGTCCAGAATCAGAGCTTGTCTCCGCAACACAGTTACGTAAAGGCGATATTTTTATTGCTGAGGCAAATGATGTGATTGCTGCGGATGGTGAGGTTATTGCAGGGGTTGCTTCTGTAGATGAGTCGGCTATTACGGGTGAATCAGCACCAGTAATTCGTGAGTCTGGAGGAGATTTTTCTTCAGTAACAGGTGGTACTCGCGTTTTATCGGATTGGATTGTGGTTCGTGTAACTGTTAATCCAGGCGAGACCTTTATTGATCGAATGATCTCGATGGTAGAAAATGCTAAGCGTCAAAAGACGCCAAATGAAATCGCCTTAACAATTTTATTGGTGGCACTAACAATTGTTTTCTTAGTGGTGGTTGCAACTTTGCTACCGTTTTCTATGTTTAGCGTTGCTGCGAGTGGCAGTGGATCGCCAATTCAGATAACAGTTCTGATTGCGCTATTAGTTTGCTTGATTCCTACAACTATCGCGGGTTTGTTATCTGCAATTGGAGTCGCCGGAATGAGCCGTATGATGGCCGCTAATGTCATTGCAACCTCTGGCCGTGCCGTGGAAGCTGCAGGTGACGTCGATGTACTCTTGCTAGACAAAACTGGCACTATCACCTTGGGCAATCGTCAGGCATCCAATTTTGTAGCCGCATCTGGAGTAACTGAGGCAGAGCTTGCCGATATCGCTCAATTAGCTTCATTGGCGGATGAAACGCCTGAGGGAAGAAGTATTGTCATCCTTGCCAAGCAGAAATTTAATATTAGGGAACGAGAAATTAATTCCATTGGGGCGCAGTTTGTTCCATTTACCGCTCAAACTCGTATGAGTGGCGTGGATATGAATGGTGAGCAAATTCGTAAAGGCGCTGCCAGTGCGATTCAAAAGCACATTGAATCATTAGGCGGTCAATTTCCTCAGGAAGTTCTGAAAGCGGTTGATGACGTATCTCGACGTGGCAGCACACCTTTAGTTGTATCGCAAGGTACACGCGTTATGGGCGTAGTTGAGCTTAAAGACATTGTTAAAGGTGGCATCAAGGAGCGCTTTAACGAACTGCGTCAGATGGGTATTCGTACCATCATGATTACTGGCGACAATAAATTGACAGCTGCTGCCATTGCTGCTGAAGCGGGGGTAGATGATTTCCTGGCCGAGGCAACACCAGAAGACAAGCTTGCTTTGATTCGCAAACATCAATCAGAAGGCCGTTTAGTGGCGATGACTGGAGACGGAACAAATGATGCTCCAGCGCTAGCGCAAGCAGACGTAGCTGTGGCGATGAACTCTGGTACTCAAGCTGCTAAAGAAGCGGGCAACATGGTCGATTTGGATTCCAACCCAACAAAGTTAATTGAAGTGGTTGAGACTGGTAAGCAAATGCTGATGACCCGGGGATCATTAACGACATTTAGTATTGCTAACGACGTAGCAAAATACTTTGCCATTATTCCAGCAGCTTTTGTGGCGACATATCCGCAGCTTGAGGCATTAAATGTGATGCATCTCTCTAGTCCGTCATCGGCTATTTTGTCTGCAGTAATCTTTAACGCCTTAATCATTATTTTCTTGATTCCATTGGCGCTAAAGGGAGTTACTTATAAACCCTTGGGCGCAGCCGCACTCTTGCGCAGAAATATGACGATTTATGGCTTAGGCGGTCTTATCGCTCCATTTATTGGCATCAAGATCATTGATTTAATTATTTCAATCATTTGATCGCTAGACGTTATAATAAGGATAGAAAATGAAATCCATCATGAGAAGTTGTTTAGGACTATTTGTTTTGTTAACTGTGATTACTGGTGTTATCTATCCAGTATTTGTCACGGGATTAGCGAAGACGCTTTTTCCAAGTAAGGCGGCAGGAAGCATTGTTTATCAAGGCGATCAGGCTATTGGTTCAGAGTTGATTGGGCAAAGCTTTACTGATGCTAAGTACTTTTGGGGTAGGCCATCAGCTACTGGGCCCCAACCCTACAATGCCACCGCATCTAGTGGGTCAAATCAAGGCCCATTAAATCCAGCCTTGGCAGATGCCGTTAAAGGAAGAATTGAAGCATTGCAGAGCGCTGACCCTGCTAATAAATTGCCAATACCAATGGATTTGGTAACTGCCTCAGCTAGTGGCTTGGACCCTGAAATTAGTCCCCAGGCTGCACAATACCAGGCATCTCGAGTAGCAAAGGCTCGTAAAATGAGTCTTGATCATATCAATCAACTCATAGCAGCAAATACACAAGACCGCCAATGGGGAATTTTCGGAGAGCCTCGTGTTAATGTATTAAAGCTTAATCTTGCGTTGGATGGAAATTAAACTGAATGCCTGAGTCACGACCAGACCCCGATCAATTACTTGCTCGTATACAGAGCCAAGAAGTTCAGTCTGGTCGAGGTAAATTAAAGATCTTCTTTGGAGCGAATGCGGGTGTAGGTAAAACTTATGCCATGCTTTCTGCCGCTCATGAGCAAAGTAAAAACAAGCGAGTGATTGCTGGGGTCGTAGAAACACATGGCCGTAAAGACACTATAGCTATGCTTGATGGCATAGAGGTTTTACCCTTAAAAGAAATCGACTACAAGGGCAAGAAGCTCAAAGAATTTGATCTTGACCAAGCTCTGATTGAAAAGCCTGATTTAATCTTAATGGATGAGCTTGCTCATTCAAATGCTGCCGGCTCGAGGCATCCGAAGCGTTGGCAAGATGTTGAGGAGCTCTTGGCGGCCGGTATCGACGTCTACTCCACAATCAATGTTCAACATATTGAAACATTGAACGATATTGTTGGCGGGATTACTGGGGTTAGGGTTTGGGAAACAGTCCCAGACCATATATTTGACTCTGCGGACGAAGTTGTTTTAGTTGACCTACCTCCCGACGAGCTGCTGCAAAGGCTTAAAGATGGGAAAGTTTACCTTCCCCAGCAAGCCGAAAGAGCGACTCAAAACTTTTTCCGCAAAGGAAATCTAATTGCGCTACGAGAATTAGCGCTACGTCGCTCGGCTGATCGCCTAGATGGCGAAATTATTAAATATCGAAAAGATAACTCGGTATCCAATGTTTGGAAAACACGTGAGTCTATTTTGGCGTGTATTGGCCCTGGAGATGAGGCAGAGAATGTCATTAGAAGTGCCGCAAGAGTTGCCGCGCAGCTTCAAATTCCATGGCATGCAATTTATGTTGAAACCCCTAAGTTACAAAACCTATCTCAAAAGTCTAGAGAACGAATTCTAAAAACCATCTCTATGGCAGAGGAGATGGGGGCAAAAGCAGTGACTGTTGGCGGGAACGATGCAGTTGAGTCCATCATTAATTACGCAAGAGAAAATAACCTTTCCAGGGTCATCGTGGGTACCGGCGCCCTTAGTAGATGGCAAATTTGGAGAAGGGCGTTTTCAGAATCAATTTCTAGACATGCCCCTGATTTAGATGTGCTCAAAATTGCTCAGGGCACAAACTCGACAAGCATTACGCGTGATGGCTTTGATATTGAATCCTTAGTTTGGCAACTAAAAGCGCCTTGGCAATCCTATGCATTGAGCTTGCTAATTTGCGGTATTGCTGGAGTTGTCGCAACACCTCTGAATACCATAGTGGAACTACCAAATATTGCCATGCTGTTTTTGCTGGCAGTCGTTTTGGTATCCGTTAAATTTGGCCTGGGACCATCTTTAATGGCCTCAGTTGTTAATGTACTTGTGTTTGATTTCTTCTTCGTGCCGCCACGTTTTTCATTTGCAGTTACAGATGTCCAGTATTTATTTACTTTTGCGGTAATGTTAGTTGTTGGTTTGATTACAGCAAAACTGACTACTGGATTGACTTATCAAGCTAAAGTTGCTAATCGACGCGAGCAAAGAGTGAAATCTCTTTATGAGATGTCCAGAGATTTATCAGGTGCCTTGATGCCAGAGCAAGTGGCTGAGATTAGCCAGCATTTTGTTGAAATTGAATTCAAAGCTAGATCTACCTTGTTATTGGCTGACGATGATAATCAGTTGTTAGAGATTCTTATCGATAAGAAGGCTAATATTCAGGCCGATCTATCTATTGCCCAATGGGCTTTTGATAAGTCTAAAGAGGCTGGCAATGGCACTGATTCTTTGCCAGGTGCGCCTTTGCTGTACATTCCTTTGCGAGCAGCAATGCGTACTCGTGGAATCTTGGTGATTGATGCTCCAAGCTCTACCCGCTTAAAGTCTCCTGAGCAGCGTAGATTGCTCGATACATTTGCTCGTTTGCTGGCAATCTCGTTAGAGCGGATACATTATGTTTCAGTCGCCCAAAGCTCGACAGTGCAAATTGAATCAGAACGCTTGAGAAACTCTCTGTTATCGGCTATTTCACACGATTTACGAACTCCACTCACGGCATTGGTTGGATTGACTGATGCGTTGGAGATGTTAGATGCACCGCTTACTTCTGAGCAAAAAGAGATCGCAGTGCTTTTGCGTGAAAAAGCTTTAAAAATGAGTTCACAAGTAAGCAATCTATTGGATATGGCCCGACTTCAGTCTGGTACTGTCCAATTAAATAAACAATGGTTTCTGATTGAAGAGGCGATTGGCGCCGCCATCAAAGCTGTTGAGTCGGCGAGTGAAGGTAGGCATGTCACAGTGACGTTACCTCCCGATTTGCCCCTATTAAATTTTGATGCGGTTCTGATAGAGCGTGTCTTTATTAATCTTTTGGAAAATGCCTATAAATACACCCCTAAAAATAGTAGCGTATCGATAGGTGCTTCAGTCGTCTCCCCACAGTCTGTCGAGATTTGGGTGCAAGACAATGGACCCGGTCTTCCCAGAGGGAAAGAGGAAGATATTTTTAGAAAATTTGAGCGAGGCAATAAAGAAGGTGCAATTTCTGGTGTTGGCCTGGGGCTCACTATTTGCAGGGCCGTCATTGAAGCACATGGCGGCAAGATCACTGGAAAAACAATGGAAGGTGGCGGAGCGCGGTTTACCTTTAGCTTGCCCCGGGGTAATCCCCCTAAAATTGATGTAGAAGATCAGTAGAAGTTGATAAGGTAGCTAGATGTCACAACCAATTCCCGTCGCAATCGTTATTGAGGATGAGCCAAATATTCGTAGGCTTATCAAGATGGCGTTAGAGGCGGAGCAATTTCAGGTATTTGAGGCGGCTACCGTTTCTCGTGGGTTAATAGAGGCAGGCTCACGTCAGCCGGATGTAGTGTTAGTTGACCTTGGTCTGCCTGATGGTACGGGCATTGACTTCATTCGAGATATTAGAACTTGGTCGGACGTGCCAATTATTGTGGTTTCTGCCAGGACCCACGAGGATGACAAAATAGAAGCCCTTAATATTGGGGCTGACGACTACCTATCAAAACCGTTTAGCCCTGGAGAGTTAGTGGCAAGAGTCCGAGCGCAGTTACGTAGGCGTTCGATGGCTTCTGATAAAGGTGAGACGATTTTCAAATTTGGAAATATCAGCGTAGATTTAACGTCAAGGATCGTAAGGCGGGAGGAGGAGATTCTTCACTTAACCCCGATTGAGTATCGGTTGCTAGCATTTCTAGTAACGCATCCAAACATCGTATTAACTCATAGACAACTATTGCTCGGTGTATGGGGCCCTAATGATGTTGAGAATCATCACTACGTAAGAATTTATATGGGGGCGCTTCGTAAAAAAATTGAAGATGACCCTGCGCAACCAAAGCATGTCATTACTGAAACTGGTGTTGGGTATAGGTTTCTTTTCTAAGATGGCCTGGGGTGAGCGTCCGCTTTGGGTCGGTAGCAGCAAAATTCAACGACTGCTTTAAGTCAGATTAAATTCACATATTCCCTAACCTGCAAGATAGTTTGCTATAAAGCAGACGGCTATAAATTCGACTTGGGGCCAGAAGCGAACTCCCATTAGTTTAACAAAATATAAATAAAATATTTTTATCAATTCTACTATTATCAAAAATATATCAATACATGCTATATTTTACGTAATTCTTGTGAAAATTGAAGCCAAAATGGAGAGTCGAAAGATGAAAAGTGCTATAGGATTAATAATTTTTGGACTGACGCAGTCATTTATACAGAATGCTTACGCAGAAGCTAAAAACTTCGAGGGTTTTTCTGCGGCAGCGGGTGTAAATTTTGTAAATAATACATCTACGTTTTATGGCGGTGCAAATAACGATACAATTCTTAAGGGAGACTCTACAGTTAGTACCTTAGATTTTTCTTATAACAAAGCGGTATCCGACCAATTATTAATTGGCGCAGGTCTGACTTACGATATAGGAAACGCAAGTGTTAATAATTGGACGGTGGTTGATAGCGGTGTAACTTATACGGCAACCTCAAAAATAACAAATCATTACTCAGTATATGTAAAGCCTACCTTTGCGGTTACTGAGAGGGTTGCACTATTCGCCAAGCTTGGCTATAACTTTGCTAGGATGAATTTCACGGATACAAATGGCCAGATGTATTCTTGGAGCAGTGGTTACGTAAATTTAAATAAAAGCGTGAGTGCTGTTGGGTATGGCCTTGGTTTGACCGTTATGATAACCGATAGTATTTTTGCTTCTGGTGAATATTCCTATGTTGATTTCGGAAAAGTGACACTTGGATCCCCTGGGAATGCCCCTGGAGTAACTGCGACTTCCCAACCCAGACTCAATCAAGGCATTTTAAGCGTTGGGTATAGATTCTAATTAACTAATACTTAAGTAGCTACTACCTTCGTGTGCTTTTTGTTATGTTCTATCGTCCGCTATGGGTCGATAGCTCCAAAAATATACGGCGGCTTTAGGGTAACTTTATTTCACTTACCGCTTACATGAAGGAAACTTGCTTAATGGTAATAAAAAAGCCACAAAAAATGTGGCTTAGTTGTTCCGGTAGCTATTTTTTAACCTGGCGGTGGAGTATTCGTTGTAATGATATATGGGGGCTTGCTGTTGCCTTTAATCGTATCCAACTGTAAATAAGGCTCAAGTCTATCTTTAGCAAAAGGAAGGAAATCAATGCCTAAGTTTGAGTATGGAGCATGAACTCCAATGCCCGTAAATAGGCCTTTATTAAAATCAAAGCCTCCACCAACTTCACCTTGAACATTATCTTTTCCATTAAAGTACTTGCCTCGTAACTTTCCTAACTCAAGCCCGTCAATAAACTTAGCTGATATGGATACATCACCTCCATCAGTATCGCCATTGGAGTCTACTTTCGCATGACGAAATCCTAGAACAGCTTCAGGCTTAAAGCTTTCTCCAAATGTCCATTTTAAAGCTGCGTATATTGAGTTGTGAATTGAAGACTGTGACGTTTGTATGGTCGTACAATTGCCAGACAGATCACAGCCATTAAGATTAAGTGAGGAATGAGCTACGTTAACGGCACCTATTGTAGTTGCGATTACTACGTACATTTTAATTAGTTTAATTTTTGGTGGTAGCATAATTATTGAACCTATATTTAATTTAAATGGCATTAATGATATTAGCATATAGCAATGGCTATGCTTTATTTACATTTGTGCCTTATAAAAGTCAAATTCAATCTTATTTTTCACAAAGCTCTCAAGTGTTAATACCGTTTTATCTCGTAAAATCTTATTTTTATCAAAAGTATTATTGTCATGGCACAACACTAATATGGTTTTAAATGAATCTAATTGAATTAATGGATTGGTGAAGTGATGGGTAAAACTTAACTCTTCTCCGAACTCAACATTCTCATCAAATTTATTTTGGGTTAAATATTCTTTAAAAAAAGCGAACGTGCCAGCATGCGCATGGTATGGAGCAACTGGGCCAAATTGAGTAATGCCATTAGTTTTATCATAAAAATAGCAATGCGAGGAGCCGGCTATATAGGCCTCTTTCTTATTAAGTCTTTCAATGGCATGACTAATTCTTTTAGAGGGATAAAAGTCATCATCATCCATGTTAATGAGTATTTCACCCTTAGCTTCATTACATAGCAAGTTTCTTTTATACCCAATTGATTTTTTCTCATCCATTTTGATGTATCTAAAAATACTATTTTTGGGAATAAGGTCCTCAATCTTATCGTCACCATCATCTGCAATTAAGATTTCAATAGGGCCTTTATAATCCTGTCTTTTTATATTCCGTAAATATTGAGGGATAAATTTTCTGCGATTAAATGTCGGCGTCAGTATGCTGACTAAAAGGTTATTTTTCATATTTATTAAAGATAATTCTTAATCATTGGCTGATAATAGTACTTTTAGGAAATGGAGATATAAATTTTTATTCAGACCATCAAGAGTAAGTTACACCAGAACGTCATTCTAGACTACTCAATCAAACCAGGCACATTAGAGGCTTTAAAATGGCTTGCTTTTGTATTTATGGTTGTAGACCATCTATATAAATTTATACACGTAACGCAACTGCAATTGATATACCCTGCTGGAAGGTTGGCAATGCCATTGTTTGCATTTACCTTTGGCTACACTTTAACTTATTTCAAATTTGAGAATATTCAATCAGTACATAAACTACTTTTTAGGTTGTTGATTGCCGCATTAATCTCATCAATACCCTACATTTATCTTCAAAAAGACTTTATCGCTTTTGGTGTATGGCCCTTAAATATTATTTTTATGTTTTTTCTTGCTGTACTTATTCTGTACATAAATACATGGAAAACAAAATATAGCATCTTCATCGCAGCAACACTCTTTATTGTGGGAGGGATGTTCGTTGAGTATTATTGGGCTGGATTGCTACTGGTTATTTTTTCATACTACTTCGTTAAAAGACCAAACTGGCAGAACTTGTTGGCGATAATTTTCAGTCTTATATTGCTTATTGATTTAAACGGTAATTTGTATGCATTCTTATTTCTACCAATAGTATATTTGGCTCAATTTGTAGATTTAAAAATCAAAAGAATAAAGCATATATTTTATGTCCTTTACCCGCTACATCTATTTGTTATAAGTGGGATAAAGTTTTTTTAATAGATAATGACTACTAATTATTGATAGATGCGAATGTCTCCTATGGGTCGGAAGCGCCGAACTTCAAAGTCTGCTTTAGGGCGTTCAAACATCTAGAAGGACTGCAAACTTTTGCTAAAGTAATTTGTATGAATTTAGATTAGTTAATCCTTAATGTTCTTAGAACCCCTTCCTACCACCCTATATATATCAAAAACCTCAAAAAAGAGCATAATCAAACTCACGTCACACTGATTAGAATTAAACGGTTGATACCTTAGCATTAGGATAGCTTTTAAACGCGTTGCTTTAGCTAGGGCTGAGCAGGTCGCGCTACTGAAATACAAGGATGAGTCTTAAATTAAGTTTTTGCTAGCAAAAACATTAAGCATCTTATGAATAGTCTTTAGTATTGTTGGCTTGATTTTCTATATTTATTTAAGGCGTCGAAATGAATCAACAATCTAAAAGCAGAGAAAGACTACTTGAGTCGCTTAACATGGATACGACTAAATCAAGAGCAGAAATTGATAAAGTTCCATTTAGACCTAGAACTGGACCAGGCGTTATGATGCTCACAATAAAGTTAGAGACTTTACTTAACGAGGCCGAATCTGAGCTAGCCGCAATAACTGGCGGAACATTTGTGCCTAATACGCAGATGC
>Ga0316220_1003815_pt1 | contig 12175 bp, 12 predicted proteins | sample TBH18005metaG_FD_203632 | JGI IMG/M metagenome (GOLD analysis project Ga0316220, IMG submission 203632) | Freshwater microbial communities from Trout Bog Lake, Wisconsin, USA - TBH18005 | ecosystem: Environmental > Aquatic > Freshwater > Lake > Hypolimnion/Profundal zone | place: USA: Wisconsin...
CCACCGGCCATACCGGCCTCGGGATGTGCGTCCATCAAGGCAATGCCCTGGGCCAGGGCGCCGGGTGCGGGCACGGCGTCGGGGTTGAGCAGCAGCAGATAGCGACCCTTGGCGCTGCGTGCAGCCAGGTTGTTGCCGGCGGCAAAGCCCAGGTTCACCGTGTTGGGCACCAGGGTGACCCAGGGGTGAAGCGTAGCCACCAGCTCGGCGGTGCCGTCGCGCGAGCCGTTGTCCAGCAGCACGACCTCGGCCTTAAAGCCGAACTGGGGGCTGTTGATTTCGGCCTGCAGTTGGCTGAGCAGCGCGTCCATCAGGGGCGCCGAGTTATAGGTCACGATGAGTATGGAGAGGTCCATGGTCAGGCCTTGGGAAATTGGGCAAACACGCCGCCCAGGGCGCGCACATTGGAGAACAGATCGAACTGGCTGGTGACCTTGGCGTGCGCCGCCAGCGCCATGCGTTGGCGCAAGCCGCTGTCGGTGCACAACAGGGTGAGCTGCGTCACCAGGCTGTCGACATCGCCGGGCGTGGCCAGCAGGCCGGTGTGGCCGTGCTCGATCAATTCCGGAATGCCGTTGACCGGCGTGGAGATGCAGGGCACATAGGAGGCCATGGCCTCCATCAGCACCACCGGGATGCCTTCGGCCAGGCTGGGCAGCACGAAGGCATCGGCGCGGGACAGTTCTGCGCGCACACCTTCCTGCGTCAGCGAGCCGGTGAGGCTGACCTGCGGTTGCAATCGCAGCTTGGCAATTTCGGCTTCCACGCGGCCACGGTCCGGGCCATCGCCCACCATGGTCAGGTGAAAGGGCACGCCCCGGTCGCGCAGTTGGGCGCAGGCTTGAATCAGGAGCACCTGGCCCTTGGCCGGTGTCAGGCGTCCAACGCTGATGAGTTGCGGCACGCCGGCCGCCTCGGTGCGCGGCGTGGCCTGGAATACGCTGGCATCCACGCCCAGTCGGACCACCCGGAACTTGGGCCAGTCGGTAGGCGAACTGATGCGCATGAGCTGGCTGCGTGCGAACTGGCTGATGCAGACGATGGCATCGGCGGCCTGCATCTTGAAGGCCAGTTGCTGGCCGGGCACATCGTCAAACTCGTCGGGACCATGGATGGTGTAGGACAGGTGGCATCGCTTTAGCTGCTTGACCAGCACACCCACGCTGGCTCCGGCGTTGCCGAAGTGCACATGCAGATGGGCCAGCTGTTCGCGCTGCATCCAGCGCGCCACCATGGCGGCCTCGACCGTGTAGGCCAGGCCCTTGAGCAGACCGAAGCGGCGCGATGTACGCAGCGTTTTCAAGAGTGCCGAGGGCGCACGCAGGGCCCAGTAGCCCAGGGCGGCCAATGCGCCGGCTGCGCCATGTTGTTTGACGCCATAGGTCTGTTCGGCCTCGGCGCGTTCGGTGGCGTCCATCACGTCCAGGCTGCGGTCGGGTGCATTGATCGATGCGGTGTGAATCTGGTGGCCCAGAGTGCGCAGATGCGCAATCTCGCGCAGGATGAAGGTGTGGGAAATGGCCGGGTAACGGCTCACCAGATAGGCCATGGGAACGCAGGTGTTGGACATGGAGAGACAAGCCTCAGGCAGTAAAGGAGAGAGCCCGGGCGCGTGCGGGAACGCCCACGGCACAGGAAGAAGAAGGTACATCGCGGGTGACCACGGCATTGGCACCGACGATGCTGTTGGCGCCTATGTGCACGCCCTTGAGGATGCAAGCCGCCCGCCCGACCCAGACATTGCGGCCCAGCTGGATGGCGGCGCAGTCGTGGCCGCTGTCGCGCATGGAGACCTGGCTTTTTCTGTGGTCGGCATCGCGCAGGCTGGCGTATTCGCCGACCATGCAATGGTCGCCCAGGGTGACGGCATCAAAGGCCACGATGTGTACGCCGCGCGACAGCACCACGTGGTCGCCTATGACGATGCGCCCTGCCCCTTGCGTCTCCAGCAGCACGCCGGGGTAGATGCGGGCATGGCGGCCTATGGTGATGTTGGCCGTACCTTCCACCGCGACGGTGCCGAGGATGACGTTGGAGCTGTGCAGCGGCGTGGACAGGCTTTCGCGCAGACGGGCAAAGCTCCACAGGGCCATCAGCCTGGCGCCTAGGGTGCGCGTCAGGCGGGCCAGGGGCCAGAGCAGGCTGGACAACAGTGTTTTGACCATGGCCTTATTCCTTGTAGTCCACCAGGGCCAGACCCTGCTGGCGTGCGTGTGCCCGCTTCCATGCCAACTGACCGAAGCAGGCGGGGATTTTTTGCAGATGCGAGTGCACGGCGTATTGCAGCGCCAGCGAGCCATTGCCGCCGCTGCGCGCACGGCAGCGCCAGGCAGTACGCAACAGCACCGCCATACCGAGCGCAGCCAGCAGAAGGCCGGCCAGCACATGCAGCGCCAAGGCCAGTGCCAATAGCAAGGGGGCTGCAAGATACAGCAGGCCGTGCACCAGATCGCGCCTTGCCTCGTGCTGCCACAGCGGGTCGCCCAGGGTCTGCATGCGGTGGGTCACCTCGGCATAGGCTATGCCGGAGCGATAGCAGCGACGGGCATAGGCCTTGAAGGTCTGCACCGCCAGGTCATGGCGGGTCATGGGCACGTCGATGTGCAGGATTTTCCAGCCTTTGGCGCGCAGGCGCGCGCACAGCTCGGGTTCTTCACCGGCATTGAGCGTGTCATCGAAGCCGCCCACCCGGGCCAACGCGCTGCGCCGCACCAGCGCGTCGCCACCGAAGTAGGGCGTGATGCCGGGGGGGTAAATCCAGTCCAGATCCAGCACGCGTGTGTAGATCGACTGCTGCGGATTGGATTCGCGGCGATGGCCCCAGGCCGCACACAAGCTGCTGTCAGCAAGCGCGTTCAAGGCGTGGTTCACAAAGTCGGGATGCAACTCCGTGTCGCCGTCCAGAAACAGGATGAACTCGCCCGCCGCCGCCTGCCAACCCAGGTTGCGCGCCTTGGCCGCGCACATGGGCCCAACAGGGAGCACCAGGGTGTATGCGCCCTGCGCCTGCGCCAGGGACAGGCTGTTGTCAGTCGAGCGGGAGTCGACATACCAGATGTCGTGGCGCAGCGTGCCCCAGTGGGCCTGCTGCACCGAGTCTATGCAGCGCTGCAGACGCGGACCTTCGTTGCGGCCAATGATGACGACTGAGATAGTGGTGTGCATGGGCTTACTTGGTCAGCGTGTTGAGGGTGGCACCAAAGGTCAGGAATGACAGGCTGGGCGAGATCTGGCGCATCAAATAACCGAAGTCGCCCAGACCGCTGCGTGGTAGGAACAACACGTCGCCGTCCTCCATGGCGAAGTTGACGGCACGCGCCGGATTGATGAGGTCGACAAAGGAGATTTCTTCGATGCTGTTGCTGCCGGCACGGTACAGGCCAATTTTTTCGGGCTTGGCATCATCTGTTGGACCACCGGCCTGGGCCAAGGCATCGAGCACGGTCATGCGCGGCGTCAGGCGGTAGGAGCCAGGGCGGACCACCTGACCCAGCACATAGATCGAGGTGTCGGACGAGTCGGGAATAAAGACGATGTCGCCCTTCTTCATGCGCAGGTTGTAGGCCGGATCGCCATTGAGAAGGGCCTTGAGGTCGACCCAAATCAGCTTGTCGCGTCCTCGCATGATGGCGCAGCGGGTCAACGTGGCCTGCTTGTCCATGATGGGCATGGCTCCGGCACCGGCCAGCACTTCGGCCAGCGTGGGCGACTGGGCAAATTTTTGCACGCCGGGGTGTTCGACCCGTCCCAGCACGGTGACCTGGTTCGAGGTGTACTCATCGACGATCAGGCTGACAAAGGGCTGGGTGAAAAAGCTGCGCAGGCGCTGTGTGACCTGGTCCCGGCCTTCTTCGCGGGTGTGATCCGTCAGGCTAATTTCACCGGCCAGGGGCACACTGATCTTGCCGTCCGGTCCGATGATGTGTTTTCCGCTCACTTCAGGCCGACCGAAGACCTCCAGCCGGACCACATCGCCGCTTCCCATGCGGTAGACCGGGTTGTTCGATTCCTCTATCAGCGCCAGGTCTTCCCTGGACAGGAGAGCCATGGAGGCTTGTTTTTCGATTGGACGGAAGGCTTCGGGACGGAGCGGTGCTTTGCTGGCACAGGCGCTTAGGAGCAGCAGGGCCAGCAGGCACAGAGCGGTGGTGCAGCGGGTTGGGAACTGTAGGTTCGTCATGTCCACAAGTGTCTGCGGCCGACGGCCTTTCATCGTGACCGAAATGTGAACTGTGGAGATTCAATCGCGCCATTGCAGGGCCAGCGCGTCGAGTTGCTGCAACTCGTCGTGCAAGGCGGGTGGCGCATCCCATCCATTGAGGCAGCACAGGGTTTGTATGCGCTGGCGCCAATCGTGGCGCTGCAAGGTGTTGTGCACATTGATGCGGCGCTGCTGCAGCATTGCGTCCTCATCCCTTAACAGGAGTTTCAACTGCTGCACTGCCTCCTCAGGCGAGGCTGAAAGTTCGATGGTGCTGCCCTGCCAGTCCAGCATCTCGTCGGCCATGCGCGACACCGGCCTGCGACCGGCCACCAGACAGCCCGAGAGCAGCGACTCCAGCCAGCGGCTGGTCACCATCATGGAGCGCGGACGCCCACCCTGCGGTTCGATCAGCAAATGAAAGGCCAGAGAGATGCGCGTGCGCTGCAGCAGCTTGAACAGCATGGCGCGCTCCACTTGCACCGTGGGGCCGGACAGATTGCCCAGCGGCGAGTGCAGGTAGAGATGGGGCGAGTCCATGCGGTGAAAGGCACTGGTCAATGCGCTCTGGTAGCTGGGCGGTGTGCGGCCGAAGGACATGATGTCGATCTCGCGCGCAAAGGCATGGCGCGGCGCCCACTGCAGGGCATCGGTGCCCTGATGCAGGTGGTGCACCTGGATGCCGAACTTCTGTGCGGGGAAGGATATGTCTTCGTGGGCGGTAACGGTGATGCTGTCAAACAGCGCAGTCTGGTCGTAGTAGCCGGCCAGAAAATAGGTGTCGGTGACAAAGGCGTGGATGCGGCTGAACTTGCTGCGCACATCGCGGATGGCGCTGACCATGGCCAGGTCTTCCGGTCCCCTTGCAACCACAAACAGCACATCGCCACCGGCACAGTCCAGTGGTGCAAACTGCAACTTCTCGCGCCCACTCAGGCGGCGCAACAGGGAATTGGGTGCCACAGCAGGTGACAGCAGCTCGGCCTGGAACACGCGCGCCAGAATCAGCGCGAGTTCGTCAATGGCTGCCCAGCCGGCGTGCGGCGAGCCTTGGCCGGCATACAGCACGGTCATCTTCATGGCGGGAGTTCCTCAACGAACAGGTGGGTGAAGCCTTCATTCTAAAAATGCAGTGGCGCAATTTATGGTCAATGTGTGAACTCTGGGCGTGAACCTCAACGCAGCGTCAAGGCGTCCAGACGAAAACCGCTGCTCTCGCTCAGCGTGCGCAGGCGCAGGGTATGGAAACCTGCGCCCAGGGGCAGCCTCAGCGGTGCCGTCACTTTGAGCAGGCCCCAGCCGGAGGCCAGCAGTTCCACTGCAGGCGCCACGGTGCGGCCGTCGACGGCCAGTTGCACGCTGTTGCCAGCTTGACCCGTTTCGGCCTGCAGGCTCAGTTGGTAGTCACGCGCAGCCGGGCTCCACAGCAGATAGTCCAGCGACTGCCCGGGATGCAGGTAGCGCAACTTCAGACGCGCGTCCTTGGAGTAAGGCGCATAGCTGCCAACAAAGTCCATGGCATCGATGCGCCCGGGCAGCGCATTGCGCTCTGGCGCTTGCGCCCCATACTGCGCCGCAAAGTCCTGCAAGCAGCGCAACTTGGGCGCACTCTGGTCCTGCAGCGACTCGCTTAACTCCCAGGTACCGAAGCGGTTGCTCCAGTCGCCGGCCCCGGCCTGAAACCACATGAACAGGTCACCCCCGGTATCGAACCACTTGGCAAGGTAGCGCTGGCACAGGGCTCGCATGCGCGGGTCGTGGCTGGCCTGGCGCTTGGCCTCCAGGCTGCCGGGGCCGAAGGTGTCAGCGCCACCCTCATATGCCATCAAAGGAATGCCGTACCAGCGCGCCAGTGCGACATTGGCTTCCAGCGCATTCTGGCGCTCCAGTTGGTCCACCGACGCACCCATGGCGGATAGCACCTGGTCTGCGCTCAGGTCATCCTCGGTCTGGTGTGGCCCCAGATTGAAATACGGGGCTACGGCCAGGCCATAAAGGTAGTCTGCGGGCGGACCGTAGGCCATTTCGATAAAGCGCAGCTGCAGTTGCAGGATGGCGGGCTGAACCACCTGCGCCGCTAGCAACGGATGTATGCGTTGGGCGTAGGCCCGTGGACCGTAGACGGAACGAAAAATGGCCGCCATGTCGAGCAAGCGTTGGGCAGTGTGGCGATAGGCCAGGCGGTTGACGTCGGTCTCGCCACCGGCGCGCAGCGTGCTGTTGGCATGGAGCGCAAGCTCTTCGCGCGTGAGCTGCAGGTTTTTGTGGAACTGGCCAAAGCCCGCGTTCCAGACCTCGTTGCTATATTCCAGATACACATGCAGGTCCGGCTTGAGCATGGTTCGGCACAGCAAGGCCAGTTGGCGTATGTAGTCGTCGTCGGCTTCCACCGGCAGATTGAGCCACAGGTCAGAGCCATTGGTGTTGGACAGCTCCAGGATGCGCTCCCAAGGCACACCGGCGGCGCCCAGGAAATGCGTGGTGTGGGGGTCGGCGCGCTGTTCCCAGGTGCGAACCGTACTGCCATTGGTGTGCAGCCAGTCCATGAAGCGCAGCGTTTTGAATGCTGCAACGTGCTGCAGGAACAGGCGGGTAAAGCTGGGCGGGTGCACTGCGTCGTAGCCCGGACGGATCACCTTCAAATCCTTGACGCCCGGGCCCGTGGCGGTAAAGCGCAGCATCAGCTGAGCTGCACCGGGAGGCATCACCACTTCCCATGTGCTGTGGTTTTTTTGCGCGTCATAGCGTGGCTTGCGAAGCACTGCTGGGGAGGCCACCGCCTCCACGCGCGCATGGCCCGTGAAGCTGAGCACGTAGACGCCGGAAGTTTGCGGCACGTCGGCCTGGCCCACCATCAACACCACGCCAAAATCTCCCAACGGCCAGCCATCTGCGCCCAGTCTGGCCTTTTCATCCCAGGGCGCCTCGGGTGTGCCAAAACGCCGAGCCTGCTCCATCAGGTCCACGAACACCGGGGTCTGGGAGTAGTCAGACACCGGTGCCAGATTGGCACCCATGGGCGAAGCTGAAAGCGTGCGCGCGGACTGGGCCGATGCAGCGACTGCACACGCCAGCCACAGTGCAGGCACCCACGCCGCAAGTCTTCTCCAGAGGGCCCGTTGCGCACTCACGTTCGGGCTGGGGTATCTACCTCGTACAACTCCAGCGGAAGCTGATCGGGGTCCTGAAAGAACACAAAGCGCTTGCCGGTGTATTCATCCAGGCGTATGGGCTCCACGGCAACACCCATTCGGTTCAGGTGCTCCACCCAGGCCTGCAGGTCGCAAACGGCAAAGGCCAGGTGGCGAAGTCCGCATGCCTCCGGGTAGGAAGGTCGGCCCGGTGCGTGCGGCATGGAAAACAGCTCGACCTGGCTGCCGTCAGGCAATTGCAGATCCAGCTTCCAGGAATCGCGCGCGGCGCGGTAGTTCTCGGCCAGCACGCGCAGACTCAGAACCTCGGTATAAAAACGCCTCGACACGGCGTAATCCCCACCGATGATGGCGGCATGGTGAATGCCAAGAAGTGCCGGAGCCTGGGCGTCTGGCCCCGTCAGTTGCTGGTGCATGTGCGGTCCTGTTTATGTTGGCGTCGGATCGCGCAGCGTGAGGTGCTCGGCGCGCTGCGCATCCAACACCAGCGGGTCGAAGCTGCGGGGCTTTTCTTGTTCAAAATAAAGCCCGATGATCCAGCCTTGGTCCAATGCCCGGATGTGGGCGACCCGCATACGGCCCAGTTGGACCCTGTGCTTACCGGCGTTGAATAGGGCCGTTTCGGTGATGCTGCCTTGGTCCGGAGGGAGTCCAAGGCCCTGCTCCCACTCCACCGCCATGCCACCCAGGCTGATGTCGTGCACACGGCAGACCCGGTCATTGAGGTGCGGATCTGTGGCGCTGAAATGCAGGAAATGCCCTGACGGCGCGCGGCAGCGGTAGCTGTCGCGTGACTGCGATACATCAATCCACGAGGGAAAGCTCAGCGAAAAGCTGTCGCATGTGCCAGCCAACACCGTGATCTGCCCCGAAGCCAGAAAGTGGGCGCCGCTGGGGCTGCTGCCGATTACGGCGTACGGTACATTGGAGTCGTCGGCCAAGGCATGCAGGCCTGTGCACAGCACCTCCACGCTGGACTGGGCTGCGTCAAAACCCTGCACCAGGGCTGGCAAAGGACCGTCACAGGCGGCGAACATCAGCCATAGCGCTCGCTTTTGCTGCCGATGCCAGACAAAGTAGCTGCGTATTTCGGCGTGCGAATCGATGGTGGAAAGCAGTGGGATGGAGAGCATACAGTTTCACATTTTGGAATGCACAAGAATAGGCTGCAAGGGCAGGGTAAATGTGACGAAAATGTGAACGGACTGGCCCGTGTGGCATCAATAAGGAAGAATGCAAATGCATATCGGTGTACTCGAAGATGATCCGGACCAGCAGGCCCTGATGGACCTGTGGTTGCGCAGCGCACAGCACAGCGTGGAGATGTTTGGCACCGTGGCCGACATGTTGGCGGCCCTCAAGGGCGGCAGTTATGACGCGCTGCTGCTGGACTGGATGTTGCCCGATGGCGATGGCGGCGAAATTCTGCGCTGGGTGCGCCAAAGCCTGGGCTGGAAGCTGGCGATTGTGGTGCTGACCTCGCGCGACGATGAGCAGACCGCGGTCGAGGCCTTGCAGGCGGGTGCCGATGACTTTGTGGTCAAGCCCGCCAAACAGCAGGAACTCAATGCGCGCCTGCTGTCTGCTGCTAGACGCGCCAGCCCCGGCGGATTGCCGGTGATGCGCATGGGCGCCTACGAGATCGATGTGCCCAAGCACAGCCTGCTCCTGAACGGAGCCGCCGTCACGCTGACGCAAAAGGAGTTTGACCTGGCGGTGTACCTGTTTCAGAACCCGGCCAAGCTGATGTCACGTGACCATCTGTTGGACCGGATCTGGGGTATCAGCAGCGAAGTGGATTCACGCACCGTAGACACCCACGTCAGCCGTATCCGCAAAAAGCTCAAGCTCGACGGCAAGATGGGCTGGAAGATGGTGCCGGTGTACGGCTACGGCTACCGGCTTGAGCGCGTGGACCTGAATTAGCTAAACGATGCCACTGCGCCTTCTGCGGTTTCGTGGATGCTGAACACCCGGTGCATGCGCATCAGTTCAAACAAGGCCAGCACCGAGCGCGACATGTTGCTCAGCCGGAAATCGCCCTTGCGGCCGTTGGTGTCGCGCAGGCAGGAAATCAGGGCGCCCAGGCCCGAGCTGTCCACAAATTTCAGGTGTGACATGTCCAGCACCACGCGGGTCTTGTCCTTGATCAGGGCATGTATGCTGTCGCGAAAGCCGCGCACATTGCTGGCGTCGAGGTTGTCTTCCTGAATCTGGATAACCAGTACGTCATCGCCTTGCATTTGATTGAGTAGTTCCACGCTGTGCTCCAAGTGGGTGGTCGAAAATGATTGCCTGGGGCTGATTAAACGTTGAATCCAGCCGCAACTGTTTCCGAATTGTTGCGGATTGCTGGTGAACCTCGACTTCGTGTAGATTGCACCCATGCCAAATCAATATATCGCTCGTTTCTTTTCCAGTCTCCTGCTGCTTTTTGTGGTCTTATCCCAAGCAATGGCCTCGGACTTCCATGTGGTGTCCCAGCAGCCCGTAGAAGGCGACACCAAGTGGGACTACCTCAGTTTTGAGCCCAGCAGTCACCGTCTTTTCATCACCCATGGCGACCGGGTCGACGTGTACGACACGCTGGACAAAAAGGTGATTGGGGCTGTCCCCAACACGCTTGGCGTTCACGGAGTCGCCTTGGCGCCTGAGCTGGACCGCGGCTACACCAGCAACGGACTCAGCAGCACGGTCACCACCTTTGAGTTCTCCAGCCTGCGCGTGCTGGGCACGCTGCCGACAGAAAAGAAACCCGACGCCATCCTCTTCGACCCGGCTACGAAACGCGTTTTTGTCGCCAATGGGAACTCAGGCACCTTGACCGTGATTGACGCCTTGACCAACCGCGTCATCAGCACTGTCGCCATCGGCGGGAAGCTGGAATTCCAGGCGGTTGACGCAAAAGGGCGGCTGTTCGTCAATGTAGAGGACAGAAATGCGCTGGTGGTCGTTGACACGGCCAAGCTCGCGGTCACTGCCACGTACGACCTGTCGGCAGCGTGCGAGTCGCCCACTGGCCTGTCCATTGATGCGCAAAGCAGTCGGCTCTTTGTGGGATGTCGCAACCAGAAAATGGCGGTGGTCGATGGAAATACCGGCACCATTCTGGCCTCGGTTGCCGTGGGCAAGGGTTGTGATGCAACGGCTTACGACCCGGTGTTGAAGCAGGCCTATGCCTCAAGCGGTGATGGCACGATGACGGTAGTAAACGGCGAGAGCTACGCCATTGAGCAAGTGGTAGCAACCCAGCCCACCGCGCGTACATTGGCTCTGGATCCGGCCCAGCACGTCTTGTACCTGGTTGCTGCGGAAATCGAAGCACCGGCCGTTGGCGACGGTCGACCCAAGCTGAGGCCAGGAAGCTTCCGGTTGGTGACGGTTAGCCGGTGAGCGCAACCGATTAGCGGGACGAAGCCTGCAGACCGGCCAAGGCTGCGCTTGGAGTGACTGGTGCATCATTGACGCTCCAGGCCATGGGCAATCTATGGTTTCAATTTTTGCTGGAAGGACTGAACCATTGGTCGGCTTCGGCACCAAACAGCCTCAGCAAAGCCCAGGCTTCCAGCGCTACTGTCAGGTAGGCGACCAATACTTCCAGGTCAGTAGCGTCGTCCAATCCAAGGGCCAGAATCATGGCCACATCCAGGGCAACGAGTACCGAGTAGACGATGCGCGCCCAGTTCTTGCAGCCAGCAATTTTGTTGGCAACAAATCCGTTGAAGACCAGCAACATGCTGTTGAATACCATTGCGTCACTGCTAGCATCGTCGTAGTCCACAGCCATCAGCAGAGCGTTGGCCGCAATAGTAAACCAGATGAGCTGGACGGCGATGGTGACGGTGCGCGGTGACTGGGCGGTGGTTTCTTGTTGCATGAGCATGCAAGTTTGCCCTAGCACCGATGGCATGTTTCATGCCAACGTAATGGTTTATCAAAAATTTGCTCAGTTTGGACCCAGACCGCGCAGCTCTGCCAGTGCCGAAAAGCCGAGGTCTTCAGAGGCAAGCCTGGTAGCCCTTGCTTTGGCATTCAGCCAAGAGCGCCTTTGCCTGGTTGAGTTGTTGGACGCTTAGCTTTCGGACTAGCGCGTCGCGGTTGCTTGTCGCTACGGCATTTCCGGCGCCGGAAGACACCGTAAACCATACGTAGGCGCGCAGAGGGTCTTGTGCCACGCCCCGCCCCATGGAAAATGCGACGCCCAAATTGGACTGGGCCTGCATATTGCCATGTGCTGCCGACATGCGCAGCCAATGCATGGCTTGCTGTGGGTCCTGCTTTGTCCCACGCCCGGTGTCGTAGAGGACGCCCAGTTGGAATTCGGCAGCAGCGTCCCCGGCACTTGCCAGCTGATTGAACATGTTGAACGCGCTGACGTAGTCACCACGTGCTCGGGCTGACATGGCATCCTGTAGCGTGTCCGCATGGCAGGAACCTGCAAGCAGCAACGACAGTAGGGTGAATATGACATGGTGGATGCGCATGTGAGTTGCTTTCATGGCTTGGTTTGGAAATGCCTGTTTATCGCTGGTATCACATCTGTACACCGGCGGCAAGTACCCAGTAAATTGTTGCGGTGGCAAAGATTGCTGCCAGTGCATACCAATCGCACAGAATGTAGACCTCGGTGAGGTAAGGCGCTTGAATGCAAGCCCGCATTTCCCTGTGGCGCAATCGCCATAAAAAAACCCAGCACTAGTATCGCGACACGTAAATAACGAAACATGATTACACTCCTGATTTCGCCACCCGGCATCTTCAGGAGTTGTCATGCGCCAAACGGAATTGCACCTGAGCGAGGAAGCTCGATCGCTCGTCGATG
>Ga0316220_1003816_pt1 | contig 12169 bp, 12 predicted proteins | sample TBH18005metaG_FD_203632 | JGI IMG/M metagenome (GOLD analysis project Ga0316220, IMG submission 203632) | Freshwater microbial communities from Trout Bog Lake, Wisconsin, USA - TBH18005 | ecosystem: Environmental > Aquatic > Freshwater > Lake > Hypolimnion/Profundal zone | place: USA: Wisconsin...
CACGCCTGCCTCGTAGGACATGACGTTTTCCGAACGCGCGGTGGAATAGCCGCTGCCGAAGGCCAGGTTGCGGCCTTGGATTGATGGGGCGCGGAAGCCGGTGGCGGCGCGGGTATAGAGATTAACGTCCTCCGCCAGCGCATAGGCCAGGCTGGCGTCCCAGCTGAGGAAATTGCCGCGGGTCTTGACCTGGTTGGCCTGGGTGATCGGCGCGGTCAGCGGGCCGTTGGCGGTCAGGCCCTTGACGTCGCTGGTCCAGCGCAAGCCGCCGGTGAGGGTGAAGGCGTCCAGCTTGTAGCTGGTCTGGCCGAACAGGGCGACGGAGCTGTTGGACTGGCGCACCGCGGTGGCGGGGACGAAGAAGGGATTGGTGACGTCGACATAATCGGTGTCGAAATAGAAGGCGCCGACCTGCCAGAAGAGCGGGCTGGCGGCATCGCTGCTGGCCAGGCGCACTTCCTGGGTGAACTGGTGCAGCGGCTGCAGGCCGTCCTGGGTGTCGGATTGGAAAGGAATGAACCCCGGACCTGTGGGATTGCCGCCGTCAATGTCGCCGCGGCTGTAGCCATGGGTGGTCTCGTAGCCGGTGATCGAGGTCGCCGTCATGCCCGGCAGGTCGTAGATCAGGGTCAGGGCAGCGCCCAGGCCGTCATACTTTTGCGGGTTGTTGGCGCCGCCGTCGAAGAAGACCGTGTTGGGGATATAGTTGGCGTTGAGCTGGTTGCTGCCCTTGGTGAGGATGTTGGCGCGGAAGACCGCCGCCGTGCCGTTCAACGAGCGACCATGCAGGTTGAGCAGAGCGCTGAAATCGTCGCTGGGCTGCCAGAGGAATTGCAGGCGTCCGGCGCGGTCGTCATAGCCGCCCAGGGCCGATTTCTGGCCGGTTAAGGCGTTGTTGATATAGTCGTCGCGGTGCTGCCACAGCGCCCGAGGCGCGGAAGGACAGCGTGTCGGTGAGGCCGACGCCATAAGCGCCCTGGACGTTGGCGGTGGAATAGGCGCCGACATTGGCGTCGAGATAACCGCTCTCTTCCTGGGTCGGGCGGGCGCTGGTGAACTTGATGACACCGGCGGTGGTGTTGCGGCCGAACAGCGTGCCCTGCGGGCCGCGGTCGATTTCGACATTCTGAATATCGTAGATCGGCGAGCTCTTCAGCACGACATTCTCCATCACCACGTCATCCATGATGATCGAGACCGGCTGGGACGCGGCGAGGTCGAAATCGGAATTGCCCAGGCCGCGGATATAGAAGCGCGGCGCGGCGCGGCCGTTGGAGGATTCGGCATAGAGGCTGGGGGTGTGGGCGGCGATGGCCTTGATGTCCTCGCCCGACTGGAAGATCGAATCTAGATTGTCACCCGAGAGCGTCGAGGTCGAAACCGGCACATCCTGCTGGTTCTCGGAGCGATGCTCGACCGTCACCATCACGGTCTCGACGCCGGTCTGCGCCTGGGCGCCTTGCGCCAGCGCCAGCAGGGACGCGCAGCCCATCAGGACCACAAGGCTCTTGGAAAAGATTGTCGGCTGCATCGCGAGGACCCCGTAGATAACATGTGGCGACGGCGGAATGCCGTCGCGGGAACCGTCCTGGTGCTTCCCTTTGGGGCGCAGCGCGGCGAACCCTTTTGTTGTGGCGCGATGCTGTTCAGATGATGATTTTGTGTCAACGCGCGATTGCTGCAGCGCAGCACTTTCCTCCCGGCTGTTGTTAAAAGATGACGGTAAAGAAGGGCTGGGCTTTTCTTTCCGCCCCTGAGCGCCCATCTTTGGGCGGAAACACAGCAAAAACACGGATATCATGGCACTGATCGGTCCCGGCGGACGCCCCGTCACCTCCCAGCCTGCCCAGAACGCCGCCGCCGATGGCGCGGCCAGCCCACACATCAAGGATTCAGGGCTGGAGACCTTCGCCGCCGATGTGCTGGAGGCCAGCCGCGAGGTGCCGGTGATCGTGGATTTCTGGGCGCCCTGGTGCGGCCCCTGCAAACAGCTGGGCCCGGCGCTGGAAGCGGCGGTTGTCGCCGCAGATGGCGCGGTGAAGCTGGTGAAGGTCAATATCGACGAGAATCCGGAGATCGCACAGCAGCTGCGCATCCAGTCGATTCCCACCGTCTATGCCTTCAGCAACGGCCAGCCCATCGATGGCTTCCAAGGCGCCCTGCCCGAAAGCCAGGTGAAGCAGTTCGTCGCCGGACTTCTGGGCGGCAGCGGTCACGGCCATGGCGGACCCGAACACACCGTCGAAGTGCTGGCGATGGCCGCCGAAGCCGTGGCGGCGGGAGACATGGCCACCGCGGCGCATGCCTATGGCCATGTGCTGCAGGACGAGCCCGGCCATCCCGGCGCGGTGGCGGGACTGGCGCGCTGCTATCTCGCCAGCGGCGATCTGGAACGGGCGAAGGCCACACTGCAGCTGGTGCGCCCCGATGGCGCCAATGACGAAGCCATCCGCGCCGTCGAAGCCGAACTGAAACTGCGCGAAACCGCCGCCGCCGCGCCGCCGCCCGGCGCCCATGCCGAACTGGAAGCCAAACTGGCCGCCGATCCGGCCGACCACCAGGCCCGTTTCGACCTGGCGATGGCGGTTGACGCCGCCGGCGACCGTGACCGCGCCATCGCCGAATTGCTGGAGCTGGTGAAGCGGGGCCGCAAATGGAACGAGGAAGCGGGGCGCAAGCAGCTTGTCACCTTGTTCGAGGCCATGGGCCCCACGGACCCGCGCACCGTCGAAGCACGGCGCAAATTGTCGTCCCTGCTCTTTTCATGAGGGAAATTGCGCATGGTTGAAGCGGTCCGCCTTGGCGCCGCCGCACTGGCGCTGCTGCTGGCCACCGGCGCCGCCAAGCCGCCGCCTCTGCCGCCTTCACCGGTGAACCAGCTGCTGGCGGCGGACCGCGCCTATTCCCAACTCTCGGTGGACAAGGGGATGCCCTATGCCTTCTTCGCCACCACCGCCATGGACGGGCGGCACTATGGCAATGGCAGCGAAACGCCGGTCTATAGCAAGGCGCAGGCGTTTCGCCGCCTCACCCGCCGCGATCCCGGCGTCCTGCGCTGGCAGCCGGAAACCGCACGCGTCTCCGGCGACGGCCATATGGGCTGGACGGCGGGAAGCTGGGTTTTCATTGCCCATGGCAGCAAACAGAAATCCACCGGCAATTATCTCACCATCTGGGTGAAAGACCACCGCAATGTCTGGAAAGTGCAGGCCGACATGGGCACTTCCGATCCGCCCCCGAAAAAGTGATAGACTGGACCAATGCAGAATTTTCACAGCTACACCGACCTGCCGACGCAACTGCCGCTTTTCCCCCTCAGCGGGGTGGTGCTGCTGCCGCGCGGCGCCATTCCGCTCAACGTCTTCGAGCCGCGTTACCTCAAGATGGTGGATGACGCGCTGAAGGGCGACCGGCTGATCGGCCTGATCCAGCCGTCGGAGAATCCCGACACGGTGCTGAAGCCCAAATTGTCGGCGGTGGGCGCGGCGGGCCGCATCATCTCGTTCCGCGAAACCGACGACAACCGCTATCTGATCACGCTCTCCGGGCTTTGCCGCTTCCGGCTCAAGGGCGAATTGACCGGCGAAGTCGCAGCCGAACTGCCCTATCGCATCGGGCTGTGCGACTTCTCGCCCTTTGCCAGCGACATGGCGGACGGCGACGACGAAAGCGATTTTCCCCGCGAGCGCCTGCTGGCGGCGCTGAAGGGCTATCTCAGCCACCGCGACATGAAGGCCGACTGGAAAAGCGTTACCAGCGCGCCGCCGGAAGCGCTGGTCAACGCCCTGTCGATGATGTGCCCCTTCGAACCGGCGGAGAAACAGGCGCTGTTGGAAGCGCCCAGCTTCGGCGAGCGCGCCTCCACCCTGGTGGCGATCCTGGAAATGGCGGGCGCCAGGTCCGGCCCGCATTCGCTGAACTAGGCTGATGACCGCCGATCCCAAGCTGCTGGAAATCCTGGTCTGCCCGCTGACGCGGACGCGGCTGCATTATGACCGCGAGAGGCAGGAGCTGGTGTCGAAGGCTGCCGGCCTGGCCTATCCCATCCGCGACGGCGTGCCGATCATGCTGGCGGCACAAGCGCGGCAACTGACAGACGCCGAACGCCTATGACCTGGCCCACCGAGCTGCGCCTCAATGCGGCGCGCAACAGCCTCACCGTCACCTTCGACACTGGCGAAACCTTCACCTTGGCAGCGGAATATCTGCGGGTTGAAAGTCCCAGCGCCGAAGTACGCGGCCATGGCGGCGGCCCCAGGCTGATCGTGCGCGGCAAGGAACATGTGACGATCAAGGGGCTGGAACCGGTGGGCAACTACGCCGTGCGCATCGTCTTCGATGACGGCCATGACAGCGGCCTCTACAGCTGGGATTTCCTGCTCAAGCTTGGCCGCGAGCGTGACGAAATCTGGGCGGCCCATCTTGAAGCATTGCGTCTTGCCGCCCGGGGTTAGGCGTCGATCCCCACCGCTTCCGCCACGCTTTCATAGCCGTCGCGTGTCAGGCATTCCGCCAATTCGCTCTTGATGCGCGTCACCAGCCCCGGGCCTTCATAGACCAACGCCGTGTAAAGCTGCACCAAGCTCGCGCCGGCGCGGATCTTGGCATAGGCGTCGGCGCCGCTGGCAATGCCGCCGGCGCCGATCAGCACCAGCCGGTTGCCGACCCGCCGGCGCATGCCGCGCAGGATGGCGGTGGAAGGGCCGAACAGCGGCGCGCCGGACAGGCCGCCGGCTTCGCGGTAATGCGCGCTTTGCAGCGGCGGCCGGGCGATGGTGGTGTTGGAGACGATCAGCCCGTCAATGCCGGTCATCAGCGCGACGCCCGCGATCTCGTCCAGCGCGGTCTCGTCCAGGTCGGGGGCGATCTTCACCAGCACCGGCGTCCTGGCGGGCCCACGCGCTTCCAGCACGGTGCCGATCAGCCGGCCCAGTTCGTCCTTGTTCTGCAGGCCACGCAGGCCCGGCGTGTTCGGCGAGGAGATGTTGACCGTCACATAGTCGGCCAGCGGCGCCAGCCGGACGAAGGCGGTGCGGTAGTCGGCGATGCGGTCAACACTGTCCTTGTTGGCGCCGATATTGATACCGGTGATGCCTCCTATTCCATTTGAAGAATTGCCCCGCCGCGCCAGATTGGCCGCCGCTTTTTCCATGCCGCCATTGTTGAAGCCCATGCGGTTGATGACGGCGCGATCCTGGCGCAACCGGAACAGGCGCGGTTTCGGATTGCCGCCTTGCGCGCGGGGGGTGACGGTGCCGCATTCGACAAAGCCGAAGCCCAGCCGCGCCATCGCGGCGGGCACGGCGGCGTTCTTGTCGAAGCCCGCTGCCAGGCCGACGGGGTTGGGGAAGGACAGGCCCAGCGCCTGCACCCGCAGGGATGGCGGGTCGCCCAGCCTTCTGGGCAGCAGCGGCCCGGCCCGGCCCAGCAGGGCCAGGGTCAGGTCATGTGCGGTTTCCGCCGGCAGGCGCGCCAGCAGGGAGGCTCCGAAATCCAGAAAACTTCTCATCTTGACCCAACCTGGAGGTTACCATCCCCCGGATTACCCTCTAGACGGGTATCGGCCCTTGTCCTATAAGGCAAAATATAGGAATAATAACCGAAATCCGGACTGATTTCTTAATAGTTAACGCGGTGGGATGCTGACACATCTTCAAATCTGGCGCGCCCTCGACGCGCTTGCCGTGCGGCATAACATGTCGCCCTCCGGCCTTGCCAAGCTGGCCGGTCTCGACCCCACCACATTTAACAAGTCCAAGCGCGGCACCAGCAGTGGAAAGCTGCGCTGGCCCTCCACCGAAAGCATCGCCAAGGTGCTGGCCGCCACCGGCGCCAGCCTGGAGGACTTCGTCGCCCTGGTCGGCGAATCCGGCAGCGCCCGGCGCATCCGCATGGTGCCGCTGATGGGCATGGCCCAGGCGGGAGCCGCCGGCTATTTCGACGATGCCGGTTTTCCCGCCGGCAGCGGCTGGGAAGAGATCGCCTTCCCCGGCCTGGCCGACGAGCATTGCTATGCCCTGGAGATCACCGGCGATTCCATGCTGCCGGTCTATCGCGACGGCGACCGCATCATCGTTGCGCCATCGTCGGACAATCTGCGCCGCGGCGACCGCGTCGTGGTCAAGACCCATGCCGGCGAAGTGATGGCCAAGCTGCTGGGCCGCATGACGGCGCAGCGCATCGAACTGAAGAGCTTCAATCCCCAGTTCGAGGACCGCAGCTTCGCCTTGAACGAGGTCGCGTTCGTGCACCGGATCATCTGGGCGAGTCAGTAGGCCTTCGGGCGCCGCCTGCCGGTCTTCGCGGCGCTGCCGGTCCGACCGTTCAAAAAAAGCGCACCCGATCAACCTGCAATCGCTTGCCGCAGCCGCAACGTGACGCGCGCGGCACGTTGCCGGCATGACATTGTTAAGATGCAACCTGTAGTTTTTCGCCAACAAGAATAACCACCCAGGAAGCTGCCATGTTATTTGCCGAATTCGCGGCGAGCATCGTCTCACCCGATCTCAGGCGCGTCGCCATGCACTGGCATGAGGCGCGCGGCAGCCGCGCCCTGCCAGCCTGGCGCGATATCCGTCCCGCCGCCATCGCGCCGCAGCTGCCGCTGGTCTGGGCCTATGCCTATGACGCCGAGATCGATGATTTCGTCGGCCGCCTGGCCGGCGACGTCATCGCCCGTCTTTTCAGCCGGACCTTCAAGGGCATGCGCATGACGCAGATGCAGCCGCGGATCGACGTCTCGTTCCTCTTCAGCCGCTCCAAGCAGGTCATCACCCGGCCAGCCCTGTTCCGCAGCAATGGCGATATCTTCCACATGCTCGACTGCCATGGCTATGGCGAGCGCATCATCATGCCGCTGTCGGAAGATGGCGGCAGGGCCGACGGCATTTTCGGCGCCACGCAATACCAGACCAGCTACCAGCCGCAGGGCGGCGGCGTCAGCGAGCACTGGTTCGACCTTGAGGCCATCGCCGCAGCGTAAAACCATTGCGAAGGTGATAAACGCTCCTGTCATGGTGGCGCGCCGAAGCGCGCCCGCAAGAAAAGCGCGGGGGAAGCGTGGTGGGCCGCCCAAGGCGGCCATGGGATTCGCCGCTCCTTTTCAGAGCGGGGCTCCATGACGGAGCCGGTGTATGCCTCATCGGCCGCACCACGCCCGGCGATTTTGGACCGCTTCAAGCTCCGACGGCGCCAAGGCGCAATCCGCGGCAGGCCCTATCGCCTGACCCGCTTTGAAGGGAATTAGCGAAATGCAGCCTGACGGTTCAGCGCGCCCGCGCCCGCGATCGTCTCGCGCCCTACCCACCGGGGTTCGTCCCACCCAGCCTCTCGGGGATTCAAGAAGCGACCTCATGGCCCGTCCGGATTCGTCACCTCCGGTTCGTCCATGACGCCGGCTTGGCCCCCGTTTCAGACGTCCGGAACGTCCCCGCTTGAGCCAGGCAGGGAGAAAGCTAAGCCGATTTTTCCGATGCGCCAGTGTGGATAGCGATTTCGCCGCGCTATCCCTATGGGGCGCGTTGGAAAGACACAGGAATTGCCGTTCAACTCCCCGTCCCATGCGAATAAGCGATTGGCTTCAGGTGACCAGGACGGCCATCAGAAGTGGCTTGAAGCCATACGGAACGTGGAGAAAACTCCAGCCTCCGAACAGGCGGCCTCCCCAAATGTTCGCTTTGCGCCAATAGCGGTCATTCGATAAACCAGTGAATTGCTAGCCCACGGCTTTGAGCCTAGGGGCGGCTTAACAATTCCACGATTAACGACTGGAGAGCAGCTGTACTGATGGGCTTTCGCAGAAATCGAAACTCGCGTGCTTGAAGCACCGCGTCCGGCGGATTTTCTTCCATATATCCAGTCATTATGACGACCTTCAGATCCGGAAGTTCGATGAGAGCCCGCTTTACCAACTCATAGCCGTCCATGTTGGGCATCCGAACATCGGTCAGCAATAGTGGAACTGTCGGGTTCTCGCGAAGCGCCGTCAGGGCTGACGCACCATCTGGCGCGACGATCGTCGTGACGGCCACATCCTTGAGAGCCTCCTCAATAACGCAGGCGAGCGTTATGTCATCTTCTGCCAGCAAGATACGGTTGCCCTTCATGGGCAGCTTGTACTGGTGACGCAGCGGGAACCATACCCCGCCTAAAAAGGGGATGGGGTATGTACGAAATAGTACGGCCACCTCTGGGCGTTTTCCGGCGGCAATCGTCCAAATGCAGCGAAGCCGGGCACCACCGGACCCAGACGGCTATTTGCGGACAGGCGCTGCCTGCCTCACGGCCTGGTTCTTGACGGGCGCGCCCTTGCTTTGCGCGTCACCGAGCAGCGCGGCGCAATTGGCGTCTTTCGCCAGCCCCGGATCAATGAAGGCGAGAATGGCCGCGAATGGATTGAGCACAGCCAGGCCAACGCCGATACCGCCCTGGGTCAGGGCCGGCTTGGGATCGATGCCGATACGGGGCGACGCCAGCTTGCCGCTGAGAGTGATTGGCACCTTCACCCGGAAAATCTGGAAGCTTTTGGGCTGGCCCTGCAGGGTAAGGTCCAGGCTTTCGTCATGCAGATCGACACGGCCCTTGCCGTCGATCCGCACCGGATCGGTGTCGAGCACGAATTGCTGCGCCGTCATGATGCCGTTCCTGGTCTCGAAATTCGCCACGGCGCAACGCAGGTTGGTGTTGCTCCGGTCGCCCGACAGAGACAGACCAACGGCGTCCAGCACATTGACGCCCAGCCACTCCGCCAGCGAATGGCGCATGCCGCCGCCGTGGAGCGCCACCGTCACCTGGCCATCGGCGGTCGAGGCCGCCGCATGCACCGACTTGCCATGCCCCGTCAGTTTCGCGCGGGCTTCCAGAGTGCCGGTCAGCGGCTTGTCGCCGCTCTTGATGAAGTTCTCGATATGGATGTCGGTCAGACGGGCATCGACGCTGGTGACCGGCACCGCCTTGCGCCCATCGATCTTCAATTCGCCCGACAGCTTGCCTTGCGGAAACTGGAAGGCCAGCGGCTTCAGGTCCAATACGCCGCCCTGCAGCGAGATATGCGTACCAAGGCCACGCAGGGGAAAGTCGCGCGACTTCACCGCCAAGGCGCTGTAATCGACTTCGGCATTCATCTGGGTCAGCCGCTCGGTGTGCAGCGGCATATCGGGCAACAGCAGGTTCGACGGCGCCGGATCATTCTTGCCGCTGCCGAACAGCGAACCCAGATCGGTGAAATCGAGCTGGCGCGACGCCATCCGGCCGCTGAGGGCGGGAATTTTCTCCGCCACGTTCACCGCCAGGTCGCCGCTGATATCGGAATTTCCCAGCATGCCCTTGATGGCGGTGAAGCGGTATTGCGTGCCGTCGCGCTGCAGATTGCCCGACACGCGATAGGGCGGCGTGCGCGGCATCACCAGGCCGGTAAGGTAATAAAGGTCCGCCAGGCTGGGCCCGGTCAGGTTCAGGTTCGCCGCATAACGGTCCAGGTGGAAAGGATGGGCGATGCTGCCTTCCGCCGTGACATGGGTTTCGCCGGCATGGACATCGGCGGTAAAGGCATAGGGCTTGTTTTCATCGACATTCAGCAGCGGCCCGCCATGGACGCCGGCGGTGAATTTGTTGCCATTCAGCGTGCCATCGCCCGCCATGGTGAAGGCGGCCTGGCGCTCTGCTGTCACTTCCTGCGAATTGATGGTGCCGGTGAAGCGCAGCTTGCGTACCGCATCCTCGATCACCAGGTGACCATCCTTGACCAGGAAGCGGTGGATGGGCGGCAGCTTCCAGCCGGTATTGCCGTCGCCACTGTCCCAGTTGGTGCGGCCTTGCGCATCGCGCACCAGCAGGATGTCGGGCCGCTCGATCTCCAATATGGGCAGAACCAGCTCGCCCCGAAACAACGGCATCAGCCGCAGTTCGACATGGGCGTGCTGCAAGCTGGCGCCCTGCGGGTCCTTCACCCAGGCGGGGTTGCCGACATACAGGCCCCCGACATCGATCCTGGGCTGCCAGGTGAAGAGCGCCACCTTGAGATCGCCATCGATCCGCACCTGGCGACTATACCGATGCGAGAGATACCGTCCGATGGGTTCGCGCAACTGGTTCCAGTCGAGGAAATAGAGCGTGACCAGTGCCGCCACCAGGATTGCCGCCACGGTGATGGCGGACCAGCGCCAGAAGCCGCGCCAAGTGAAGCGGAAGTCACGAAAATCGGCGACAACGTGCTCCCATGCCGCTGCAAGGACCCCACCGGCGTTTTTATGGTTCTGTAACAATGACATGGCCCTGGCTTCGGCACTCCGGTTCGGCGCACCCCCAGGTTCGAAACGCGACAAAGCCGCTCCGGTGCCAACTTTTGTGAAACCCGCGTCACATCCTGGCGTTACGGAACTCCATGGATCTGTCAGCGGGAAGAGCCTTGTTCGCATCGCGCCCGCCCGTTTGGCAACTGGTGAAGGAAGGATTTGAGGCCTTCATCACCGACAATGCCTTTACCCGCGGCGCCGCCATCGCCTTCTATGCCGTCACCGCCATTGCCCCGGTGCTGTTCATCACCACCACCATCGCCGGGCTGGTATTGGGACCGAATGCCGCCAGCGGTGCGGTACGGGCGCAGCTGCGACTGATCATGACGCCGGAAAGCGCCAACCTGGTGCAGTTCGCCATCACCAATGCCGTGCGCAGCCATCACAGCCTGCTGGGCAGCCTGATCGGCCTCACCGCCCTGGTCATCACCGCATCAAGCGTCTTCACCGAGATGGAAGATGCGCTCAACGTCATCTGGCGGGCGCCGCGCAAGGAATCCTATCTGCACCAGCTGCTGCGCGGACGGGTGCTCAGCCTCGTGCTGGTCGTGGGGCTGGGCTTCCTGCTGATCCTGTCGATGATCGTGGCCAGCGGCATCGGCCAGGTCGGCCATTTTCTCGACCACTATACCAGCCTGTCGCGACTGGTGATCGGACTGCTGGACTTCGCCCTGTCCTTCACCATCGTCTCGCTGCTTTTCGCCGCCATCTACAAGCTCTTGCCCAATACCCCGCTTTATTGGCGCGATGTGATGGTGGGCGCCTGCGGCACCGCCCTGCTGTTCCAGGCGGGCCAGGCGCTGATCGCCTTCTATCTTGTCAACTTCATCTCGGCCAGCATCTACGGCGCCGCCGCCGGCGTCATCGTGCTGCTGATCTGGGTGTATTATGCGGCGATGATCTTCCTGCTGGGCGCCGAGTTCACGAAGGTATGGACGCTCCATTACGGCACGAAGCGGCACGGTGAAGGGCCACTCTAGAGCGCGGTCTGGTCCGCCAGCAGTTTCGCCCGCGCCGCCGCCTGCGCGTCACCGGCCGCCGCCGCGGCGCGATACCAGCGCAGCGCCTGGCGTGCATCCTGCTTCACGCCCTGGCCTCTTTCGTACAGCACGGCCAGGTCGAAGGCGGAATCGACATAGCCCGCCGCCGCCGCCCGGGCGAACCAGGACACGGCCGCCGCCTCGTCCTTGGCGGTGCCGTCGCCCTGGACATAGGCGATGGCAAGATTGTGCATCGCCTTGACCTGGCCCGCTGCCGCGGCCTTGGCAAACCAGACAAAGGCGCGGCCGGTGTCGCGCGGCACACCCCCGCCGTCACGATAGAGGCTGCCGGCGAGATATTGCGCTTCGGCATCGCCCTGCTCCGCCGCCGCCTGGGCCCAGCGCGCCGCCGCCGCCATGTCCTTTTCCACACCCTGGCCGCGCAGATAGGCGAACGCCAGTTCGCGTTCGGCGTGTGCGTCGCCGCTGTCGGCGCGGGCGGTAAGCTTTTGCAGCGGCGCCATGGCGGCAAGACGATGCGCCGTGCCTTCGGGCATGGCGGCGGCGCGGGCATAGTCGGCATGGCCGAACGTGATGGCGGCGCAGAGCAGCAGCGTCACCACCGCCAGCGCCGAAGCCAGCAGCAGCCGGGTGGAAACCGGGCGGTGCTTGGGTGCCTGTTCCAGCGCGCGGCCATGCGCCAGCGCGGCGCGGCGCCCCGCTTCCAGGAAATCCATGTCGGCTTTGCCCGGCGGCCCCATTGGCGCAAGCGGCGCCAGCGCCAGGACATCCCGTTCAACGGCGGCCTGGATCGCTTCCTCCAGCGCATCGGCCGGTACCGCGTCCACTTTCTCTTCCGGCGGCACAGGGGGCGCCGCTTCAACGGCGCGTTCCGCC
>Ga0316220_1003817_pt1 | contig 12168 bp, 19 predicted proteins | sample TBH18005metaG_FD_203632 | JGI IMG/M metagenome (GOLD analysis project Ga0316220, IMG submission 203632) | Freshwater microbial communities from Trout Bog Lake, Wisconsin, USA - TBH18005 | ecosystem: Environmental > Aquatic > Freshwater > Lake > Hypolimnion/Profundal zone | place: USA: Wisconsin...
AGGTCGCTGATCTCGCCGCGCACAAACGATTTCGACATCGCTTTGAGGCCGCCGATCAACCCGAGCGAATAGACCGCCGTGCCCAGCACCAGTTTCAGGGGGGCGTAGCCCATACTGGCCAGGTTCCACATAGGCTGGCGCAAGTCGGCTTTGTCGGCTCTTAGATATTGCCAAGGGAAAGGCGCAGTTTGAAAGCGCCAAGGGGTAAAGGCGCGGTTTGAAACGCGCAGGTTAGCGGTCTAGAGACTGCGCTCCGACTCGGAGCGCAGTCTCTAGTCTGTTAGAATTTCGGGGATGCTTCCTCCCACAGTCTTTCCGTGGACCGCCTCCTTTCGGAAAAACGGTTACACTGGAAACCCACGGCCAAGGGTCAGCGGCCACACCGCAGTAGTTGTAGGAAACAGTATGAAGTTACTCCCGATCAGTACCCTCCGGTCCATGACCGTAGACGAGCAAGACAAGATGGCCCGCCAAGCAGTGGGCATGGAAACGGCCGCCAAAAACGCATCGGATGCGCATAAGCAGTCGTTTCCGGCCATCGGTAAGGTGGTCTGCATCATCGAGGAACGCCTGGACGATCTGAAGTCGGATCGGAACAAGGACGGCACCGAGAAGAAACGCCAGATCGCCAGCAACACGTCGCTCAGCACGTACTGGGAGTCCATCACGCGTCTCAATGGGAAAAGCACCAAGCTCAATTCTCACTGGTACTCGTGTGCGGTGGCGTTCGGAACGTATGTCCGCTCGGAGTTGATCGAAGAATCGGACTACGACAAAAACACGGCCCAGTGCCTTGAACTGGCCGCCAGCATTTCCACGGCGGTCGGTGGCGACGTGACCAGCGGGGCGGTTGCCGCGGCGGCGGAAGAACTCCGCGACCGCAGTAAGGACACGGCCAAGCACCTCCAGGAGATCCTGGACTCGGTGAAAGAGCCGAAAGCGATGACGGTGGAACAGGCGCAAAAAGCGCTCGCCAAAATCATGGCGTGCGGACACCTGCCCGTTGTGGTCGCCTCGGTGGGCGCGGAAATCGCCCATCTCACCGACGCGGAAATGGCCCGCTCGACGTTCTTCGCCATGCTTACCGCCAACGACATGTGGGTGGCGAACGTGGACAAAAACGGCAAGCGGGTGTTCCCGGACAAGGTGCTCGACGCCTGGCAGGCCACTTACGACAAGGCCAATACGCCGGCTTCCGAAACGCCCGAGGCTCCCGCCGGAAACAGTCCGGCCCCGTCCCCCAAGGTCAACGAACTCGTTGACGCCGCCGCCGCGGCTTAACCGGCCACACTCGAAAGCCCCCGTGCTGAAAGGCGCGGGGGCTTTTTTTGTGACGATGAACCACTGAAATTATGGACGATCTCATCGAACTCATTCGGGACTTGCTCAAAGTCCTGAGAAAACGCTCGCCGCGCGTTTGCCGGGGCACTGGCGAGTGAACCCAATCCCGGCAAGCACTGCCGCAGAAGCGGGTGCGCGCAAAGCCGAACTTACGAAACTGTCGGGCCTAAACCGCCCTGCAAATTCAACCGTTGGTCGTGGACGAAACCAAGCCAAGCAAGTCCTCAAGAAACCCCCGTGTTCCCACGGGGGCTTTTTTGTGTACTGAAACAGCGAAGACACGGCCCGGTGGCCGCCACGAAAGGAAATGATGAAGCACTGAACCCACATCTCTGTTTTGCTGAAAGGCCCCTGCGGAAACGCGGGGGCCTTTTTTTTCTCGTTTTTTTTCGCGAGCGCAGAACCGAGCGGGCACGGGTCCGCCAGAAATGCGCCCAAGTCCGTTCCCCAAAAGGGGGTGAACGGGCCGCAACATTTCACCGGGTAAACGTCCGGAACCATTTCACCAAGTCCCGCTCCGAGCCGGAGCGGGCGAAAGGAATCATCCATGAAATTGACCCTGAACCTGGCTACGGCGCCGGCTTGCCGGGCCGAAGCTTCCGAGCGAAGGCCGGCATCCATTACCGTCCCGGTCATCCGGCGTGGGCGCACGCCCATCTCGGCGTCTGAACCGCCCCGGTGGCAATTCTACGAGCCCGAGACCTCCACGTTCGTCATGGCGCGCCCGGTGGCCTGCTGGACGGATGACAAGGGGGATTGGATCGAGGCCCATACCGACGTGAGCAAAAAGACCGGCAAGCAATACCGGCTTACCTCCCTCTACGTGGAGCGCGAGGACCTCTGGGCCGTCATCGAGCGCACGGAGATCACCGATGGAGTTGACCACGTGTGCGCGGTCGTGCCCTGTCCTGATTGCGGCTTCACCTATTAAACGTCCGCAAAAGATTTCGCCCGGTCGTGCTCCGAGTCGGAGCGCGGCGTGGGCGGCCCTCGAATACGACCACTAAAACTCTCGAAGAGATGCAGGCTGATGCCTACCGCGCTGGCGTTGCCGCCGGTTGGATTGGCCGCTACGAACCCGCCCGCCAGCCTGCGGAACTGCGCGACGAATGGCCGCGAGGGTACGACGACGGCGCTGAATTGGCCATCGAGCGAGACCTGGACTGATTATGAGAATCGAACGCTATGGCCGCCATTGGGCGGTGTATCTGCCTGACGGCGCGTTGTTGGCCGTCGTGGTTTACCTCAAGGGGGCGCGCGCCATCGTCCGCGCTTTCGGAAACGTCCAACCTCCAACCTCCAGTCCCCAGCCTTCATCAACACCGGCTATTGGCGCTGCCTGGCTTGTGCCAAGCCCGTCGCGCTCAACGTCGACGGCACGCAATCCCTCTGCGCCGAGTGTGGCAGCCCGGACATCAAATGGATCGAGCCGAAAGCCGCCCGCTTGGAAACGCCGGGGCGACGGCCCATGACGCCCGACGAGACCCGCTTTCACTTCACGCGATTACGCGCGGTCGTCGAACACTGAAATACCTATGAGCATGACGCTGGATCAAGCCTTCGCGTTCACCGCCAAGCAGGGCGAATCCGAAGACCGCGGCCCGCTCGACATCGCGCAGCGGGTCGAATGGAAGGAAGCCGAAAAGACCATCGTGGACGCCGGTTTCTGCTTCTACTGCTCCTTCGACGGCCGCCGCGAACGCCTGGGCGAGCAACAACCGGGCAACCAAGAGGAATACGCCGGCCGGGAATGCACCTGCTGCGAGGAATTTGCCGTGTGCGGTGACCAACCCGAGTACGAGACCGCCGATTACGAGTGTGTCAGCGACGCCGACCCCGGCCTGTGATTTATGCGAACCTACCCCAGAGTTGACGAGGCGGAGATCGCGGTCCACGCCCGGGCGCTCATCAATCGCGCTGTGGCCGACTATTAGGTCCCTTCACACGCGCAGCCAACCTGGCCCAAAGCCAACCGACACCAATAACTACAGCGACAAAGCAGACACTGGGAAGCTCCCCTGACACGACGCTCTCCTGAGGTTTACGGTCGTACGAGAACAGATCCGCGCATCCCAACCCTATGATTAAGGCAATTGTGCGGAGGGCTTCGCTGTCCGTCGCTAATATCTTCTTGATCAAGAGGGCCCAAGGTAAGGACAACAGAAACCCAAGCAATATCGGCTTTCTTAGCCGGTGCCAGTCGCCGAATACCGCGATCAGAGTAGCTGCTAGGAGGCACAGCATCCCAAAAATGTTGTCAAAGCGTCCTGAGTGACTTTCGCGCATAATAGACGGCATGCCCTATTCTGGATCTTCACGTTCATCCGTCACCCCGTCATTTATTCTAAATGCCCACCCTTCAGCAATGCCAAAACGGCACCTGCCGAGACCGCTAGCAGTTCCCCGCGCTGGGGACCCCTTCCGCGCTGGTACCTGGAAGTGGTTCCTGCCCCCCCCCATGAAACTCCACGAACAACAACGCAGCTATCCGAGATCCAAAACCAGGAAACTGCTCCGCCGCCGCCACCATAAGGCCGAGCGCCGCGCCGCCAAGGCCGATCCCAACGTTCGCCCCTGTTACAACCGCTACGCCGGCTACCTGGACTGATCCGATCAAGACCCACATCCGCGAGACCATCCTCCGCCGCAGCGCTCGGCGCCGGCTTCAAGAGTTTGAAAGCCTCCGCCGCCGCGTCGAGCGCGAGTTGTGCTTTTGGGTGGGCCACCGCTACGGCTCCGCCTCCCTCGGCGATAAGGACAGCGGCGAGTATGAGCCCCTCCAGCGCTGCGAGACCGCCGGCCTGCCGGGCCGAAGCTCGCCAGCGGAGGCCGGCGACTTCGTGCGTTTCTATCTGGACACCGCCACGCCCGTGAAAGCCTGGCCCGAAATGTCCGCCCGCGATCGCTGGCACTGGCTCCGTGGCGCGGCCAGCCCTTACTACTCGGATGGCACGGCCAAGCCGGAGTTCGAGCACGAGTCCTGGTTCATCGCTTTCCGCAATTTGTTGGATGCCGATCCCGGCGTCCTGGTCGGTTGTCTCCCCTGACTTTATGAAAACTCCCACCCTGCCCAGTGCCCGGTTCCGCGTGTGGCTCAACGACCAATGGGTCATGCTCACGCTCAAGCCGCTGCAGACCCTCGAATGGCACTACTGGCACCGCGACGAGGAAGGCTATAGTGCCGCCTGGTACAAGTGGGAATGGCAGGGCGCCTTCATCGTCGAGAGCGTTTACTCCCAAGGCCGAAAGCATCCGCGGACGGATCGCCGGGATGATCCGGTCCTGTGAGCGCGCGGTTTGCCGCTAATTTCTCGTCTCCATCCGCATCCACCCAGGCCCGGCATTCGCCCAGCCTGCCAGCCGTAGCTGCCGCGCGACGGCCAGCCTTTTTTTATGAACGATCAACAGTCTCTCCTGGAAGTGCCACGTATTCCCCGGAAAACGTCGCTCCAGTTTAACCCCAAGGAATTTAAGGTGATCTCCCTGCGCGAGTGCCCGGTCGATACGCCGATGTGCGACACGCCGGACAAGGCCGCCGCTTATTGGCGGGAGGCGATCGCAAACGACCGCTATTACTATCCCGAGCGCGAGTGCTTCGTGATCGTGATGTTGAACACGCGCCGCCGGATCAAAGGCCACAACCTGGTCTCCATCGGGACGCACGATACCCTGCTCGTACATCCATCGTCCGTCTTCCGGCCAGCGGTGACCCTATCGTGTGCCGCGATTATTCTCATGCACTCGCACCCATCTGGCGATGCAAGTCATTCTGAGGCAGACATTAATGTTACACGCGATTTGATCCGGGCCGGCCAGATCATGAAGATCGAAGCGCTCGACCACGTCGTGATGGGAATCGCTTCGTCCGAGCGTCCCAAGGATTTTGTGAGCTTACGGGAACTTGGCTATTTTCGTCGGGGTCTGAGGTATGCTGCGGCGAACGCCCGGCCTGAGTGGCGCGGGTCGAGGGCTTTGAAATGCGGACAGGACGCGCGATCCTGCGTCCAACTCCAGGCCGCTGGTTAGCCGACCTTCGTGCCTGCTGTTTTCTTCCCATAGTTCTTGAGGACGTAAGTGCCAACCGCGACCACACCGCCACCAATAAAGAAAACCAGCACCTGGCGCCACGCCGTTGCATCATATTCCCAGATCTCATCACGATCGCGCTGGGTCTCCGGCGCACGGCGGGGGACATCCAGCAGATGAATGCGCGACGGAACAATCATCAGCGCGATCCCCAGCGCGACTATCGACCAACCCACTGCAAAGCCTTTGCGCATACCCGGCGGCCAACAAATTGCCCTCATTTCGTCAACTCAAGGCAATCTTCCGGAAGCCAGTTGTCGTACGCATCCGCCTTCCTGGGATCCTCCGAGATCGAAAGTTCGTAGATCCACCTGCCATCCCGAAACTGCGAATCAATCACATAACCCTCATAGTCCCCAAACTCCTCTCGCCTCTTGGAAGCGATGCGGACTTTGTTCATCTCCGAAAATCGTGGCGCCATGGCGGCTACTCCTGTGTTCCCGTGGCCTGGACGTTCAGCATGTCCGTGGCGCTGATCCAGGTGTCTTTGTCTTTGATGATGGCCTGGGGCGGGAGGGTCGGGGTGACGGTGGTGATGCCGGGCAGGCGTTTGACGGCCGTGCCGATGGCCATGAACTCGATCAGGTTGCCCAGTTCGTGGATGTGGGTGCGGATGCCGACCACGTCCTCGGCGCCCAGGGCCTCAGCCTCGGCCCGGATCAAGCCCAGCGCGTGCTCGCGCGCCTCGTAGATCAGCGAGGTCAGGTCGCTGATCTCGCCCCGCACAAACGATTTCAACATCGCTTTGAGGCCGCCGATCAACCCGAGCGAATAGACCGCCGTGCCCAGCACCAGTTTCAGGGGGGCGTAGCCCATACTGGCCAGGTTCCACATCTCCTCGCAGGTGAGGTCGCTGGTGACGGGGACCTGGGTGCATTGCGGCGGCAGGGCAGGGTGGTGCGCGGCGGTGCCCAGCATGAGCATTTCATGCACGCCTTGGAACCCCATGATGCGCGTCTCGATGCCCAACACGGCGTTGGCCCCGACCGACTGGGCGTCCTGGACGATCCGCTGGAGGGCCAGGTGGCGCGTGGCGTTGAAGACGTCGCTGTATTCGCGGATTTCACCCCGGCCCAGGCTCTTGAGCCCACCGAGCAGGCCGCCGCCAAGGCCAATCGAGTAAGCGACGTTGCCAAACACGAATTTCAAAGGCTGGTAGCCGGCATCCATCAGGCAATAAAGCTCCTGCCCGTTGCCGCTGGAGGAAAACCCGATCTGCTCGGGGTTGTCCTCCGCGCCATGGAGGGCCGAGGCGACCGAGAGGAACTCGATATTGCCCTTGAAATGGGTCAACTCGTTGGTGACGCCCGTGATGCCGATGCCGCCCCGCTGCTCCGCCTCGCGCAGCATCCGCTCGAAGGAGGCGTGCCGTCCCTCGCTGATGATGTCGGTCACTTGGGTGACCTCGCCGCCGAAGGCGCCCTGGAGCTTGGCGCCAATGCCCCCGATCACCCCCAGAGAATGGACACTGTTGCCGATGACCAACTCACCCGGGCGAAGCCCCTTGAGCTGGAGACAGTACATTTCATTGCCGGACAGCCCGGTGATGATCGAACGTTTGCGGGGAGGAAGCTTGGAGGATGAAATCAATGGCGGCGTATTCATAGTATTGATTGGTTGCTGCGACCGATCGCATCCTGAAACGGACGCGGAGAGTTGTAAAGGGCTTTGTGGTCCCCGTCGAGGAGGGGACACCAGATCCCCGTCGGCTATAGCGGGGGTGGAAAACCTACTCGAGCTTGTCGTGTCCGCATCAACCCTTCTGGAACTGGATCAGGACGGCGCTTTCCGTTTTGTATTGAGGCTACTTGGAGGGGATTTCCGTCTGTTTGGAGGACCAGCCGACACTGGGCACTGCGCCCCAAAACATCCTGACGGACGGAATGTATTTGGTCATGTTGCCGGTCGGCGCCGTGCGGGCGAACACTTGGAATCGCCAGTTCAGCACGTCCGCGACGTAAATGGCCTGATTGGGTCCTATCGCCAGGAAATGAGCCCAGGCCATTTGGCCGGGCTTGTGCCCAGGTTCGCCGAAGGCGCCAAGAATCTTGCCGCTCTGATCCAATTCGACTATCCGGTCGTATCCTCCATCGGTCATCCACACATGCTGATCCGGCGTGATGACCAGTCCATAAGGATAACCGATGCCGGTCCATTCCCTGAGGAAGTTGCCGTCGGAATCAAAGATTTGTATCCGTTGATTCTCCCGGTCGCCAACATACACGCGGCCGGCTTCGTCCACGGCCACCGTATGGGGCAGGTTGAATTCACCGATGGCAGTCCCGTATTTTCCCCAGGACTTCAGGTATTTTCCATCACGATCAAATTTGACCACCCGGGAATTGCCGTAGCCATCCGCCACGTAAATGTCGCCGTTCTTGGCGAAAGCCACATCCGCCGGTTTGTTGAACAGCCAATCCGCCTCCGCCCCCGTGTTGATCCTGCCCAGCACCAATAAGACCGTGCCGGAAGGGTCCAACTTGAGCACCAGATGGCTGCCATCGTCGGTTGTCCAGAGGTTGCCCTCAGCGTCGATGCGCAGACCATGCGGGTGGGCGAAAAGCCCCTCGCCAATGCTTTGCACCAAATGGCCCTTTTCGTCATACTCGGCCAGCATCGGCTTGGTTCGTTGGAACAGAAAAATGTGGCCCTTCGCATTCACCGCGACGGCGGAAGCTTCGCCCGCAATCATGCCTTTGGGGAATTTGAAAAAGTTGGTCACGACACGATACGGCAATTCAGGCACAGCTTGGAACGGGCTGGAGGCAACGGCCGATACGTGGGCGCAGGCATGCCAGGGTGATACTGCGATCAATGCCAGCACGATTTCCAGCAAGTTTCTCAGGTTCTTGACTGTTCTTTGGGAACTCACGCTTGTTTTCTTAGCCCCAAACGACCTCCGAAGCAACTTCCTTAAGTTGGCGCGGTCGGAATGGGGTTCTTGACTATGAAATGAAAGCGCATGAAAAGCAATTTCCTATCACTTCGCTTGCTGCGCGCTTTCGCCGCCGACCCTACGGACAAGCAGGCGATCGCCAGCGCCCCGTCAACCCGGCCAAGGTGGGCAAGATCGGCACGACCTGCGTAGTGACCCTGATCAAGGGTGGCCATGCGCTGAACGCCCTGCCCCAGCGCGCTAGCGCGAACGTCAACTGCCGTATCTTTCCGGGTCACAAACCGGCCGAGATCCTGGCCGAGTTGGTCAGGATCGTCGCCGATCCCGCAGTCAGCATCAAGGACGTGACGGAGGGTTCGGTGAGCACCGACGCGTCGCCGATGCGCCTGGACTTCGTCGCCGCGGTGAACAAAGCCTTGCCCCCGATCACCCCCAGGGAATGGACACTGTTGCCGATGACCAACTCGCCCAGGCGAAGCGGCGTTTAAGGTGGTTCAGCCGGTCCAAGGCGATGACCTCGTCGTGTTGCAGGCGGCCGACCACGATGCCAGGGGCGATCCCGGCTTGGGTGGCGAGGTTGCGAACGGCGGGTTCAGTGAAGTCCGCTTGCCGGACAAACTCGTCATAGCGGGCCCGGGGGATGAGGAAGTTGGAGGCGAAAGTGTTGGCATCGTCCTCGAGGTCGCCGTCCGTGCCCAAGCCCTCGATGAAGAATCCTCTCTTGAGGCTTTGGAGCACGTGTCGGGCCTCGTGGAAAAAGGTGAACCAGAGGTGGTCGTCGGATTTCAAGCGCAGGCTCAATTGGATGAGGGCCTTTTCCGGGGTAAGCCAATGGGTAGCGCCGCTCACCAGGAGTTTCTTCAGTTCGGGCGTGAAGACCAGGGCGACGCCGGCGGCGGCACACAGTTCGGTCATGCGCGGTTGAAAAACTGCCGGGTCAGCGAGCGTAAGCGTGCGAATGGAGTCGAGGGCGGCTCGGAATTGGTCGGCGTGAAAGGGCGCGGTGTGAATCTTCTGGGCGTCGATTTCACCTTTGCGAAGCCAGCAAGCAGCGACGCCGAGTTCGGTCGGGGTGACATGGCACCTGCGGCAGGCCACGGCAAAGTGCGCCCATCGGTTTTCCCATAGCTCAGTGGAAGCGACACCAAAGAAGGAGAGGGCGGCTTTCAGGGTGGTGGCAAGATCCGGGCAGGGGGCGATCCAGCCACGGGCAGTCATTTCGGCGATGGGGATGCGTTTCAGCCAGGCCACCTCGGTTTGGAACTCCAGAAGTTCAGCTTTGCGGGCGAGGAACTCCTGGTAGGTCCCGTCCAGGTTTATCCAAAAAGAGGCGGGCACGCCGAGAACGGTTTCAAGTTTCAGCGCGGTTTCGGCGGTGATCGGAGCGATGCCCTGGATGATTTGGTTGACGGTCTTGCGGGCCAGGCCGATGCGGTCGGCAAGCTCGGCCTGGGTCATACCGATGGCGTCGAGGCTCTCGGCGAGGGTATCGCCGGGGGGCGTCCGGTCCAGGGGCGCATAGGGATGGAGGGTTTTGTCAGCCATGATAGTCGGTTATTTCCAAAACCGTTATTGCTGTGACTCGCGCCCAATCCAGTCCGCCATCTTCTTTGTACGGGACGGGGTCGTTGGCGGGTTCAAACAACCGGTAGGGATGATCGAGATCGACTGCCAGCCGGCCTTTAAGGTTGCCGGTCAGCTCGTGGCATCGCGGCCCGGGCAATCGCCTCATCATCTCCAGGTTCGCTGCCGCCGCCAGCTCGTCCAGTCGGCGGCGGAGCAACTTGCCTCGCCTCTCGCCCCATTCCCGCTGGGCACTCGCGATTGTCTGCGTGTGCTTGCGGAGCTTCGATTGACGAAAATATACGTCCACAGGTTCGCGATTGCAACTGTTTTGTTTACCTATTTGGTTACACGTTTTCTGGAACCATTGGTTTCAAACATCCTGCACGTCGAACATCGGGCGTTTGAACTCGTCTTCGGTGCGGCGGACCTTGCAGGGTTCATCCGAAGGCATCATGCCGGGTGCACGGCCATTGTCACACAAGAAGCGACGAAAAGGCGCGAAAATGGCGATGGGCTCCTGCTGTTTTGCTACGAAAACTACCTCTGCGCTCCCATTCTGACATGGCGGAGTTGGCGGATGCCGGCGCTTCCCTGCGACTCTCCACCGTCTCGCCGGCCGTGGTCGCCCTCCGTCCCCCGACTAAATTGCGTCTTTGCGTCTTTGCGTTGAAGAAATCAACTTCCTCCGGGAGCCCGTTGACCACTCGATGAATGCCCGCCTTCAGGACCCGCTCGCCAAAATTGATCACCAGACCCAGCCTCAACCCCGTGAGCCGCAGGTAAGTAAGCATCTGGGCCTCGTGGATCGCATTCCAATCAACCACCGCCTTGTTTTCAACCAGGACCAGTCCTTGGACCTTCATGTCCAGACGGAGCGGCTTACGCAACACCCTGCCTTTGTAAACGATGCGAACCGGCAGTTGACGGTCAACCCGGACGGCACGGAGCCGCAACTCCTCCTCCAAGGCTTCCTCATACACCTCCTCGACCAGCCCGGGCCCGCCCAGCTCCCGATGGACCTCAATAGCAGCATCAACGATGATCTTGCTGATTTCGTTCTCTGGAATCATATCGGTGTCTGCTTCAACGCAAAGACGCCAAGGCGCAGAGGCGCAGGGACCCAAAGAGTTTGAGGCTCAACGTACCACCATTGCGCGTCCGTGGTGTCAGCACGCCGAAGGTCGAACAAGCGGTAACCGAAATGTGACGGATTTACAACCTGTTTCGGAGCTCAAGCACTCTAGCGGAATAGGGCAACTCCGGTTGCAGCGGCGGCGGGAGTACGGCATGGGCTGCCTCGGGTGCCCTGTCCTCCTTAGGCTTCCCGCCCACCGTAGCCTTGGCGGAGGTGGGGGCGAAGGAGGATTCCTCGAACAGCTTCACCATCCGCTTCTCGCCCTCCTTGCGGGCCTTTTCTTCCTTTGAGTAGAAGCTGCTCGCCACCTTGGCCGCCTGGCTGGCGCTCGTGAATGCCTGCTCGTTCGTGCCCGCCTGGGTCCCCTCGCGGGTCAAGGCCGTCTTGGCCTTCTCCTTGTTCAGCCGCTTCCATTCCGCGACGTGCTTCCGGAATTTCTCCAGATCAATGTCCAGCGTCTCAGCCACCTCGGACACCGGCATGGTCCTCACCTTCGAGCCCGCTTTGAGCAGTTCCTCGATCTCCGCCTTCGTGCGCTTGAGCCCCGGCCCCGTGCTCAGCCCCGCCAGTCGCGCACGGATGTTGTCCAGCGCCGCCTGCAACGCCTTCAACTTCGTCAACGATTGGTCCAGCCCCGCCAACGTCGCCTTCGACGTCACGTCCAGCCTGACTGCATCCACTAAGGGTTCCGCCATCCCCCCATCGTAACCCTTGATCCCCGGCGGCTAGGCTTTCCTTCCTGACATTCAAGGTTCAACGCCAATCTCGCGCTGCGCAGTGTCGATGAGGACTTGCTCCGCTCAGCCTATCCTCATCAGACTGCTTCGCTTGCTGTTCCTGTTTCTATTCTGTTATGGCTGACCTGGGGCGAGCACAACCCGGAACCCAAAGTAGTTGATGCGGCTCGACGGGTAGTCGTAGACGCGGCCGGCTGACGCGCAGGAGTTGGCTCTGTCGCGCCAACTGCCGCCGCGTAACACGCGGAACGAGCCCGTAGAAGCACCATGAGGATCACTCTGGGAGCCAGTTGAGTACGGGCCATACCAGTCCCAACACCAGCGCCACACGTTCCCAGCCATGTCATACAATGCATACCCGTTCGGCGCAAAACACCCCACCGGACTCGTGTAGGGAGAGACCCCGT
>Ga0316220_1003819_pt1 | contig 12165 bp, 9 predicted proteins | sample TBH18005metaG_FD_203632 | JGI IMG/M metagenome (GOLD analysis project Ga0316220, IMG submission 203632) | Freshwater microbial communities from Trout Bog Lake, Wisconsin, USA - TBH18005 | ecosystem: Environmental > Aquatic > Freshwater > Lake > Hypolimnion/Profundal zone | place: USA: Wisconsin...
GAATCAGAGATTCGAAGACAAGTGCGTTCCCAATCAGAGATTGGGAACGAGAGCGCGAAATTGGCGTTCCCAACCTTAACTTAATGGCAGTGGGGCAACGCCCTAGGTCTTTGGGCCACAACGGACTAGCGCTATCAGCGCGTTCCATACCACCGGGGATATGGAACGCGCTAACAGCGCTAAACGCTCTGTTTTTCGAAATCCTAGGGCGTTGCCCCAGGCTGGTATGGGGCTGGGCCGTTAGCCCGGAAATGCGCCAAGCGATGCCAGGTTCTTGCCCAACAATCAACGCCGCGCTTTGGCCGCCTGCAAGTCTCAGGATGACAGCATTCGGGGCTCCGTTTTCGCTCGTGCGTGAGGTTCTCCTTGCCGCACTCCTGTTTCCCCTCGCCGCCCGTGCCGAGGGAGACGCGAAGTGGCCGATCTCCAATGCTGCGCTGCGGTTCCAGATGGAAATCGAAACGCGCCCGCTCGATCCTAGCGCCGGAATCATTGCCATTCTGCCCAACGGCGGCAACCTTCCGGCGCCGTTCCCGGAAGCGGTGGTCCTCGACTCCGAAAACAAGGAGCTCAAAAGCGAGGTCATCTGGCATAACCCCCACGAAGGTCTCGGTCTGGTCTTCGAGGCGCCAAAAGGCCAAGGCCCCATCTGGATTTACGTCCGGGCCGGAACGGGCATCAAGAATCCGTGGACTGAAAAATCGGAGTTCCACCCCGGCCTCCTTCTCTACACCCACGTAACCCGCGGTGCCGGTCTCCCCGAAGCCCGCGCCATCGCCGCGGAAGTTCCGCCCGGCAAGAGCGCCCGGATGGGCCAGGTGCCGATGGTCGCCGACCGCGCCAACCGCTTCGGCTCCAGCGACAGGTTCGTTTCCTATTACACCGGCTGGCTCAATGTGAAAACGCCCGGCAAATACCGCTTCGCAACCATCTCCTCCGACGGTTCCACCGCTCTGGTCGATGGCCAGGTCGTGGCGGATTGGCCCGGGATTCATCCTTACAAACCCGGCGAAGCCGGACAGCATGGCACGACCGTCGAACTCACCAAGGGCCAGCACCGGGTGCAGTACTTCCACTACAACGTCGGGGCGACCCCGCAAGCGCAATTCGTCTGGAGATATCCCGGCATGGACGCCAAGGAGCTGGCGAAAACCCCCACGGGCAACGACTGGAATGAGTCCGGCTCGGTGCGGGTGATCAGTGCCGAATCCCACAACGGCGCGCCCGTCGCCATTTTCGAGAAAAGCGTTTTCAGTTACGTCGGCTACAACAGCGAATGGATCGATCTTTTCGAACTCACCGCTCCCTTCGCGGAACAACTCAAAGACGCCACGTACACCTGGAGATTCACCGGCGGCTTGGAAGCCAAAGGCTCCCGTTTGCTCTGGCTGGTTCCGCGCACCGAAAATCCGCCCACGGCCACCCTCAGCGTCTCCAGCGTGCGCGGCGCCTCCACTTTCAGCCGGCCTCTCTATCCGGACGTCCTGCCGCTCAGCGCGAAAGTCAGCGACAAGGACGACCGCGCCACTTATCAGGAGGCGCTGCGGAACCGGCTTAAGGGCGCGCGAGGCAGTCACCTTACTGAAAGCTGGTCGCCGGGCATTTGGGGGCTGCTGCCGGAAATGATCGAGCCGAAGGAAGGCCGGGAAATCCTCGCCCAACTCTATACCGGTGCGCTCGACGACCTGGCCAAGCTGCCCGCGGACGCCCGCGAGAAGCTCGACAATATCTACTACGAGGAACTCTGGGCGGACAAACAGGCCGGCCTCGCGTTCATCAAGGACATCATCGATCGCGACCGGGATCCGATCCGTCACTCCAAATGGCAATACCGGCTGGTGGATTTCCTGCTTAACGAGATTGGCGACATCAAGGCGGCCCGGACCGCCGCTTCGCAGATCAGCCTCAACTTGCTCCTGGCAACGCCCGAAGCCGGCGCGCTCAAGATGGTGCAACTGGGCGACATCGAGCGGCTCGACGGCAATCTGGAAAAGGCCCAGCAAATCTATGCCGAGGCCCAGGCGCTTTACATCAAGGCCACCGCCCAACAGGGGGGGCAAAAACTGGGAACGCCCCCGGATCGCCCCGGCTCATCGCCCAAACCGCAGGAAACACCGGGGAAGAGCAAGGGGTTCGTCATTGCCGCCGCTTTGAACACCAGCGCCGACTGGCGCAAACGCACTGTGCAGGAAACCGCTTACTTCACCGAAGTGAAGAACCTTTTGCAGCAGGGGTACCTGACTGAAGCGCGCGCCAACCTCGACAAGTGGCAGGCGGAATTCCCGCTGGGCAAACTGGCTGGGGACTTCCCCGTCGCCGAGGCGAGTTACTTCGCCACGCTGGAGAACTACGAGCGGGCGGTGCGCATTCTGAAAACTTACCGCAAGCAGGTGGATATCTCCAAGGATCTGCCCGAGGCCATGCAACTGGAATGGAACTGCCTGGCCGCATTGCAGCAGTTGGAGCCTTTGAAGGAACTCGCCGCTGACGTCAAGAAGCGTTTCCCGGATCTCCCGCTGGCCCAGGATGCCGACGATGTCCTGGCGGGTCATCTTCCGCCCAAGGTCGATGTGAACGCCATCATGCCGCAAAAGATCACGCCGCGTCACAAGAAGAAATCCCAATAAATCCAATGAAACTCCATTCTTTCCTTTTGAACCTCTGCGCTGTCGTGGCATTCTCCTCCGCGCAGGCGGGCTTGCCTACGAACTGGAAGCCCGAAACCGCCAGTGTCGGCCCCACCCCGTTGCCCAAAGACTTCGGCGATGAATACAAGGGCGGCGCCCTTTATACGCCTCCCGACGCAAGCTCATCGGGCGGAATTCGGTTTACCTCCCCGGCACCGCTAAAGGCGGCATTCGCCATTCCGGAAAACAACCAGTACCACGTTTACAAAGGCGAGGTAAAAGGCAACCAGGTCAGTTTTCAGGGACTGCCGAGCGCGAAGTACGATCTCATGCTCCAGGCCGAGCACCGGGTGTACGAGGGAATCGTGCTCAACCGCGACGAGGACAATCTGACGAGGAAGGATCTGCAATTCATCAATGTCACGGTGAACCAGAACATCCCGTTCTTCGATCTCAAACACATCCACCGCATCAAGGGGACCACCGGCCAGGGCGGCAAGGCGACGGCGGTAACCCAGGAGCTTAGGACCGGACGCTCCGGCATCATTGTCAACCAGAACGCCGACGTGCTCAAAGGCTTCCAGATCCGCAGCATCAAGCTCCAATTCATCGAAGATGTCGGCGTCGCGGGATGGCAGGTTAACCAGACCCGGGAAATCATCCGGCAATCGGTCCACCCGGAGATGCAACCGAAGGACGTCATGCCCATCGACTTCAGCGAGGACCTCGGCAACATTCGCGTGACCGACTCGGTGAAAGATCTCGGAACCATCAAGCTCCCCATTCAAAAATAATTCAACCAAACGAATCAACACACCATGGCAGAAATCATCTTCCTGAACGGCCCCGCCCAGGGGCAACGCGTGCAAATCCAAGAGGACCTTTACATCGGACGCAGCGCCGCTTGCGCCGTGGCGGTCGACGACCCGGCCGCCTCCGAATACCACGCGCAGATTCGCGCGGACGCCTCCGGTTGGGCCATTTACGATCTCCAAAGCGAAGCCGGCACAATCATCAACGAGCAAAAGGTCGATTCGGCCTATTTGCAAAACGGCGACACGATCAAGGTCGGCGAGATTCACCTGCAATTCGCCGCAGAAGCGCCAGCGGTGGAACATGCGCTGGAGGATCATCCGACCGCCGAGACCGCTCCCGCGGAAAGCGCGCCAGCGGAAGCCTCGCCTGCGGAGGACGCGCTGGCCGCAGCTCCGGAAGCACCCGGCCTCAGCCTGCAAACCGCCGCCGCCCAGTATGCCGCCAACGCCATTGAGGCGACCCAGGACGATCTCGCGCTGGTACAGGCGATGCAGCAACGCGCCGGCCTGATCCGGCAGGAAATCAGCAAGGTCATTGTCGGTCAGTTCAATGTCGTCGAAGAAATTCTCATGGCGATGATCGGCGGCGGCCACGCGCTGCTCATCGGCATGCCCGGCATGGCAAAAACGTTGATGGTCAGCACCATCGCCAAAGTTTTTAACCTGGAGTTTCGCCGCGTGCAGTTTACGCCCGACCTAATGCCTTCGGACATCACCGGCACCGAAATCCTGGAGACCAACCGCGAGACGGGCGACCGCGAGTTCCGCTTCATCCGCGGCCCGCTCTTCTGCAACCTGCTGCTGGCGGACGAAATCAACCGCACCCCGCCCAAGACGCAGGCTGCATTGCTCGAAGCGATGCAGGAACACCGCGTCACCGTGGGCAACCAGACCTATCCGCTCGGGGAACCGTTCTTCGTTCTCGCGACGCAAAACCCGATTGAGCAGGAAGGGACGTATCCGCTGCCTGAAGCACAGCTCGACCGTTTCATGTTCAACATCTGGGTCGATTACCCGAGCGCGGAGGAAGAGGAGATCATCGTCGAGGCGACAACCAAGTCCACCAAGGCCAAGGCGCTACCCGTCCTGACCAAGGAAGAAGTGTTGCAGCTTCAGGATGTCGTCCGGAAGATTCCGGTGTCCAAGCACGTCATCAAGTTTGCGACGCAGTTGGTTCGCTCCACGCGCCCCAACGGGCCCGAAGCGCCCGACTTCGTGAAGGAATATGTCTCCACCGGAGCCGGTCCGCGCGCCAGCCAGGTGATGATCATGGCCGCCAAGGCGCGCGCCGTCATGGAAGGCCGCATCCACGTAAGCTGCAACGACATCCGCAAGGCGGCGTTGCCAGTCCTGCGTCATCGCATCCTCACCAACTTCGCCGCCGACTCCGAAGGCCTCACCTCAGTGCATCTGATCGCGCGCCTGCTCAAGCACGTGCCGGAACCGTCGGAGAAAGACTACCCGCAGCCGGCGAAGGTGTAGATCTTGTTCAGTTGCTAACAAACGAGAATTAGGGCGGCCTTACTGCCCGCCTTTGCCAAAGAGCGCGCCCCAACTCCATTCGCCATCGTGCTTCTGGCGCTCGACCTTGAGCCGACCGAGCAGGGATTGAAGGATCAAGAACGTCTTGTGCCACTGGCTTTCCACGGTGGTGATGCTGTTCTCATGCTCGACCAGGAAGCGAAGCGATGGCGCGCCGTTGATCAGCACCAGCACCTCATCCTTGCGGGGCGCCCCTTTTTCGACGGCGGCGAGCACGGTCTCGAGGCCTTGGGTCACGAGGCTCTTGACTTCCAGGAATTGCGCTTCGTCCTCGGGGGTGAATTCCTTGGCGCGCGCCAGGTTCACGTAGTGGTTAAACTGCTTCCAGCACTCGATGTAAGTTTCGAGGTAGAGAATGAATTCGTCGAGGGAGTTGCTGCTCATGGTCGGAAGAGTGAATGCGTTTCGCGAAGGAACGCCGGGTCGCAGGAAAACCAGCGCGCCTCCGCGCAGTTCCCGCACGGTGATGGTGAACCCGTCGAAGCGGGCGATCAAATCGGAAAGCGGAGCGTTGACCTTGCGCGCGGCGGCGAGACTGCTGAGCGCCGTCCGTGCGATTTGTTCAAGAAGCGCGCGCGGCAGGCGGCTCGAAAGCGTTCCTGCGACGATCGCGCCCGAGCGGTCGATAGCGATGCTTCCATCGGGCGGCAACACCGGTTCCCGCGCGGCGACCGGCTTGGAAAAGAGTCTCAGGAAGCCCATTGGTTCAACAGTTGTTTGAGGGACGTCCGGACCTGTTCGGCGCTCATCGTATGGCTCAGCCCGGCGACGATCAGGCTGCGTTCGGGAGTGATGGCGATGGCCATGTGCTGCTGGCCTCCGTAGCCCTCGAACTGTGTCGGGGTTCCCGCCTGGAGTGCCGTTCCCAAGGCGCCGAAGTCGTCGACCATCTGCTGGGCGAACGCCGCGATCTCCCCGGGGCTCTCGCACAGCCAGCGTTCGACGTTTCCACCCGCATCCCGGGAGACGAGGTATTCCACCCCCTTGGTGCGTCCAAGCCGCGCCAGAACCGGAAGCGTTTCGCTCTGGGAAGCCACCGGTTCCTCGGCGATGGCTTCGTCCAAGGTTTGGGCGGAGTCGAGCAGCAACCCCTGGGCGGACGCGAAAATCGTCCGGACATGCTCCGGCTCGGCGGGCAGCAATTCAAAGTTGCCGGTCTTCCAGGAGAGGATTTGCTTGAAGGCCCTTTCCGAAGAAACCGAGCCGGTGGCCGCGTCGATGATGGAGCCGGCATCGAACCAGATGAAGCCAACCGAGGGCCCGCTGGTAATTTTCAGCACGGTGGAGCTCTGGGTGAGGCACTCCATCTGGATGATGTCCACCAGCGCCTTTTGCTGCACGCCGCGGAAGCCGGCCTGGCGGGCTTCCCGCTCGATCATCGACTCGACACAATCGAGAAGCACCTGGGTCTCCTTGGCGGATTTCGGTTTTTCGACGAAGAGATCGATCCCCATTGCGTAGGCGCGGGCGCGAAACTGCTCCTCCATCGCGCCGGTCACCACGACAATGCGCAGCGATGGAAAGCGTCGGCGAACGATCGCCAGCACCTGGAAGCCGTCCATCTTGGGCATGCGCAGGTCCGTCAGCAAAATGGAGAACGGTTCGGTCTCCAGAAGGGCGATGGCGCGGGAACCCGAGTTGGCGGTGAGCACCTCGGGGCGGCTCGGCAGCGAGGAAAGCCATTGCTGGCAGATTTCCAGGAAATCCGGGTCGTCATCGAGGATCAGAAGTTTCGGTCGGGGTGCCATTCACAGGGAAGGTTGCCTTTGTTGCTTGCGGATTCAAGTCATTGCGTTCAGAAAGATAGCAGAGAAGGTGGCGTGGAACCTGCGTCCGCATCATCTCAGTTCACGTAACCCTTATCCGAAGACCAGCCATGTTTGGATTTATCAAAAACGCGATTGGCAAACGCCCCGCAACTCCCGCGTCCCCGGCGGGACAGGACCCCAATGCCCCGTTACCGGCGCCGCCGGACGTCGTGGCCGCGCTTCAGCAAAAAACGCCCGCGCCAGAGCGTCCCGCCGCTCCAACCCAGCGAAGGGCGCGCATGGAGAGGGTTTTGCTCAATCTAAGGGTGATTACCGACGCGCTTCCGGCGGACCTGCAAGGCGTCATCGCCCAGGCCCCGGCTGAAAAGTGCATCATCGCGCTCCCGATCGAGGGAATCATGGACCAGCTTGCCGCCGGCCGCGTGGAAGTCTCCATCGGCGAGTTGAGGCGGGTTTCGCCAATCCATGTTTTCGTCGAAGACACCGGCCGGGATGCGGAGCGGGCGGAGATTCCCTTGCGCGAACTTCTGCCGAAGCTCGACCCTTCGCTGTTGGAACGCCACAACATCAAGAGCATCGACCTTCCGGAGGACATTCAGGGGGTGTTCGAGAACAAGTTGAAGGCTCAGGAAGTTGCTCCCGTGGCACAGCCCCCCACCGAAAGCACTCTGGAACAGCCAGAGCCTGAAGCGATATCCGAAGCGGCCTCGATCGCCGCTCCGGAAGAGGTTCCGCCGCCGATGCCGATGCCGGAACCTGAGCCTCCAAAAGCCAGCCCGCCTCCCATTCATCGAATTGCCGCCTCGGATGCCATCAAAGCGCTGTTTGAACGGCCCATACAGATGGTCGCCGCTCAGGCTCCGGCAGAAGAACCGGCAGGACTGCCGTTTGCGCTCAAGCTTGCACCCGAAACGAAATTGCCGGAGCCGGAGCCAGTACCGGAAGAACCGGTCAAATCAGAGCAGCCCCCGCCGGAATCGGAACCGCCGGTTAAAAAGGAGCCGGCATTCGAATCGGACACCATTGAACTCGATCTGACCCGGGAAATGGATCTGGTGGAGGCGGCTGACCCCTCTTCGCCGAACCCGGCTGCGCAGCCTGTTCCAGAACCGGTCCGCCCCGCCCTGCCGAAGCCGGTGCCGACTCCCGTGCTGACGGTTGCCTCTGTTCCTCCACCGAGACCCGTCCCACCCGTTTCGCCCGCCCCGGCACGAGCGCCTGTTTCGCCCCCGAAAACCGCACAGCCGGCGCCCCTGCCGAACCACTTTCCCGAAGAGGCGCCGGTCATTCGGGTTCCGCTGGCAACGCTGAGCGGCAATTGGCCGGAAGCGATCCGCGAAGAAACCGCCGCTCTGCCATCCGATGCTGTAGTCGAGTTCCCGACAACCTTACTGGGCGTTGCCCTCAAACGCGGGCTTGTTTCATTTTGCTGGGGGCAGCTTCGGTTGTGGCTGGTCCCGAAGATTACCGCCGAGTCGATGTACGACGACGCGCTGCTGAACATTCCGGTGCAGACCGTCGCGCCGCTCTTCATGGCGGAGGCGCGCCCAAGCCCCGCCGCAACGCGCGTGCAAGTCGACGAGAGCATTCCCGCGCCATTCGCACCGATGCCGAAACAACCGGCGCCGGAAGCCGTTCCCGCTCCGCCGATCAGTCCCGCGCCGGCGGATAACCCAATCGTCGCACCGGGAATTCCGGAGTCCGAAACGCGCAAACCGATGGAGATCGTCGAGCGCGCCTGTGCCTTCAGCGGAGTTTCGGGAGTGATCGTTTGTTCCCGCGACGGCTTGCTCGTGGCGGCAAAGCTGCCGCCGGAATTGGATCCCACCAGCGTAGCGGCATTTATCCCGCAGGTTTTTTCGCGTCTTGAACAAGCCATCGAACCGATGCGAATCGGCGATTTGCACAACGTCGCCTTCACTGCCGGGGATCGCCCGTGGCAGCTCCACAAGGCAGGCAGCCTGTTTATCGGCGCCATGGGCAGCCCCAACGAGAATTTGCCGGTTGCACAGCTAAAAATGTTGGCAACCCAGCTCGCGCGGCACACAAGAAGCTGATAACCCGGCATGGCACTGATCAATCAGGCAACCAAAGAGCTCCACGTCAAAATCGTCTATTACGGTCCGGCCAAGTCCGGCAAGACCACCAACCTCGAAAAAGTTCATTCCAACGTGCAAACGCCCTACGGCAAAGGGCAGTTGGTTTCGCTGGCCACCAACGCCGACCGCACGTTGTTCTTCGATTTTTACCCGATCGAAGCCACCGTCATCAAAGGCTTCAAGACGAAGTTCCAGCTCTTCACCGTCCCGGGCCAGGTCATCTACAACAAAACGCGCCAGCTCGTTCTCCGAGGCGTGGACGGCATCGTTTTCGTGGCCGATTCCCAATATGACAAAATGCCTGAAAACGTGGAGAGCTTTCAAAATATGGAGGAGAACCTCAAGGAAATGAATCTCAACCCGGACGAAATTCCTTACGTGCTTCAATACAACAAGCGCGATTTGACGGAGATCGCGCCGGTGGATTTCATGGAGTATCTCGTCAACAACCGGCAGGTGCAGGTGCCCGCGTTCGAAGCATCCGCCTCCCAGTGCCAGGGCGTCTTCGAAACGCTCAACGCCATCACGCGGCTGCTGTTGCAGAAATTCCTCAACCCGGTCGCGCACCGCCAGTCATGATTCCGGAACTCAACCACGAGGACATGGAGACCTTCGACCGTGTTCTGGGCTGTTTTCTGGCAAGGAGCGGTGCCGACGCCGCATTGCTGGTCGAGCGCGCGGGGTATCTCATCCGACAGCGCGGCCAATTGCCCGACTGCGACCCGGTGCAGATCGCAACGCTGGCTGCCAATGCCTTTGCCGCTACGGAACTGATGACCAGCCTCCTGCACGAACCGGACTTCTGCGGGATGTACCAGGAAGGGGCCACCATCAGCACGCTGACGTTGAACATCGACGCCTCCTGCCTGCTCTTCGTTGCCTTTCCGTCGCATGCAGGCGCCGGTGCGGTGCGTTATTTTGCCACCGAGACGCTTGAAGCCCTCGCCGCGCAACTCCAAAGCGCGAGCACCCGCGGCGGCAAAGGAATCGACCTTGCCACCCTGAACCCACGGGACGCCCGGGATCTGTTTCGGGGAGATTAATACTAGTGTGCTGCAACAGTGACCAGTTCGGATCGCTAGATGATGGCAAAGCGCGAAAAGTCGGGAGGGGCTCGGCAGTCGCGTCAGCGTCTTGGTGCGGGTAGTCCTCTACCGCTTTGACAGTGCGCCTGGCTACGTCTGGCGTCAATTCCAAGCGCAACATCCTCTGTCGGAGAGATGCGGAAAGCTCTGATGGCAAAGGGAAGTTTCCTAGGCGAAGGACTGTCCGGCTCGCGAAAGCGGCAGAGGACTGCCCGCACTCCAAGACGCTGACGCGCTTATCGGAAGCCCCACTCGGCTCCATCGCCACACCTGTAAGGCGAAAGTTATCGTGTTACGCAACACCTCCGAAACCACAGAGAAATGCCCCTCCTGTTCTTCATACCCGTTCCTCTTCCACCGCCGCCGTATCCCGCACCAGGGAGCGGCTGGTCGCCAGCCATACGACGCCGGAAACCAGCATCGCCAGCGAGACGGTGAAAAAGCTCAGATTCCACGAGCCGTGGTCCTTGATGAACCCGATCAACCACGGCGAGAGCGCGTCTCCAAAAAGATGGATCACCAGGATATTGACCGCAAACGCCGTGGCGCGCATGGCGGGTGGCGTCACGTTGGCCGTCGCCGCATTCGACGGCCCCGTGTTCATGAACAGGAAGAAGATCGCTAGAAAAACCAGCCCCCACGCGGCGGGAAACGGACAGTAAAGCATGGCGACAGTGCAGGGAAAGCCGAGCATCATCCCGCCGCCGGACACCAGGAAATACGAACCGGGAAAGCGCCCGCGCAGCTTCTCGCCCAGCCAGCCGCCGAAGAGCGTGGAGCCCAGCCCCGCGACGACCAGAATGACCATGAAAACAAGGTCCGTCTGCATGAGCGGCTGGTGGCGCGCTTCGTGAATGTAAGTGGGCGCCCAGACCGAAAGCCCGCCGATGGCGAACGTCATCGCCGTCTGTGCCGCCAGGTTCGCCATCAGCGCGCGAATCTTGAATAGTTTTGAGTAATCCCGCAGCCGCACCGGAATATTTTCAAAACCGGGATCGGGCGTGTTGTGCCGCGGATCGCGCATCAACAGGCACGCGGCGGCAAGCGCAAGGCCGGGCGGCGTGACCAGGAAAAACGCCCAGCGCCAGCCCAAAAGCCCATGCACTAATCCCCCGAAACCGTACCCCAGCGCGCAACCCACCGGGATGGCCATGTAGAACCACGAAAGCACCAGCCCGCGCCGTTGCAGCGGGTAGAGATCGCTGAGGATCGTCGGAGCCGCGGGACCGTAGCCCGCCTCGCCGATCCCGAGAAAAATTCGCGTCAGCAACAGCATGGTGAACCCGGTGGCCAGGCCCGATGCGCCGCATGCCAGGCTCCAGCCGGCCACGCTCAACGCAACGATTTTCCAACGGGAATAGCGATCGGCCATCCAGCCGAATACCGGGGCGCCGAACATGTAACTGACCAAAAAGGCCGTAGTCAGCAGGCCCGCCTTGCCATTGGCGTTGGGGTCGCCTGGAAGGAAGTCGTGTTTGATGGCCGGGATGATCGCCGCAAGGATATACCGGTCGAGGTAGCAGAAGAGATTGATCGCCAGCAGCAAAGCCAGCGAGGCCCGCGGACTGCACGAAAATCTGTAGCGTTTCTCAAGAGTCATTGCCGAAACGTCGCGTGCGGAGAGGCGGAAAACGTCGGCGGCATGGGCTCCGGGGAGCGCACGCGCCCTCGCGCGCGGCCCTTGGCGCCCTCGCCAAGGGCATCGAGCGCTTGGGTGACACAGGCATCTTCCTTTTGGTGGAATTTACCGTGCGGCCAGAAAGCAGAATGAACTCGCGCCAAGGACTTAGCGCAGCGGAGCCGCAACCGAATTCGGGCAGCCGGTCTCCTGAGTGAGAACGGATCCCCGAACGCTGTCATCCTGAGACTTGCAGGCGACCAAAGCGCGGCATTGATCGCTGGGCAAGAACCTGGCATCGCCTGGCGCCTTTCCGGGCCAACGGCCCAGCCACAATGTAGCCTAGGGCATCGCCCTAGGACTTTCGCAAATGAGGCGTCCCAGGCTGTAGGCCTGGCACAATGCGTTGAGGGGGACCTGTTGCGGGCTTTCAGCCCTAAGCCGTTGTGGCTCAGCGACCTAGGGCGTTGCCCCACTGCCATTAAGTTAAGCTTGGAGGCTCTCGTAACGCGCGCTCGTTCCCAGGCTCCTGCCTGGGAATGCAGTATTCCCGGAGGCTCCAGCCTCCTGCCTGGCCTCCAAAAGCACGGCGCACCGGAGAGGAACGGGA
>Ga0316220_1003821_pt1 | contig 12160 bp, 10 predicted proteins | sample TBH18005metaG_FD_203632 | JGI IMG/M metagenome (GOLD analysis project Ga0316220, IMG submission 203632) | Freshwater microbial communities from Trout Bog Lake, Wisconsin, USA - TBH18005 | ecosystem: Environmental > Aquatic > Freshwater > Lake > Hypolimnion/Profundal zone | place: USA: Wisconsin...
GTAATGCCACGCCTCCCATCTCACGATAGGCCAGCAGTTGCTTGTCAAACGGTTGGCAGAAGTTCGCCGGTTTGTCATAGTCTTGGCGTTCTGCTTCGACGATTGGGTCGAACATGCACATCCTCTCTGTCTGGAAAGATCGCCGAATGCATAATAGTTATAATTTATGTTCGTCCTGATTGTTTATCACGGTCAGCGCATAAAATCGGAGCCTGACGGCGTGGCGCCGTAGGCCCCGAAAAGTCATGGAGCTGTGTCAGCGTAGCATTTTTTGCCAGGGAGGAGAGCCGATCAGCGTCCGTAGTAATAGTAGACGCGACCGCCATAGTAGCTGCGCGGGGTGGCGTAGTAGTAATAAGTGCGGGTCGGCGCGTAATAATAATAGGTCGGCGCGGGTTGCGGAACCTGAACTGCGACCATGCCTGGTGGGGGCGCCGGAGCAACTGCTGTGGCGGACGGTGGCGGCGGAACGACAGTAGCGGCTGGCGGTGGAGCTACATCGGTGCCGGAGGCGGGAGGTTGGGCAACGGTCACGGGCGCGGGCATCGGAGCCGGAGCGGCGCTGGCATCGTAGTAATAAGCTGGCGGAGCTACGTAGGCAGTGCTGGGGCTGTAATAGTAGTAGGGGTAGTCATAGCCATAGTAATAGGGGTAGCCAAAACCGAGAGAAAGTCCAAAACAACCGCCCCAACCCCACCCACGACCCCAGCCACCATGACCCCAATCGCCGTGGCTCCAACCGCCACCGCCATGGCCTCCACTAAAGCCACCGCCACCACCGCGGTCAGCCATGGCCAGCACCGGCAGCAAAGCAATCACCAAGGCGATCAGTCCCGCCCATTTCCAGTTGGTTACGCGTGTCATAAAACACTCCTTTCAATCATAATGGCGTGTCGGAGCTTGTATACTTCCTACACGCCTTGTGGTCTATCTTAATCCGTCATTATTTAAGACACAATCCAAGGCTCAGGGTTAGCTTTCACGCCGGCATTATAGCAGATACAAGTCTGGCCAACGAAAATTATCGATGCTCAGACACATTTGTCTTAAATAATTATTCTAACGTAATTTATGAAATATTTTAGGGCAGATATAGTCGTCGGTTACAACAGAGCCTGCTCGACGACCAGATTATCGCGGTGTATCACCTCATCGTAGGCCGCTTCCCCCAGCAAATCGCGGATCTGGCTCGTCTTTTTGCCGCGAATGTTGTGCACGTCAACGGCGGCGTAATTGCTGAGCCCCCTGGCCACCATGGAACCATCTGTCGATTTAATGGCCACGCAATCACCGCGATCAAAACTCCCCTCCACGGCCACGATTCCCGCCGCCAGCAGACTGCGATTTTTTTCCACCAAGGCTTGCACGGCGCCATCGTCCACCACAATCGCGCCCAAGGTGCGCACGCTGCCGATCCAACGGCTGCGTGAGGAGCGCCGGCGCTGCGCCGGCACAAAGAGTGTTCCCACCGGTTCACAATCCAGCAACCGGGTCAGCACGCTGGGCATGCGCCCGTCTACCACAACCATGGCATCGCCGGCTCCGGTGACCATCCGCGCCGCGGCAAGTTTGCTGTCCATGCCGCCTTTGCCCAGGGCCGATTTTTCCGCGCGCACAAGCTGCTGGGCCTGGGCGAGGTTTCCCACCAAACGCACGGGTTTCGATTCAGCATCCAGCAGCCCATCGACGATGCTCATCAGTACCAACAGATTCGCCTGCAGGGCCTGGGCCACCAGAGCCGCCAGAATGTCGTTGTCACCAAAGGTGATTTTCACCAGTTCGTCGGTGCTGATGGTGTCGTTCTCGTTGATAATCGGCACGGCGCCAAGTTCATGAACCGCGTTGATGGTATTGCGCACGTTGAGAAAACGGGTGCGATCGTCGATGTCTTCACGGGTGAGCAGGAGTTGGGCTACGGGTAGCGTGTAAGCTGCGAACGCCGCACCCCAGGCATCCATGAGGCAGCGCTGCCCGACGGCGGCTACCGCCTGGAGGCGGCCCAGGTCCGTGGGCCTTCCGTCCAGTTTCAATTCGCGCACGCCGGCGCCGATGGCGCCGGAACTGACGATGGTCACCACGATGCCGCGCTGCCGCAAAGCCACGACCTGGCGGGCGACGCAATCCAAGTACTGCTCGTCCAGCGAGGAGTGAGCCCTGGTTTCACCGCCAACTGCCGCTGGAGACGCAACGGGGGCATTGAGGACCTTGTCCGGGCCGGATGTCTTGGCAGTCAACAACTGCGTACCCAGTTTCAGCACGATCGAGCGCACTGACGAAAGATATAGTCGGCGTGTTTCCATCATTAACCAGCAATAGTGTACCCAGAGGCGCGGAAATGGGAATCGAGCAAGGAGCCATAGAAGGGCCGGAGGCAATGGCAACCGCCAGGCCCGGCCAGGCGCCGGACACTTCGCAGGGGATGCCGGGTTGCATGATACGCCCCCAAGTGGCCGATAATGCTTTGGTATGTCTTGCCGATTGCCAATTTGTTACCCGTCGATCATCCTCGCCTACGTCGTCGCGGTCGTGGTCTGCGCCGGCTGCGCCGGCAGCGGAGAGAATCCCGCCAAGTACGTCCAACCGTCGGTAGCGGTCATTAAGTTCGAGAATCGCGTACCTGCCACCATGGGCTGGGACCTGGGTTCGGGCATGCGAGAAGTGTTGGTCGAACGTCTGATGCGCACCGGTCGCTATCACGTCATCGAACGGCCGGAAATCCAGGCGGTGCTGGGGGAACTTAAGCTCCAGCAATCGGGTCTGACCCGTCCCCAGGACAAGGCGGTGCCGGGGCAGATCAAGAATGTGCAGTACCTCATCAAGGGTACGGTAACCGATTTCGGCATTGTCGGCGGAGCCAGCGGCAGTGCCGGTGGCGGCGGCTGGAACCTTTTTGGCAGCAACATCCGCGCCGTCATGGGGATCAACCTATACGTTGTCGAGGTGGAATCGGGCGAGATCATCGCCTCCCAAAGTATCCAGGAATCGGTTCACGCCAGCCAGACCGATGTCAATGCCAACTATAAGAACATGGCTTTTGGCGGCAGCGTTTTCTCCACCACGCCCCTGGGCGATGCGACCTCTCGGGTAATCGACCGCGCCGTCGACAACGTCACCCAGATCATCGCCAGCCGCCCCTGGGTACCGCGCATAGCCCACCTCAACCCTGACGGCACGTTGATCCTCAACGGCGGCGACGACCGCGGCCTCAAGGCCGGCGACCAGTTCGATATTTTCATCATCGGCGCCCCCATCCGCGATCCCGACACCGGTGACATCATCGCCCACGAACCCGGCAAGACCCTGGGCCGCCTCCGCATCACCGCTGTCCACGATCGTTACAGCAGCGCGGCGGTCCTGGTGACCAAACCCGATTCGTTGGAGGTAGGCATGCGCTGCCGCGCCATTGCCAAATAGGCCCAGACGCGGCAGCTCAGGTTCAATGCGAAGCTCCATCCAGCATCTGTCTCACGTCCGGGCGGATAAACACCCCTTCAAGTCCTTTCACTCCAGCCAGCGCCTTGATGGTTTGCTCCAGTTGCTCGTCAGGTGCGGCATCGAGATCGACAAAAAGCTGTCGCTGATTGTTGAATCTGGCCAACCCGCCTCCGCCTCCACCAAGATGCGCATGACGCACCGTGATACCCAGGCGTTGGGCCAGAGCCAGCAGTTCATCGAATGCCGAGGATGATTCGGACATAGCCAGACATTATAAGCCGGAGACCGCCTGATGAGCTACAGGCCGCCGTCAAAAGTCAGAGGAGGTAAATAACATGGAAGCATAAGTCCTCAGGCCCTAAGTCAGATACCGCGCCCATGATGAAAACAACATTCATGGTAGATGATGGTATTGGAAAGGTGTATTGCGGCGAGTGCCGTCGTTGTGGGAAAGCCCGGCGGGATTACAGTGGATGCTGATCGTCAATAGTCGCGTGGCCGCGTGATCGGCCTGGCACACCCCAGGAGCAGTTCATGAAAAAAATTCCGTTTTTTGCCATCCTTGCGGCGTTCTTCATGGGTTCCCAAGTAGTGACGGCGGCCGATGGTCCGGCGGCAAGCGCGACTGAGATTCTCAACATGAACAGTTTCTGGCGATGGAGCGCTTACTATAGCAAACCGATGATGCTCCCCACTGCTGGCGAGCCGGCCAAGTTGCTCAAGCACGATGAAATTGACGTTGTTGGTGGCCCCCCCGCTCCTGATAAGTGGATGGAGACGGTTTTCGATGACTCGACTTGGCCTCGCGCTCGCGCCATGGAACTGGGGCTCTTGCCTTTCAACCAGTTCTCCACCACTCTGGTCTGCTTGCGCGGACGCTTTACGGTTGGCGATCCGGCTACCGCCGGGGCTATATCCCTGACCCTCAAGTACATTGGGGGCGCAGTTATTTACCTGAACGGCAAGGAAATTTGGCGCGGCGACATGCCCGCCGGCCCGCTCACCGCCGACACCCGCGCCAATCCGTATCCTGACGAGGTTTACGTCGACGCCAATGGACAGTCCATCCCGGCGGTCGAACGCCGGGCCCGGTTACCCGCTGACCAGCGTCCCGACATTGACGCTCGCGCTGCCAAGCGTGTGCGTTCGGCCGACGCTGTGCCCCTGCCGACTCAGGCCTTGGTCAAGGGCGTCAATATCCTGGCCATCGCCCTCTACCGCAGCGACTACAATTCCATCGCCGCCAAGGCTTGGCTTTCCCATGTCGGCGGCGGAATACAGCATGGAGAATGGTTCTGGAACCACGTAAACCTCCTGGCCCTAAAACTCCAGGCGACCACGGGTAGCGCTGTAGCCAACCTCACCAGACCCGCGGGTCCGCGCCTTTGGGTACAGGACGCGCAGGAACGCGTTCTCAACGACGATTACGGCGATCCCAACGACCCGCCGCCGGCCATCCGCCTCTACGGGGCGCGCAACGGATCATTCTCAGGCCAAGTAGTGGTGGGCAGCCCCACCGAACTCGACACGATCCGCGCTGTCTGCTCCGACCTTAAAGCGGCCAAAGACGCCGGCGCGATTCCGGCAGCCAACGTGACCATTCTTTACGGCGCCCACATGGAGCAGCACGGCGGCATCAAATCCCGCTGGTTCGATGGCCTGACGGCCGCCGCCCCTGACAAGGTGCCCGTCGGCACCGACGGCGCCAACATGCCCATCTTCTTCCGCGTGCGCGTGCCCCGCGATGCCGCCCCCGGCGATTATTCCGGTCACCTGACGGTTTCCGCCGCCGGGATGGCTCCGGTGGATGTCCCCGTGGCCTTGAATGTTGCCGATTGGGCAATTCCCGACCCCAAGGATTATCGCACCTTCGTGGCGATCTATCAGTCGCCGACCACCGTGGCCATGCAGTACAAGGTCAAGGAATGGTCCCAAGAGCACTGGCAGTTGATGGAGAAGAGTTTCGCACTGCTGGGCCGGGCCGGAAACAAGTTGGTCAATGTCACCGTTGCCGAGCACACGCAGTTTGGTAACGACGAGGGCATGATTTACTGGATTAAGAGTCCTGGAGGCGGCTACGACTACGACTTTACGGTTTTCGACCGCTACCTGGCCATGGCCAAGAAGTATTGCGGGACACTGGATCATGTGGCGCTGCAGGTATGGCATTGCGGCGGGTGGGAATCGCGCAAAGCCGATCAGGAAAACACCATGACCCTGGTCGATCCCACCACCGGCAAACATGAGAGCCTGCAGGTGCCGACCTTCGGCACCGAGGAAAGCAAACAGTTCTACAAGCCGTTCCTGGAGGCCTGCCGGGCCCACTTGGCCAAAATCGGGCTGGAAAACGCCATGTGCGTGGGCACATTGAGCGACGGAACGGCCCCAAAAGAGGTTTTCAAAGCGTTCGATGACATTTGGCCGGGCGGCGGGCCTTCCAAGTGGACCCGCGGCCTGCACAGCGTCGACCATCACCCCTCGCCCTACGAATTGCTCAAGGGTGGAGCCCAGGTAGTGCTCCACGAATTCTGCTATGGCTTTTATCTGGCCGACCCGGAAAAGCCTCTACCAGCCATCTGCAACCAGCGGTCTATGCCCGGCACCAGTTTCCGCCGCATAGGCGGGCAGGAACTGGCACCGCTTCTCTGGTACAAGGTTTTTCCCGAACAGGCCCTCTTCTGCAACACCAAGGGCATCGGCCGCACCTGTCTGGACTACTGGCCGGTACTTAAGGGGAGCGGCGAAAACACCCTTTACAACCGCTATCCTTTTTCATCCTGCGCGCAGCGTGCTCCGACCCTCATGAGCATGACCTGGCCTGGCCCTACCGGAGCCGAGACCACCATCCGTTTCGAGATGCTTTGCCAGGGTATCCAAGACGCCGATGCTGACATCGTCATTTCCGACGCCATCACCAACCACGCCGACGCTATCGGCCACGAACTGGCGGAGCGTGGTCGGCAATTGCTAGTGGAGCGCCTCTATTACATGCATAGCCGCGACCAGTCCTCCTACCAGAGGTTCTTGCCCCGGTGCAACCACACCGGTTGGGCCGATTTGGACCGCCGCACCTACCAGTGCGCCGCCGACGTCGTCGGCAAGTTGGCCAAAGCGAAGTGATTGCCGTACGCGGTCGTAAACCGGAGGTCGGGCGTCAGCATGTGGCGCCTGACCTCCTTTTTTTACACCACCCGCACCGGTTTAATCGTAAATTTGGGATTCTGCCCCAGGAATCGCGCCGGGTTGTTGTGGAACACCTCCAGCGTCTCCTGTTCGCCATGTCCGCGTCGCTTGAATTCGGCGATGCAGTCGAAGAGCGTAAAGGGGCTGCTGGGGCCCCAGTCGGCCGAGGAATTGACCATAATCCGGCCGGTTCCATAGCGATGGAGAATGTCCACGGCCCGCCGGGGCGACATTTTGGTCAGAGGATACAACGTCAGGCCCGCCCAGTAACCGGCGTCCAGGATCGCCTTAATGGTGTGTTCCTCGGCGTGATCCACCCAGACACGCTGGGGCGGGAACTGCAATTCCTTGAGCAATTCCAGGGTCATCCGCGTGCCCTTGACCTTGTCGGCCAAGTGGGGAGTGTGAATGAGGATGAGTTGGTCGAACTTAAGGGCTATTTCCAACTGTTCACGGAAGATGGTTTGTTCATTGGCGGAGTTTTTGTTGAAGCCGATCTCGCCAATGCCGATCACATTAGGCTTGGCCAGGAATTCCGGCAGGCGGCTGATCACCTCGCGGCTGAGGGAAAGGTTGTCGGCCTCCTTGGGATTCTGGGCCACCCAGCAGTAGTGTTTGATGCCATACTGGGCGGCGCGAGTCGGTTCAAATTCGCTGATCTGGCGGAAGTAGTCGATAAAAGTGCCGACATAGTGCCGGTCAAAGCCCGCCCAGAATGCCGGCTCGGCCACCGCCACCACCCCGGCGGTGGCCATGCGCTCGTAGTCCTCCGTGGTGCGGGCAATCGCGTGATAATGCGGTTGAATGACGTACATCTGGGGTATCCTCAGGGTGCTCTTTATGGTTCGGAGAAAATCTGCAGGATTCGTTCCACGCGATCGGGCTGGTTGGCCGGCGCGTCGATCTGCCCGATGGCCTGTTTGATCCTGGCCAGCCGGACGTCCTCCCGGACGCCTCCGCCGTCATGTATGGCCGCCTCATCAAGCCGATCAAGTATCCCCGCCACTTCCAGCAGCAGATACCTAGCCTGCAGGAACTCATAATCCAACGTCTGTGTGAATGTCTGCATGAGAACTGGCCTCCATTCGTATATCGCTTAAGCTTCACTTTATGATGCCTGGGCCAGAATCTCCAGAGGCTCGCTGATACCACTCCGGTTGATGGGATCCGGCTCTGGTTCGCGGTTCATTGCTGCACCCTGTTGGCGCGCTGTTGCTCGACGTCCCTTCAGGAGTTAAATTACCAGGCTATGAATGACACAACCACAAGCAGCAAAGTAGTAATGAGTGACAAGACCGACCGTCTCACCCCCAACATCGCCCCCAAGGTCGACAAGCATTCGCCATTCTGGCAGCATGTCCACCTTTATTTCGATCGCGTCTTCCAGACCATGAAACTGGATGCCACTTGGCGATCCGTGCTGGCATCGCCCAAACGCGTGTTAACGGTCAACTGCCCGGTGCGGATGGATGATGGCCGCATTCAGGTTTTCACCGGCTACCGCGCCCAGCACAATAACGCCTGCGGGCCATTCAAGGGCGGCATCCGCTACGATCTCTCCGTGCATCGCGACGAGGTCATGGCCCTGGCCATGCTCCAGACTTGGAAAAACGCCCTGGTGGACCTCCCCTACGGAGGCGCCAAAGGTGGCGTCGTCTGCGAACCCAAGCTTCTGTCCCTAACTGAAAAAGAGCGTCTCACCAGGCGCTACACCAGCGAAATCCTGCCCATCATCGGCCCCAACCAGGACATTCCCGCCCCCGACGCCGGCACCGATGCCTCGGTCATGGCCTGGGTGCTGGATACCTATTCCATGATGGTCGGCCACCAGGAACTCGGAGTGGTCACCGGCAAGCCGGTCCACCTCGGCGGCAGCGTTGGCCGCGAAGAAGCCACTGGGCGCGGCGTCATGAACGTGCTGCGTAAATTTTTGGCCACCAAGAACAAAACCTTTGCCGGCCTCAAGGTCGCCGTCCAGGGTTTCGGCAATGTCGGTTTCCACGCCGCCCGGCTCATCGCCGAAGAGGGAGCCACCATCATCGCCGTCAGCGACAAGGCAGGCGGTCTTTTCGATGAAACCGGCATCGATATCGCCGCAGCCGGCCTCTACTACCGCGCCAACGGCACTCTCCGCGATTTTCCCGGCGCCGATGCCATGACCAACGAAGAACTGCTCATCTGCGAATGCGATGTACTTATTCCTGCGGCCATGGAAAGCACTATTGACGTCGAAGTCGCCCCTCACATTCGCGCCAGGACCGTGGTCGAAGGCGCCAACGGCCCCACCACGCCCGCCGCCGACGAAATTCTTCGCGATAACGGCGTAACCGTCCTGCCTGACATCCTGGCTAACGCCGGCGGCGTCACCGTCAGCTATTTTGAGTGGGTCCAGGGACTCCAGAACTTCTTCTGGGATCTCAAACGCGTGCAGGAAGAACTCCAGCGCGTCATGGACAGAGCGTTCGACCGGGTCAATGCCCAGGCCGACGCGGCCGATTGCGATTACCGGACCGCGGCTTATACCATCGCCATCAGTCGTGTCGCCGAAGCCTCAAGGCTCAAGGGCCTGTTCCCATGAAGATTGTGGTTGCCCCTGACAAGTTCAAGGGCTGCCTGAGCGCACCGGTTGTTGCAGCTTGTCTCGAGGCCGGTCTGCGCCGCATCGATTCCACCCTGGAAATTGATCTGTGCCCCATGGCCGACGGCGGCGAAGGCACGGTCGACGCTCTGGTCATGGCTACTGGAGGCAAGCTCCATACGCGCACCGTGATCGGACCGCTGCCTGACATGCAGGTCCAGGCTAAGTTGGGCATACTGGGTGACGGGCAGACGGCGGTGATCGAGATGGCTTCGGCCAGCGGCTTGGCGCTGCTGCGTGCCAACCAGTACAATCCCCTGAAAACCACTACCTACGGCACGGGCCAACTTCTTATGGAAGCCTTTCGCCTGGGGATTAAGCATGTGATCCTGGGGATTGGCGGCAGCGCCACCACCGATGGTGGCCTGGGTTGCGCCCAAGCATGCGGGGTTCGCCTCATCCTGGCCGATGGCCAGAGCGCCTCCGGCGCACCGGCCCTGACCGGGGGCGATATCGTTTCTATCAACGGGGTAGAATCTGGCGTGCCGCCTTTGGCGGGCATGCGCATCACCGTAGCCTGCGACGTGAGCAATCCCCTGGTTGGCCCCACCGGCGCCGCCGCGGTCTTCGGCCCCCAGAAAGGCGCCACGCCGGCGCAGGTGGAGGAACTTGATTCTGCCCTGCGTGGCCTCTACAAGCGCCTCGGTCAGAACCAGGCTGCCATGGCACCCGGCGCTGGTGCGGCGGGAGGGCTCGGTTTCGGGATGATGGCCTTCTTCGGCGCCGAACTCAAGAGTGGCATTGAATTGGTAACCGACGCCTGCCGCCTGCCCCAGAGGCTCCAAGACGCCCGGTTGTGCCTGACCGGCGAAGGGCGTTTCGATGCCCAAAGCCTCGGCGGCAAGACCGCCATTGGCGTCAGCCGCCTTTGCCGGCAAGCGGGCGTGCCGTGTATTGCTATTGCTGGCTCGGTGGAGCGGGTCGGGAGGCGGGGGTCGGGAGGCGGGGATGGAGGATGGAAAGATCCGGCGCACGATGCCAAGGTCCTGGCCGAAGGCATCACCGCCGTATTCTCTATATGCAACGGTCCTCTATCCCTGGAAGCCGCCATGCGCGATGCGCCCGATCTTTTGGCCGATTGCGCCGAAAATGTACTCCGGGCGTTTAGCGCCGGCTCAGGCAATCGCCATGTTGACTCTCACGCCACTCCTTGACACTGCTGCGGTGGCGACCAGACCACCAGGGGTCTTGAGCGAATACCACCAGAAATGTCTGCCGGGGCGATTGTCAACGACCGGGCTCGCCAAGACGCCGGCTTCCAGCAAGGCGCTGGCGTCGATGGTGGTCATATCGTCGATCAGCCCGATTCCCAACGCTTTCAGATAAGCTTCGCGGGCCGTCCATAGGACATAAAATGCCTGCGCCGCCTGAGATGCCGACAGCGTAGCCAGAAATTTACGCTCGCGCGGATGTAACCAGTGCTCACAAAGCGCGGCCAAATCCGGCAACGGATCGGTCGTCGCGATGTCGATGCCGATCTGCATGTTCCTGGCCGCCGCCATGACAATCCATGGCGGCGCCGCAGCCATGCTGATGCCCAGACCTCCGGTAACGATAGGCTGACCCGCCGCGGTGACGCCCAGCGGAACATCGCGCGGGGCGCAACCAAGCAATCCGCCGAGAAATGTGCGTAACAAACCACGGCGGGCGATCAACAGTGACTTCTTCAGCGGATCGGTGCTGCGTGTGGCCCGCATATTCTCCGGTTGCGACATCACGCCGTGCCAATGCGCCAGCGATGATTCGTCCAGCGCCGGCGCTGCCAGGACCACCCGCAGCTCATCGGTGGCCAGGCCTCCAGGTTCAAAAGACACGGCCTTTGGCATGCGGCAATCCCTCCATTTCTTCCGAAGAGGAGACGTTTTTTGTGCAACGGCACAACCGGCAATACCAGGACAAGACGATTTCCCGGTGAGTTGACGGCCGTTACGCCTTAGCCGCGGCCTGCTCGATCAGGACGCGTTTGAGTATTTTGCCAGTGCCGGAACGCGGAAATTCCTTTAGGACGATGATCTCGCGGGGAATCTTGAAGAGCACCAGGCCCCGCTGGCGACAAAATTCGCGAATCTCATCGGGGCGAGTCCTCTGGCCGGGCCGTTCGACTATGAAGGCAACCACCATCTGGCCGCGCGAGGCATCGGCTTTGCCGACCACCGCCGCCTCCTGGACTGCAGGATGGAGCATCAGGACATCTTCTATTTCCCGCGGCACCACTTTTTCGCCGGCGACGATGATCAGATCCTTCTTGCGACCAGTTATGTGCAGGAATCCGTCGGTATCGATCATTCCCAGATCGCCGGTCTTGAAGAAACCTTCGGAGGTCAAAGCCGCCGCCGTTTCCAACGGGAGGTTGTGGTAGCCCTTCATGATCATGGGACCTTTGAGCCACACTTCTCCGCTGGCGCCGGGGGGCATATCCTGGCCGTCATCGTCGACCAGACGCACCTGGACGCCGGACAGGGGTTTGCCCACCGATCCTGGTTTGTTCGATTGCGGTACGTTGAGCGCCACTACAGGACTGGTTTCGGTAAGGCCGTAGCCTTCGTAGAGAGTCGTCTGGAAGCGAGCCTTAAAACCTTCGCGCAGGGGCGGAGGCAATGGCTCGCCACCGGTGATGATGGCGTACATGGCCTTAAAGTCGTCGGCGGTGGCGTTTTTCAGGTTTAGTATTGCCCAGAACATACTGGGAACACCGAACATGAGGGAGATGCCGTGCTCGCGGATGGCGTTCACGGCGGCGACCGGGCTGAAACGGCCTATGTAGACCACCAGACTGCCAAGTTGGATGGGGGCCAGCATCATGGCGGTCATGCCGAAGGAATGAAACAAGGGAATCATGCCCAGAAAATGATGGCGGCGCTGGAGGGCGGCGGCCACGATGGCGGCATCGACATCGGACTGGAG
>Ga0316220_1003826_pt1 | contig 12151 bp, 13 predicted proteins | sample TBH18005metaG_FD_203632 | JGI IMG/M metagenome (GOLD analysis project Ga0316220, IMG submission 203632) | Freshwater microbial communities from Trout Bog Lake, Wisconsin, USA - TBH18005 | ecosystem: Environmental > Aquatic > Freshwater > Lake > Hypolimnion/Profundal zone | place: USA: Wisconsin...
GCGCAGGTCATACACCACATGGCGTGGGCTTTGCCAGTCAGCGAGATGCACCCGGGGGCGCGGTAAATGCTTCAGCGCAGCGGCATGGCGCAGCTGCCAGAACGCGGCAAAGTCCACCGGTGGCGGCGGAGTTTCGACGGCCAGCAGCTGCGCCAAATCCATGGCATAGGAGGGATCGAAAGCATAGTCGTGCGAGAACACAGTAGACAGCATGTTTGGAGCTTGAACAAAAGGCCCTGCAAATGTAGGGGAAAAATAGAGATCTTTCTTGGTGCGCACGTTTAGCACCTTGGGTGAAAGTGTCTGCGGGTATTTGCAAATCCGATTGAACCAAACGCATTGGCCTTGCGACTAACCCGGCATGGCCACTTCAAATCCCTTGAGGTGGCCCTGCTTAGTCCAACCACAGCGCAACAAAGGATTCGATATGCAAAGCCCGAAGTTTGGCGGTTCCGGCCGCATCCCGTCCCCCGTAAGCATCAACCTTGCCAGCCCAAAGCTTCTTACCATGCTCGCGCTGGAGAAGCACACGGATGAATACCGTGCCACCATGCAGGCCTTCAAGTGGGCCGGGCTGGGCATATTGGCAGTCGCCGCTGCCTGCGTCGTCTTTTCCCAGGCACAGAACTCCACTGCCATGCCGGTGCAGACGGCGGCACCTGTCAGCAGCCCATCGCAAAGCCAGCAAATGTCGGCCAAGGCCTATGCATCGGCCTATACCCTGAACAAGGGCGAAGGAAGCATCCTTTCAGGCCCAACTTCAAGCCAGGTAGCCATGCCGCAGATCCTGGCAAGCCAGGCTTCTGAGCCCACCACCAAGATTCAATAAGGATGCGCCGAATGAACGCAACAGTGGACTGGAATATGAAAAGCCTGTTTGGATTTATTAAACACCTGATGACGCGCAAAACGCCGGTTCCAACCCCTGTGCGCCAACTGACATCGGATCTAGACCTGCAAAGCCTGGTGGACGCCATGCTGGGCCACCAAGTGGCAACACGCATTCATGGGGTCGATTCGGATGAGCTGCCCACTGGTTATGGTGACTTTGGTTTGTGCGTCTCCAATCCGGTGCCAGCAGCGGGCATCATGGGCGCTGGGCGCTATCTGAACTCTCTCGTTCCCGACCTACCCGGCATCGTGACGTTTCGCCGGCTGGGTTCTACCGCATGCGAAGAAGTGACCTCCGGGATGATTGACATCTACCAGTTCTGCGTCGATGGCAACGACTACCAGCAAATTTACATCTGCCACTACTATGGCCACAACTCTGGCAAGGCCCCAGAGGGATTCACGCTTGCCGGGCGTGGCAATGAATAACTACCTGTTGCTGGGCGCCTGCTTCCTGCTGGGCGTCTTTCTCAAACAGACCAAGCAGCTACCAGACAATGCGGCAGCGGCCTTGAGCGGATTTGTCGTCAACATCTCACTGCCTGCACTCACGCTGGTTTATTTGCATGGCCTCAAAGTGGATTCCGGGCTAATCATGCCTGCGCTCATGGCATGGCTGGTGTTTGGCATCGGCTGCGGATTTTTTTGGGTGGCGGGGCGCGCCATGGGCTTGTCCCGAGCGGCAACCGGGGGCCTGATGCTCACGGGCGGATTGGCCAATACATCCTTTATCGGCCTGCCCATGATTGAGACGTTTTACGGCGCTGAAAACCTGGGGCTTGGCATTCTGATTGATCAGCTCGGGTCTTACTTTGTGCTCTCAACGCTGGGCATACTGATTGCCTCGATCTATTCGTCCGGCCGCACCGTCAGTGTCAAGGCCATTGCCCTCAAGATTGTGAAATTCCGGCCGTTCCAGGCCTTCGTGCTGGCCTTCATTTTGATGCCGCTTGACTATCCCACCTGGACGGTGGAATTGCTCAAGCGCTTGGGGGCAACCTTGGTTCCACTGGCCCTGGTCTCGGTGGGATACCAGTTGCGTCTGAGCCAATTCAAAGGCCGCACACAGGCTTTGGCCATCGGCCTGGGTTTCAAACTGCTGATTGCCCCGGCCATCATTTTGGCGCTCTATTCGATCGCCTTTGGCGAAGTGGGCTCCAACCTGCAAGTCACGGTTTTCGAATCCGCCATGGCCCCCATGATCGGCGCAAGCATTGTGGCAATCGACCATGAACTGGACCCGCCGTTGCTGACATTGATGGTCGGTGTGGGCATACCCCTTTCGTTCCTGACCTTGCCGGCCTGGTGGTACGTGCTCCAGCGCTTTGCTTAGCCAGGAAGGCTATGTAGTCGCTGATTGCCAGAAGCAAGAAATCCCCATGAACTTTCAGTACCCGGCTTTGCGTTCATCCCACAGCTTGCTGGCATAGCCCGCCGCCACCAGCAGCTAGGGTCAGGCAGCCACAGATCGGCTGGCGGCGTGTCCAGTGCCCGCGCAATAAACTCCTGGCTGCTTCCGCGCGCAAGGTAGTAATCGGCCATTTGGAAATCGCTTGCGCTCCATTCACTGCCTGGCTTGGTCCAAGCTCCGCTGGAGCGGTGAAAACCAACCCGCGCCTGTGGGCCTATGTACCGATCGTTCCCTGCCGCCAACAGCAAGGTGCAGGTCTGCCACGCCCAGCCACAGCTGATGTCCATGGGACTCGAAGACCTGCAGTTGCCATGACCGGTAGCGCACGGGCCAGGTCTGAAAAGTCGAACGCGGTGTCACTCTACTTCCCGGTTCGCCATGGCTATCTGGGCGATGCGACCGTACAGCTCCAGCAACAGGCCTGCCCGGGGCGCCTTGGCGCAGGACGCTGGCGTCGCCTCTGCATTGACACCAAAGATGGCAGCAAATGCATTGAGGGGCAAGTCGTCGTCCAGCTCCCGAATGCCGCGATTGGCCACCGCGCCAAAGGTGCGCAGGTTGGCGGGCCGGTTGTAGCGTGAACGGACAAGCTCCACCTGGCCGATGGCCGCGACACCATCCAGATCAGCCAGACCCTCACCCACGTCGGCGTAAAAAACCGGACGGCTAACCGAGATCTGCCGGATCAACCACCTGGCGCGCAGGGCGCTGACTTGCGGCTTGCTGGTATCGAACACATGGCTTCTCAGCGTGGTGAGCGACTGGTCACCCAGCTGCTTTTGCCATGCGGTTTGCACGCGGATGGCCGTGCCTTCACGCTCGGTGTGGATGAACAGTAAGTGGGTTTCTACTGCGGATATCGGGTGGGGCATGGCGCTGGGTTCGTGTTCGGTAGGAACCAGCTTATTCGTCGCATTGCTACGTTCTGTTTAGCCTAAGTGCCCAAAGTCTGGCTGATTTCTAAAAACATTCTTTGCTTCTCCTGTGACTCGCGGGACAGGGGCCTCTGCGCCTCGCGTTCCCGTGCCAATTGCTGTTCCAGTGTGTCAATCTCGCGCTTGATCTTCTCCAGCGTCCAACGGTATGCCACTTCGTCACCGGTCTTGCAGAGCCTTTTGTACAACTGGGCCCGCTCAGCATAGTGGTCCTTAACGTAGACGAACTGCATCATGGGATACGAGGACGTCTCCATCATGCAGGCCTGCTTCCGGACAAACATCGCTGGCGTCAAAAGATCCATCAACTCCGGTTTCCAGGGTGCGGCCATGGCTTGCAGCAGCGGGTAGTAATCCGTCACCGGCAGATTTCTCTCTGCAAACAGCGCAACAGCCTCCGTGTTGCCCTGCTCAATCGCCAACGCCAGTCCCTTGCTGTCAAAACTGTAGCCCTTTGCCACCACCTCTTTGTGCGGGTTCTGGGATGCTGCGGCAAGGAGGTCCAGCGTTTGGTTGGCCTTGTTCAACCCCTGCTCTATGACCTGCAGGTCCTGATGCAAACCCAAGAAGTCCGATTGAAAGCTGCGTGCTGCCTGGCTGCTGCTGGCGATGACGCCACCATGGACTGCATTGGCCTTGGACCAGGCTGCGCCAGTAAGCGACATCAGAGCCAGTAGTCCAGCCGCCAGCACAAGACGCGACTTCCATAAGGGCCTGTCCGGTTGCAACAGCGGCAACAGGCGTTGCGTCAGGGGCCACCGACTTGCTGCCTTTGACCGTAACGAAAGCACCAGCAGCAACGCAAACAACATGAACCCGGCAGCCCAGGGCAAGGCGTTGACGCGGGGCGACAGTAAATCCATCAGCCCCAGGCTGAAGAGTCCGTAGATGCCCACCAAGGTCTGCCCAAAGGCAACGCTGTTGTTGAAGGGAACCAGCCAGGTCGTGATGACCATGCGCGGCCTGTAGAGCGGCAACTCCTCGGGCTTCTTTTCAAAATAGCCCTTGATGGTTGAGGTTTGCACGGACTTGCCGCATTGCTGACAAAAGCGGGCATCGGGCAGCAAGGCTCGTGCACAGTATTGGCATTTTGGTTCGCTCAAACTAATTCTCCATTTACTGGCCAGGAAATCGGGGCGCCAATGGCACGCTACCCAGCTCAGAGCTACCTGAAATTAAGTACCTGCATCGGATTGGAACTCTCAAAGACGGCCGCGATGAACGCGGGGCTGCTTTGCATCTGGGCATACAACTGGGAAATAAGGATGTTGTGGGGGTTGTTGCGCGTCTGGTTAAAGCAGGTATTCAATGCAATCTGTGCCGAGTCGTGGTCGTGGCCGGGCATCAAGGGGAGCAAACAGGCCGTATAGGCAGCATCAGGTTGCCCCGCTTTTGCGCGCTCTTCTAAATATTCAACACCCCACCCCGTTGCCGTGTTGATGTAAGGCTGCCCCTGTTTGATCAGTTCAGCACGGCAAGCTTGGTTCAACTGGCACAGGTAGGCGGACACCTTGAGGTCCGCACGGTTAAGTTGGCTGTTGGCGGGTATCTTTTCGTTGGCGCGGGTGCGCAGGGGTTCATGCATGGCGGTCATCAGGTTGGCAGCGGTCATGGCATGGGCAATCTCTTTTCCACTGGCAATGGAGTTGGCCAGGGGCGGTCGGTGGCTGTCAAGGATTTGAGACGCCGCCAGGCCTACCAGCCCGCCCGTCGGTGAGTTCGCCATCAACATTCCGTCCACACTGCGCACGCCTATCCATACCGCGAACAGCCCCGCCGCCAAGACGACGGGGGCAATAACCAGCCACTTCAAAAAGCCAAGAAACTTTTCAGAAAATCCCGCGTTGGCTGAACTGAACTTTGCGTTGAGCTCTTTTAATTCTTCGGCGGTTAGAGGACGCGTAGGAGGTGCCGGTGCGGCAAGCCGTTCTGCCTGTCGCGCCCTCTCGGCTTCGACTTTTCGCCAAGCCGATCCGACGTCATCGTATTGGTTGACGCCCGAAACGATTTGTTCGCCTTCACCGGCTCCCAACCCGGGCAGGACAGGAAACTGTCCGTAGGGCGGGCGCTCGTCGGAATGGTCGTAAAAACTCATGGTTGATGCCCCTTTTTGTATTAGGTCTGTATGGCGTTAATTTTCTTCAATTTCTTGTCGAAAAATCTCACTCCATTGATCCTGGGTTTTCTGGTCGGTCATTACGATGCGCCACACTGGTTGTGCAACATCTTTCACCGTTACATAAAATCCGGTTCCGGCAGCACTCATATCATCTCCGCGCAGAGACGGGCTGCCTGCATAGGTGACCATTTTGGCTTCCCATGACCGAATATCATTAAATGGATATGTTTTCCATTTGCCATCGATCAATAGGGTCAAAGTCTTTGCGACTTTATTTACTGCCATGCCAGTTCCCTTTTGGGAATAGTCCAAACCCTGTCCAGCGACCACGCCGGCTGCCTCAAGCATATTGGAATGAATCAGGGCGAATTTTTTCTTTTCTTTGTTTCCTAAATAGATGGTCAGGGCCAGAGGCCCTAATCCAACCGCCATGCCAAGCAAAGAACCCGGAATGCTATTGGCATTCAATAGCGAAATAAAAGAAAATCCACCGATGACCAAAGTCCAGAAAAAAAGAACAATATACAGCATAAAATCTCCTAATTGTTTTTGACGAAATTGCAGTAAAAGAGTCGCCTTTTGCCAATAAAAATTTGAATTTTCCACATGTTGAAAATTAATAGCTAACGACGACGAATGTGCCCAAGTGCTATACCCTGCGTGTAAGACCCAGTAAAACCGGAATCACAACTGATTAATAAATAGCGATTACGCATCAGATGTATTTAATAAGCTTTTAGAGCCCAAGGTGTTGACAGTAATGAAAGCTAAAAATTAGGAGCAATGTTTGATTTTTTCAGCAACGCAACATAAATGAGTGAAAAGAATGGTTGCAAGAGAATTCCGATTAGTGCTAGACCATTAAGGTGCCAAATAACCCAAAAATAGCAAAGTGGAAAAAATAGCACAACCATTCCAATAACCTTGATGGTCTGTGGCAGCATATTCTTGGCGCTATATGTATGATATAAACCGCCAATGAGGACCTTCATTCCAAAGATCAAATTTATTACCGGAATAGAAAAAACTACAACATGGAAAACATGCCAAAAAACCAAATTACGACGCGCAAGTGTTTTTGCTTCAGCCTGTTCTATGCCCAATCCCATGGCAATCTCCAATCTATTTAATATATATTAATACAAACATAACTGTCCGATTAGTAAAAACAATCTCTAAAAAAATAGAAAAATATTTTTTGCATTGAATTCGTATATTGCTTCTCAAGAATCGTAGTCACTCGGTTGTTTTTATCAAAATCGTTTTACTTGCTCTAAATCGCACATCAAGATGTCGGAGGCATTCGCGACATCTCGTCTGAGCATGATTTTGTCAAATACACCAATTTTTTGACTAAAAAAGAACTAAATCACACAAATTTTTGGAAAGTATGGCACTATAAGCCGAATTTCTTCTTTATCACCGAACTTTGTCGTTGTGACGTCAACTTCTGTTCACCCGTACCTCAAAATTTTGGGCCACTCCGCACCATCGAATCCATGATCACCATGTCCAACGCCGAGGTCCAAGAAGAGTTGCAGAAGGTTGGCGCCGGAGACAACCGGGCCGCCACGGCCCTGTATCGCAACTATGTTGGCTTTGTCTACGCCTACGTCCGCCACCTGGTGGCAGAAGACACCGGGGCAGAAGAAGTGACGCAGGACGTTTTTACATCGGCGTTTCACAAGCCCGCAAGCTTTACAGGAGGGTCCACCTTCACCACCTGGCTGTGCGGCATCGCCAAGTTCAAGGCCGTGGACTGGTGGCGCAAGAACGGGCGCAACATGGATATGGAGCAGGCGGATGACGAGGGCCTGGCGAACCAGGCTGACCCGCATGGGGACTTCACCGAAGACATCGTGATGGCGCAGGACCAGGAAGCCATGCGCTTTTGCATAGACCGGCTCAAGCCCATGCACCGCGAGGTGATCTTCCAAGTCTATTTTGAGGAGCAGGGTGTGGCCAGCGTGGCCACCCGGCTGGACTGCCCGGTGGGCACGGTGCAGACCCGGCTGTTTTATGCCCGCAAGCTGCTGCGCACCTGCATTGAAAACTGGATACGGGGAGGTCGCCATGACTGAGCAGACTGACAACGCAAAACGTTTTTCAGAACTATTGCCGTTTTACGTGAACCAAACGCTGAACGCGGCCGACCAAGCGTGGATGGAACAACAACTGTCCGCACAACCCCATGCCCGCCAGGAGCTGCAATTTGAATTGCTGCTGAGCCAGACGGTGCGCAACACCCGTTCGCAGGTGCCCGAGTCCGTGCGCGTTGCCAACTTGCTGGCGGCACTCAAGGATGCGCGCCGCAGCCAAAAGCCCCAAACCAAGGCCTCGTGGTTTGGCCTGGGCGGGTGGTCGCGGGGCTTGGCCTGGGGCGCCAGACTGGCCATACCCGTGCCCGCTGTCGTGGCCTTGTGCGTTGTGTTGCTGGGTCAGGCGGTCTACATTGCGCGCACCCACATGCCTGAGGCAGACAACAACGCCAGCAATTCCTATCGGGGAGCCGTGCAGCCCTGTGCCGACCAGCCCTCACTGCGAGTGCAGATCAAGGCCGATGCCAGGATGGAAGACATCATTCTGTTGCTTCGCAAGGCAGGTGCCACGCTGAAGGCCGGCCCCAGCGAGACCGGTGAGGTGTGGGTTTCCATCGCGCCCGAACGTGCCATTGCAGATGCACGCACCGTGCTCAAGGCCAGCGCCATTGTGGAAGACGTGATGGCCCTGCCGCCTGCGCCCGCAACCGAGGGGTGCCCGAAGAAATGAAGCGCTGTTGTGACCTATTGAACAAATGGCTGCTGCTCGGGCTGCTCGCTTTGGGCATGGCCTTGCACGGCGCCAAGGCCGCCGAGGCACCAATGGAAGCTCCGGCAAAATTCGCGCTACTGATTGGCAATGGCAACTACAACGCCGGTAACCTCAGCCTGCGGAATCCTGAAAACGATACCCGCCTGCTGGCTCAAAGCCTGACCCGGCTGGGCTTCACGGTCAAGCAGGCGTTTAATCTGAGCCGCACGCAGATGTTTGCGGCCGTATCTGACTATTCCACCAAGCTGCCAGCGGGCTCCACCTCGCTGGTGTTCTATGCCGGCCACGGTATGCAGATTGGCGGTGCCAGTTACCTGCTGCCTACCGATATGACGATCACCACCGAGCAGTCCGTACCTCTGCGGGCCTATCCGGTGAAGAACCTGCTGGAGAGCGTGGCTGCATCCCAGGCCGCAGTGAATGTGCTGGTGCTGGATGCCTGCCGAGACAATCCTTTCCAGCCCGCGCCGGCAGTGCGTTACCGGGGCATCAACTCACTGGGGCTCGGCACAGTGGTGGCGCCACGCGGCACTTTCATCGCCTATTCCACCTCACCAGGGCAACTGGCGCCGGATGGCACGGCCGACAACAGTGTGTACGCATCGACACTGGCCCGCGTGATTCTGCAGCCGCGCCTGTCGCTGGTGGAGATATTCCGCCGGGTTGGCGATCAGGTCCGCAAGAGCACGCTGGATGACCAGATCCCCTGGTTCGAGTCCTCACTCAATGAGGAGTATTACTTTCAGCCGCCCGACGGCGTGAAGGTGGCGTCCGGTGTCCCCCTGCGAACAAACAACGGACAAGGCAGCGGCAATGGGATCATGCGCGGCGCTGGCGATGCGGCGTCCTCGACGCCGGCCTGGTACCGCACCATGAGTGAATACGAATGGTCCGACCTGGACTACGAGATCCAGCAAAGGGTCAAGTCCATGACGCCAGACGAGCTGCCCATGATGGAACATCGGGCCGAGGGCGGCAGCGTGGTGGCGCAAACGACCTTGGGCCTTTTCTGGCTGGAGGGTGCCAACCCCATCAACACGGTTGGCAACACAACCGTCAGCCGCTATGGCGCCAACAACACCAAGGGCATGCACTGGCTGCGCATGGCCGCCGATGCGGGCTTCCCCATTGCCCAGGCCGAACTTGGCGAACGCCTTTACCAGGGCCGCTCGGCCGACCGCGATATGGCCCAGGCGCAAAGGCTACTGACCTCTGCTGCGGAGGCAAAGTATCCACGGGCCAAACTGGATTTGCTGCAGGTGAAGATGCAGAGCGGGAATGTATCGGGTGAGGATGCGCAGGAGGTGCTGCGGGCGATGATCAATTCATTTAATTTAAAACAATAAATATGCGGACCAATCTTTTTATATTTTTTTAAATTCAACAGGAGAAATTTAATGACGCAGACGGTACGATTTTTGGTAGGCCTACTTATTGCCTTTCTCGGTATTTTTTCTTATGCCCAAAATGGTCCTACATACAAAATAATGGATGACTGGGGTGGTGATTTGGAGTTATTAAGATCAATTTACTCCAAAGAAAAACCAAATATCGACTTGGATTTTTATACAAAAAGCACCAAATATTTTGATCGAAATGTAAATTTGGGAAATGCATTTGCCTACAAGCGAGAAACTGAGCGACTGCAGGCGATCGCTCTAAGTCGCCGTGACGAGTTTCGTAGTGCAACGTTTGTGGTGCTGGTGGGGTATGTGGGGCCCGATATTGCATCGTATGACTTCAAAACCAAGTCCTTCCATGTGACATTCGGTCCAACGGTGCGCTCACTAGTCGGTGCCGTTATTCCAATCCTGGCCACGCCCACGGGCATTCATGTGCTTGATGACAACATGAAGCATGCAGAGTATGTTGAAAGCAACAAGGCTGGTCACATGGGAACAAAGCAACAGACAGTGGAAGTATTTCGCATGAAGGGCATTCAAGAAGGCCGTGACTCGCGTGGACAACTTATTGCCGAAAGGGTTGCGTTTTTCAAATATGACGACAACGCCAATATGCTGACAGGCGTATATATGACAAAAACTTCTGACGCTGAAAAAAATCTAATTGACTTAATTGGATACGATGGAAAAATGCAGGCAAAATAATAAAAAAGGAAATATTTTTCCCTTGCTTTGGTGGTTGATCGTCATCTTTAATCCATATTTATATTTATATTTCAAAAAATTAAACAAGAGATTTTACTGTGAAGAAAATTATAAACTTCAAATATTACATTTTTCAAATGCAAACAAAAAAGGTGCGCACGCTCTTCATTTTGGGCGCGCTTAGCTCCTCGCTCTTGACGGCTTGCGGCGGCGGTGGATCATCAGCAGGATCAACCGGCACCCCATCAACCTATACCTTGGGCGGCAGCATCAGCGGATTGGTCGCCAGTGGTCTGGTGCTCAGCGATGGGACACAAACCGCAGCGATTCCGGCCAACGCCTCCAGTTGGACCTTCACCAATAGCCGTGCCAGTGGTGCAAGTTACAACGTAACCGTTCAAACGCAGCCAACGGGAGAACGCTGCACGGTGACTTCCGGCACCGGCACTTTGTCTGCCGCGAGTGTTTCGTCCGTCGCCGTTGCGTGTTTTGCCGCAGGAGTGGTCAGCACGGTTGCCGGCCCTAACCCGGCAACATCCGGTTATGTGGATGGAGTTGGCAGCAGTGCAAAATTCAATTTTCCGGCAGCTATAGCCGTCGCTGCCAGCGGCAATATCTATGTGGCGGATTGGTACAACAACGTTGTTCGCAAAATCCTGCCCAATGGAACGGTCAGTACCTTTGCCGGTACCGGCCTGCATGGTGCGAACAACGGAGCCGGAACATTGGCGACCTTCAATGGCATCAATGGGCTTGCCGTGGATGCTGCCGAAAATGTCTATGTTGCGGATGGTGGCAACAACATGATTCGCAAAATTGACTCCACAGGCTTCGTAAGTACCTTGGCAGGCTCACTGTACCCCGCTGAAGCGGACGGCCTTGGGACTGCGGCGTCCTTCACTGACCCTTGGGGCATCACCCTGGATGCCAGTGCCAATGTCTATGTGTCCGAATACTTCAATGGCGTGATCCGGAAGATCACACCCTCGGGTAACGTGACAACCATTGCCGGCTCAACCAATGGCTACGTTGATGGTGCCAAAGGTGCTGCCAAATTTGCCAATCCCAAAGGGTTGGTGGTTTCCAGTGCTGGAATTATTTACGTTGCAGATGAAGCCAATGAGGTCATTCGGGCCATTGATGCCCAGGGCAATGTGACCACCCTGGCAGGTTTGCCGAATCGAATCGGCTATGCAGACGGCAACACGACCTCCGCCTTGTTCCACCTTCCCAATGCCATTGCTTTGGATACGCAGAACAATCTGATTGTTTCAGACTCCCTGAACAATGCAGTGCGCAAGGTGACGCTGGCAGGCGTGGTCACCACCATGATCCGCGCCACACCTGATGGGGCTGGCGGCACCTTGGGCTTTGTGGATGGCACGCTGGCGAATGCCAAACTGGGCTTCCCTGACGGCTTGGCGATTGATACGGCCGGCAATATATTTCTGGCAGAACGTACCAACTTGGCCATACGGAAAATCATTCCTTAACGCATGACGGACACCCGCCACAAAGCACTGTAAACAGGCTTGGCTTTGTGGCTGGTGCGCTGGTTATCTCCAGCCAACTCTAACGATGAGAATTTCTCTATGAATCACATTTCAGACGAAGAGGCCAGGCTCGGGGTGCAGCCAGACCATACCCGTTGGCAAGCAGAAGCTATCGTTCAACTGGGTCGGCAAGCCCAAGGCCTGAACCCACACACCGGATTGCCAAACGTTGCGCTCGATCACTCTGGTGGGGGCTCCCTGATGGCCACTTCAAATTCCTCCACCTTTGGCCAGTCAAATTCCTCCAGGCAGGACAGGTAAATTATCAGTCTTTTTGCCCGCCCGGTGCCGGGCCCCTTTGTTTGTGATTTCCTCTCTTTTTG
>Ga0316220_1003837_pt1 | contig 12119 bp, 5 predicted proteins | sample TBH18005metaG_FD_203632 | JGI IMG/M metagenome (GOLD analysis project Ga0316220, IMG submission 203632) | Freshwater microbial communities from Trout Bog Lake, Wisconsin, USA - TBH18005 | ecosystem: Environmental > Aquatic > Freshwater > Lake > Hypolimnion/Profundal zone | place: USA: Wisconsin...
CTAGCCAAGGCATCGACACTTCCAATTCCAACCCCGCTGCCCAACTCCAAATCAACATCCTTGCCGCCGTAGCGCAATTCGAGAGGGAGTTGATCACCGAGCGAGTCAAGGCTGGGGTCAATGCAGCGAAACAGCGGGGAGTAAAGCTGGGTAGATCTGCTCGTAGTAGCTGACCAAATGCTCTTGATCGAGGTCTCGGCAAAGAGGAACTCGCTTCGCACATGCGAATCCCCCCGATGCGAAAGTGGCGGGCGGCATCCGGGATTCCCTGATGGGGCTATAAGGGGTGATGCACATCGTCATATTTTGTCGTATTTGTAACAAAACATGCCTTGCTGCCAGGGAGCGGTTGTGGGTTAATCTTTCCGAAACGGCGTTAACCTGTCGCTGTCTCTCCCCTAGCTCTAAAAATCCAGTTTTCTTTTGCAGAATCGTTCCCATTTCTGACCCTCAACTTGATCTCTTTCACTAAACCTATGACTAAGAATGTAATTGCCGCTGTTTTTGGTGCTGTTTGCGCCTTGTTCTTCTGGGAGTCTTGTTCCTTCGGACAAAGTCGCGTCTTCGTGAATTAGCGTGGTCGAAGACCTTCCTTGGTGGGCATCCTGTTCCCTTCAAAACCCCATAAACACTGGCTTTGGGGGCTTTGAAGGGAACAGGATGTGGGGTGGGTGCGGCGAAGCCGCTTTTCCATCCGACGGAAGGGGCGCGGAATGCTCATAAACAGAGGCTCGGGCGCTCACCGTCGCCCGGGAACCCGCATTCCCGGACCACGGGAATTCACGAAGAGCCGAAAATACAGAGGAACGCAACGGTCATGGCGACCAGTCGCGTTATTCTCATCGGGTTACTTCTTTTCATTAGTTAGTTTCGTTGGTTATGCCACTTGATACGTTTGTGGCTTTCCATTTCCGGGTACTACTATCATTTACCACTTCCCGCCAGCAAGGTTGCGTAGCGTTTGGCGATTTCTTCCTTGTCCTTTCCAATGATTACGAACAGATCAATCAGTTCGCCTTGGGGATATCCGAGTTTTAGTCTCTTGCCGCCAAGCTCCATCCAGACCGGCTTTACTTCATTCATCAGCATCCCATAGTTTAGGTTGGAATAAAACGCAGGGTAGCTGGCGGGATCGTTCGCCGCATATTCGCGCTTAAACGTTTGCCCGGTCAGCTCAACTCCATTAGGCAGTGAGAAAAACTGTTCGTTTGGATTGTAGGAATAGGTCAGCGTCGCCACGTTTTTATCACGGGTAAGGCCATCGGTTTCCTTGAGCATTCCCTTTTGCCATATCCACTGTATGCTCATGTTCTGTTTCAGGAATCTAAGAGGGATCCCATCACTGGCCCAGGTCCTCACCTTGAGTTCGGTATCAGTTTCCTCAACGATCAGATCGGAGGGCTCTCCTGGTTTCTTGACGAGACCGATCCGATCCTCCGCTGGGAATTCGCTGCCAGGCCACGACACCTGCACTCTTAAGACATAGTGATCGTAGGACGTAAGCTTCCAACACCAACCGGTGGTGCTGTGAACCAAGAGGCTTTTACCCTGCAGCTCATGGCTGGCATACATCCCCCGCCGGTCTGGATCCGGGTTGATCACGGCCTTTTGACCACGTGGAGGCAAGACGGTTAGCTTCGCCCGATCCTCAATCGTGTACGGCTTGTCAGGGTTGATTGGAAACGCCTCCGGTTTGAGTTCGCCGCTCAGAGCCTTAAGAAGGCAGTCCGACACCTTCTTCGCTAGGAATTGAGAGCCTTCATCATGAAAATGCACGTTGCCTGGGGTCTGATATTCTGCCTGATGGGGCAGCATGTAGCTGTAGAGGTCGTCGATCATCACGCCGTTCTCCTTCATCACCACTTCGGCGATCTTATTGTAAAGATAATCATCCCCCTGATGCCTTCCGACGCAATCCGTAAACGGAGTGGTTGTAGCCCAGATCAGCTTGTCGGTGCGCCCCTTCAGAATACGCACCAATTCCCTGAGATTCTTCTCATACTGTGCAGGATCCGTGGCCCGTTTGCCCTTTATGTCTTCGAAAAAAACTCCCTTGTCTGGGTCGTAGGATTTCAGGCTGCTGTCCCAGATGCCGCAATTGAAATGAATCACAGCAGCTTTCCCATTGCCCAGCATATGTTTCAGTCCTGAGTCAATGCCGTCCAAGGTCCATTTGCTGGTCGTGGCTGCACCCACCTTTACGTCCACCTTGTCCTTGAGCATTTCCTTCACATACTTGGCGTAGCCGCTGATGCAGACCGAATCACCAATGATCACGGCTGTCGGCAAGGTTTTTTCATCACTTGCCGCATTCAAGGGGAGGGCTGGGAGCAACAGGGCCAAAAGCGAGGCGGATATAATATTCGGCGATTTTCGCCTAAGCCAGATGAGCGCAGGGATGATGAGATTTTGCATAATTGTAAATTTCATTTTTGTTATTTCTGTTTCTTTTCTTCCTCAAGGGACTGACGGACTGCTTCCTTAAATTCTTCACTTTTTCCGGCGAGTTCGGGCAAATCGTCCTTCTTGTCTTTCGTCGTGGTTGTCATAGGCACACTCGTTGCCGACGGGAGATTGCCCGATGAAGATTTAACGGTTGTTTTCATCCAGTAGATTTTACGGATTTCATCGATTTTCCCGTTCAAGGTGACATCCGAAATCCACTGCCAGTTGTTTGTCAGTGGCAGCGGAAGCTTGTCTGATGAAGGCTTCAGCTCATCTATGCTCACCGCGACGGTCTGCCAGTTCGGACTTCCCTTGATCTCCTTTGTGACCTTGTAATTTCCCACAGGCCCCCCATCCTTGAAGGATTCCCATTTGTTGTAACTGAAAGTCAGTTCCATCTTTGTGTCATTGGCGGACTTGACTTCCAGGCAGAAACTATCCCCATCTGGTCCCCGCCATTTTGGATCCTTAATTTTATAAGTCGTCATGTGACCGCCGCTCTTGTCCCAGTTTCCGTACCAGTCGTGCCAGCCCCGGGAAAAATCTTCGATCAACTTGGTCGGTTGGTCCGTTGCCTTGACTCCTGCCTTGGCCAGTTCGTCCGGCAGAATGATCAGCTCTTTTGAGGTGATGGTATAGCGGTCGATCCCGTATTTGGTCTTAAATGGTTCCTCCAACTCATACGTGATATTGGCAAACGCATAAAACGGTTTATCCAAACCAAGGATGGGGCAAATGGCCTGATAGGTGTCCCCTTTGGCCTTGGCCTCGCCATCCCGCCAAAACCGGGTGATGATATGCGGCTCTGTGGAATAGTAAATAGCCACCGTCTTGATTTTCCGGGTGGCATCCGGCTTCACAATCACGCGGGGAACGCCATCGTTCGCCTTGAAATCCACCGCGATTTCCGGGTTCTTCGGCATCTGGAACCCGTGGAGCAGCCACTGATCGAACCAAAGCCACTGGCAGACCTGGGTTTCCGGTAGATGCGCATGGCCGAGGTGCGGTGCGGCGGAATGGTAGACCTGCTTGCTGCCGATTTTCTCCCAGTCTTCCGTGACCAAATCGATGGGACTGTGATGGTCGTTGGACGGGTTTAGATCCAGAATCGGACAAGTCAGAGTCGGTAGGTAGGCCTGCGAATCGATGGTCTTCTCTTCAACATTCCCGGCTTTCTTCATTTTCCCGATTGAATTGGGAATATTCCATATCTTGCCGCCGTACGTGATGCTGATGCTGCTGCCACAGGACGGAACGGCTGCCGCTACCCGTTTGTCAATGCCAGCGACATCCACGGTGATTTTTCCTCCCATGGAATGCCCGTAAACGCCGATGCGGTTCGTATCCACTTCCGGCTGCTGCTGGAGAAAAGTGAGTCCCCGACGCGCCACCAAAGTCGCCATGAACCATCCATTATTCCGTGGGGAGCCAGCCGGATCCAAGGTTTTATTCTTATCGTAGGTCATGGAGGTAAAACCAAGATTGATGGCATTATAATCGGTATTCTTGTCACCGGGTTTGGCATCTTCCATTTCGCGCCCACCCCAGTTGAGTGATAAGCCGACGTAACCATACTTCACCGCATCTCTCACCGTTTTGATTGATGCCCGCTGGCCACCTCCGTGCAGGTGCATGACCGCAGGAAGCTTCTTGTCGCTCTTGGGGAAACCGTAGAAGGCCGCAACCCGGGATTTTTGCCCTTTGAAGGTGCCGATTGTGAAGACGACGTAACGGTAGGTGGCATCGCCTTCCTTCCATTCCCGGACGATTTCAGTATCCAGCGGATCGCGCAAGGGATCGAAGCCCTGCCACATTTCAGTGATATTAACCGGGGCTGGACGCCCATCCAATGGAGGCAAAGAGTCTGCCGCCGACAAACCGTGAATCCAACAGATCAACAACAACGACACTGTTTTGTTAAAATTAAGTTTCATTGATTTTTCGGTTCAAGTTCACATCGGAAATTCATTGATGGTTTGTTACCCGGCTCAGAGCGCATCATGATTGGTTGGGATTTTTAATGCGAAGAAGATCCCCCCAAAGGCGCAATCTCGAAGGTGATAGGCTGGGGTTGGCAGGCCACTTGCAACTGCGCTTCGCAATCCTCAATCGCTTTCTGCGCCGCTGCGAGCTTTGCTGGGTCTTTCTCTTTGCTGGCAACGCGCCAGGTGTTGTTTAAGGAATTTTGGAGTATATTCATAAGCCCCATTATTTTGGTCGACCGCTCGCCAAGTGGTCCTGTGATGACCTCGCTCATATTCCAACCTTTTTCCAGTTCTTTGTTACTGAGAGTGGCAACCGGCTTTCCTCCCATTGCGACGCTATATTGGCCTGTGGGCAAGCCGGGGATGGTCAGCAGGTAGCGTGAAAGATCGGCCATTTCAGGCATCAAAGTGCTCGCCTCGATGGCTTGGGGCAGCAACGGCCATGGTCCGCATTCATCGAGTCGGGTAAATGTGAGTTTCCCGTTTGTGGATGTAATGCCCGTGATTTTGCACTTTGTGGCAGCAACGACGGTTCCGTCCGGCTTGAGTGTGGCGGAGCTAACTTCCCTATCGACATTCAGCCCTTTAAGAATGGCGGCAGCCATCAGGTATTGGCCGACAGCGCCGGTGTGAACCGAATCACCGCCCAATAAAACCCCGGTCGGTTTCTTTCCCCATGACTTTGCAAAGGCTTGGAGAACATTCAAATCCGGAATATTGCAATCCGGTTTTAAATGCGGAATCCGTTCCGCAAAGTTATTTGCATCCTCCACTGTTTTATTAGTTCCCCACAGGTTCAGCAATGGGTGGTATTGATCGACCGTCAGAATATTTTCCTTTCGTCCAAGCTCGGTGAGCGCTTCAGTGAACGGATGGAGCGTTTGGCAACGGGGTGAGGCCCATGCATCCATGATGCTGCCATCATTCACTGGACTGGATGAAATAAAGATCGGCTGAGCCTGAATGGCCCGAATATTTTCCGCAATTTTGCCCATGCCTGCGATGTAAGCGTCCGCGCCATCCTTGCGCTCCGGGTTAATACCATTCACATCGTTCATCCCCAGTTCGACACTTACGATGGTCGGTTTCCAGGCGGCCACATCATAATCGAAGCGAGCAAGAACGTTGCTAGTGCGGTCGCCGCCCACCCCCGAATTCCGGAAATGAAGATGCAGCCCTGGATAGCGGGTTCGAAAAAAGGCTTCGATATAGTTTGTGTGAGCACGCTGGGCGGTGATGCTGTCCCCGGCCATGACCCACACATCGTTGTCTTTCAGTTTAAGCGCAGGTTCGGCAGCTCCAAGGAGAGAGGCCGACAACAGGAGCGTGGCGATAGACTTAGCGTATTTTAGTAGAGGCATTGGATGTTTTTGCTATGTGTTTTTGGCTGTCGATCTTTTAATTATGAGCAGGTTCTCCTACTTCTTTACTGCAATCGGTTCTCCGCGTGTGAGGAACTGCACCTCTATCCACGGAAGAGCACCTGTCTGAGATGATTTGACCGTGATCGGGGACTTGCCGTTTGGAACAGAGAAGCTTGCCGCCTTGACTGGGAGAGCGCCGACCTTGTTCCAGTTCGCATCGTACACAGTCGCCGTCTCGCCACCCTGATATTCAAGATAATGATCCGAGGGCACCTGGCCTTTGACGCTCAATGAACCCTGTGCCGTTGCTATGACTGGATCAACAAGCGGCATCGGAATTTCCTTCAACGCTTTCATGCCTGACACCTTTGCACTTGCTTCTATTCCAGCAGGCAGATAGCCGAAGCCAAACCAGAATTTGCCCAGATTCTCATAGTTACAATCCTTCGAAGCGGTAAAGCGCCATCCCCATTTACTAAGGGCATAAGAGGCTTCGCCATGCGGAATCTCAACATACGTCTTGCCGGTGAAGTCGACAGGAACCGCATAGTCTCTTCCCAGTCCACCTTCGCCTCTTACCTGGAGGACAATCACTTCATTCTTGCCATCCCCTTCAACAAACATTCCGACGGGGCGGTGGTCGCTCCAATCCTTCTTGGGGGATATTCCTGCGACAGGAAGCTTACGTTCATTCCAGATTTCGTTGTCGCTGCGGTTCTGGAAAGACAACTTCAACCCATCATTCTTATCACTAAAACGCGTGTCCCCAACCTGTGAAATCATCGCCGACTTGGGCTGGATATCGTAATTGTCAGGATTCTCGTAGCGGGTGGCGGCAAGAACATGCATTACGAAACGCAGAGGCTGCGCCGGAAACGGATTCGTCCAGACGTGCTCCTCGTTTGGCTTGACGAAACGCCACGGCTCAACGGGGCCATTTTCCTGGCCGTGATACCAGAGCGAATCCTGGTTGCCGGTGTTCAACACGGCGACGGGATAGATGTTCCAGGAATTGCCCTTGTCTTCCGGGACATAGACGTAAGGCATCTCATTGTGGTTGCCTGCCTGGCTAAGACTTTTGTCCGCCGGACGTACATGACCCATATCAAACATATTCCTCTGTTCATCTGAGAGTGCGGCGGAAATAGCGCGCCACATCTTGACACGCTCAAGAATCTGCTCGTGCAGTCCGTGCTTCCTGAACGACTCCACATTGAAACCGCGGTCGCCTGCGGCCAGGCCCATTGCCAGCGATTTCTTGAGCACCGCAGTCTGCCCCAATTCATAATCCGCCATCAGCATGCTGCTTGAGTTCATTGAGGTCGTCCGGGGACGGACGATAGCCAAGGCCTTGGCCGATTTCGTCACTCCGAGGAAGCGAAACTCGAACCAGGCTCGGGCGGGGGCTATGTGGCTTGTGCTCGAAAGGGTCGGATGGTCGAGGGCGCTGTAGATCAGCTCTGCCAGCTTCTCACCCGTGCCCCCGTAATACCGATGGAGTTCCATCCCGTCAAAACTGACGACGGACACGCCGACCCGGTTGATGAAGCTGGCGTAAGTCTCGGCCATCTCATTCAGCAAAGTTGACCAGTTGTCGGGAATCAGATTCTGGTTGTAGGGCACGATCAGCCCTGCGGAATCCGCTCCCGCAGGATGGGATGCCGCCTTGGTCGAACCGAAACCGCGTTTGCATCCGGTGATTGTCCAAACCGGCTTGTCTGTGTCCTTCATCTCATCGAACCGGACAAGCTCGTCTTCAACGCGGATAATATTGTAGTTATCGAATCGAGCCAGACCGGGAGCAAAATTGGAGGAGGAGCCAGGCCCAATGTACGGAGCGTAAACCCCGGCATCCGGCTTGAACTTCAGTTCGGACGCGCTGGCATCCACTGCACCATCGAGCTTCCCGCCGCCCCAGCTGGCAAGACGGCGATCGGGCTTTTGTCCAACATATTTCGGATCCCAGAATCCGATTCCTGCGCTGACCCAATGCAGGCTTAGCCACATCCCTTTTGCGTTCACCTCCTGGGCAAATGCCTTCAAATCCTCTTCGCCTTTTGGAAATATCTCGGTGTTGATGCCTGCGGTGGTCTTTTGGACCGGCCAGTATTCCCCGCGCCAAATCCAAGGCATCAGGTTGATTTCCGAAACCCCGGCGGCCACAGCGTATTTCAGTCCCTCCCGCAGACCGTCCATCGTCGTGTCTTCCAATATGATGGTGCCCTTTTGCGGAATGAACCGCTCTCGCCATTTTGCCATCCACTCCGTTGCGCGCTCGTACGTCCAGGCTCCTTGCACCTTCGGATGCGCTATGGGCTCCTCTGTCCAAACGTGGAGCAGCGACTCATCCTTGTCCTCGCCATCCCGGAACTGGATGAGGCTGAAGCCGCCCGGAGCGTCGCCCTTATACACAGTCCACAGGTTGCTCCATTTGACCTCCAACTGTCCGCCCTGGCGCACCGGCTCAACCATGTAGTTGTGGGGCACGGCCTCAACGCTCGGGTCCACATTCATCCGGAAAGCCAGAGTCAGGTCCGGAACCGGCGAAAATCTGATCAGGCGCTCCACCTGGAAAGCGATATGGCTCTTCGCGATGTTCACCCGGAAGGCGACTTCCTGCCCGTCCCATGCAGTCCTCGCAACCAGGAGCTTTCCATTTTCAGCCAGGGAAAGCCGGGAAAGCGGGGTCGTCTCACCCGCGCGGTTGAGCACGACAAACCCATCGCCTGGATCCTTGACATTCAAAAGTTCCTTTCCTTCTGGCAGCAGAAGAAAGGAGACGGGCTTTCCATCCGCCGCAAACTTCAGTTCGAAACGTTCGCATCGCAGAGTAATCTGATCCCCGATCATTTTGCCGACCATCCCCATCGTCTCCGCATTGCCAAAGGCCGGCCCACCAGCAGTCATGGCGCTGGAATGAATGGCCAATGCAATGGGAATGAGCACTGCCGGAAATATTCTTTTCAAAAAACTGTGGTGTTTCATTTCTTTTTTTCGTGAGATTTCATTTCGTCTTATTTCATTACCTTATCGATGCTGACAGGGATCGCCTGTCTCGATTCATAGCGCTGGAGCTTGATCTGGTCGGGCTTTGCCCCCCAGATATCCAGAACCACTAAATCGTTCGTCCCCTTTTTCAGCCAAACCTCCGGCATATAGAGCGGAACTTGCTGGGGACATTCGCCGAGGTTATGTCCGTTCAACCAAACATGACCAGCCTTAAGACCGGTGGTAATCAGGCCCACCGTTTCCCACTGCTTGGGGTGATACTCGAAGGTGGTCCTCCACAGGATAGGCCGATTGTTGCCCGGCGCGTCGTCTTTATTCCAGGGCCGACACAGAAACTCAGCCCAATTGGTCACCCGCCCGATGACGGCGGTTTCATCCAGCCCTTCCAGGCCGCTTCTAAATTTCCACGTCAGCGGCTCGTTACATCTCCATAGATTCATTTGCGGCCGCACCCAGGCTTGATCATTTTCTTCGCCCACCTCGATGCGCATCACGACGGAATTGGGCCCCGGTTTGAGTTGGCTGCCCAGTTCCACCGGTTGATTCATATCCCGCGCCACCGGCACGGATGTTCCGTTGACAAAAAGGGTTTTAGTCACCCCATGTTCGGGTAATTCCGGCAAATACATCACCGCCGTTTTGAGGCTGCGGGCGTTCTCAAAGGTCCCCCGCAACCAGTGGATCCCTTTTGCCAAAGCCACCTCCTTATTGGCTGGATCATAGGTGATCGCCACCCAATTGCCGTCATCGAATTCGGCTTTTATGAAATCATTGTTGTCGGGGATTTTCGCCTTGGTTTGCAGCGTTTTCCAATCGTTCAGCACCACAACGGGCTGATCGCCAGCCAGCGTGGGGCCCCACAAGCCACGCGCCGCGCCGTTTCCGACGATGCCCGTAAAGGCAAACATTTTGGGACGAGCCCACGTTTTAAAGAAAATCGCAAGCGAGTTATCGCCCGCCTTGAGTTTGAGATTTTTTAGATCGGCGGATTCACCATTAAGATAAACTTGTGCATCCCCCACCTTGCCCATGAACGTGAGGCTAAGGGGCAAGTCACCTTCCCCTTTTAAGGTCGTGCGGTACCACCCATAACGGTTCTGGTAGCTGTCGTAGGCCTCCATCGCCCGGGCATTCCGAGAGGTGAGCCACTGGCTATCATCATAACCCGGTTGGCGTTCCGGCGCGCCATCCCGCCATTGCCAATTCGCCAGGGTCGGCAGATCCTCCAGCGGCACCGCCTTCGCGGCCAATTCTTTCTTTTCCACCCCTTGATAGACCACCAGCTTGCCGCCTTCCGGGGGGAGTTCGGCCGAGCCGTCTTCGCGCACAAAGGCCGCTCCGACCACCAGCTTGTCCTTAACCAGCCAGGTGCGATCGGCCAGCGCGGTGTTCATAATTAAAAACCGGGCTTTTTTCCCATCCCCCGAATCGATCATGATTTCCCGCACTGTGGCGTCGGCGGGGTAATGAAAAGAATAGAGCGCAGGGAGCGCCTGCGTGCGCTTGAGGGCGATCTCGCCATAATCGTTCGCGGTTCCGTAACACACCCATGTGTCCAATCCACCGATGGACTGACGCAACAGCACATTGGTGGAGATCGCTTCAAAGCGGGTCGCGGCCGTCCACGGGAGGTCGACTAAAACGGTTCTGATATCATTGGGAGCAATCACCAGATTTCCATTTTTCGGAAACTCGCCCAAGTCGGCCAGCTTGATCTTGGTGCTGACGCTGGCTTGGCCGGGATCGACCACTTCCACCTTCAACGCATCCGCCGTGGGGGCGATGTGCTGGGCTGCTTTGCGTTTGTCGGCGGGAATCTCGAAGTTATCCGCGAAGACAATCGCTCCCCGGTCGCTCTTCCGGGTGGTGACCCGTCCGCCGTTGCCATTCAGGGTGGCAAAAGCCGGGGCATTGGTGCTCGACGTAAGAATCGATGAAAAACTTTGCGCGAACAGCGCGGCCCGGCGCGCCGGACCATATAAATTGCGAAACTGCCCGGCTTCGCCGATCGGACTGGAATAGTCATAAGTGGCTTCTTTGGTATCGCCAGAGTAGCCAAAATTGGTTCCGCCGTGGGCCACATAGTAACAATAACCGGCGCCACCGAAGGCGATGATCTTCCAAGTGCCGCGGATTTTTTCATAAAGCATGCCCGGCTCCATATCCCCATATTTGCCGATCCAGCCGGTCCAGAATTCGGTCGAATACCAGGGCGAAGTGCCGACTGGATACGGGCTTTCGCCGGATGGATCACTGCCATGGTGGAGGCCGGAAAAGAACAGGGGAATCTCCAACCCCGCCGCCCGGGCCTGCTCATACAGATGTTTCGTGTAGGGTGTGGTATAGGTCCCCCACCCGCCGTTGAAACATTCGTTCTCGAGCTGAGTCATGATCACCGAACCGCCCTTGTGGATTTGGTGTTTGTCGATGATGGCGTAAAGTTTGGCCAAATGCCGATCCACATAGCTTAAATATTGCGCATCATAATCCCTTAGCACCATGCCGGGCTTGATCGTCAGCCAGGCGGGAAACCCGCCGTGGTCCCATTCCGCACAGGAGTAGGGACCGGGCCGTACGATGGCATACATGCCCATTTCCTGGATCAGACTCAGCCACGCATCGAGGTCGGAGTTGTCGGAAAAGTCCCAGACGCCGTCTTTGGGCTCGGTGCTATTCCAAAATACATACATTTGAATGCAGTTGAAACCCATCTGCTTAACCCGCCATAAGCGGTCCCGCCACAATTCACGGGGAATGCGCGCGGGATGGAGTTCACCCACCGTCAGAAAGGTCGGTTTCCCGTTAATATAGAAATAGCCATCCTTCCAGGTTACCCTTTCGAGGGCTCCGCCGATGGCGGGGAAGATTTCACTATTGGCGAGTAAGCTCATGGGCGTCAGTAAGGTTAATAATAAAGCGGCAAGTAAGGGGTAGACCTTCATGGTTGATTCATTCAGTCCCCGATATTTTTCCGGTCGGTTTGAGGCTTATCGAACGCCGGTTCTTTTCCGCTGGGACTGACGGAAATCGATTAAGAGGTGTTGAAAAACTCCCCACCTCCAACAATGAACTTCCAAATTTCAACTTGTCACCCTGCAGCCCATTGGAAGCTGAGTGTTCGAAGTTGGAAGGTCGGTTTTTTTCAACAGGCTTTTAAAGGCCGTGAGGGTCCTAAGATACATGTTTCAGTGCGGGTGAGTGATGGGAGCGGGGGGTAAGGAGGTCGGAAAATCTATAAATACTAACCAGTGATTGCAAGACGAATCGTTGTCTGCTTTCAAAGTGAACTTTTCCTGCCAATCTGCATGGACGGATT
>Ga0316220_1003841_pt1 | contig 12109 bp, 10 predicted proteins | sample TBH18005metaG_FD_203632 | JGI IMG/M metagenome (GOLD analysis project Ga0316220, IMG submission 203632) | Freshwater microbial communities from Trout Bog Lake, Wisconsin, USA - TBH18005 | ecosystem: Environmental > Aquatic > Freshwater > Lake > Hypolimnion/Profundal zone | place: USA: Wisconsin...
CGAGCAGCGCGAGATCAAGGCCGACGTGACGCGCCAGGCAGAAGCCGTGCTGTCGCCGGAAACCATCTTCGCGTCCAACACGTCTACGCTGCCGATTACGGGTCTGGCCGAAGCCAGCCAGCGTCCGGGCAACTTCATCGGGCTGCATTTCTTCTCGCCGGTCGACAAGATGCCGCTGGTGGAGGTGATCGTCGCCCGGCAGACCACGCGCGCCACGCTGGCGCAAGCGCTCGATTACGTCAAGGCGATCGGCATGAGGCCCATCGTTGTCAATGACAGCCGCGGCTTCTATACGAGCCGCGTGTTTTCGACCTACGTGCTGGAAGGCCTGGCGATGCTTGCCGAAGGCGTGGCGCCTGCGCTGATCGAAAACGCCGGGCTGCTGGCCGGCATGCCGGTGGGGCCGCTTGCGTTGATCGATGAGGTTTCCAGTGAACTGATCCACAAGGTCAACCAGCAGACCCGCGCGGACCTGGGCGCCGCCTACATCGAGCGCCCGGGCGAAGCCGTGGCCGAGCGCATGGTGGCGCTGGGTCGCATCGGCCGCAAGGCCGGCCAGGGCTTCTACGACTATCCGGAAGGCGGCAGGAAGGCGCTATGGTCGGGGCTGGCGAACGAGTACCCCGCAGCGGCTGCGCAACCCGACGTGCAGACGCTCGTCGATCGGCTCATCACCGTGCAGGCCGTAGAAACCGCACGCTGCCTGGATGAACGCGTGGTAACCGATCCACGCGATGCCGATGTGGGTGCGCTGCTCGGTTGGGGATTCCCGGCATTCCGCGGCGGGCCGGTTTCGCACATCCATCGGGTTGGGGTCAGCGCATTTGTCGAGCTGTGCGATCGGCTGGCTGCGCAGCACGGCCGCCGCTTCGCGCCGCCAGCCCTGCTGCGCGACATGGCAGACAAACACGCCGCGTTTTACGAACGCTGACCCGCCGGCGCCCGCGTGCCCCCTGCGCGCGGCGCTTCTCTCCGCAGGCGTTGCGCCGCACAAACAGCAACCCACGGTAAGTCCGGGTGTTGCCTGCCAAAAGCAAACGATTGCGCTCCTGCTGCCCTGCTTCCACGGTCGGGTTAAGACACATGCGGCCCGCTCCGATATAGAGTGAGATGCACATGAATTGCCGACACCCAGGCACGCGGCACGCGTGCCCTAGGCAACTGGACACGCAACCGCTGGAGTGGGGATGCCCGCAGAGCAATCGAAGGCCTCTTCTGGTGGCACGACAGATACCCCGCCACGGCAACGATGGCGGAGCAAACTGTTGTCGCCGCTCAACATCGGTGCGGTCGTGGGCCTGCTGTTCATCTGGTCGTTCACGTTCCATCAACTCACCCTAGAGCACGACAGGCTGATACGCGATGCGCAGGCCCGCACGCAGGTTGAGGCACGGGCATTTGGTGAATACTCGCTTGGCAGCGTGCGGCGCGTGTCGGAGTTCTTGCTCGATCTGCGCGCGAGTTGGCTGGCCGGCCGCGAAGTATTCGAGCATGTTATCCGCGAGCGGCAGGAGACCGTGCGCGACCTGACCTTCCAGGTTTCCGTGATCGACGAGAACGGGATGCTGCTCTACTCCAGCATCGGCCCCACAACAGAACGCGTCGACCTGAGCCAGCGCGAGCACTTTCGCGTCCACAAGGATTCGGGCGGACGCGACGTGCTCTTCATCAGCGATCCGGTGCAAGGCAAGGTCTCGAAAAAGTGGTCGATCCAGTTCACACGGCCCATCCTCAGGGCCGGGCAGTTTGCCGGCGTCGTCGTCGTGTCGGTCAGCCCGGAACAGTTCGCCAGCTTCGCCAATACGCTGGCCGTGGGCAAGGACGGGGCGGCCACGATCATCCGCGAGTCAGGTCAGGTCCTGGCCCGCGTGCCCAACCCGACCGCGGGTATCGAAAAGCCGCCGCGCCGCCGCCAGTTCAACCAGCCGGGCGCGCTGGAAACGGGCAGCTACCGCGTGGTGTCGGGCACCGACGGCGTGGAGCGCATCATCGGCTATCACCATGTGCCGGAGATCGGGCTCTACTTTCTGGTGGGCGAGTCGGTGGCCTCGGTGCTGGCGCCTTACGACGGCTATCGGCGCACCGCGCTGGTCGAGGCGGCCGCCTCCACCTTGCTCCTCGCGCTGCTGTATTTCACGCTGCGTCGCCGGGGTGCAGAGCGCAAGCGGCACATCGAAGATCTGCGCCTGGCCTCCATGGTCTATGCGTCGAGCAGCGAGGCGATGATGGTGACGTCCCTCGACGGGCACGTGATCGACGTGAACCCCGCCTTTACCGTCACCACCGGCTATTCAGCGCAGGAGTTCAAGGGCCAGTCCAGCGACGCCATCCGCTCCGAATGCAACGAGCGCGCCGTGATCGACGCCATGCGCGAGGGTGTCTCAACCAAGGGCACGTGGAGCGGCGAGTACCTGATCCGCCGCAAGGACGGCAGCGAATTCCCCGCGCTGCTCACCATCGACACGTTTGCCGACAGCACGCTGGGCGAGCCGCGCCGGGTTGTGCTGATCCACGACATGACGGAGAAGAAGCGGGCCGAAGAGGTCATCTGGCGGCAGGCCAACTTCGATGCGCTCACCGATCTGCCCAACCGGCACATGTTCTACAACCGCCTGCGCCACGAGATCGCGCGAGCGCGTCAGGCATCTACACAGCTCGCGCTGCTGTTCATCGATCTTGACCGCTTCAAGGAAGTGAACGACACGCTCGGTCATGACCAGGGCGACGTCCTGCTCAAGGAGATCGCCCGGCGCATCTCGGCCATCGTTCGCGGCACCGATACGGTCGCGCGGCTGGCGGGCGACGAGTTCACCATCATCCTGCCGGACCTGCCTGATGCCGGCGCGGCCACGCCCATCATCCGCGCCCTGCTCGCACGCATTGCGGCGCCGCTGCAGCTTGGTGAGGAAAGCGTGGAAGTATCGGCCAGCATTGGCGTGGCACTGTACCCGCGCGATGCCGACAGCGCGGAATCGTTGCTCGTGCGCGCAGACCAGGCCATGTTTGCGGCCAAGAGCGCGGGGCGCAATCAATGGGCCGTCTTTACCCCGGCATTGCAGCGCGCCGAGCAGGAACGCCTGCGCGTGACCAGCGATTTGCGCGTGGCGCTCACGCAGGGCCAGCTTGCGGTGCACTATCAGCCGATCGTCGATCTGTTGACGGGCAAGGTGCGCAAGGCAGAGGCGCTGATCCGCTGGACGCACCCCGTGCGGGGCGAGATCGATCCGGCGGATTTCATACCGGTGGCCGAAGACAGCGGGCTGATCGTCGAAATCGGCAAGTGGGTGCTGAACCAGGCGCTGGATCAGCTCACGCAATGGCACGCCACGCTCGACAACACGCTGCAGGTGTCGGTCAACAAATCGCCGCTGGAGTTCCGCGCGCACCAGTCGAGCAACGAGTCCTGGCCCAAGGTGGTGGAGCGCCGGGGGCTTCCACCGCACAGCCTGGTCGTCGAAATTACCGAAGGCTCGTTGATGGCCGACAGCGCCGAGGTGGTCGAGCACCTGCACGAGTTCAGGCGCGCGGGTGTTGACATCGCGCTCGACGATTTCGGCACGGGCTATTCGTCGCTGTCGTATCTCAAGCGCTTCGACATCAACTACATCAAGATCGACCAGTCTTTCGTGCGCAGCCTCGCAGATGACCCGAAGGACATCGCGCTGTGCAGCGCCATCGTGAGCATGGCGCACGCGCTGCGCATCAAGGTCATCGCGGAGGGCATCGAAACCGAGGAGCAGAAGGCGATCCTGGTGGCGGCAGGTTGTGACTACGGCCAGGGCCACCTCTTCTGCCCGCCGGTGCCGCCGGCAGCGTTTGCAGCCTTTGTGGTCAAAAGGCAGCAGCTTGCGGAAACCTGACCGTCTTTCAGCCGCCGCGCACGGCCCGCGCAAAGGCCTGCACCACATCGGCAGACGCATCGGTGATGGCCCAGTAGCCCATGCCGGCGCTGCGCCAGACCATCAACTGGTAGCCGCGCTCGGTGCGCAGCGCGGGCTCGGTATCACTGCCCGCCTCGGGGCGTACGTACATATCGACGGGATGCTGCGCCGAGCGGTAGACCAGTACCGCCACCGGGCGTCCGTCGATGTAGTCCAGCCGCCCGCCGATGAGCGGGAAACCGCGTGCGGCAAGGTCAGTCACGGGCGGCGCATAGTCGATGCGGCCGTTGAACCACGGCTTGACCGTGTGGCGATCCGATGACAGCACATCCGTCTCCCGCGCGCCCAGCAGCGCCCGCACGTGGCTTGCGGTGATGTCGTGCGCGGTGAGCGCAGCCATATCGGGTCGGCCAACCAGCACGCCCACACCGAGTGCCACGGCCGCGAGCGCGGCTGCGCCCAATCCCAAGCCGAGCCCCCGCGATGGCGTGATCAACCAATTGGCCAAGCGCTGCCATGGAAATTCCGTCCGGCGCGGCGCGCCCGCACGGGTCGATTCGGGTCGCACGCCGGACTCTGCCTGCACGGCCTGCAATACACGTTCGCTCAAACCCGCCGGCGCCTTCATGTACAGCGCCGGCGCACGCAGCCCCTGGCGCAGCGCACGCGCCACGCCATCGTGGCGCACTGCGATGTCGGTGCAAGCGGCACACGTGCCCAGATGCGTTTCCATGCGCAGGCTGTCGGCCGCACCGAGTTCGCCATCGGCGCGGGCAGCCAGCAGCGCGCGGATGTCGTCACAGTTCATGGCGGGCCTCCTTCGTGCTGTTTCCCATGCCGCCCGATGCGCGGATGGGTGTCACATTGGTGCGCGGTGGCGCGTTGTCTTCCGTCAATAGGCGTGCGAGTTGCTGCCGCGCACGTGCCAGCCGCGACATGACCGTGCCGATGGGCGCGTCGACCACGGCGGCAATGTCGCGGTACGGCAGGTCTTCCAGCTCGCGCAGCACGAGCACCTCGCGATACGGCACGGGCAACTGCGCCAGCGCGGCATGCACGCGGCGCACATCGTCGATGCGGGCGAGCAGCGCGGCGGGGTCGACACCGTAGCTGGCGCTGTCGTCATTCGCCTGGCCTGCTGCATCGTCATCCCATGGCTGGGCCGGGGCCTGCTTGCGGCGCGCGCATTCCGAGAACCACGTGTTGCGCACGATGGCGAGCAGCCACGGACGGCCATCGCCGCCGCGAAACCCGCCGAACAGCCGGAACGCGCGCAGGCAGGCTTCCTGAACGATGTCGTCGGCGTCTTGCGCGTCGCCCGAGAGCCAGCGTGCCAGGTTGTAGGCGGCGTCGACATGCGGCAACACCGCCTGCGCAAAGCGCTGCGCGTCGGTGGGCAGATCGAGCATGGGGTCTGGCAGGTCGGGCATGGCAGCCTAGAGGCGGTTGACCTCCGTATACCTGGGTGCAATCCAGTTTATTCCCGCCCCGAAGAAATTTTGTGAAAACGCGAATCTTATGGAATACGCGGGCACGCCGGCCGGTATGACAGGCAGGACCGGCGCTTCCTCCATTTCCATCGCGCTGGGCCCACTTCCCATACTCAGCCATCTATTGCAGGGGACACCCATGAGCAAGCAACCCGGACGACGCCAGTTCCTGCAACTGGCCGCGGTCGGCGGTCTGGTGTACGCATCCGGCCTGCCCGGCTGGCAGGCAATGGCGGCCACCACGCGCGCCGCCGGCGCCAAGCCAGACGATTTCTATTTCGTGCAGTTATCGGACACGCACTGGGGCTTCAAGGGCGCGCCGAACCCGGATTCGCAAGGCACGCTGCCCAAGGCGATTGCGGCGGTGAATGCGCTGTCGCCGGCGCCGGATTTCGTCATCTTCACGGGCGACCTCAGCCACATCAGCGACGACCCTGCCGAGCGCCGCAAGCGCTTGGCCGAATTTCGCGACATTGCCGCGCAGATCAAGGTGCCGGTTGTGCACTACATGCCGGGCGAGCACGACGCTTCGCTCGACAACGGCGAGGCCTATATCGAACTCTTCGGCCGCACGCATTACTCGTTCGATCACAAGGGCGTGCACTTCATCGCCATCGACAACGTGTCCGACCCGTCCGCCCGTGTGGGCGATGCACAACTCGTGTGGCTGGCGGCGGATGTGCGTTCCGTGCCTGAGCACACACCCATCGTCGTGTTCACGCACCGGCCGCTGTTCGACCTGTACCCGCAATGGGACTGGGCCACGCGCGATGGCCAGCAGGTCATCGACTTGCTGATGCCGCACCCGAACGTGACGGTGTTCTACGGCCACATCCACCAGGAGCATCACCACATGACCGGGCACATCGCGCACCACTCCGCGCGCTCGTTGATGTTCCCGCTGCCCGCGCCGGGCTCGCAGGCCAAGCGCAACCCGATCCCGTGGGATGCTGCCGCACCGTACCGCGGCCTGGGCTGGCGCAGCATCGCCGAGCACGGCAAGCAGGATGCCGCCACCTGGGCGTTGGCCGAGCAGCCGATCCAACCCAACAGCGAAGCCACTGCCACCAAAACCCCGGAGACCACCTGACATGCGCGCCTTCATCGCACACAACCCCAAGCGCCGGCTGGCGCTGCGTCAGTTCACCGTGCTTGCGGCGGGTGCGGCGCTCGCCTGCGTTGCGCACGGCGAGGGCCCGACGGTCATCCGCGTGCACGCGCGCAAGTTCACGTTCACGCCCGACAAGATCACGCTCAAGCGCGGCGTGCCCGTGGTGTTCGAACTGACCGGGCAAGACATCCTGATGGGTTTTTCGATTCCGGATTTCAACGTACGGGCCGATGTGGTGCCGGGGCAGACCGTGCGGCTGGCGCTCACACCCGACAAGACGGGGACGTTCGATTTCCTGTGCGACATCTTCTGCGGCTCGGGCCACGAGACGATGAATGGGACGTTAACCGTCACCTGAAGCGCAACGCCGCATACCCAACGCAAAACGCCCCGATCTGTTCGGGGCGTTTTCATCTGCGAGCGCCGCCTTAAGCCAGCGCGTCCCGCTCGGCCAGGGTCAGCAGCAGTTCGTCGAGCCGCTCCATGGTGGAGGTCATCCCGTCCTTCAACCCCATGTCGATGACCTTCTGCACGTCCTCTGGCGAGTTGTACAACACCACAGTCGTGACGAGGGTGCGTTCCTTCGCATCGGCAAAGGTGACATCCCAGCGGGCGCGGGGCAGATCCGGATTCACGGCGCCGGTTTCGTCAGAAAAAGCATCGAGCGCCGCATAGCCGTCGATCGGGTTGATCTTCTGATAGTCCAGGCGGCTCCAGAACGACTGTCCATCGGGGGTGATCATGGCGTAGTGCCAGTAGCCGCCTTCCTTGAATTCCATATGCTTGGTCTTGGTGGTGAGCGGCTTGGGCGCAAACCACTGATCGAGCAGTTCGCGCTTCGTATGGCAATCCCACACGAGCTGGCGCTTCGCCGCGAACTCTCGCCTCACGGTGAGGCTGCTCTTTTGCATGTCGACCACGAAATCAAACCGAAGATCAGCCTTCATTGCCTTCTCCTTGGAGTTTCTCTAAGAGGTTGTCCAGATTGCGGTACCTGCCCGTCCAGATCGCGTGCTGTTGCTCAAACCAGCGCTCGGCGGCGGCCAACTTCTTGCGCTCGAGCGTGCACGTCCGGATTCGGCCGCTCTTTTCCGAGCGGACCAGCCCGACGTCTTCCAGCACCCGCATGTGCTTCATGAAGGACGGCAGCGCCATGTCGAATGGTTCCGCCAGTTCACTTACCGACGCGGGCCCTTCACCGAGCCGTTGAATAACCGCCCTGCGCGTTGGGTCCGAAAGCGCGTGAAATACCGCGTCTAGCGCAATTCCATTGTTATCCATTTGGCTAACTATATACGCGAGAATGCGTTGATGCAACAAGGTTCAACAGCGTGTGGTGACACAGGTGGGCGGCCGGTCAGCATGCACACGTACCCATGCTAGGATGACCTTCCCCCCGGCAGCCGCCACACCGCTCATGACGACCATCTACGCGACCCTCGGCGTGCAGCCGGACGCCACCCTGGACGAAATCAAGCGCGCTTACCGCCGCGCCGCAATGAAGTGGCATCCCGACCGCAACCCCGGCCGAGAAGCCGAGGCCTATGCGGCGTTCCAGGAAATTCGCGAAGCCTACTCGATCCTCTCCGACGCTGAACAGCGCCGTGTCTACGACGAGGTATTCGCACAGGAAATGCAGCGCTGGCAAGCGGAGCGCGATGCCCAGGAAGCACAGGAGCGCGAAGCGCAACGCGAGCGCGAACGCCTTGCGCAGGAGCATTACGAAAAGATGGTCGCCATCGCCATGCGTTTTGCCGACGATGGCCACCATCGCGACGTCCTGTTCGGCGTGCTGCTCGGCAGGGACTGCGATGCAGAACTCGCCGCACGCATCGCCGACAGCGTGTGGGCCTTGCAGGAAGCACGGCGCTCCCCCAAGCCTGCAACGGAGGTGTCCGACGCGCAGCCAGCGCCCGCACCCGAAGACGCGGCCTCCAAAATCGACGAATCTGCAGTGCCGCGGCGTGCGTTCGAGTCGTTCTGGCAGGGGTTGTTTGGCTTGCGCCCATAGGTGCCGATTGGCCTGCCCGCTAACTGCGGGTGATTGGATGCAAGTTCGGCTCGCGCTGCGAGCAGGATCACCAAGGTCGCGCTGGTGGTGGCAGGCAACGCCTTCGTCATGAGCCAAACGTTTGCCGATTGCCATTTGTCGAGGTGCCAAGTTCATTGAGGCGCTGAGCCACATGGGAAACAAACGCCCGCGCCTCGCGACCATTAAAGGATTCATGTGGGCTGCCGATGAACAGATTGCGTCTGTTGCGGTTAATCAGCTTATTCGTCGTCATGCCCAACTATCCGCATTCTGGCTGTCGCATGGGTTTCCCGATCTGCCGGGCGTGGCGGGCGCTGCTGGCGCACGCCGTCATCTCCAGGCAATCAATGCTCAGCAATATCGAGCGCCCCGATCGACGGGCGGCCGCGAGAAGTCTTCCCTGCTTCGCGAGCCCAACCGGCTCATACCGAACCGAAAGCGAGCGTGATATGCGACAAAGCCACTTTGCCCGGCTGCTATCCGGTCTGATCGGTTTGCTGATTCTGTCCGGTTGCCACCAGCAAGACGCCACCATCACCAGTTCGCCCTCGCCGCACCGAACCAGCATTACGGCATTGATCTGGGCACCGGACTGGCCCGAGCAGATGCTTCAGATTGCTGCCGAGTTCAGCAAGCTCAATCCCGATGTGCAGGTGGACGTTCAATTCATGATCGGCAATTCGGTCGAAGAGAACATCAAACCCCGCGTCGCTGCCGGCACGATGCCCGATCTTTTGAGCGTCAACCCAAATGCCTATTCGGCCGAACTGGCCGATCAGCGCGTCCTTGCCAATGTCAGCCAGACATTGGCGTGGACGAACATGCTCGCCCCGCTCAAGCGGGACTGGACCAGCCGCCGCGGCAAAGGGTTCGGCATCTCGGGCGGTGTCGCAACGACGATGATCTACTACAACCGCGAGATGTTCGAAAAAGCGGGCATCGACAAGCTGCCAGCAAATTTCGACGAGTTCCTGCGCGTTTGCGCGCAACTCAAACGCGCAGGATTCACGCCCATGATGTTGAACGGCGCATTCCCGAACATGCTCGGAAACGGACCGTTTGCCTCGGGCTTCGCCAACAACGTGATCGCGCACGAGCCGAACTGGAAAAGCAAGATGGCCGAGGGCACGCTGGATCTCGACACCCCCGAGGTCGCTGATATCTTCGCCAGGATGGCACTGCTGCCGGAGCGCGGCTACGTCCAGGCGTCGTTCATGGCAACCGGCTACGACGACGGCATGCGTCTTTTCAAGGAAGGCAAGGTGGCGATGGCCTTCCAGGGCAGTTGGGCGGCGGGCCTGCTGCTGCACGGCAATCGCTTTGCGGTCGGCGTATTCATCCCGCCATGGAACAAGCGCGGCGCTCAGATGGTGCCCGTGCTCGGCAGCGAGACAGGCTTTGCCGTATGCGAGACGCCCAACAAGGCAGCTGCAATGCGCTTTCTGGAATTCATCGCCGGCAAAGGCTTCCCGATTCTGCAGAGAAAGCGCCACAACATCTCCCCGTTCCAGCAAGACGCGGAAACGGCCGTCAGTGACCCGGAAATCGTCGACTACACGAATACGGTCAGCCGCTATTTGGTGACTGCCAGCCCGTACTATTCGACGCTGCCTTCAAACACGCTCGAGTCGCTGCATGGGTTGATGCAGGACGTGTTGCTCAAGAAGATGTCGCCCAGCCAAGCGGCGAAGCGACTCGACGAATCGGTCAAGAATGAAGCGAAGATGCACTACAAATGAACTCGATCCCACGGTTGCTGCAGCGCGCTTTCGACTATCTCTCACAGGACCTGCTTCGCCGCGTTGAGATTCGCCACCGGTTGGTTGCCGCGTTCATCCTGCTGTCTCTGCTGCCGATCTGCATTTCGGCCAGCATTTCGTATGTGAACTCGATCGCGGCGATCAAGGAGAACGCAGAGATCTTCTCGAAGGAGGTGGTCAAGCAAGTCTCGAGAAACATCGAATTGCGCATGCGGCAGATCGAGACGGAAAGCAACTTGCTGGTGCTCTCCAATCGGGTTCAAGGCGCGCTTGCCAGGGCTGCGAGCGGCAACGGCAAGGAGCAAAGCGAGGCACGCCAGGACATGGCGCGGCTGCTCCTCGAGCATTACGGATCGGTTGATTTCATCAACCAGAAGTATCTGCTCGACAAGAACAACCGGATTCTCGACACCCAGGCCGCCACGCAATTGACCCAGGGTGTGACACGCCTCGTCTCACGCGCTTAGGACGAGCATGCGCACACGTACTGGGGCAGCTACGACAACGGTGTTGGACAGCAAAACGTCGGGGTGGTGCGCGCCATCATCGACAAGAACAGCAACCGCCAGCTCGGCAATCTGGTGCTGATCGTCCGCCCCGCATACTTCTCGACCATCTTCAACGACGTCGCCACGGGCAGCGGTACGCAAATCTACATTCTCGATGCGAGTAACGAGGTCATCATCCGGGCCGCCGACGCCTCGAATGATATCGGCGCACTACCCGAACCCGGCCTGCTCGAAAACCTCGCGCGCAACGCGACATCGGGCGAGGCGCGAAGCTTTGTTGCGGTCGAGGGAAAGCGCGGAGGACGTTATTTGACTGCGTACGCCAAAATCCCCGGCACGACCTGGTTCGTGGTGAGCACCATTGCGGAGAAAAAACTGACGGCCGAGGCACAAGCGGTGCGAAACCAGATCGCGCTGGTCGGCATCTCGGGGGTTCTGCTGTCGATCTTCCTTGCTTACTTCATCTCGCACAGCATTTCTGCGCCGCTCAGGGAGCTGGTGCGCAAGGTGCACGATACCGGCGACGATGCCGGCGCCCAGGTCGACGAAGGAAAGCACGAGGAAGCCGGGGCCCGCGCCAAGGACGAACTGAGCAGGCTCGCGCAGCGCTTCGAGAGAATGCGCGAAGCGATCAAGCAGAAGATCCAGAAGATCAATGCCTCGCTCGAACAAACCGTCATCGAACGGACGGCAGAGCTCGTCACGCGGGAGCGGGAGTCGCGCACACTGATCGAGAACTCCCCAGATACGATTGCCCGCTATGACCGCGAGTCCCGCCGCATTTACGCCAACCCTGCGTTCTGTGCCCTGGCTGGTTGCAGCCTTACGGAAGCGCTCGGCAAGCGGCCCTCGGAACTCCCCGGCGGCGACAACGCGCGCGTCTACGAAAAGATCATCAGCGACGTCATTTCAAGCGGCACAAGCGCGCAATTCGAACTGAGATGGGCCGGCAAGGATGGGCAGGAACAATGCTCGCACGTCCGCCTCACGCCGGAGACCGACCAAGCCGGCAATGTGCATTCCGTGTTGGCGGTCGGTCGTGATCTCTCCGACCGGATGGCGTTTGAGGCCACCATCTGGAAACAGGCCAATTTCGATGCACTGACGGGCCTGCCGAATCGCCAGATGTTCCATGAGCGCCTCGCCCAGGAAGCCAGTCAGCCAGGCCATATCGGGCGGCGCATGGCGTTGATGCTGATCGATCTCGACCGCTTCAAGGAAGTCAACGACTCGCTCGGGCACGATAGGGGAGATACGTTACTGATCGAGGCCGGCAAGCGCATCGGTTCGTGCGTGCGCCAATCGGATACGGTCGCCCGTCTGGGC
>Ga0316220_1003843_pt1 | contig 12103 bp, 5 predicted proteins | sample TBH18005metaG_FD_203632 | JGI IMG/M metagenome (GOLD analysis project Ga0316220, IMG submission 203632) | Freshwater microbial communities from Trout Bog Lake, Wisconsin, USA - TBH18005 | ecosystem: Environmental > Aquatic > Freshwater > Lake > Hypolimnion/Profundal zone | place: USA: Wisconsin...
CATCGCCTCGGCATATTTTGTCTCGGCGGACAACTGGCTTGCCGCGTCGCGCAAAGCCGCGGCGGCGGCGAGCGCTTTGGTCGCGCGCCGGCCGGTGTCCAGCTTCGTGATTTGGGCGACGGCATCCTCGAAATTTGCGAAGCTGGCCAACTGGCCGATGCCGGCAATGCTTACCTCGACCGCCTGCCGGCCAAGCTCGGGCACGAGCGCACAAGCCATCGCCAGCAACAGGCGCGCTTTGTTTTCGTCGTCGCCCGGGAGCAGGACGTGCGTCATCGCCAGACAGTTGCTGGTGGCGATGATGGCCGGATGGCCGGCGGGTTTGCCGTCGGCGTCCAGCCAGCCGGCCAGCACCCGGCCGGCACCGTGAACCGGCTGTAGCGAACTGATGTTCCCCGAATTCTGCGCCACGCTGCCGGGCGCGCCGGGCAGGGCGTTTTCTTCAAATTGGATCCGCGCAAACGCGCCGGGGCGGCCGGCCTTGATCTGGTCACCGCCTTCCAAGTTGAATAGCGGCCGCAAGCCGTGGGGAAGCGTGTAAAAAACCAGGAACTTTCCGCCCTGCCGCGCGTAATCCGCCAGCAATTTTTCCACGCGGTCGGTAAGCACCGGGTTTTGCGGCAGGACGACGAGTTTTGCCAGCGCCAACTGGTCCCGCGTCAGTTCGTCGTCGCTGATGGTCGCGGAGGCAATGCCGGAAGCGCGCAATCCCTGCGCCACGATCTTCGCCGACTGCTCGAAACTGGAGGCCTGTCCCGGCATCTGGCGCGCCGACACATCGCTTTTCAACACGATGACAACGGTGCCGTCACCCAGCCCGCCGGGCTTGCGGAGGTCGCTCAAAAAAAATTCGGTGTCGGCTTTGTGGCCGCGCCAGGCGGAAAGGCGGATGGTTTTGATTTGCCCCCAGCCGGCGGGCTGGCCTTCCGTTCTCATGGCCGACTTGCCGAGGGTGATGGTATTCCAGCCGCTGGCGGACTCCGGGAAAAAATCCGCGCCATACCAGCCGTTGCCGCTTTGAAAATGAATGACAAAGGAAGACACCGGCAAGGTGTCGCGGCAAAAAATCCTGAATTGCACGCCGTCGCCATCCGCAAGATTCAGTTGCACGGCTTGATCCCAATACGCGCGCGCCGCCGGGTTGGTGGCAAAATTGCACGGCAGCCGCAGCGCGGGGCGACCGTCCACCACGGCGGTCGAAACCGGCGCCGAGCCTTCCTTGGGTTTCCACGCCGCCTGCGCCGCCGCCGCGCTGGCATACCGGCAATCGTCTATGACCGCCGCCGACAACGGTGATTTCGCCGGCGTGACGGCGGCCGGTGCGGCCAGGAGCTGCCACGACAAGAAGGACCATGCCAGCGGCGTGAACAACCGGAAAATCTTTTCCCGGCGGGCTTGGAAAATATTCATGTTCAGGGATTGAACTTTTAGACTACCGCTTCGTCATGCTCGTTACAATTTTATTAAACAATCCGGCGTGTTCGCGACCGGCGCGGAAGGAAAGTGTTGACGGCGGCAAATGGAGCGGCTAACGAAGTGCTGACCAACCTGTGCAAAAACAAATGAATCAACCCTTCAACCGGCCACGGAAGACCGGGGGCGCGAAATGAAAATCCGGGGCTTGCGCTGGTATGTTGCGGGCTTGATCTGCCTGACCACGGCGCTCAATTACATGGACCGGCAGACGCTCGCGCTGCTGGCGCACACGCTGGAAACGGAGCTGGGCATCACGACCATTCAGTATTCCTACGTGACCTTCGCGTTTCTGTTCAGCTACACCATCATGTATGCCGTAAGCGGGCTGCTGATTGATTATCTCGGCACGCGGCGGGGTTTCGCGATATTCGTCACGGGCTGGTCGTTCGTGGACATGATGCACATGTTTGCGCGCACGGTCGGGCAGTTTGCGGTCTGCCGTTTTTTCCTCGGCGCGACCGAACCGGCCAATTTTCCCGCTGGTGTCAAGGCCGTGTCGGAGTGGTTTCCGATGCGGGAACGCGCATTGGCGATTGGCATTTTCAATTCCGGCACCGCGATTGGAGCGGCCTTTGCCGCGCCGATGGTGGCGTGGGTGACCCTTAATTTTGGCTGGCGCTACACTTTCATCGTTGGCGCGGCCTTAAGCATTGTTTGGGTGATAATCTGGCTGCTGTTTTATCGCGTCCCGCAGGAGCATCCTTGGGTCACGGCGGAGGAACTAAAGCTTATCGAAGAAAATCAGCCCGTGCGGACCTCGACCAAGGCGGTGCCGATCATCACGATTTTCAAAACGCGCGAAGCCTGGGGCTGCATCCTGGCCCGGGTGCTGACCGATCCGATTTCGTATTTTTTTGCGTTCTGGATGCCGAAATTTTTGCAGCAGGAACGCGGCTTCGATCTGGCCGCCATCGGAAAATATTATTGGATTCCTTATGTCGGGCTGGCCCTTGGCAATTTGACGGGTGGCGCCATCCCGGATTATTTAAGCCGGCACGGCTGGTCGCTCAACCGTTCCCGCAAGACGACGATGTTTGTCGCTTCGGTGATGATCCCGGCGTGCTTCGTGATGATCACGCGCGTGCCCAATCCAGTCGCGGCGGTGGGCTGCATCACGGTGGCGATGTTTTTTCATGCGGCCTGGGCCAACATGACCCTGCCGGCGGAGGTTTTTGAAAAGCACGTCGTGGGTTCGGTCGCCGGGTTTGGCGGCGCGATGGGTTCGCTGGTGGGCGCGATCACCATGCTGCTCATCGGCCGGACGGTGACAGTCGGCTCATTCACGCCGGTCTTCATCATCTATTCGGCCTTGCCGATGACGGCTTTTGTGCTGGTCTGCGTGCTGATCAAGGAACTTGGCCGCGTGCGCGTGCTGGCGGATGCGGAAGTTCCACCGACCGCCCATTAACCGGTTCACTTTTGCCGCCAGCGGCGGGATCGCTTCCTGATTCCACCGGACAAATTTCCAGGCAAATTCAATTCCCCAAACTCCCGCTGGCAAGCGGGCTGCTAAAGAGAAGGCATGTTTGAATTCAAATCCACCGCGCCGGTTCATTTTCCGTCCGGTGGAAGCGGTAAAACCTGCATAAAACCTAGCCAAATCCGGCACGGCCGCCATTTGCCAGACTGGCGCGAACGGGCGGTTTCCCGGTGATGGCTGGCGGGAAATGTCCACGACGTTCAAAAAACAACTGGTTGTTATGCTGCAAAAATACAAGGTCAATGGTGGATTTGATGAAATGCTCGACGCGAAAACGGGCGTGCGTCCGCACTATCAAAAATTCCACCGGCTGTTCAACGAATTGCCCGTGCCGGAATTTCAGGCCAAGCGCACGGCGGTGGACAACGCCTTTCTCCGGCAGGGCGTCACCTTCAACGTCTATGGCGACGCGGCGGGCGCGGAAAAGATTTTTCCGTTCGACCTGCTGCCGCGCATCATCCCGGCGAAGGAGTGGGAATTTCTGGAGCGCGGCCTGACGCAGCGCATCACGGCGCTGAACCTGTTTCTGCACGACATTTATCACGAGCAGAAAATCTTGAAGGACGGCGTCATCCCGGAATTTTATGTTTTGTCGGCGAAACATTTCCGGCGCGAGTTCGTGAACTTCAACGTGCCGAAGGACATTTACATCCACATTTGCGGCACCGATCTGATCCGCGACCAGGACGGCAACTATCTCGTCCTGGAAGACAACGGCCGCTGTCCGTCCGGCGTCAGCTACGTTTTGGAAAACCGCCGCGCGCTGAAACGGGCGTTCCCGCAGATGTTCGAGGGCATCGGCGTGCGGCCGGTGGAAAACTATCCGCAAGAACTGCTCAAGTCGCTGAAATACATCGCGCCCGCCGGCGTCGCCGACCCGACGGTCGTCGTGCTGACGCCCGGCGCCTACAACAGCGCGTATTTCGAGCATACCTACCTGGCGCGGCAGATGGGCATCGAGATCGTCGAGGGCCGCGACTTGTTTGTGAAGGATTCGCGTGTGTTCATGCGCACGACCAAAGGCCCGCAGCCAGTGCATGTGATTTACCGGCGCATCGACGATGATTTCATTGACCCGACGGTGTTCCGCCGCGATTCGATGCTGGGCGTGCCGGGGCTGATTCACGCCTACCGCGCCGGCAATGTCTCACTCGCCAACTCCATCGGCACCGGCATCGCCGACGACAAGGTGATGTATTACTTCGTGCCGCGCATGATCAAATACTATCTCGATCAGGAACCGATTTTGGGAAATGTCCCGACCTATCTCGCCAGCGAGGAGGCGGACAAAAACTACATTTTGGAAAACCTGGAAAAGCTCGTCGTCAAGGCGGCCAACGAATCCGGCGGCTACGGCATGCTGATGGGACCGAAGGCGGCGAAGGACGAAATCGAGAAATTCCGCCAGCAGGTCATCGCCGAGCCGCGCAATTACATCGCGCAGCCGATGATCAACCTCTCGCAGCACCCGACCTGCTGCGATGATATCTTCGAGGGCCGGCACATTGACCTGCGGCCGTTCATTTTGTCCGGCGAACGCGTCAGCATCATTCCCGGCGGCCTCACGCGGGTCGCGTTGCGCAAAGGCTCGCTCGTCGTCAACTCGTCACAGGGCGGCGGCAGCAAGGACACCTGGGTGTTGTATGGCGATGAATAAATACTTTTGCCACCGAGACACAGAGCGCACAGAGTCAAAATATATTTCTCTGTGTCTCTGTGCCTCTGTGGCCAATTCCTTTTATGTTATCCCGCGTAGCTAACTCACTGTATTGGATGTCCCGCTACATCGAGCGCGCCGAAAACATCGCGCGCATCGTGGACGTGAACCTGCAACTGCTGCTCGACATGCGCAGCCTCGACGAGAAGCAGCTCATCGCCTACTGGAAACCCATCGTGCTCGCCACCGGCGACGAGGAGGCGTTTTTCAAGGCGCACCCGCACGCCACCGGCGCGGCGGTCACGGAATTTCTCGTCTTCGACCGGAAGAATCCGAATTCACTCATCCAATCCATCTGCCAGGCGCGCGAAAACGCCCGCATGGTGCGCGACCAGATCACGCTGGAACTTTGGGAAGAGTTGAACCGCCTTTACCTGTTCGTCCGCTCGCCGCAGGCGCGCGAAGTCTGGCGGCGCAGCGCTGCGGAATTTTTCCAGGAAATCAAATCCAGCTCGCTCCACATCATCGGCATCATCAACGCCACGCTCATCCACAACGAGGGTTGGTGGTTCGTGCAGGCCGGCCAGTTTCTGGAGCGCGCCGACAAGACCACGCGCATCCTCGACGTGCGCCACGAGAGCCTGCCGGCGCGCGGCCTGCCGCAGAGCATCAGCCCGGACGAGGCGCTGGGCTGGTCCGCCGTGCTGCGCTCGTGCAGCGCGTGGGACGCCTACAAATCCATCAACAGCGCCGACGTGCATCCGCGCCGCGTGGCGGAATTTCTTCTCTTCAGCGATCATTTCCCGCGCTCCGTCCGCTTTTGCGTGAATGAATTGAACCGCGCGCTGCGCCGCATCTCCGGCGTGGCGGAAGGCCGCTTCACCAACGACGCCGAAAAACTCACCGGGCGGTTCCTGGCCGAACTGCAGTTCAGCACCGTGGATGAAATCTTCGAGGTTGGCCTGCATAAATACCTCGACGAGGCGCAGCTCAAATTGATCAACATTGGCGACGCGCTTTTCCGCGCCTACATTTTTCAATCGTTCGACAACCTGGACGAATTCCACATAGTGCAGCAGGAGGAACAGCAGCAGCAGGTTTTGAATTCGTCATTCGCAATTCGTAATTCGTAATTTTCAAATGTCCATCCACGTCGCGCTCCACCACAAGACGCACTACCGATACGACCGGCCCGTCAGCCTCGGTCCGCAGGTCGTGCGGCTGCGGCCCGCGCCGCATGCGCGGACGCGCATTCTGTCGTATTCGCTGAAGATAGCGCCGGAGAAACATTTCATCAACTGGGCGCAGGACCCGCAGGCCAATTATCAGGCGCGGCTGGTCTTTCCCGAAAAGACCCGCGAGTTTTGTGTCGCGGTGGACCTGGTGGCCGAGATGGCGGTGTTCAATCCGTTCGATTTTTTTCTCGAACCGGACGCCGAGCGGTTTCCGTTTGAATACGACCCGGCGCAGGATCACGAGCTCGCGCCGTTCCGGCGCAAATGCTGGCTCACGCCGTATTTCACAAAATATCTCACCGCCATCCGCCGCGATTTTCTCGGCGAAGTGAAACGCCGCACCAAGCAGCAGCGGTTGGAAGTGCCGTTTGAGGAAAAACCGCGCACGATTGATTTTCTCGTCGGCGTCAACCAGCGGCTCTGGCAGGACATCAAATACACCATCCGCCTCGAACCCGGCGTGCAGACGCCGGAGGAGTCGCTGGAAAAAATGAGCGGCTCGTGCCGCGACTCGGCGTGGCTGCTCGTGCAACTGTTCCGCCACTGCGGCCTCGCGGCGCGGTTCGTCAGCGGCTATCTGATCCAGTTGAAAGCCGACGTGAAATCACTCGACGGCCCCAGCGGCGCGGAAAAAGATTTCACCGACCTCCACGCCTGGACGGAAGTTTACCTGCCCGGCGGCGGCTGGATCGGCCTCGACCCGACTTCCGGCCTGCTCGCGGGCGAAGGCCACATTCCGCTGGCCTGCACGCCCGACCCGACCAGCGCCGCGCCCATCAGCGGCCTGATCGACGAGTGCGAATGCGAGTTCGCCCACGAAATGCAGGTGACGCGCATCCACGAATCGCCGCGCGTCACGCTGCCTTACACCGACGCGCAATGGAACAAGATCGAGGCGCTCGGCCATGCCATTGACGCCGATTTGAAATTGAACGACGTGCGCCTGACCATGGGCGGCGAGCCGACGTTCGTTTCGGTTGACGACCCCGACGGGCCGGAATGGAATTTCACCGCCGTCTCGCTCAAGAAAAGAATCTTGTCCGGCGAACTCATCAAACGGCTGCGGAAAAAATTCGCGCCCGGCTCGCTGCTGCATTACGGCCAGGGCAAATGGTATCCCGGCGAACAGCTCCCGCGCTGGGCGCTCGCGGCGTATTGGCGCAAGGACGGCGTGCCGGTTTGGAAGGACGATTCGCTCATCGCCGACGAGTCGAAGGATTACGGCTTCGCCGCGAAGGACGCGAAGGAATTATTGACGCGCATCGCCAAAGTCACCGGCGCGGATCCGAAGCATCTGATTCCGGCCTACGAGGACGCGTTTTATTACACCTGGAAGGAACGCCGCCTGCCGTCGAACGTCACGCCGGAAAAATCCAACTTGAAAGACAAGCTGGAGCGCGAACGCCTCGCGAAGATTTTCCAGCGCGGCGTTGACGAGGTGGTCGGCTACGCGCTGCCGATCAAGCGCGCGATGTATGGCAACCGGCCGGGCTGGATGTCCGGCGCGTGGTTTTTGCGCGATGACGACACGCTCTGGCTCATCCCCGGCGATTCCGCGATGGGCCTGCGGCTGCCGCTGGATTCCATCCCGTGGGTGGCGGAAAAAGAATTTCCGTGGCTGCATCAGCAAGATCCGTCGCAGCCGAAACTGCCGGAACTACCGAAGGAATTTTCCTATCGGCAACAATTCATTCGGGGGAGCGCGGCCGCCCCGGCTGCGGTTCGCCGCGCCCTCGCGGAAAACACGCGTGCCGAAACGCTCGCAAGTTATGGTGAATCGTCGGCAGGAGATGCCGAACGCGAGGCGCGTTCGGCTGCGCCCGAGACGGGCGCGCTCCCCATGGATTACGACCCGAACCGCCGGCCGGTGCAGGACCAGTCCGCGCCGTGGATCATCCGCACCGCGATGTGCGTCGAGCCGCGCGATGGTCGGCTGTATGTTTTCATGCCGCCGGTTTCCACGACGGAAGATTATTTGGATTTGGTTGCCGGCATCGAGACCGCCGCCGCCGAGATGGGCACGCCGGTCATCATCGAGGGCGAAACGCCACCGCGCGATCCGCGCCTGAACAAGCTCGCCGTCACGCCCGATCCCGGCGTCATCGAGGTGAATCTGCATCCGAGCAAATCGTGGGACGAACTCGTCGAGCGCACGACGGTGCTTTACGAGGAGGCGCGGCTCACGCGGCTCGGCACGGAAAAATTCATGCTCGACGGCCGCCATACCGGCACCGGCGGCGGCAACCACATCATCATCGGCGGCGAAACGCCGGCGGATTCGCCGGTGCTGCGGCGGCCGGATCTGCTGCGCTCGCTGCTTTCGTATTGGCAGAATCATCCCTCGTTGAGCTGGCTGTTCAGCGGCCTGTTCCTCGGCCCGACGTCGCAGGCGCCGCGCATTGACGAGGCGCGCAACGATTCGCTTTACGAACTCGAAGTCGCGTTCAAGGAACTGGAGCGCAACACGAAGTCGTTCGGCTACACGCCGCCGTGGCTGTGCGACCGGCTGTTCCGCAATCTGCTGATTGATTCCAGCGGCAACACGCATCGCTCCGAGTTTTCGATTGATAAATTGTTTCCGCCCGAAAGCGCCGGCGGCCGGCTCGGCCTCGTCGAGATGCGCGCGTTTGAAATGCCGCCGCACGCGCAGATGAGCCTCGCGCAACACCTGCTGCTGCGTGGTCTGGTCGCGAAATTTTGGAACGAGCCGTATAAAAATAATCTCTTGCGCTGGGGCACGGACATCCACGACCGCTGGATGCTGCCGCATTTTTGCGAAACGGATTTTCGCGATGTCATCGGCGATTTGCGCGACGCCGGGTATCCGTTTGAATTTGACTGGTTCGCGCCGCATTTTGAATTTCGCTTTCCGCGCATCGGTGATTTGGCGCAGCGCGATTTGCAGATCGAGCTGCGCACCGCGCTCGAACCGTGGCACGTGCTCGGCGAGGAACCCGGCGGCAGCGGCACGGTGCGCTACGTGGATTCATCGCTTGAACGCTTGCAGATCAAAGCCAAAGGACTGGCGGGCGACCGCTTCGCGATCACGGTCAACGGCCATCGCGTGCCACTCCATCCCACAGGCACCAACGGCGAAGGCGTGGCGGGCGTGCGCTTCCGAGCGTGGCAGCCGCCGGAATGCCTGCAGCCGACCATCGCGCCGCACGCGCCGCTGCGGTTCGATCTTTACGACACCTGGAACCGGCGCTCGCTCGGCGGCGGCACCTACCACGTCGCGCATCCGGGCGGGCGCAGCAACGACAAGTTTCCGGTCAACAGCTACGAGGCCGAGTCGCGCCGGCTGGCGCGGTTTTTCCGCCATGGCCATCAGCAGGGCGAGTTCACGCCGCCGCCAAAATTGTTGAACGGCGATTTCCCCTTCACGCTCGACTTGCGCAATGTCTGACGAGACTCGCAAAAATGACGGTTCGCGTTTAAATTCCGCCGCAGCCATGAACGAAATCTCCATCGCCCCGGACGCCCGCGCCGCGCCGCCGCCGGCGGAGAGCCGGCGCGCGGCCCCGCTGTTTGATGAAAGCGTGTCCGCCGACGGCGCGCGGCGGCCGCATTACGCGAAGTTCTTCGGTTCGCTGGAGAAGATCGGCGCGGCGGAACGGGAACGCCGCTGGGAAAATTCGCGCCGGCTCGTGCAGGAACAGGGCATTGCCTACAACGTCTATGGCGACGCGCGCGGCATGGAACGCCCGTGGGAGATTGACCCGGTGCCGCTGCTCATCGCGCCGGACGAATGGCGCGCGCTCGCCGCCGGCCTCGTTCAGCGCGCCAGCCTCATCAACCGCATCCTGGCCGACTGCTACGGCCCGCAGAATTTGATCCGCACCGGCGGCCTGCCGCCCGCGCTGGTGTTCGGCCAGCCGGCGTTCTTGCGGGCGTGCCACGGCATTGCGCCCCGACAGGGGAAGTTTCTGGTTTTCTACGCCGCCGACGTAGCGCGTTCGCCCGACGGTCGCTGGTGGGTCACCTCGGACCGCACGCAAATCCCCACCGGCGCGGGCTACGCGCTGGCGAACCGGCTGGTCACCTCGCGCATTTTGCCGGAGGCGTTCCGCGACTGCCAGGTTCACCGGCTGGCCGGATTTTTCAGCGAGGTGCAAAAAACGCTCGCGCAGCTCGCGCCGGCGAACACGGAAAACCCGCGCGTCGTCCTGCTGACGCCGGGGCCATACAACGAAACATATTTTGAACAGGCCTATCTCGCGCGCTACCTCGGCTACCAGCTCGTCGAGGGCCAGGACCTGGCCGTGCGCGACGACCGCGTGTTTTTGAAAACGCTCGCCGGGCTGGAGCCGGTGGACGTGATTTTGCGCCGCGTGGACGACGAGTTTTGCGATCCGCTCGAACTGCGCAACGACTCGATTCTCGGCGTGCCCGGCCTCGTCGAAGCCGCCCGCGCCGGCAACGTGACCCTCGCCAACCTGCCCGGCAGCAGCCTGCTCCAGAGCCCGGCGTTCATGGCCTTTTTGCCGGGCCTGTGCCGGCGCCTGCTCGGCGAGGACTTGAAGCTGCCGTCCGTCGCGACGTGGTGGTGCGGCCAGCCGCCGGCGGAAAAATACGTGCTCGAACATCTCGACGAGCTGTTCGTGAAACCGGCGTTCCGGCCGAACCTGCCCGGCCGGCCGGCGGAAACCGAACTGTCGCCGGCCGCCCGCGCCGCGCTGGTGAACCGGATAAAATTTCAGCCGCACGAATTCGTCGCGCAGGAATGGGTGGAGCTGTCCACCGCGCCGGCGCTCGACGGCGGCCGGCTCGTGCCGCGCCCGGTCGCGCTGCGCGTTTACCTGGTCGCGACGGAAAACGGCTACGCCGTGATGCCCGGCGGCCTTTCACGCGTCGCGCCGCACGCGGGCGCCAGCTCCGTTTCCATGCAGCGCGGCGGCGCGAGCAAGGACACCTGGGTGCTGAGCGACCAGCCGGTGCCGGAAATCACGCTGCTTTCGGCCGGCGGGCCGGACATCGAGCTGCGCCGCGTCGGCAACAACCTGCCGTCGCGCCTGGCGGACAATTTTTTCTGGCTCGGCCGCTACGCCGAGCGCGCCGACGCCACGGCGCGGATTTTGCGCAGCGCGCTCCGGCGGTTCACGCCCGAACGCGGCGGCGGCACGTTGCCGCACCTCGCGCCGCTGCTCGAAACGCTCGCGCGGCAAGGGCAATTGACGGGAGACCCCGGCCAGAAACAAGCCCGTCATGACCAGAACCAAAGCCAGTCCCTGCCGCGGCATAATCCCGAGGCGCTGGAAGCCGGGCTGCTCGCGGCGATCTTTGACCCGCAGCGCGAAGGCAGCTTGCGCCAGCTCGTCGGCCATTTGCAGCGCATCGCCATGTTCGTGCGCGACCGCACGTCGAACGATTTGTGGCGCGCGGCCAACCATCTCGGCGACCTGCTGGCCCGCGCGCCGCAGGAAAAAATCCTGCTGGCCGCCGACGCGCTGGGAATCTTAAACCAGACGCTACTCGGCCTCGCCGCGTTCCACGGCCTGGCGCGGGAAAACATGACCCGCGCGCAGGGCTGGCGGTTCATTGACCTCGGCATGAGGATCGAGCGCGCGTTGAGTCTGTGCGCCTTCCTCGACTGCTCGCTGCGTTTGCCGGAAGCGGACAATCCGAGCGCGCTGGAAACCGTGCTCGAAGTCGCCGACAGCACGCTGACCTACCGCTCGCGCTACAATCTGCTGCCGAACATCGCGGCGGTCTACGACCTCGCGCTGCTGGACGACACGAACCCGCGCTCGCTGTTCTTCCAGATCCGGCAACTGGCCAAGCATTTCGAGAAGCTGCCGCGCGAAGCCGAGTCGTTGACGCCGCAGCAGATGATTTTGCGCGACTGCATTTCCCGCCTCCGCACGCTCGACACGCGCGAGCTCGCCGGGTGCCGGGGCGACTGGCCGGCGGGCGAAACCGGCCGCGTCATCGCCGAAATGCTGCGCGACCTGCCGCGCCTGTCCGACGCCATCGCGGTGAGCTATTTCGCGCACTCGGAAATTTCACGAACAGGCGGGGGATTCCAGCCATGACTTACCACCTCGTCCATCGCACGATTTACGACTACGCCGAGCCGGTGACGGTCTCACACCACGCCGCCCGCGTCGAGCCGCGCACGCTGCCGTGGCAGCAGGTGAAAAATTTCTCGCTGCAAATCGGGCCGACGCCGGCGATCCTCAAGCCGCGCGTGGATTTTTTCGGCAACCAGGTCTGCGGCTTCAGCATCCAGGAAATCCACCAGCATCTGGAAATCAC
>Ga0316220_1003851_pt1 | contig 12084 bp, 16 predicted proteins | sample TBH18005metaG_FD_203632 | JGI IMG/M metagenome (GOLD analysis project Ga0316220, IMG submission 203632) | Freshwater microbial communities from Trout Bog Lake, Wisconsin, USA - TBH18005 | ecosystem: Environmental > Aquatic > Freshwater > Lake > Hypolimnion/Profundal zone | place: USA: Wisconsin...
GGGAGATCATGTTGAAGAGTGATAGGCATAATCCACCCGCGATATTAGAGTGGATTGAAACTGCACCTGGTGGCAGGTATCATTTACATGGGTGGCGATCAACACAAGGATTTGCTTTCAGATTTGAGGATCCAGTGGATGCTCTATATTTTAAATTAAGGTGGTTTTAATGGCAACGATTTATTTAGACATGGACGGTGTAGTAAGTGACTTTGATGGCTATGCTGAACCCATAGTGGGATTCCGTACACCAGGTGGGGTCAGATATGATCAAGAAGGTTGGTCAAAGATTTCAGCTAATCAACGAGTCTATAGAGATTTACCTGAGATGCCCGACGCACACAGGTTGGTACGAGAAGTACAAGAACTAGCTAAAGAAAATAATATGGATGTTGGTTTCTTAACTGCTATCCCTAGACAAAATGATGTACCTTGGGTACATTGGGACAAGTTCAAATGGATCGAAGCACGTTGGCCTGGTATTCCTGTGTTTTTTGGTCCTTACAGCAATGACAAACATTTCCACTGTAAAAGTCTCAACGATGTGTTGATTGATGATCGTCCTAGTAATATTGAGGAATGGCGTGCGGCAGGTGGTAAAGCTATATTACATGAAGGTGATGTGGTTGCTACTCTGTTTGAATTGAGAAGTCTACTTCGGCCAACACCTGTTGATCCAAAATCTCTCGCCAGTTAGTATTCCATAGATGATCATAGTTGTAGTCAACGATAGGTTTGATTTTATCTAACACTGTCCGTTGATCTAAACTGCAAAGATATTTAACCTGTTCATAGGCAGCACGCCAACGTGTTCCAGGATCTTCGATGGTATCATATGATTCATCGATGACAGTGTCAAAGGTTTCGAAACCTAATGTTTTAAATGATCTTAACCAATGCTGCCCACTGAATACCACAAACATTCTACGTGCCATCAGGCATTTGGCTGTTTTTTCTGTTAAGAAGAAATAGCTGTTTTCATAACTGGTTTCACCTACGATACTGTAAGCAGTACTGTTATAAACATCAATAGGTATCACTGTGCTTAATAGACAGCCCCAACCTTTGTAAACGGTTAAGCTAGCACCATGCCCTTCTGTTAGTGTTTGTGGTAAGATAAAATCTTTATAACCATGACGTAATAAAATACGATCTTCATATTGATCTTCACATATCCAGCGTGCCAGATGATCTTTGTTGGGTTTACCTGCACCTAACAGTGCATCAAAGTAATACTGTTTGACATCATGTGGTCGCAGTTCATCTAGATCTGTGCGTATCTGAGGTTGTCTGTACATTTCGATTTGTCCACGCAACCATTGGTTATTAAATATCTGATTATTGATGCTGTAGACATATCCTGGTATGACCCAAGTGATCTTGCTGTCACGATATTTCAGTATAGGTTCTACATGTTTATTGTGCAATTCACTATCGAAAACTATGATTTTATCACAACAAGGTAGGAGTTTTTCTATGAGTTCTTCAAATTCAGGGCCATGGCTATATTTGCCAATCATTGCCAACTTGTAGTTTGATTGATACTCTTGGAATGCTATCAGATCGTCAGTGGGATACCATTCTGATAAACTAAAGAATCTATGAAAATCATCGCTGAAATAATGGCTGTCCCAATATACTGCTTTCATCAATGGATCGTTTTACTAGTTAAATATCCGCCATCTTTATTGATAAAGAATTTAAATATCTCTTCAACTCGAGTATTGGTTTCAATGTCTGTTTCAGGTAAACTTACACCTTTAAGATGCCCATCACGAGTAACGACAAATACATAATCCTCTGGCTGTATATCACCTAACACATCATCGTTTTCGTTTAAATTGTGGTCGTTTAAATGCTCGCCTGTGATTTTTGCCATTGTCGTTCTCCTTGTAATATTTTACATTAGCACGGACTTTCTTTAATAATAGTTTTGTTACTTCATGGTCCTTGCCAAATGCCTTGTAGTATTGTTTTAGATCGGGACTGTTGATTTTACTCGCACTAGTAATATTTAACCTATACTTCATTAAATATTGTCTAGCTGCTATATTCTGCGCATAAGCGTCTATCTCATCTGGATCACCTAGATATTCTTGATCAGATCTTTTATCAGGATCTCTGTGATCACTTTTGTAAGTGTTCCTATGATAGCGATATCTGCGATTGCGGAATTGTCTTTGATGTTCATATTCATGTATCAGTGTTTCTAATAATTCTATAGCCATTTGATCAGCCATTTCAGCTGTGATTATCATAGCTGTGGTCTTAGGATGATTGATGATAAAATCAATGATCAAGTGTTTCTTTTTAATTTCATCTAGGCCAGGATCGTACTCTGCACCAATAGTAAACTCATTGAATTTTAATGAACTGCTGTTAGTGTAGAGCTTAACACGCACAGGATGTTGATGTTTGTTTAGATGTTTGCTGAGACGTTTGACAAAATTTCTAGGAGTGATGCGCTCACCGATCAATGTAGATAACCATTCACTGATATGATTATATTCTACAGTTGGGTTGAGATACATCATTGTCTCCTTTAAGTTATAATCTTGCCTTTTGGTGCTACATCAATACCAGTCGTGGTCTTGACATAATGTGCTTCTACATCTGGTATCGTGGGTGCTGACATCATCACATGACGTTTGTCAATCGAGATATTTTTATTTAGATCGCTAGTAAACAGACTTTGTATTAATCCGATGCCCTGTTGGCTTGGCATAACCGTACATGGTTTGTAAACTATAAATGCACCGTCTGTGTCTTCTACGATTTTAGCAACGATTTCGTCACCATTGCCTAATTTAAATGTAACTACTTCGTCCTTGCTATACTTGTTTGTTACTAACATTGATTTCTCCTAAACGCTCTTTGAGTTGGCTATCACTTAATTTTACCAGTCCTTGGAATCCACCTTCTACGAATAATTGATCATCTTCTGTGTAGATCTGTGGAACACTTTGATGCCCTTTTGATTTTAACCAAGCTAATTTAGCCGGATCTTGCTCTACATTGATTTCTTCATAATCAATGCCTTTCATTTCTAACAATTTTTTTGCCTGTACACAAAACGGGCAATGACTTTTACTATATACTATTAACATATTTTTTATCCTATAATTCCGGTAATTCATCGTAGTCAACTGCTTCACTCATGACTCCGATCACATAATTCGTTGATTCATTTTCTTGTAGTGCAGTTTGTTTCTTGCTGGTATCGCTGTGTTTATTGAACCAAGGTATTGGTGTTGTCTTGGGTGCTGATTCCTGATACTTGATACCAATGTCTTTGAGTGCGTTGACTGCTGTGTAGTCTACAAACTCCTTTAAGATATTGGCATTAAGTCCAATGACTGGACCCAATTTAAACAGATATTCTGCCCATTGCTTTTCTTCACGGATGACATCTTGATACATAGCATAGACTTCCGCTGCACACTCTTCTTTGACCTTAGCAAAACGAGGGTCTTCTTTTACCACCTGATTGATTAACCAAGCAGTCCATTCTTTATGTAGAACTTCATCTTGTAAGATCAAGCTGATGATATTACCGTTGCCGATGAAGATCTTGTTTTCAACCATCGCTAGACTTGTAGCGAATGATACCATGAAACGGAACGCCTCGAGTCCGTAACTGGCGTTTAGTGCCAACCATATAGCTCGTATATGTTCTTGTTCATCTACTTTGTGTCCTAGCTCTACCTTGCAGTTGATACGGTGAAGAGCATCATAGTAGTTGCCTATGGTGGATGCCATACTGACAATTTCTTCTGTGTCATGGATTTTGTTAAACTCATCTTTTGGCACATTGTAAATGTTTCGTATGATATGGCTATAGCTGCGACTATGTATATTAGTTTCAAAGAAACTCCAATTATACATCAGTGCTTCTAATTCTGGAATACTTACTACTGGGGTGAATACCTGTGCAGGTCCACGTCCTTGTAAACTGTCTAATGCAGTTTGGCGCAATAAGTTGCTGGTGAATATATGTCGTACAGTATCACTGGCATCTTTGAAATCATTTGAATCTTTAGTCAAGCTGACTTCTTCCGGGATCCAAAAGAACCCACGTGCTGTTTGTTCCAATTTAACTAACTTGTTATATTTTACTTCCTCAAATCTTTGGATGGTAACAGGCCCAGCAGGATCCAAGAACATCTTGCGATTAAGATAATCTGTTTTAGTGTTTAAGTTATACTGTGCCTTACTCATTGAAATTATATCCTATAAATCCAGTTTCAAAACTGTGGTTAATCTTTATATTTTTGTTTGCATCAATCACTAACATCGGACTTAATGCACCCCATGTACCTTTATCTAAAAACATTTGATGTTTACCATGTTGTGTGCCTACTCTAGGAATCAATAACATGATACTATCTACCCATTCTCTAGTATCAACAGTTAGTGTGATGTCAGTGCTGTCAAGAGCTAATTCTTGTACGCTAACACTGTCATGCGCTATTACTTTTTTCTTTGCTAGATCAACTGTGTAGCCAACAATGGGTTCTAATGAATCCAACAACTTCATCTGTGGCATATGAAACCATATGGGATTATGCTGTTGTTTAATTTCTGTGATGCCAGATTTCAATTCTACTGTTGTTACTCCTGATGCTTGATTACCGTAACTGCTTACTAGATATTGATTGATCAATCTAATAAAGTTTTCGTCGACATCAACGCCAGGATTAAATTCTATCCTATCTCCATTGGTCGTTAATAGACCCTTTGCCATTTCTTTTGAGATAGGTACAGCATAAACATTTAAAAAATATTGTCCTGGTATGAATTCTACATCAGCATCGTGTGGAAAGCTCTTCCAAAGACTTTCACCCCATAGTCTACCATCGATAGTTTCAGTAAAAATTAATTCTACTTCAGGATGTGTTGTAAGTGTATCAGCGGTATATCTACCATTGATCAATGTGATACTATTACTGTAACCCAACTGCTTGATGATCTCTAGGCCTAATTGATATCTTAAACTGTCAGACTCATAAGCGATGATATGTTTTGCACCATGCTTCAATGCTAATAAACTCAATATCCCTGTACCAAATCCAATTTCTAAACAAACACGATCCTGTACTGTATCTTTTAGTATATTATCATAAAATTGATTACGCAAGAAATCATTGATCATAGGAATGTTCACTCCATCATCATGTTGCCAATCAATTTTTAACAAGTCGACCATTATAACTTACATGCCTCGCAATCTTCATCTTCCATTTCAATAACGACTTCTTCAATCTTTTCTTCTTTTGGTTCATCCACCGCCTTACTACCAGCTTTGTTGATCAAGCTGTAATAGAATGTCTTGATACCCCATGCATGTGCCTGCATCAAGTTCTTAGCGATTAAAGTCGTTGGAACTTTACGATCTGGGAAGTGTGCTGGATTATAGAAGGTATTGGTACTGATACTTTGATCTACATAAGCTGCCAACACTGCCGCAGTTTTTAAATATGCGTCACAGTCTCGTTGTTCCCACATCAGTTGATATTTGTTTTTTAATTTATTGTATTCTGGTACTACTTGTATAAATGATCCTGCTTTTGATTCTTTGACTGAAATCAAACTCATTGGCATTTCAATACCGTTAGTCGAATTAATAACCACACTGGAACTTTCTACAGGAGCGATAGCCATCAAGGTAGCATTACGCACACCATATGATCTCATGTCACTGCGTAGCTGTTCCCAATCCAGTTCACGTGTTGGTGTAAAGTCTGCTAGTTTGTTAACACCTTTGCATCGATTCTCCCATGGAAATTTGCCTTTACCATAACGTGTATGAGCACTTTCTTTACAAGCACCACGTTCTTTGGCCAACTCAACAGTTGCTTCTGTTAGGAAGAATGCCTGATGTTCCATCCATGTTTTTACATCTTGCAGTGCGTCTGGGGTACCATATTGGTAACCACGTTTAGCATGCCAGTAGGCCAAGTTAGTAACGCCAATGCCTAGTGGACTGATTTCATCATTGCTGAGTTTACTCTGTATGCTCAAGAAATCTTGGTAATCAAGTATATTACATAGACTACGCTGTAAGATACGACAAGCGCGGCGCATGTCCTCAGGATTACGGAACGCACCCCAGTTAATGGAGCCGAGAGTACATAGTGCAATACGCCCATTAGCATCATCAAGACGCTTGAAAGGACGAGTGGGTAATAGGATTTCACAGCATAAGTTTGACTGATAGATAGTGTGGTAGTCTGGATCAAATGGACCTTGGTTCATGACGTTGTCGATAAACACAAGATAGATACGTCCAGTATCAGTTCTCTCCTTTAAGATGCCACCTTTGAATACTTCTTCTGCACTTAGGACTTTTTTGCGAAGTCCTTTTTGCTTTTCGTATTTTTCATACAACTCTTCAAATAGTTTTGTGTCTTTATAGAATGCTTCATATAAGTCTGGCACTTCATTTGGATCAAAGAATGTTATGTTTTCTTTGTTACGGAATCTGCGCCAAAACATGGCATTAAGCACTACACCATAATCCATATGACGCACACGTGTTTCTTCTGTGCCTTGATTATTTTTGAGCACGATCAAATCATCAAATTGATGATGCCAAATAGGATAGAACACCGTGGCTGATGCATTACGGATACCCCCTTGTGAACATGAACGTAAATCACCAAACCATTTCTTAAGGAAGGGGATCATGCCTGTGTGCATAATTTCCCCGCCTCGTATAGGACTACCCAAAGGGCGCAAACGACCTATCTCTAGACCAATGCCTGCACGTTTGCTGGCATATTTGGCCATCATCTCACCTGATGCGAAAATACTGTCTAGATCATCGTCTGATTTGATCAACACACATGAACTGAACTGTTTTGTAGGGGTGCCTAGGCCAGCGAGGACTGGAGTAGCTAATGTAAACAAGCCATCGCTGGCGCAGGCGTAGTAATCTTTAATATATTTTAATCTTTGTAGTGGTAATTCATTATGGAACACTGTAGCGGCAGCGATCATGTAACGGATCTGTGGGGTTTCGTAGATCTGTTTTGTGCTACGATTACGCACAAGATATTTTTCAATTAACTGTTCAATGGCTGCATAACTATATTGTTCATCTTTTTCATGATCCAACATGTCATTCATCTTGTTCCACTCATCTTCTGTATACCAGTCAAAAAGTTCAGATGTATATAACCCTGTAGCTACATTTGTTTTGACGATTTCATACAAGTGCGGAACATTATAATCACCATAGACATCTTTACGCAACATACTTAGACGCTGTTTACCTGCTACATATTGATAGTTTGTGTGTCCGATATCTGGATTGTGTTCTACATCGATCAAGTCAACGATAGCACGGAGTGTGATTTCGTCAATTTCACGTGTGCTGATACCATCATAAAAATGTGGTTGTGCTTTGATTTCTATCATACTCTGACTGACGTCAGCTATACCTGCACATACTTTGCTTACTTGAGCTTGCCACTTGGTTAAATCTAGTGGAACGACTTGCCCACTGCGTTTTTTGACTTGAATGTTACTCACTTGATGCCTCTTTGTTTAATATTTTTCTAATGCTAAATCTATGCTTGAATATTGATACAGTAATTGCAACTGCATTTTCTCTACTTCATCTGTATTTACTATCGCAAACGGATAGAAATTAAGAATATATTTTCCATCAGCTAGCCAAACCACTGTATAGCGATCTTTAGTATCATAATCATAATATACTCTTATTTCTGGTGCTAAATTTTTATGGCTGGTAAAGTATATAGTATATACTATTCCTAAGGCTTTTGCAACGTCACACCAATAGTTTTCGGCTAATAATGCCCATGGATCTGGCCATTCTTTTGGATTATCTGGACTTAAATTATAATTGACCCATGGTGCAGTGCTCCAAAACTGATTAACCTGTTTGACTGCGTCATCGAATGATAAATTATCTAAATCGCGGCGAAAATCCTTCCACTGCGCCAGTCTATCATTAACTCGCAGATTCCAAAAATTTTCGTACATATTATGCGTTTGCTATAGTGTAAGTTACGTTAGCTGTTAAGTTAGCATAGGTACTGACATAGGTCAATTGACCAACATTACTGTAGGTAGTAAATCCTAAGATAACACCAAGATTAGCTGTTTCATCATACTCATCATCATAGGTAACAGTACCAGACAAATTCGTTGCTTTGATAACACCAATTCTAGCATTGGTACCTCTGACGATATTGTAATAAACTCTGGTAGTAGATGATGGATTTACTGTAATTCCGACATTAGCAGGTGATGCTATATTGTCAGACAGCATTACAACAGTTGGAGCAAGTGATGCGATTTCAGACTGTATAGTAATGACATTAGACTGTAAGTTAGCAACATTAGCTTCTAATTGTTGTACTTGGACTTCTAATGCGCCATTACTATAAGCAGTGAGGATCTCAGTGACACCAGGAGTAGGTGCACCTTCGGCGATAGTGCCATTACCAATGTATAATTGTCGTGTGTCTACTGACCAACCTAGTTCACCGCTGTCTAGAGCTGGAAGGTTTTCGTTTAAACCTCTACGTACTTGGATTTTAGATATTTGGATTACAGCCATGCTTGCACCTTAACTTAATATCTAGTATTTATGCAAGTTTATAATACTGCTCGACTCTATCGAACCAACGATCCATCCAGATCGTCCACTCATTACCACTCAATGTCCAAGTTTGGAATTCGGGTTTGGCGAAACCTCCCTCTGTTAGTATTTTAGGTGCTACAGCCATCAAGATCACACCCTGTTTGATATCAGTACCATGCACTTCATTATGAGCGGCAGCATAGGCGCATAATTGAAGGAAATAGTCTTCAATCCACTCCTTTTTCTTGGGTTTATTGGTCTGTTTGTAGTCTAAAATCGCCGGCTGGCCTTTGTATAGACCACAAGCATCAGTAGTACCTGCATACAGGCCCGGAACATATAGTGGCACTTCTATACCCCATATTTCGTCTACGTGCACCAAGCCATTTTCAACGATCTGCTGTGCCATAGCATAGCTCTGTTGGCTGTTGGGGTTAGTGCCAGGTGTGCCCATTTCGCGATCATTACGCACATAGTCTTCTAACCATTTGTGCATTCTAGTGCCTCGGCTGGCTGCTTCTGTGGTGATAGCTTGTGCTTGTTGGGTACCTACACGTTTCTTCCAATTTTCAAGAGCATCACGCTTTTCTTGTGGTTTGGTTCGATCAAGTATAGTTGTAACACTAGGAACACGTGATCCGTCTGGTAATGTGTATAATCGTTTACCTTCAACTGATTCACGGGAGATAGGGGTATAGTCGTATTTTTGTATAAGCATAGTTAATTATTATAATAGTAACACATAGTAAAAGTCAAGTAAATACTTTATGGCTTTATTCAATACCAATGATTATAATGTTTATCTAGACATTCCCGATGATGTAAAATTTACATTTTACCATCTGTCCCAAGGTAACATCTTAGACATAGACAAATATCTATCTGGCATTTACCAATCATCACCCAAAGATTCAATGATAATCTTATGGGGTGCTTGTAATCGATTGATTACTAACGATCAACGATTTGAGACTATCAACCAATATTACAAGAATAATCCTAATCCATTAATAGTATTTAACGGTGCACATACTACAGCAGAGTTTGATTTTCCATATAAAGAAGTCTGCTTGTTTCCATACATCGTGAAATCATATCATGTCAATGTTGATCAGCCGTTGTTAGACAAAGCGAAGAAATTCTTATTTGCCAGCAGTAAAGACTACCCAGCCAGACGATACTTATTAAACGCACTCTATGAAAACGATCTATTTAATCAAGGATTTATCAGCTACAAGTGTTTGGTCACTGATCCCACATGTGATGGACTGCCGATGGATCTCAACCAACAGGTACAAGATCTATTACCTTTAAAAGGATTTGACAACACAGTGGAGTTTTATCAAATCCCTAGAGCTGTACATGATCACAGTTATCTTTCTATTGTTACAGAAACTTATTTTACTGGACCTGTGTATCTTTCAGAAAAAGTTTTTAATGCCGTAGCTAAACATCAATTGTTTATATATCTAGGACCTGCATACAGTCTTAAACAGTTACAGAACATGGGTTATAAAACCTTTGGGCATGTCATCGATGAAAGTTATGATGATATCGAGGATCCCTCTGATAGATTAGCAGCAGTTTCAAAGGCTATGATTGAGTTTTTATCTCAACCTATTGAACAAATTAAAAAAATCTATTGGGAAAATCTAGATATTATCACTCATAATAGAAAACTATTGTATCAAAGTGAAATTAACAGAGAAATAGTTAGTGCTATACAGTCAGCTATTCAGTGATGTGATCTTGCTTGATTTCTCTAACAGGATCGTCAAGTGATTCTGCTAGAGCATTTTTAAGTTCGACTCGCTTAAATCCTACATCACGTATATGCAACGCTCTACGACCAATTTCATCTAAAGGTAAATCGTCTATACGACATTTTTTGAAATCATCTTCAAGATTCCATACATATTCGTGATGATCGATTAATTCTACTAATTTGGGATTATTAGGGTCAAGATCAAGTTCAACAATCTGTGCTGTATAGAATTCTAATTCATCTCGATTAGCACCATTGGTTTTTCTGTATTTGACTACAGCGATGGCATATCTATCTACTATTTCAATTACGGGAAATTTCATTTATCTTTTTAGCTGCCCACTTGGTCCAATTACGATCCATAATTAAATTATGATTATAATCAACTGTTTCTTTAACAGCATCTAATATCGACTGTTGATCTTGATTGCAAAGATATTTAACCTGATCAAAAGCCGCCGACCATCTATCTGAAGAATTGGTCAAAGTGTCATAGCTTTCGTTGATCACTGATCCAAAAGTTTTAAATCCCAAGTTTCTTAGATTGTGTAAAAACTTATATCCGCTAAACACTACAAACAGTCGTCGAGCTATCAAAGGTTTAGCTGTTTTTTCTGTAAAGAAACTGCTGGAATCTAAATAGACAGTTTCTGCTATCATGCTATAAGCTGTTTGATTATAGATGTCTAGGGGTATGATCTGACTGAGCTTGGCTTTAACACCATTGTACATGACCATAGTAGCAGTATCTGTGTAATTAGGATCTAGTAATTCTGTACCTGGCTCAAATATAAAAGATTTTTTAATGCCGTAGTTTAATAGGATTTTATCCTGGAGATCATGCTGGACGATAGAATCAGCTATGTAATCTCTATGGGGTTTTTTATAACCTAATAGTGCGTCAAAATATTTAGGTTTAGCTGTAGAAAAATTTAATTCGTTTAGTTTTTCAGGAAGTTGTTTATAAACCGCTGATGTTGTTTTAAACCAATCCGCCCATGTCAACACTGTTGATTTAATATTACTAGCACCAGGTACTAACCAATAGACATTATCATGCGTATCTTCATGTATGATCTCGTCTACATTACCCCATAGTTCAGATAAGAAAACAAAAACTTTGTCGCTAGCCTTGCTTAGGATATCAAGCTGTTGTTTGTATGTAGGAGATAAAAATGATTCCCAAGCTGGTATAGTCAATGCTATTTTGTTTTTATCTGCAGAATTTATATATTCAGTTAGATCATGGCAGATAGTGCTTGGATCTAAATGTGGCACCCACTCTAAATCAAGTACATCAACATCAGTGTAGAGTAAAGCCATTAAACTGTAAAACTTTCGCCACAGCCACAGCGTGCTCGTTCATTGGGATTGATAAACTCAAAACCTTCATTGAGTCCTTTCTTTTGGTAATCTATTTCCATACCCTGTAGGTATACTAGATCTTTTTTATTGATAATAAGGGTAATACCTCTATCCTCTATTTCAAGATCACCTGGAAAAGTTTTATCAGCAAATTCTAATAGATAAGCAAAGCCGCTACAACCACTGGTACGCACACCAATGCGCATGCCAATACCACGACCGCGATTATACAATGCATCTTGCATCTTCTTTGCGGCTGTAGCAGTCAAGGATATCATATCCATTATTTAAACTTACCTATTTTCTTTTTTTGTAATCTGTTAATGACTTTTTGCTTTTG
>Ga0316220_1003856_pt1 | contig 12073 bp, 1 predicted proteins | sample TBH18005metaG_FD_203632 | JGI IMG/M metagenome (GOLD analysis project Ga0316220, IMG submission 203632) | Freshwater microbial communities from Trout Bog Lake, Wisconsin, USA - TBH18005 | ecosystem: Environmental > Aquatic > Freshwater > Lake > Hypolimnion/Profundal zone | place: USA: Wisconsin...
TCGCGGACGTGGTCCGCGATTGTCCCGCGTGTGATCGGGCAAACGCCGCCCGGATGCTGAAGCAGCCGCGCCTGCAGCCGCTGCCCATCAAGGACCTGTTCTACCGCCTCAGTATCGACCTCGCTGGGCCCTTTCCGGTGTCCATCCACGACAACACCTACGTGCTGGTCATGTGCGAGCACCTCAGCAGAGGAATATTCTTGGCGGCTTTGCCGAGCAAGGCCGCCCGTCATGTGGCCTACGAGCTGCGTAAGTTCTTTGGTCTGGTCGGAGGCGTGGGGGAGCTCCTCAGTGACAATGGCTCCGAGTTCAAGGCGGAGGTGAGCGCGCTGCTCGAACGCTGGCTCGTGGACCATCGCTGGACGAGCCCGAACCACCCGCAGACGAACGGCCTGACAGAAAGAGCGGTTGGAACAGTCAAGTCGCTTCTCCGCACAGCTATACTGGCGGCGTCATCCGGCGCGGATGGCCCGGTGGATTGGGACGAACTCCTCCCCGAGATTCAAATGGCGTACAACTGCTCCCCGCAGAGCTCAACCGGCCTGGCGCCATACACGCTCATTTTTGGCCGCAACCCGGGCCTCCCCGCCTTCGCCAGGGTGGCGGTCTCGGAGCTTATCGACTTCACTGACCCGGCAGCGGCGGTGGCCTCCCTGCAGCGGAGGCAGGAAATTCTCCGTCGCGCAGTCCCTTTCGCCATGGACCACCTGGCAATCGCCCAGCACCGAGATGAGCAGCGCTTCGCGAGAACCCGGCAGGGAGGCTACACGGCGGCTATCCTCAAGGCCGAAGTTGGGCATCTGGTGTACATCAAAGACCACGGCCAGCGCAGCCTGGACCCAACAGTGAAGGAACGCATCCTACAAGTGGTGGAGGTCAAGAGCTCGGGGCTGCTGGTTCTCCAGGGGCGAGATGGGCTTACCATTACGGTGCACCCCACCAACGTGGCCCCGTGCAAACGAGCGGACGTGGACACGACGGTAACTCCTACTTTTGGAGAAGAGAACTACCACCGCCCGTGTGAACACTGCTCGGTGGTGCACTCAACGGCGGCGAACCCGATGCTCTTATGTGACCTGTGCAATTCGGGGTGGCACATGGACTGCCTGCAAGTCTGCCAGCCCGTGCCCCCTTCCCGCGTCCCTCCTGCGTCCGTCAACTGGTACTGTAAACGCTGCGTGGAGATCCCGCGGCTCCCGCCCGGCACGGTTATGCCGTCAGGCGAAAGCCGAGCACCGTTCAGGAATGTCGGCACTGCACCGCCTGCCCTCCGCAGTCCTGCTCGTCGCTTCGCGCCCACCTCCGCCGCCCGCCTGGAGCCGCAGCAGGCGACTGCGGCTGGGGGGGAGACGCGGTCGGCGTCGGGCCCGCCAGTCAGGAGCGTGCAGCTCGCGGTCCCCTGGCCTGACCCAGACAACCCTCAATGGTCTACTTGGTCGCTCCGTGACCTCTTTCGGTAAGACTAGCGAGGGTCCCGGCCCTGCGGTCTGCCGCCCGGAGCGCAGCCCCGGGGGTCAGGACGGCTATCGGCCGGCGAGGCCTCACCTCACGTCAGCTGTCACGCTGCACCGTGTCGCGTCCTCCCCGAGTCGCTCAGCCGGGCCGCAGCGGAGCGCAAACCCCGCAGCCTGGGCCCGTGGCGTCGTGGCGACGGCGGGTTAGTGGTGCTCGCAGGGTTGGGGGGTAATCTTCCGGTTGCTGGCCTGCCGCCTCCTGCGCCCTCTTGCGGTCTTGGTTCTGCAACGTGAGCAGACGCGTGGAGACTCCGCAAGCAGCAATAGAAACACTCTAGAACGTCCGCAGTCGTGCATAGCCGCTGCGGAGCTGTCGATCCTAGAGTCGTCAGGAAGGGTCATCTTCCTCCAACCGGCGGCGCGCGGCGGATCCGCGACGCAGCCTAACTCCGCCGTCCTCGCGGAGCTCGAGTCCCGGAGTCCTGGCCGTCAGATCGGCCTGGGACGCTGTACCGTGGACAAGTCGACCTTCACCGAGCTGAAGTCGCCACCCCGCAGCCGGAGCGCAGGGTGATAATACCGCAAGAGCTACATGGATCAGACACCGCCTTCTCCTGTGGGGCGCGCCCTTGTGTCCGACGCCCCTCGTGTTGCGGACGGAATCTCAGGGGCAACCCGCGTGGGTGCTGACGATGAGCCTGCGCTGGTTGGAGAGATCGACTCACTTACTCTCCAGCAGGCCGGGCAGCCCGTGACCGCGGCGCGCGCCGCGGGCGGGCCGGCCGATGACTTCGCATTCGCAACGCCGGCAGCCGCCCCCTCCGCACCGCCGCCGCGCGGTGCGGGCTCGCTCGCGGCCGCTGGCCCCTCGGCGCCAATTGGGGCCGCCTCGACGGGCTTACCAACATTTTCTGGAAGCAGCGCGGGCAGACAGGAGCAGTACGCTGGCCCTGCTCCTGCTCTCAGCGCGGAGCAAATGCAAATTGCCGCATTGCAAGCCCAACTGGAGTCCATGACCCGTCATGTGGAGTCTCTCCGGGCCGCGCTGCAAGGGCCTGCGCCTCAGACACAACCCTCTCCTCTCGCGCAGTTGCAGCTCGCCACCCAGCGGGGACAGACAAGGACGCCGGAGGTGGCTCGGACCGCCGATGGATATCTTGGCACCATCGGCGGCTCGCCCAATAGCCTGACCACTGCTGGCGTCCCCGCTCCCTCACCTCCAGCCGGCCTGACCTCACCGGCACCCCAGGAACTCGCTACCCCGACAGCCACAGGCAGCAGGCTCGGGGAGGCGCCGGACACGGTGTTCCACACGGCGGCGCCACACCTCCCCGCACCTACGCCTGGCTCTGAACTGCATTGGCGTCGCCTCTCGTCCGCGCCGCCTTACAGCATCGGAGCTGGCACGCATCCTCCTGCCGCCTGGGCCAACGGCGACGCAGCCGCGCCCGTCAGGGAAGAGTCGACTGGCATGGGCGCTCCTGCTACCTCCCTACCGCCACCACGGATGGCTGGGCTCCGCCCAGAGGAACGCGGATGGGGACAGCCGCCGCGGAGCGCGGGCCTCCTCCGCGGGTGGCCTCAGGCTCCGGCGTCACCCTACAGCGCGCAGTCACCCGCTTTCCCGCCGCCTCTCGGTTCTGGCTCACGTTTCGGACTGGAGCGAGGATTGCACACCGGGCTGGCGTACGATGCGGACAGAACCCGTCCGGCGCTGGAGGGACGCGCACCTCCGGCTTCATCTCCGCGCCAGTCGCCCCACCTCTCCGGGAGGAGTACTCATTTGGCGACCTCCGACGCCTCATGCGTACAGGCGGCAATGGATGCCGCATTCGGACCGGCGGGGAACAAGCTGTTCGAGCTGGTCAACCCGCTCGTTCGACTGCCGCCTGACCTCTCTGGCCCGCTGGTCTTGGTGCTGCCATCTACCGATGGGGGGGTGCCGGCGTGGGTCGAACTCGTCTCCGAGGAGCTCCGCCGGGGGCTCCTCCAGTGGCCAGCCACGGCCGTGGTCCAGCTGGTACAACGCCTGCTGACTTCATGCGCTGGGGCACCCCAAGTTCATGCTCTGGTCCACCGGCTGGCGGCAACAATGCAGCACGACTTCGCGGTGGAACAGGCGGCCGGAGAATCGGCCGCTCTGCACGGACTGGGGCGTTTTCGAGCGGCACAGTACGCCTATGCGTCTGCTGAGTTCCTGCAAGAAATCGACCTGTGGCTGTTCGAGGCCGTCAACGAGCTATATGGCGACCTCCTCACCCTCGGGCTGCAAGGACGGCTCCGTGATGAAGCGGAGGAGGACCGCTTCTGGCTCATCGCCATCGCCTCCATCATCGTACTCCGCACTGGGGGGGGGTTCCTACAGCCACTCGACCCGAGGGACGCTTCTCAGCTACGCACACGGCACGCCAACGTGCAGGAGGGGGCGCTCAAGGGCCGGGTCGGGGCTCATGCGCTCCGCTTCTCTGTTCCCGCTTCCGTTCAGGCGCTGGTCGACCGGGTCAGCTTGGAGTTCGGGGAACGCAGCTTCGAGGCGCACTCCCTGTATGCGACGTTCTCCTACGACCGGAAGAACACAGTGATGGACAACTTCCTGCGGTTGCTCAGCCTGCGCAACAACGTCCAGGACGATGGACGCGAAGGCCAATACAGCGAGCTCAGGAGGTTCTTCGCCGCCATGAAGAAAGCCTCGCCCGACCTGGCAGAAAAGGCGGTCCGCCTCTTCTCCTCCATGAACATCGTCATGATGGAAATCCCCCTGGCCGAGGCGGCGCGGTACTTCCACAACCACCTGGAGCAGGAGCGAGAGAACCGCAACCTCATCGGCGGCCCAGAGCCTCATCACCCCGCTCCTACCTCCGCGCCTCGCATACCCGCTGGTGCAGTCCGGTCTATCCACCAACTGCGACCCCCTGCCCCGGCTCAGAACTACGGCGAGTACCGGCGCGGAGCAGCGCCGTTCGGCCAGGGACGCGGACGTGGGTCGGGAGGGCCGCCAAGGCCGGGCATGCCGTCCTCCACCTGCTCCAGCTGTGGTCTTCCGCATGGCGGCGACACGTGCTTCCTGCTGGATGCGCGCGACGCGGTGAACAAATTGGGCGAGGACCGAGCGCAGCAGCAGCCTCCTGAGACAGAGCGGGGTGGGAGGCCAGTCAAACTCTCGCTCCTGTGGAAATTCCTGTGCGCCCTGGCCGTGGGCCTACGCGGGAAAGGTTTGCCGGTCCCATTCGACGAGCTACGTCAGACGGTGCTGCACCTCCGGCAGAACGTCATCGTGCCGCCTCGCTACCTGGAGTTCCTCAACCTCACCGGAGAGCGCGTGCAGGACCGGCCCCTGCTCGCGCTCCCAGCGCCGTCCGGGAGCGGCGCTCAGGCGGGGCGCGTCGCTGCTGTGTCGGCCAACGCGCGCGGGCCCTATGACCTGGACGCAGAGTTCTACCCGTCCTCCGCCTCCTCGCTGCCCACCTGGTCCGACCAGATCGGCCTGACCTCCACCGACGGCTACGACACCGCGGTGACCGCCGCCGGACACCGCCCGGCACAGTCCAACACGGCCCCGCCCGTCCTCTTCCTGGAATACTCCAACGAGACGAGCACGAGTTCAGAGTCCAAGAGCGTCAACGCGGTCACCCGCGGCGAGCGCGCCATCCTGGGCACACAGCTACCGGAAGTCCCACCCTGGCGCTCCACTCCGCCCGCTGACCGCGCCCCCCGTCTGTTGGACGCGCCTCATGTCTCGGATCTGACGCAGCCGCAGTCCCAGCTTCCGGTTCAAGGGCAGCCAGCGCATACGCCGCCAGCGACGGTGGCTCAAAATTTTTCTCCGCGGCTGGAGCCTCTGGACGCTCTGCTGGGCTCCGGCCTGGGGGGGGCGGCGGGAACCACGGGTTCCGCCTCCACGGAGGCTATGCCGGCTGGGTTCCCGACACTCGAGGCTGGAGCCCACGCACCGCAGACGGACACCAGTCTCCCTTTCGCCACCCCGAGGTCCGGCTTCCGCCGCTGGGCGCCTGTTCCGCCGGCACCGCGCCTGCGCCCGGTCGAGGAGCCGCCGGTCGAGCACGAGCCGCTGCTGGCCGGCTCCTCGGATCGGTTCGCCTCCATTCCGAGTCGCCTGGCGGAACTCATCGCCCACAACGCCCACCTTCTTGGAGACGCACTGGCCCGGTCGCAGGCAGCGCAGGCGGCGGTGGAGCGCGCGCACGCAGCCGGCCGTACGATGCTCTCCGAAGCCTGCCCTGCTTCCCACCGGATGGGGGTGGGAGGCAACAGCTCCACGGTCGCGGCGCTGCTGTGCGAGCTCTGGGTCGGAGCGCAGCCCGACACCACACGGCGGCAAGTGGAGGAGGCCCCCGCGCTCGCCCCCGCGGTGGCCCTCGTGGACACAGGGGCCTGGCCTGTGTGCTGCAACGGTAAGGGCAAGAAGATGATTGAGGAGGTCTTCCCGGAGGCGTTCCCGGCGGGACGTACGTGCAGCATCCAGACCGCCAGCGGCACGGTGGACGCGCAGTGCTCCTTGGAGTGCGTCTTCGTCAGCCTGGCCGATGACCAGGGCGGATACATTGGGTTGGGCCCGCTGTCCGTTGTGGTGCTGCCCGACTTTAAGTACTCCTTCATCCTGGGCATGAAAGCGATCGGGCAGCGCTTCAAGGTGGACTGCACTGGCGCTCCCAGCGTCCGCACTCTCTCGCTGAAATCTCCGGAAGGGTTCCGGGCGGTGAAACTGCTGGACGAGGACGAGGCCGCCGAGGGCATGGCCGCCACCGTGTGCCCCATCTCCTTCGGCATGCACCAGTTCGGTAACGGGGGCGAGCATCCCAACGAGGTGATCTGCTCGCTGGTCGAGGGGCTGAGGAGGTTCGTGCCAGAGGAGGATCTCCTGGAGGGCACGGCCACGCGCTTGCCGGTGGGCGCTTCGGCCACGACGGTGGCGGAGTCCAACACACAGCGCTCCCTCGACATGATGAATTGGGCGGTCTGGCGGCTGGGACCTGAATGGCCTGCCCTCGGCTCCTCGATCCAGCTGGCAGGGGAGGATGCCGCCGGACAAACCCGAGCTCCGGACAGCGGGGCCGAACCCATCTCCACTGCGCTCCTGCAAGGGGGAATGTTGGAGACATCTCTCGTCGTCCTGGCCTCGTCCTACTTGGCGGCGCGGGAGGCGCCCCAGCTGGAGCGGGACCTACGGCGCCGGGAAGAGGCACAGGCCCTCGGCTTCATCCTGCTGTCGGACGCGAGGCTGCGCAGCTGCCAGGCCGCCCTGCGCGTCCAGACCAGGGCATGGCTGGACGAGACAGACCCCGTCGCCAAGGCCGCGCGGGCGACGAGGCGAATCGCAGCGGAGCTGGCGCTGCGGCGAGACGTGACTCCCCGCAGGCTGTCCTTCATCCCGCTTGGCGCCGGGCCGTTTTCCGGCTTCCCCTTCCCAGCTGATTGGGCCCTGGCCCGACCACCCTCAGCGGCGGAGCAGCAGGCGGCCGACTCGGCGGTGGTGAGCCTGTTTGCCAGTTTGTGGGACTGCAGGGGTGCCAGCCCCATCCTCCATCGGCTGTCCGACGCGGCGGGGCACGGCTCAACGTGCACGGTCGGAGCCCCGGGAGAGCTGCTGGGACTGCTTGCCTCCGTGTTGCTGGGAGGCCAGGGCCCTGCCGTGGTGGACTTGATGCTCCGCCGCCTTGGCCTCAATCTGGCGCTCCTCCTCAGCGACCGCGATGAGCACGGTGCGCATGAACGATCCGGTCCCGGCGAGCAAAGGCAAGGGCTCCTCAGCGACGCGGAACGATCGGTGCTTAAGGAATTCTGGTACGGCGCCCTGGGCTTGGACCGCGCTTCCGCTCCTGGCTGGTGGGACGCCTCGGAGCTGACCGGCCGGATGCACGTGGCGGCGCGCTGCGCCCATCTCCCGCCTGCCAGACTGATCGGCCTCTGGCGTATCCGCTCCCCGTTGGAGTTCAACAGCGCCACCACCAGAGGGGCGATGCGCATCGACCTCCAGCCCCCAACCATCATCTTGGTTACTCTCCTGGGACTGGACGGGGGGGGATGCCCGGTGCGACGCGCCCTGGACCGGTATACGCTGTCTGAGTCCTCCCCCTTCGTGCTGGAGGCCAGGCTCCTGTCCGGCAACCCGGTGCCGAAGGACCGCGACGTGCCGGCGCGCATATTGATCGAGTTCGGCGGCGCTGGGGGAGAACGGTCCTTCTCGTACCCTGGCCCTGATGTGGGACGCTACTGCCTGGTGGACCCCTCCAGCACCGCGGAGGAGCTGGTGCGACTCCTGGCCAAGCACGGCATGCGCGGTGTCCTGTGGACAGGCCCCTCCGGCGCGCTGCCGCCAGCTCCCACGGCGGTCATCTCCCTCCCCGCTGGCTCCCCCGTCGGCTCCGCCATCCACGTGGACTTCCACGGCACGGTGGACAACGTCTCCCCGGACACGGATCCGGCCCGCTACAGCGACTCCAGGCATTCATGCATCGGCGAGCCGGCTGTGGGCATCTTCCGCTACATCCACCGCCTGGACCCCAATGGCGAGGCCAACACCGACGACCTGCAGGCCGACAACGGCGTGCCCTTTTCGGTGACCATCGCGGGCCCGGGCTACGCGACCTCCGTCATTTCTCCCGCCTCAGCCGCGCGGGAGGGAGGGGCAGGGGCCGCATGATTGGCCATGGGGGGGGCGCGGCCCCCCCGGAGCGGCGCGCCGCCGCTCCCCAGGGCAGGGATCCCTCGACGGAGGGCATCCTGCAGCGCACCAAGTTTGGGTGCGAGATCAAGGCCGGGGGGGCAGGCTGGGAGGAGCTCCCGCTGGTCATCATCCGGCCTCAACCGCTGCTCAGCGGCCGCGAGCTCGTCGTTATCGACATCGGCGCGGGCATCGCTGGCATCTCCCTCGGCCTGCTTTCCACGCCTGGAGCACCTGACGTCTCCGCCGTACACGTCATTGAGATGGACAACCGGTTCAACCTGTTCTACGAAAATCTCCAAGAGCTGTGGTCCACCGTGCTGGGTCGCACGGCTCCCGCGGTCCATGCCAACACGCTGCCTGCTGACGCCACCAAGTTTTCGGCCGCCTTCCTGGACAACCTCAACGTTCCGGCCAACGCAGCGGTCCTTGTCGTCGGCGGCACGAGCTGCCAGGCCCGCTCGACCGCGGGCCGCGGAGACGGGATATTCGATGCCAGATCCGCAATGTTCCCCTCCGCGCTGCGCATTCTCAAGGCCTGCCAGGACCGGTACGGCGCGGACAGAGTGCACTATCTATTCGAGAACGTGCCGGTGGCGCGCGACGACGAACGCGAAGGGGTACGACGAGACTATGAACGCTACCATGACACTCTGGGGGAGGCATTCGTGTTCGATGCGGCTGACGTGGGAAGCTATGCTCACCGGCGGCGCGCGTACTGGACTAACATGTTCTCCGAGTTCGACCTGTGCCGGTTCATCGCATCGTTTGTCCGCGTCCCATCCCTCGCTGACCGCCCGCTCCACCACTTGCTCGAGCCAGAGCGCCACCTCGTGCTCTGTAACAGACCTGGGGACGCCTCCTATCGGTACCCCAACATGGTGGGGAGTCCGCCAGTGCTCTGGCCAACACTCATGTCCACGGTTGGCAGCTTTCAGTTCCGCCTCGACGCCAACGGCTTCCCGAACCCGGGCATGGTGGAACAGTGCTATTCCGATGGGCGGTCGTGCACACTCGATGAGCCGACGCCTGCAGAGCGTGAGGCGGCTATGGGGTTCCCGCCTGGCTACACTGCTCTCCTCGGTTCCAGAACAATCCGTCACCATGCAACCGGACAAACGGTGGACCAGTTTGCAATGCGCGCGGTATTTGGGGCCGCGCTGGCGGCGCGTTCCGCGACCTCTCCAGAGCTAGTCTCTCCCGCAACTCTGCTCCCGCCCTCTGCCCAGCCGCCCAGCTACTCGGAGACCGTGGTAGAAAACCAGGCGCGGCCGGCCGCGTCCGGATCGGCTCCCGTGGAGGCGGCGCCGCTGCCCAGCTCTCTCCCTGCCCGGCCGCTACACCCCTGGTGGAAACCAGCTTCCGCAATTGGAGCAGTGCTCGCCGCCGCTTGCACGACCGCCTCGGACGACGCCATCCGATGGATCGACGCCGCGGCGGCGGCGAGCGCCACCGGAGCAGACTCCTTCCTCTCCAGCGCGCTGGACTTGGCACGCGCCTCCGCCAACCCCTGCCAGTCCGGCAGCGAGCCGCTGCCCGCAGCCGCGGTGCCGCCGTCGGCCCCGGCGGCTCCGCCGCCGCCAGGGCCGGGCGGAGCTCTAATCGCCGCCATCCTCGCCGCGCCCCTCCCAACCCCGACGCCTGTCTGCCTCGTGCGCGGCATCCCGCAGCCGCCGTCGGCCGCGGCTGCGTCGGCCCGCGCCGCGGACGCTGCCCCGAGCTCCATTCTTGAGCAGCTTGACACGCCGCTTATCCCGCTGGCCGGCGAGGGGGGGAGGTTGCAGTGGACCAGGGACAGCTTTAAGCTAAGTCCCAAACTGTCGCCCGACCAGGATAAGCGGCTCCGGGACCTGCTATGGTCGTACCACCTTCGTGGCGTCTTCGCGTACGACCTCACGGAGTTGGGGCGGTTCAACGTGGGCGAGCCCATGCGCATCCAGACGGACCCAGGGGCGGTACCACAGTTCCAGCGTCAGCGGCGGATGTCGCCGGACGACACGGCGGCCGCTGTAAAGGAGCTCACGCAGCTGTTGGAGCACGGGCTGGTGGAGGCCTCCGTCTCTGCGTGGTGCGCCAACATCCTGATGGTGGGGAAGAAGGACGGCACCAGGCGGCTGTGCGTCGACAACCGGCCGCTCAACCGGGTGACAGTGCCATGGCGGTACCCGATGGGATCGGCAAGGGAGATCTTCGACAAGGTCGCCTCTCGCCAGTCCAAAATCTTCAGCGTCTGTGATCTGTACAAGGGCTTCTGGCAGGTTCCCCTGCATCCCGAGGACCGACACAAGACGGCGTTCTCGTCGCCCCTCGGCCAGCTCCAGTGGACGGTCTCTAACTTCGGCCTGAAAGGGGCCCCCGCTGGTTTCTTCGAAAAAATGGACCGCATGTGCCGCCCGCTGGAGGCCACGGAGCCGTACGTGGACGACACCCTGACCAACAGCCCGGATTTCGAGCAGCACCTGCTGGACTTGGCTCAGTTCTTCGACGCCTGTCTCGCCTCCAACGTCCGCATCAATCCCTCCAAGTGCGTCTTTGGTTACGAGGAGGTGCAGTTCGTGGGCATGATGGTCAATGGACAGGGCGTTAAGCCGGCAGAGGACGGCCTCCGCGCAGTCCGGGAGGCCCCTCGGCCTACTTCAGTCGCTGACGTCCAGTCCTTCCTGGGTATCGCCAACTACCTCCGGGACTACGTGGCGGACTTCTCCCTGACAGTGAAGCCACTCACCGTGCTGCTGCAGAAGAACCAGCAGTGGCAGTGGGAGGCGGAACAGGAGACGGCCTTCCAGGACATCAAGACCCGCTTGTGCAGCGCCCCTCTCCTCCGGCACCTGGTTCCGGGTCGGCGGATCACCGTCGCCACCGACTGGTGCATCGACGGCATCGGCGCGGTGCTGTCCCAGATGGATGAAGCCGGGCAAGAGTACGTCTGTGCGTACCTGTCCAAGACCAACAATGCTGCCGAGCGAAACTACCATCCCTATAAGGGCGAGCTCATGGCGGTCATCTGGGCAATCGGCAAGTGGCAACACCTGGTGGGCCTTGAAGAGTTCGACCTCGTGACAGACCATCAAGCGCTCATCTGGCTGTTCGAGACCAAGGACCTGCAGCCCATGCTGGCGCGCTGGGTGCTACGGCTGGACGAGTTCAACATTCATGTGAAGCACCGTCCAGGGCAGGACAACCGGGGGCCTGATTATCTCTCGCGCAACTCACTCCCAGAGCTCAGTGCGTCCCAGGTGCTGGCCGTGCTGGCCGCGTTCGACATCGAGGCGCTGGCCGCGGAGACAGGGCAGTCGCGTCCGGGCTCCCCCGACTGGAGTTTGGAGAGCTCGCCTGCTCCCAGGGACCCAGTGCTCATCGCCTCCACCGCCATCGCCCCCATCCTGCGGATCGTCGGCGCGTACGCCACCGACGAGCCGGCCACGTGGTTACCGGGCGCAGTCCTCGTCGTTGGGGTCGACCCGACCATCAACATTCACCGCGCTCAAGACCCCTGGAACGACCCGCTGCTTCTGGACCTGTTGCGGTTTGGCGACGACGCCCTGATCGGAGCGTCACGGCTGGAGCGCGACCGTGTGCAGCACCGTGCGCGCTCATACCGCCTCGAGTTGGGTGGGGCTGAGGGAGAGCGCCTTCTACGCTGCTACCCAGGTGGCGCGGCGTTCATCGTCACGCCGCCGGGGGGGAGACAGGGGGTCATCCGGGCTGCGCACGCAGGCAGGGGGGGCTTGGTCCACTCCGGCACGTCCCGCACCTACGACGCGCTCAAAACCACGTTCTGGTGGCCTGGGATGTACGCGGAGGTCGCGGCCGTGGTCCGCGATTGTCCCGCGTGTGATCGGGCAAACGCCGCCCGGATGCTGAAGCAGCCGCGCCTGCAGCCGCTGCCCATCAAGGACCTGTTCTACCGCCTCAGTATCGACCTCGCTGGGCCCTT